>Ga0316204_10002702_pt1 | contig 38909 bp, 35 predicted proteins | sample 6monrhotite_MG_2_FD_205661 | JGI IMG/M metagenome (GOLD analysis project Ga0316204, IMG submission 205661) | Microbial mat bacterial communities from mineral coupon in-situ incubated in ocean water Damariscotta River, Maine, United States -... | ecosystem: Environmental > Aquatic > Marine >...
ACACAGATGCCGTTGCGCTTGGAGAAAATGCAACCGCCACTGGGGATGGGGCTATCGCCTTGGGAAATCAAGCAAACGCATCAGGGACAAATGCAACAGCATTATCCAATGGTATTGCCTCTGGAGATAGTGCATTGGCAGGGGTCTTTGGTACTGCATCTGGTACAGCCGCTATCGCTTTCAACGGAACGGCTTCCGAAGCAAACGCCATTGCATTTAATGGAAATGCAGAAGCGGTAAACAGCTTGGCAATGGTCGGTGGGGGCGTAACTGCTGGATCAGACGGTGGAATCGCCATAGGAGCAGGCGCCCGAAGCGAGGACACAGATGCCGTTGCGCTTGGAGAAAATGCAACCGCCACTGGGGATGGGGCTATCGCCTTGGGAAATCAAGCAAACGCATCAGGGACAAATGCAACAGCATTATCCAATGGTATTGCCTCTGGAGACAACTCTATTGCTGGTGCATTTGGAGTCGCTTCAGGTGCGGGTTCCATTGCCTTTAATGGAACAGCCTCTGGATTAGGTGCCGTTGTCATAAACGGAAACTCTGCGGCAGATAACAGTTTGGCAATGGTCGGTGGGGGCGTAACCGCGGGATCAGATGGAGGAATAGCAATAGGAGCAGGTTCGAGAAGTGAAGCAACAGATGCAGTGGCCTTAGGTGAAGATACAACCGCCTCAGGAGCAGGTGCCATTGCCCTAGGATTTCAGGCGGAAGCATCGGGTATGAACGCAACAGCACTATCCAACGGAATCACCTCCGGAGACAACTCTATTGCTGGTGCATTTGGAGTCGCTTCGGGTGCGGGTTCCATTGCGTTGGGTGGCATAGCGGAAGGCGTTTCATCAATAGCCTTAGGCGATGAGACCAGGGCATATTCATATGGAGAAATTGTTGTAGGGTATGAGAGCGCGAACTATACACCTTCAAGTACAACATTGGCCGTATCCAGCGATAGACTATTTGTAGTAGCAAATGCATCTACTACAAACGCTCTTACCATGCTAAAGGACGGAAAAACAGGAATATCAAGAATACCTACCACCAATATCCTTGAAGTAAATGGAAATGCCTCAAAATCTGCTGCCGGTGATTGGTTGGCAAACAGTGATCGTCGACTGAAAAAAAATATTAATACATTTTCAGAAGAAAAAGCACTTGAAAATTTATTAAGATTACGTGGTGTCATGTACGAATGGAATGATCCAGTTACTGGAAATGAACGTCCTAAGGGTATACAATATGGGTTTATAGCTCAGGAGATTGAAGAGGTATTTCCTGAAAACGTTAGCCTTGACAACCAGGGGTATTATCAAACTGCCTATGGCACCTACGATGCTTTATATGTGCAATCTATAAAAGCACTGAATACTAAAATTGACGTTCTATCCAAAGAAAATGAACAACTAAAACTAGAACTACAAAAAATTTATACCCTCCTTGAAGATCTTCACGCTTCTGAAACAAAAAGAGTTGGAAATTAATGTATTGTTAGGCATCTTTTGTGATGGCCTGAGCGATCATAAAACCGCCGGTCCATGCATTTTGAAAGTTGTAACCTCCGGTTATGGCGTCTATATTAAGGACTTCTCCTGCCAGATATAAATTGGAATTGAGTTTGCTTTCGAATGTTTTGAAATTAACCTCTCCCAAATCGACTCCTCCTGCTGTTACAAACTCTTCTTTAAATGTACTCTTACCACTCACGGTATAAATGGCAGCCGTTAATTGATTCGCTAGGGCGTCCATATCACTACGTGTTAGATCGGCCCATTTTAGATTCTCTTCGATCCCGACACTCGCAACCATGGCCTGCCAGAGACGTTTGGGCAATTCAAATTGTGCGTAGGTGGAAATCCCCTGTTTGCCAGAAGTGCTGCGTAGTGTTTTAAAAGCCTCTCTAATTTCATCCTGTGAGGTGTCAAAAAGCCAATTCACTCTCACCGAAAAACAATAGTCTAACTCGTGCAACATACGAGCTCCCCAAGCCGAAAGTTTTAGGACCGCAGGGCCACTTAATCCCCAATGAGTTATTAGAAGAGGGCCTTCTTCTTTCAGTATTGTTTTTCCCAAAGTATCAACAACTTCAATGGATGCATTGGTAGAAATTCCTTGCAGGTCATTAAGGCGATCATCTTTTATATTAAAGGTGAACAAAGAGGGTACGGGCGGAATAATAGTATGGTTCAAGTGCTTCAACACACTCCAAATTTTGGGATTGCTTCCAGTTGCTACAACTATGTTTTTTGCAGCAAAGGACTCTGTCTGGGTTACAACCTCCCATAGCTCGTTGTTCTTTTTTATTGTTTTTACGGAATGATTAGTCAATACAGGAATCTTCAGGTGTTCTATTTCCCGCATAAAACATTGAATAATTGTTTCCGAAGAATCACTTATAGGAAACATTCTACCGTCTTCCTCTATCTTTAGATCAACACCTCGTTCTTCAAACCAAGCTATTGTGTCTCCTGTCATGAAGGTATGGAAAGGACCTAGTAATTCCTTCTCTCCTCTGGGATACTTCCCTACTAACTCAGACGGCACAAACTCAGCATGTGTTACATTGCAACGTCCTCCACCCGAAATTCTTACTTTGGTAAGAACTTCTTTCCCTCGTTCCAGAATGGCAACTGAAAGATGTGGCGCATTTTCGGCACTATTAATTGCGGTAAAAAAACCAGCAGCTCCACCACCGATAACTAAAATATCATATGAAGAATTCACCCTTCAAAATTACATATATTTAAGACGAGTAGCGAATGAAGTTATATAGAACATCATTTTTCGGTAGACTACATCCATATGTTTATTAATTTTCGACAAAAATTGGGATTAATATATATTTTGTAACTTGTTGGTTACTAATCATTAAAGAAATATTTATGTTTTCAAAAGCAAATTTGGTAAGTACAATTGTAACTACTATCTGGGGTTGCGCAGGTGGATTTCTACTATGGGGCATTCTGGCAGATCCATTCTTAGCGGATCACTTAGGATCTGCAACGGGCCTTATGAAAGAACCTTTGGATGTTGTTCACTTAATTCTTGGGTGTCTTGTTCAGGGATTCGCCTTCTCTACACTCTATGGCAAATGGGCAAGTGATGGCGCCAGTGCCAGTAACGGAATGAACTTTGGTATTTGGGTAGGAATTTTAATTGGTCTTGGTGGCGGACTCATTAATTTTGCCACGGGCAATATGCTCGATATAGTAGGCACACTAGCAAATGCAGTAGTTTATGTTGTATTCTTTGCCATTATGGGATTATTGGCTGGTCTTATTTACAATAAAATGGGATAAAATAACCTCAGTTCACAATTTTAAATCCCTCCTAATTAGGAGGGATTTTTTTATCTTGATTTTTATAACTTAGTTACATTAAAACATACCTGCTTTTAAACTCAAAACTAGCACCCAAATGGCACATAACAACTCGCGTCTTATAAAAGGCTATACATATATTCCATATGAACAAGAAATGATTTCTTCTGAAGAAATGATTGCGAAAAGCGATGATTTCTACCAATGGTTGAACCAACGAAGGTCCGTACGAGAGTTCTCTGAAAGACCCATCCCGAAACAAGTTATTGAAAACCTTATTATGACCGCCTCAACCGCTCCATCTGGAGCCCATAAGCAACCGTGGTCATTTTGTGTTGTTTCCAATCCCGAACTAAAAACAAAAATTCGACACGCCGCAGAAAAAGAAGAGAAAGAAAACTACGAATACCGCATGAGTGACCGGTGGAAAAAAGATTTGGCACCCTTAGGCACTAATATGCACAAGCCATTTTTGGAAATCGCACCTTTACTTATCGTGGTTTTTAAAAAAGCGTACGAGTATGATGAAAAAGGCGAAAAACACAAGAACTATTATGTTAACGAATCTGTTGGTATCGCCAGCGGATTCTTGATCTCTGCCATTCACAATGCAGGGTTAGTAACCCTAACCCATACCCCTAGCCCAATGAATTTTTTAGCAGACATTCTCAAAAGACCCAGCAATGAACGTGCATTTTTATTACTCCCTGTGGGGTATCCCAAGCAACCCGTGCTAGTTCCCGATATTAAAAGAAAAGAATGTAAAGAAGTTTGTGAGTACTATGATTAAAATGCTAGGATTGCTACTTGTTAAAGTCCGTTTGCCATCCGTTGTAATTTTTTTCGATCTTCCACTTTTATGCGCTTCCCCGAAGTAGCAATTAATCCATCTTTTTTAAAGGCCGCTAACGTTCTGATGCACGCTTCAGTAACCGTGCCTACAACATTTGCGATATCTGCTCGAGAAAGGATCATATTTAAATAGCCTTCTGCATCACTCCCAAAGTTCTTGTCTAAATATAAAATAACCTCTGCAATACGTTGTTTTACATTTTTTTGAGCCATGTTTACAATAACATTATCTGCCATTTTTAAATCATGTGCCATATGCAATAAAATCTCTTTGGTAAAACTTACGTTATTATTTACGCTTTCTATAAGATCTGACTTCGGAATATAGCAAACCTCCATGTCATTGAGAGCTACGGCACTAAGATTAGTAGATTCTTCAGAAATTACCGATCGCTGCCCTAAAACTTCGCCTTTGGTTGCAATCCTAACAATTTGATCGCGCCCGTTGTCACTCATCTTGGACAATTTTGACACCCCGTTTCGCACGCAAAAAACGCCGTTCAGTTTTTCACCTTCTTCAAAAATGGTTTCCCCTTTCTTAATGGTTTTGGTCACCTTCCCATCCGAAATACGCTTTAATTCCTCTTTTTTGAGAACCTTAAGCGCACTGAGTTGCCTTACAATACAATTTTCACATCGACTTTCCATTTTGATCCATTGGGTATCATAAAGTTAATCCTTACTAGTTTGCAAGACAAGAGATCTTACTAAAATATTATTTAATTGACTATAGGAAGTAATAGTAAAGGTATTCGCGTTCCATAGCTAACACGTAGCGTTTTTGAACCAAAAAAGAAGCGATCCAAAAATGATTCCTTCTTAATGAACATTGCATGCATGTCTACCGGAATAAGTTGTTCAAAACTCTCAATCGCAAAAGGTAGCGGAATTCCTCTAAGAGCATACCATTTGTAGGTTTGATTATCGAAGATGTTCTTTAAATAAAAGTCATACCCATGATCAGGTTCATTCTTTTCTTTATGAATATTAAGAACATGAATAAGAGTGTTATGAGTAGTTGCAAGATTCTTGAGTATTTCAACGCTTTCTATCTTTAGGTCTTTACAGTTTGTTGCGCTTAACAATACCGATGATAATGTCTTAAACATAAACCCCTCAGGAATCATAAGCGTTGGGCAGTTTACGTTTCGAACAACATTCAAAGTATTACTCCCAAAAAGAGTTTCTTTAGCTCCGCTAGCTCCATTGGTTCCCATGATAATCAGATCAATTTTTTCTGAAATCACTGCTTGTTTTATAGCATCTATGAACACATCAAAATCAAACAACATATGCCAATGATGGCCTTTATTCTTGCTCTTTGTCACATAGGTACTGAGCACCTCGGCAAGTTGCTCTTTATTATCATTGGCAATTGCGTCATAAACAGAAATATCGGGATGAGCTCCTAAGAGATCATCCATGATGTATTCCGAAGATTTTTGAACATTTAAGAGAAAAAAATGACATTCAATGTTCTTATATAATTCCACCGCATAATCGATGGCATTAAGTGAATTTTCTGAAAAATCCGTGGGCAATAAAATACGTCTCATACCTTCATTATTTTAGTTCAAGATAGTCTGCATCTTCTAGAAAAAACATGATAAATATCATATCAAAAAAAACTCCTTAACTGACAAATGTCATGTTTTAACGCACCATGATTGATAACCTTTGCATCAGGTATTTAGCAAATTTGAACAGTTATGGAAACATGCTTCCATTGTGGAGACAATTGTAACAATGACACAATCATTCATCAAGACAAATTCTTTTGTTGTAATGGGTGTAAAACTGTTTTTACACTGCTGTACGAGAATGATCTCTCCTATTATTATGATTTAGCCCTTACTCCCGGAATCACTCCAGAAACAATTGAAGGTAAATTCGATTTTTTAAAAAACGAAACAATCGTTGCCAAGCTATTAGACTTTGATGAGCAAGGAACTCAAATTGTTACGCTTCTTATCCCAGCAATTCATTGCAGTTCCTGTATTTGGGTTTTAGAAAACTTAAATAAGTTAAACCCTTCGATAAAAACATCTCAAGTAAGTTTTCCAAAAAAAACAGTTCATATCACTTTTAATTCGGCTGACTTATCATTGAATAGCCTTGTCTCCCTGTTATGTCGTCTTGGATATGAACCCTCTATTTCGTTGGAAGACTACTCGACTACAAAAAAAACGATTGATAAAAGTCTTATTTATAAACTTGGGGTTGCTGGTTTTGCCTTTGGAAATATAATGTTCCTGTCATTTCCTGAGTACTTTGAATCCAATGAATTTTGGCTAGAACAATATAAACATGTTTTTCGTTGGCTCATGTTTTCGTTTGCTGTTCCAGCGGTATTCTATTCGGCTAGCGACTATTTTACTTCGGCAATCAAAGGTTTACGGTCGAAAGTTCTTACTATTGATGTTCCAATAGCCATTGGAATTTCTGTTTTGTTTCTTCGATCTTTTATTGAGATCGCTTTCGATCTAGGGTCAGGATTTCTTGACAGCCTCGCAGGCTTAATTTTCTTTCTTCTATTAGGAAAATTATTTCAGCAAAAAACATATTCTTTTCTTTCTTTCGAGCGTGACTACAAATCGTATTTTCCAATTGCAGTAACAAGAATTAAGAAGGCCTCCAGAACTACGCCTTCGCCATTAATAAATGAGGAACAGGTCCAAATACACGAGATAAAGAAGGGGGATCGCATTTTGATTCGGAACCGAGAATTAATTCCCACGGATGGAATTCTGGTTAGTGGAAGCGCTCTTATTGATTACAGCTTTGTGACGGGTGAAGCTAAGCCCGTTTCAAAATCACCTGGAGACAAACTATATGCCGGTGGCAAACAGCAAGCTGCCACCATTGAAATTGAGGTTTTGAAATCGGTAGAGCAGAGCTATCTAACACAACTTTGGAACAATGACGTCTTCAAGAAAAGCTCTCAAAGCACTTTCCAATCACTAACGGATGCTATAAGTAAACGATTTACCATAGGCATTCTTACCATCGCTTTCGTTGCTTGTCTGTTCTGGTTAGCTTATGATTCGTCTAAAGCTCTTAATGTTCTCACAGCGGTTTTAATTGTGGCATGTCCATGCGCAATTGCACTAGCAGCGCCCTTCACCTTGGGCAACTTGCTACGAGTTTTCGGAATTAATCAGTTCTATGTAAAAGATGCAAAAATCATTGAAAAAATGGCTCACATCAATACGGTAGTTTTCGATAAAACAGGAACGCTAACCTCGAATTCGCAGAACGTTGTTACCTACGAGGGCATCGAGCTTACCAATGATGAAAAAGTACTTCTCATCAGTACCATAAGGGCATCCAATCATCCATTGAGCAGAGCCCTATATGACATTTTGAAAAAGAATGACATTAAAACATTGGACGGTTTTCAAGAAGACTTAGGCCAAGGTATTGTTGGAACAATTAATAATCAACAAATCAAAGTAGGTTCCTACAGCTTCGTTGAAACCGGTACGCAGAAACTATCCTCACCCACATTTAGTGAAAAAGTAAATCGCACGACCGTTCATATAAGCGCCAATAACAAATATAAAGGGTGCTATGTATTTTATAATGAATATCGGGAAGGGGTAAAGGAAGTATTCGATCAACTAAGTAAGAACAAACAAATTGTAATTCTCTCTGGAGACAATGATGGTGAAGAGGCGACTCTTAAAAAACTATTGCCAAATGACTCGACCCTATTATTTGATCAGAAACCCGAAGACAAACTAAACTATATCAAGGAACTCCAAAGACAGGGTCAGAATGTTATGATGATAGGAGACGGCCTAAATGATTCGGGCGCCTTGGCTCAAAGCAATGTTGGTATTGTAATCTCCGAAAATGTAAATGTTTTCTCCCCAGCATGTGACGGCATTTTAGCAGCGAATCAATTTAAAAATCTGATGGCCCTTTTGACTCTCTCAAAACAAGGAATACGAATAATAAAATATGCATTTGTATTCTCTATTTTCTATAACATTATTGGCTTAGGGTTCGCCATTACTGGAAACTTAGAACCCATTGTAGCAGCAATATTAATGCCCTTGAGTTCCATTAGTATCGTAGTATTTACAACAATGTGCACCTTCATTGCAGGAAGAAAACTAACAAATAAAACAAAATTTGAAAGATGACAAATGTCATCTTTTTTAATCATGGGTACGTATAATTTTACATCATAATTCAGGTAGGTATGAGTATAATTTATTTGCTATTGACCATTAGCGTGATAGTAGCGCTAGTCTTCTTTATAGCCTTTATTATTTCAGTTAAAAAAGGGCAATATGATGACACCTATACCCCTTCGATTAGAATGCTTTTCGAAGACGAGCTTATAAAGGGTGGCGACGCAACTACTACCGAAGGAAGAACAGATCAACCAACAACTAAGAAAGAACAACTATCATAACTATGGAAGCGGAAAAGTTTTATTACGATAACAAGATCGTTCGAAAGTTTATTGTAGCAACAATGTTTTGGGGCATTATTGGAATGAGTGTCGGTTTATTACTGGCCTTTATGTTCTTGTTCCCAAACGTCACCGATGGCATTTCGTGGTTGAGTTTTGGGCGATTACGCCCGCTACACACCAATGCGGTAATTTTTGCCTTCGTTGGAAACGCAATCTTTGCTGGAGTTTACTACTCAACCCAACGTCTGCTGAAGGCTAGAATGTGGAAAGACTGGTTGAGTAATTTTAATTTCTGGGGATGGCAAATACTGATTGTGGGAGCTGCTATTACGCTTCCGTTAGGATATACCACCTCTAAGGAATATGCCGAACTGGAATGGCCGTTTGACATTGCTATTGCATTAATCTGGGTGGCTTTTGGAGCCAATCTCATCGGTACAATTTTAAAAAGAAGACAACGACACCTATATGTTGCCATATGGTTCTATTTAGCAACCTTTGTCACGGTTGCGGTGCTGCATATTGTAAACAGTATAGAGATTCCTGTTACCGCATTAAAAAGTTACTCTGTGTATGCAGGTGTTCAAGATGCCTTAGTACAATGGTGGTATGGCCACAACGCAGTTGCCTTTTTCTTGACGACTCCCTTCTTAGGGCTTATGTATTATTTTGTGCCCAAAGCGGCCAATAGGCCCGTGTACTCTTATCGCCTTTCTATCGTACATTTTTGGTCGTTAATCTTCATCTATATTTGGGCGGGGCCACATCACTTGTTATACTCTACCCTTCCAGATTGGGCTCAGAATTTAGGTGTCGCCTTCTCCATAATGCTATTAGCTCCTTCTTGGGGAGGAATGATCAATGGGTTATTGACTCTGCGAGGAGCCTGGGATAAGGTGCGAACTGATCCCGTTCTTAAATTTATGGTAGTCGCCATAACGGGTTACGGTATGGCCACTTTTGAAGGGCCCATGCTTTCTTTAAAAAATGTAAACGCCATTGCACACTTTAGCGACTGGGTAATTGCACACGTTCATGTAGGCGCCTTGGCTTGGAACGGTTTCTTTACTTTTGGAATGATATACTGGCTAATCCCAAAACTTTTTAAAACGAAGCTCTGGTCCAATAAGCTTGCAAATGCTCATTTCTGGGTGGGAACCTTAGGTATTATTTTGTATGCCCTACCCATGTATGTCGCTGGATTTGTACAAGCTTCTATGTGGAAGCAATTTAATCCTGACGGAACACTTACCTATGGTAACTTCTTAGAAACCGTAAGTGAGATTATTCCGATGTACTGGATGCGTGCCATTGGAGGTAGTATGTTTATTATTGGAGCCCTAATAGGTGTGTACAATCTATTCATGACGGCCAGACAAGGGCGCAACGTGACAGATGAACTTGCCGAAGCCATTCCATTACAAAAGGTCACAAAAAAACGTACCGCCAAAGAAGGTTATCATACTTGGTTAGAAAGACGTCCCGTGAAACTAACCATTTATGCAACGATCGCTATTCTCATTGGAGGAATGGCACAAATAATCCCATCACTCATGGTGGACGATTATGTCCCCGTGATTTCAAGTGTAAAACCTTATACGCCACTGGAACTTGAGGGTCGTGATTTATACATTCGTGAAGGTTGTGTCTCCTGTCATTCTCAGATGGTAAGGCCCTTCCGTAGTGAAGTCGAAAGATATGGTGAGTACTCAAAGGCCGGAGAATATGTATACGACCACCCCTTCCTTTGGGGAAGCAAGCGAACTGGACCCGACCTGCTTCGTGTAGGAGGCAAGTATTCAGACAACTGGCATTTAAATCACTTTTATGATCCGCAAAGCACCTCATCTGGGTCAATTATGCCTGCCTACAAATGGCTTATTCAAAATGAACTCGATACTTCTGACACCGAAGCTAAGATGAAGGCAATGGTTTCTTTAGGAGTTCCTTATACCCAAGAAGAAATTGATCGCGCACAACAATGGATGGATGAGCAAGGTACTCAAATAGAAAAAAATCTATATAACGACCCCGATTTTGCCAAAACCTATGAGGCTGATAAAAAATCGGCCGAAGAAAATCAGGAAACATTTGTTGAAATGCGTCATAGAGAAGTAGTTGCACTTATTGCCTATCTACAAAGGCTTGGAACAGACATTAAAGTAAAAAATATACCAGCCGAATCAACCGCTAAAACCGAATAATCATGTTAAAATTTATCAAAGGTAATTTAGAAAATATAGACGGAGTACAGGTCTATCCCCTAATATCGCTCCTCATCTTTTTTGTTTTTTTCGTGGTGTTATTTTGGTGGGTTTTTACAGCCAAAAAGGAGCACATTAAAGAAGTAAGTAACATTCCGTTGGAAGATAATTTTAATACCAAATAACTATGAGAACAACCGCATCATATCTTAGAGTGTTAAGTTTCATGGTCATCGCGTTTCTGTTTTTGGAGTATACTGTCGACTCTGGGGAGCAATGGGCTATCGTGGAACATCCTATTATCTGGGCAGTTTTAGGAGTGCTTCTCATATTTGCGATAGCAATTGAAGGAGTCGTTGAGGCCCTGAAAAGCATTCTCTTTAAAGGGTTAAATTCAGAAGCAAAAAAGCGCTATCTCCAAGCCGAAAATCTTCGGAAAGAACAGCGTTTTAACCGCCTTAAAAAGGCCTATGAAAAGCTTTTGGGAACTAAACCCATGGAAGCAGAAGGCGAAATAATTTTGGATCATAATTATGATGGAATAAAAGAACTCGACAACAGTCTGCCACCATGGTGGGTCTATATGTTTTACGCCACTATTTTGTTTGCAGTTGTCTATTTGGTTCGTTTTGAAGTTTTCAATGATTATAATCAGATTGAAGAATATGAAACTGCAGTTGCCGAAGCTCAAATTGCCATTGAAGAGTATAAGAAAACCGCTAAGGATTTGGTGGATGTAAATACAGTAGAACTCCTAACAGATGCTGCAGACCTTACCGCGGGTAAAGCGATTTTTGTTGAAAACTGTGTCGCATGTCATAAAGCTGATGGAGGAGGAGGAATTGGTCCTAACCTCACAGACGAATATTGGATCTCAGGGGGCGGAATCAAGAATGTCTTTAATACTATTTCTGAAGGAGGACGAGACGGAAAAGGAATGGTCTCATGGAAATCGGAATTAAAACCTAGTGAAATGGCACAAGTTGCAAGCTACCTGTTAACTTTTCAAGGAACGACACCAGCCGAGCCTAAAATATCAGAAGGAGAAATATGGATAGATCCTGACAATCCAACTGAAGAAGGAACTCAAGAAGAAAATCCCGAAACTGTTGCAGACTCTACGGCGACAAAACTGGTAATACAGGATTAATTATAAAGAAAGAAAACTGGAAACGCACGATAATGAAAATTTTAGAGATAGTATTGCCACGGTTACGGCCGAGGGCAAACGGTCTTGGCTATTTCCGAAGAAGCCTTCAGGAAAATACTATCAGTATCGCAAATATGTTAGCTATGTATTGCTTGCTTTTCTCTTTTCTGCGCCGTTTATAAAAATTGGTGGAAACCAATTTCTAATGTTCAATATCTTAGAAAGGCGCTTCAATATTTTTGGTTTTCCTTTTTGGCCTCAAGACTTTCACCTGTTCGTTATAATAATGATTATTGGCGTTGTCTTCGTGGTGTTTTTCACGGTGGCTTTTGGAAGGATTTTTTGTGGCTGGATTTGTCCGCAGACCATCTTTATGGAAATGGTTTTCCGAAGAATAGAATATTGGATTGACGGAGATCGAGGGAAGCAAATCCGTCTTAGCAAAATGTCTTGGAATTCAGAAAAAATAAAGAAACGTGTTCTAAAATGGTCTATCTTTTTTATCATCTCCTTTCTAATTGCAAACGTGTTTTTGGCATACTTAATTGGTAGTGACCGACTTATTGAATACGTTACTGGTGGCTTGTTTAGCAATACAAGCACATTGATATCCTTGCTAATTTTTACCGGCGTTTTCTACTTTGTTTTTGTATGGTTTCGAGAGCAAGTATGTATAATAGCATGTCCCTACGGAAGATTACAAGGCGTGTTATTAGACAACAAATCTATTGTGGTTGCCTATGATCACAAACGTGGGGAGAAAGAAGCTGGGCGTGCAAAATTTAAGAAAAATGAAGATCGACCCAGCACTGGTAAAGGAGATTGTATTGATTGTTTCCAGTGTGTGCACGTGTGCCCAACCGGAATCGATATTAGAAATGGCACCCAGTTAGAATGTGTCAACTGCACCGCATGTATTGATGCCTGCGATCATATGATGGAATCGGTTAACCTTCCAAAGGGACTCATACGATATGCCAGTGAAGATAATATTGAAAAGAAGGCCAAGTTTGTATTCGGCCCACGATTAAAAGGATACACTGCCGTTCTCTTTATTCTAATTTCTGTATTAATAGGAATGCTCTTTTTACGCAATGATGTTGAAGCCAATATCTTAAGACTCCCAGGGCAACTGTATGAACATAAAGGTGAAAACATTATCAGTAACGTATTTACCTTTAAACTGGTCAATAAGACTACTGAAAATATTGAAAATATTCGTTTCAAGCTGATATCTCATGACGGCGAGATTAAAATAGTTTCTCATGACAGTTTTGAAATCCCAGAACAAGGCTTAGCCGAGGGTACTTTATTCATCGAAATAGACAAAAAAGAACTAAGTGGAGACAAGGATAGAGTGAAAATAGGCATTTATAGTAATGACAAATTAATAGAAACAGCAACGACGGCTTTCTTAGGTCCTAGAAGCTATAAATAAGTATGTTATGAAAATTAATTGGGGTACAGGATTGGTTATTGGCATGGCACTTTTTATTGGTTTCATCCTATTTTTTGTTATTACCATGAGTACAGATAAAAAATATCGTCATGATTTAGTGACTGAAGAATATTACAAGAAAGAAATGATGTATCAGCAAGAGATTGATGCCGAAGGAAACTTAAACACGCTTTCTTCAAAATTAATTGGACATAAAACCGATGAAGGTTGGGTCATCAATTTTCCGAAGGACATAGACGCTACAAAACTAAACGGTACAGTGTTCCTATATAGACCATCTAATGAGCAACTGGATTTTGACTTTCCATTAGTCTTATCTGGCTCAAATTTGCTCATACCTGACAATAGCTTGTTAGATGGTCGTTGGAACATAACAGTAGCCTGGGAATACGAAGGAGAAAAATACCTCTATAAAAAGGACATTATCTATTAAATATGCTGTGGACAGCACTCATATTTGGTCTCTTAGGAAGTTTTCATTGCATTGGAATGTGCGGCCCGATTGCATTTTTATTACCTGTTGATCGGACAAATACCTTAAAAAAAACAATACAGATCTTCATATATCACTTTGGAAGGTTATTGGCTTATAGTATCATTGGATTGGTCTTCGGAATTGTGGGATCGAGCCTGAGCATCTTCGGAATGCAGCAATACTTATCCATCGGTATTGGTGTCATTATGATTCTTGTGATAATAACCCCTTCAAGAGCTTTTGCCAAATACAATTTTTCAAAACCTATCTATTCAATTGTCTCCAAGGTTAAGTCTGAACTAGGACAGGGGTTAAAGAAAAAAACACCAGATACCTTCCTAACCATTGGTTTTCTTAATGGATTTTTACCCTGTGGCCTTGTTTATATCGCTGTTTTTGGATCTATAGCAATGGGAAATGCCCTTCAAAGCAGCTTATATATGGCCTTATTTGGCCTTGGTACGATCCCTTTAATGACGGCCGCTATTTATTTAGGAACCTTTCTAACTACTAAGGTTAAGCAACGAATTCGAAGCATGGTGCCTGTCTTTGTTGTGTTCATGGGATTCTTGTTTATCCTTAGAGGAATGGGACTAGGAATTCCTTATGTATCCCCTAAACCAATGACGGAAATGGTGAACGCAAATTACGATTGCCCTATTGTACTAACGGAAGCCAAAACAAAATGAGTCAACCAATTATAGGTTGACTCATTTTATTCATTCAAACGCTTTATCTAGGCGATCAACTCCTTTTCTAACACTAAGGCCTTGGGATGTAAAATGTTATTTTCTAAATGAATGTGTTTGTGCAAATCTTCTTCAAATTCACCTAATTTATCATACAATGCTTTAAATGTATTGCATGCGCCTTTGGGTGGGGTATAATTCGTGCTTAATGAATTTATCATTTTAAAAACATCCCCCGCCTGTTCGTGCTCTTCCTCCATCATGTGTATCGGACTACTTATATTTTCAAAATGAGGTCTCGAAGGGGTTGTGTTTTTCCTTTTCGCTTTAACTAGTTGCTGGATGTACGGAAATAAAATTAGCTCTTCCTTTTTCATATGTATTACAAGCTCCCGCGCAACTTCCCGAAACAATTCATTTATCGTAATAACCTCTGGGTACTGAGAGCCATGAACTTCTGCAACTCTTGCCGCATATTGAATTAGTAACGGTATATTTTCTTCTACATACTGATGATGGACGGAGGTGATATGATCCATAAGCACATCTAATGGCCAATTATCATAATCGTATGAGTTTTCCAATACAGTATCAAAATGGTGTAACTCTTCAGCAAGAGTTTCAAAATCAATTCCTTTTTCTTCACAGACATTTTTAAGCGCGATGTTGCCTCCACAACAAAAATCTATGTTGTGCTTTTTAAAAACATGTGACGCTTTGATATTTTCAGTTACAATTTGGGCAACGGTTTTATCTTCGGAAATATTCATATGATATAATTTAAGACACCTAATGTGCCAGTTCGATAATTTTTTCTACGGTTTCTTCATTATTTACGCCTAGTCCTTCCTTTTGATGCACCAACTCTCCTTTTTGATTAAATACGCTTATGATATTGGAGTGTGAAAAATCCATCGGCGAGATTTTCTTATAGCTTACGGCCAGAACAGCTGCAAACTCACGGGTATCCTCTTCTGAGCCAGTAAGAAACAACCACGAAGGAGAATCCATATCATTGGTAATAGCAAAGTCTTTAAGGCGCTGTGGTGTATCTGTAAGCGGGTCTATACTCACCAATATTAAGGTGACGTTGTCTTTTTTGGTTTTCGGAATTTGCGCCTCAATAGCTCTCATATCAGCCACTAAACGCGGACAAGCTGCCTGACAAGAGGTATAAATCATGACCATGACCAAAACATTTCCTTGTAACTCTTTGAGTTCAATTTCTTCGTTATTTTGTGTAGTCCAAACCGAAGGTAAATTGTAGATAGACAATTCTGAAATTGCTGTGTCATTTTCAAATACCGCTACACTCTCAGCTGTTGGATGATCGCCACAAGAAACCAAAAACAACAAGAGGATCGGCAGTAATGCTATTCTTCTAAACATGAGTTCTATTTTATAATGTTTCATTTTTCATTCAAAAAAATTACTCAATTTGAATGTCTTTTACGCAGCGAAACCCTAGGTTCTTAACTGAGTAGTTTGCCTTTAAACTTCCTCTAAAGGCATATCTCATAAAGGCAGCATAATTCATTAAATCTGAAGCACCAACTGCAGCACTCCCGCAAAAAAGGTTGCTATCCTTATCTACATCCTTACGAGATTCTCCAGAAATAAGCACTGAATTAAAATCTTGAGTCCATTCCCAAACCAAGCCATGTAAATCATACACGCCCCAATAATTTTTAAAAGTGGACCCTATGGTTTTGTCAAACGATCTTGGGGCTTCGTACCAATCTAAAATCATCTGATTATAACTTGGTGTTTTTCTTGCGTCAGGGGAGTTTTCGTCAGCCATTGCTGCATACTCCCACTCGTCAACTGTAGGGAGTCTTTTCCCTTGACATTCACAATATTTTTTAGCGGCAAACCATGATACATTCGTAATTGGAGCGTCAGGGAGGAGTTGCGATCCCATGTTGCCATCTCCCTCCCAATTGATCAAATAATTGCCGTCTGCAAACAATCGTTTCGCCTTACTTCGTTTCCATTCGGGAAACTTCTGGAGAAAGGTCAAATAGTTGTTATTAGAAACAGGATATACATCCATTAAGAAGGAATCGACGGTTACCGCCGTAGAATCGACGCCATATAGAGGAATATAAACTCCTCCTTTAATAAGAACCATGTTTTCAGATTGGGCAAGTGAATGAGTCGATACAACAGCGCCAAAAACCAACACAGTAATTATTTTAGAGAAGGAGTTCATTTTATTTGCTCGTATTTAATGTTGATTTCTTCTTGCTCTAACCATGGCGGGAGTAACCTCTTTTTTAGAATTACCCCAACTGTTATAGATATAGGTAAGCACATTCGCTAAATCGTCATCATTAAGGTCTTGTCGGGTCATAACGCTGTTATATTTTTCACCGTTTACAACAATCTCTCCTCTTTTCCCTTGTAGTATAATGTCGATGGCTCGATTGACATCGGCATTTAAGTAATCAGATTTAGCCAAAGGCGGAAATGCATTGGGTATTCCTTGTCCTTCTGCCTGGTGGCAAGCAAAGCAGGTTTGTTGATAGGTTATTTTACCAAACTCCATTCTTTCGCTGAAAGACTTAGCCGGAATTTCAGATTCGGCAACACCGTCTTGATCAGGCAATTCCTGAATACCACCACCCTCGGGCTGATAAATACCTTCTTCTTGAGTTCCGGAATAGATCTTTTTATTCTCTTCCCCTTGCACATTAAGCATTCCTAAGGCTCCCTTATTAAAGGCTCTAAAGATGGAGTGATCTACTAAAATAAAAGTCCCCGGAACATCTACTCTAAATTCTACAATTGCAGCACCACCAGCGGGAATTAAGGTAGTCTGGACGTTGGTATTAATAAGGTCTCCTCCTTCAACTCTCACCACATCAAATATTTCTCCAATAACATGAAAAGACGATACCAAATTAGGGCCTCCATTACCTACATAAAGTCTGACAGTTTCTCCCACATTGGCTGTAATGGCATTGTCACCGGTCATGGACCCAACTTTTCCGTTAAATACAACATAGTCGGCATCTTCATCCACCGCTTTTTGCATATCAAAAGGTTGTAATCCCCGTTCTCCATTTTCTCCTTTGGTGTAAAAATCCCCTTGCATGACATAGTACTCACGGTCAACCCTAGGCAGGCCGCCAGCAGGTTCCACCAAAATTAATCCATACATTCCATTCGCAATATGCATACCCACGGGAGCCGTAGCGCAATGATATACGTATAAGCCTGGGTTTAGTACTTTAAATGAGAACTGTGCTTCGTGTCCAGGGGCTACAAATGATGACGTAGCTCCTCCGCCAGGCCCTGTAACTGCGTGCAAATCAATATTGTGAGGCAGCTTATTATCGGGATGGTTTTTCAAATGAAATTCCACCTCATCACCAACCCGTGTTCTGATAAAACTCCCTGGAACAGAACCTCCGAAAGTCCAATAAACATACTTCACACCATCGGTCATTTCACCTTCTTCTTCTAAAACCTCCATATTAACAATGAGTTTTTTAGCCTTTCGTTTACCAACTCCCCTAGGTACATTTGGTGGCGCTGTTAATTCGGCGATCATTTCTCGACTGGCCGGAATATCTTCGGTGGCTTCGTATGTCTTCTCTTCACCGCTATCTACACAGGAAGAAAGCAGTAGTAGCGTTCCAACGAGGAACATTTTCATAAAGATATTTTCAATGAGTGCTGTTTTCATATTTATTGAATTTAGAGTTGTGTTTTCGTTGATTCAGATTGGAAAAGGGTTGGGCTTATTGTCACCATCACCCACCCCCAATTATTTGTATTCTCGTCAAAATTGTTCTTTACTATTTCTAATCCTTCGGAAGGAAATATATGCGAATAACCTGCTTTAAAATTGACATCTTTGCTATATGAATAGTTATAGGTTATATCAATTTCTGTCCCTAATTGTTTATTGTTTGTACCATTAATAACCGCACTAGCACTAAAATTATGCGCGGCCAAATTCACATTGTGTTTTGAATTTATCGTCAGATTAACTTTTGCAAACAGGTCTAACAATCCAACATTATCAATATGATTCCCTACGTAGAAGTAATCTATAAGTCCGTTGAATTTATGATTGGTACCATATAAGGGTGTGAACGCCTTGTTTTTTCCATTGGATGGCATCCCATTGTCATTCCCACTTTGCAGTTCGCCCCCAGAACCAATGCTCAGCTTTTGAGATAGTTTGTATCTCCCTTCTATTCCCAACAAATAGGCACTTAGATCATTATCTGCCCTGTCCTTACCAAATTGGTAGTATACATTTCCGAAGAAACTTAATTTCTTCTTTTGGTACACTAGATGAGACCCTATGGTCTGACTGTATCTGGTTTCATCCACATCTTCATCCTCAGAATCGATAAACTGTAATCCATTATTCAACACAAGTAAGCTCGCTGAAAATTCCTGCCAATCATTATGCAGCCATACGTATTGAAAAGATTTATAGGTGTTTACCGTTAGTATGTTTCCCGTTAAAGATTCGGTGTCTTGATTGTAGGCAACACCTACATTTATTTTGAGAGCGTTCTTATGATATTTTATGAGTGCTACATCATGACTACGTGCTTGCTGGGCCCACCCTACATTCCCAAAAATTCGATGATCGTCATACACAATTTCTTGACGCCCCAATTTTAATGTGAACCGAGGATCAAACAAAACTTCTCCCCATGCTTTATGGACACTCAATCCATTTTTGTCAGAAGTATTTAACTGAACTACATCACCCCACACCCGAACATCTTGAATACTTAGATAGAAATTCAGTTTCTCCATCTTATATCCCACCTTTAGCCGTGTGCGCTGAGATACAAAAGAAGCTGGATCTACATTGTCAGGAAAAAGAGTTTTATAACCATGGCGATATTCAAAACGAGGTCTTAGTTCTGCATCTATAGTGAATTGGGCTAGAACCGGTCCCGAAAAGAAAAATAGGGAAGTCAATAATATACTTGTGAGCAATTTCATTTTTCTATCAAATTATGGTTTGCTACTACGAATTTCCGACCTTAAAAGGCAATATTATATGACTTAAATCATGTTTAACTAACTAGTTTTAAATGGCTTACTCACTAAATTTTAAATGTCATTACCGGTAGCGCCGAATGGTTTGCAATGTCCTCTGAAATACTTCCTTCAAAAAAATGAGCAAGCCCTTTTCTTCCATGTGTAGGAATGGCAATAAGGTCCGCTCCCATTTTATTTGAGAAATTTAGAACACCCTTTTCTACGGTGTAATCTGCCATATGGTGGACATCGTTTACATCGCTTAAATCACCATCGATCTGCTTAAAAAAATTAGCGATACGTTGTTCCATTTCAACCGAACTCAAAAATTGATTTCCCGGTAAATTCACATGAAGCAAATGCATTTTGATGCCTAGGGAATTAAACAGATCTCTGGCCTTAACAAAGGACTCGGTTGTTTCTAGAGAAAAATCTGAAGCAAAAACGGCGCTCTCAATATCAGTTAAGATTGGATTTTGCTTGACCACCAGCACAGGAATATCAGAGTACCTAACTACTTTCTCTGTATTTGAACCCACGAAAATTTCCTTTATCCCAGTGACACCCTGAGACCCCATTATTACCAAGTCCACATCATGCTCTTTAGCGACCTCATTTACCTCGCTAAAAACTTTAAAATGTTTAACAATGGGTGTTACGCTTATACCTTTCAAAAAGTCTTTATTTAGGAACTCTTCAAAGCGTTTTTCAGCTAGTTTAAATAAGAAAGCGGCTTTAGCATGCTGTTCACTATTACTTGTATTTAAAATGGCTTCGGAAATTTCTAGCATATGTAGCACGAAGATTTCAGCATTGTTTTTCTTAGCCAATTGTGCTGCTGTTTCTAGCGCATACTCTGAATGTTCAGAAAAATCTACTGGCACTATTATTTTTTTCATTGTTGTGATTTTAGAATTAATTAAACAGTCATTGAGAACAACTGGGTGTTTGGTTTTTTTTGATGGAGGCGTAAGTCAAAGGGCAGGCAGACATTTCGAATAAAGGAGCGACCCGTTTTAGTCACGAGTAAGCGCTTGGATTCAATGTTAACCAAGCCATCGCTTTCAAGTTCTTTCAGCCTTACTAAAACATCCTGTAGTTCCGGAAAAATCATAGAATCGTCTTCCCAAGATGTTTCAAAATTGCACATCAAATTCAGGATATGCTTCCTGATAATTGTATCTTGATCTGTTAGAATGTGCCCTCTAAATACGGGTAGAATATTATTCTCTAGGAGGTTCTGATATTCCTTCAGGCCTTTTACATTTTGAGCAAAGCTATACCAGCTATCGCCAATTGCCGATACACCCAGCCCCAGCATTAGCTGCGTTTTACTTGAGGTATAGCCCATAAAATTGCGATGAATCTTATTTTCTAATTGAGCTGTATACAATGCATCGGTTTCTAAAGCAAAATGATCCATTCCAATTTCCACATACCCCGCTTCAATCAATAGCTCTTTCCCAATTTCGTATTGAATTTTCTTCTCATTGGCGGTGGGAAGGTCCTTTTCCTGAAAACCTCTCTGTCCATTTCCTTTCATCCAAGGCACATGCGCATAACTATAGAAAGCGATTCGATCGGGTCTAAGTTCAATGGTCTTTTGAATGGTATAAATAACATGCTCTTTTGTTTGAAAGGGAAGCCCGAAAATAATATCATGTCCCACCGATGTATACCCAAGTTTTCTGGCGTTTTTGGTCACGACAAGCACATTCTCAAAGGGTTGAATTCTATGTATGGCCGTTTGTACGGTATGATTATAATCTTGGACTCCGTAGCATACACGTTTAACCCCAAGCTTGGCTAATGTAGATAAGTGTTCTTTGGTTGTATTGTTTGGATGTCCTTCAAAACTCAATTCGCAATCAGGTACTTTTGTCCCAATAGAAAAAACACCTAGGAGCAGTCTTTCAAGATGTTTTGGTTCGAAAAATGTAGGTGTTCCTCCTCCCAAATGGAGTTGCTTAATTCTTGGCCTTTCTCCAAACATTTTGGTGTATAGACTAAGCTCTTTGAGTACGGATCGTATGTATGGAATCTCAACACTATGGTTTTTAGTGATTCGTTTTGTGCAACCGCAGAACGTACACATCGATTCACAAAAGGGTAAATGAATGTATAGACTTATCCCCTCGCCACTGTTGCTTTCTTGAAAGCTTCTCGTTAGTGTTGACTTCCATTCTTTTAGCGAAAAATGATCGTTATCCCAAAAGGGAACCGTGGGGTAACTGGTATACCTAGGACCAGCGACATTGTACTTTGAAATTAGACCTAAACACATTATATATTGTTTAGGTCAAAACTACGGGGAGGGAGTCACTTAAAAGATGACAAATGTCATGTTGAAGATCTTCTAAGGAAAAGCTCTTCTTTGAATTTTCTTTAGATTTTTTTTTACATTAACTTTATCATCTCCCCTAGTTTTTTTCTAATAAATATCTAACATTGTTTAAATAGTACAGACTGTCCGATATTTATACCAAAATCAAGGGCTAAGAAGTCAGTATATAAATTATTTGGCCCTACCACTCAAGATTTAAGTATTCTAAGAATGACTGAAAATCTTAATAAAGAATACTGTTATTTGAAGGGCCAAAACCCTACTATGCTTGTTTAATTATTTCAGAAAGTAAATTGTGATAGTTTCATAAGAAAGTGACTAAACAAAATGATTCTTTAAAATATTTTATATCAAGAATTTAGATTTGAACTCTTAAACTATAAAGATTAAATTGGTATTTATTCACAAGCTTTTAACAAGAAAACATATGTTATGATAAACGAAATAATTTTAGGGCAATTAGTCTCTGAGGCTTTTAATGGTGTTAAAAGACTTTTAAAAACAAAAGGAGTAGAGCTTGTTGTTTCAAAAGATGCTTTGGAGGATACAATTCGAGATCATATTAATTACATTCAAAATAAGATATCCTTTATTACTTTTAGAGAATTAAGAGGGAATAGACTTTTAAGTGATCTCTACATAGAAATTGACATAGAACTTCAAAGGAGGAGATATAGGGATTATTCCAGAAAATATGAGAAGTTCATTATTGAACAATTGGTAAACAGGAAAATCAAATTGGACGATAAGCCGCATATAGTCCTTTTGGGTGGTCCAGGTGCTGGTAAAACAACCACAGTTCAAAACGTGTGTAGACGATTGCTTGATACACAGTTCAAAAATAAATACTCGTTTCCCATTCTAATTTACCTACGTGATCTTCAAGCCGATGAGACCGTTTATTCAAGGCTTAAAAATAATTTGGGAATTGAGTTCTTTTTTAAACATCCAACAAAACATGAGCACCTTGATTCATCTTCAAGTCAAATGTTGTTCCAAAATTTGATCAATTCTTTTCTAAACAGTCTGAACGTCGTCATTATATTAGATGGATTGGATGAGGTTGAGCCATCTAGGCTTAGCTCATTTCATAGCGAAATAGACTATCTCATGTCAAACCTACACAATTCTTTGGTCATTTTAACTTGTCGCAGTGCTTCATTAGACTTCAACTTTAGCTATTCTGAAGAATTCGAGCTCTGTGATTTAAATGATAATCAGGTTGATTTTTTTGTGTTGAAGTGGTTTTCGAACAAGGTGAAGAGTGAAAATTTTCTGTCAGAAATAAGGAGTTCTCAGTATTATGATCTATCCTTAAAACCTCTGACATTGGCTCATCTTTGTGCAATCTATGAAAAAACAGACAGGCTTTATGACAAGCCTAGATTTATTTATCGAAAATTGATAGATTTATTAATTGAAGAATGGGATGAACAGAGGCGTATAAAGGATAGAGAAAAATATTTTGAGCGAAATGAAAGGGATTCTGTATATTCTAATTTCAACACTCAAGAAAAATCAAGATTTCTCAGAGAGTTTGCATATGATTTAATTGTAAATAACAGACTTAGAGTATATACACAAGATGATTTCCATGAATCATACCTTAGGATATATGATAATCACAATCTTCCCAAATATCAAGCAAAAAAGGTTATACAAGAAATTGAGGCTCATAATGGAATTATTGTTCTTTCTGGTTATGACAGATTTGTATTCTACCATAAGTCCATGCAAGAGAACATGGCTGCCGAATATATGATCAAAATGGACTCTTTGCCCTATAAATTTATTGGTTCAGATAAAATTAATATTTCTAACGAATATGCAATAGCAATTTGTCTATCTTCAGATCATAATAAGACCTTTTATAGGTTTATTTTTGAAGAGCTTGTGAAGTATAAATTTGATTCAAAATTCATAGTGGAATTTTTGGATAGATTATATCTTGAAAGACCCATTTTTAAGATTTCAATATTATTTCCTTTAAGTTTAATTTTGATATATACTATATTGACAAATAACGGATTTATTACGTCTAGAAAAGGAAAGGTTTCTGATTTCGACACAAAGTTTTCGGATAGAATAGTTGCCTTTAGAATGAATCATTTTATAAATGATTCATTCAAATTATTCAACCAATTTTTTTCTATTAAATGGGAATATCGCACAGATAGTCTCTATCGGCTTATTATGTCAGAAGAAATATTCAAATACTCTCAAGATACGGAAGCCGAATATTTAGAAAATATGCCAAACCTATATATTCCTGAGGCCCTATTTAATGGATGCTTTAGTAATAAATTTTAGTCTCTGTTGTTTTTTTATAGACACTCTTATTCAAGAAGCTCTGAATGAATATTGTTTCTATATGTTCGAAAAACTTCTCACTAAAATAGGATGATCTTGATTGTCAATACTATGCAACCAAGTTATGCAGTCTTTACTATACCAAAAGGAAAAACCTCTCGATTTCTCAAGAGGTTTTTCCTTTTGTGCGGGCGGGGAGACTCGAACTCCCACGCCGTGAAGCACTAGATCCTAAGTCTGGCGTATATTGCACCAAAGAAACACAAAAACACTCATTTTCAATGAGTTAATCGTTTTTTCATTTTCTTTAAAGTCATTTAATATCAGTTGATTTCAGCATTTGTTGTACCTATGTTGTACCTAAAAAGTTCAATAAATTCGTACCTTTGTAGAAAGTGTACAGCAAAAATTGAGCAAAAAACACAATGTTGTACCTATGTTGTACCTGATTTGACTTTCGCACTCAAAACAGGTCAATTATGTCGTCAAATGCAAAAATAGTTCTACGCAAAAAACCGAACACTAAGGGACAATATCCGTTAGCTATTCGAATTACAAAAAACCGTCGTTCCACCTATCAATATGTTGGTCATTATATTGATATAGAGGAATGGGACGAAAAAAACCTTCGGGTAAAAAAATCAAATCCAAATGCCGATAGCTTAAACAAGTTGCTATCACAACAACTTTCTGATGCCAATAAGGCGCTTATTGATTTACAGTACGAATATAAAGATGCCTCAGCAAACCAGATTAAAAAAGAAATTTATTCATCAGGGAACTCCTCAACTTTCTTTGAACTGGCACAAGAGCATCTGGACGAACTGGAAGTTTCCGAAAAGTTAAACCGTCTATCCACGGACAGCGCATTGATTAGTTATATCGTAAAATATCACAAATCTAAACAGCTTTCATTTCAAGAAATTGATGAGCGCTTTCTTAAAAAATTGATGATAACCTCAAAGTTAAGCACGACCTTGCAGAGACTTCAATAATGAATATTCTTGTCCTAATCCGCTTATTGTTCAACAAAGCTATAAAGCTAAAAATAGTCAGCAGGGAATTGTATCCTTTTGGTGGTGACAAAATTAAAATCAAGTTTCCTGAGACTACAAAAATAGGGTTGAACATCATTGAAGTAAGAGCCGTTGAAGCTTTAGATAATCTAACCTGTAATGAAATCCACACAAGGAATGTTTGGTTTTTCAGTTTCTATTTTGCAGGAATGCGGGTTACTGATGTGCTCTGGACAAAGTGGTCTGACATATATGACAATAGGCTTCATTACAGAATGAACAAAAACTCAAAACTACTTTCCTTAAAAATTCCCAATAAGGTTATAAGCATATTAGATGATTATAGAGAGGATAAAAGACACGCTACCGACTTTGTTTTTCCTGAATTGAAAAAGGCCAATCTGGATGATGCAAAAGACGTCTATAATAAAAGAAAAACTGCAACCAAGAAATTCAACGATAACTTAAAATCCATTGCCAAAAAAGCTAAAATAGACAAGAAGATTACAATGCACATTGCCAGACATACTTTTGGCAATATTGCCGGCGATTCCATTCATCCTTTAATGTTACAAAAACTATATAGACATAGTGATTTGAAAACTACGTTGAATTATCAGGCAAATTTTATCCATAAAGAAGCGGATGATGCTTTAGATAGTGTTGTTAACTTTTGACCTATTCTAAAGTAAACTGCTCCCTTTTTATGTGTAAACTATTTTTGAGATAGGCGCACTAATTTTTGATTAAAACATTTAACCAACATCTTATATAATTGGGGATGTTTCTTTTTAAGCAAGTCAGGACGCTCAAAAAAATATTCCGAGGCTACGGCAAAGAATTCAGCTTGATTGGTTCCTCCATATTTTCTGATATCAGAGTGGTTATCATTTATCGCTTCCATTTCTTTATGGATTAAGTTTAACCAAGGTATTGCATATTGATGTTCTAATAGCCGCTCGGGCACACCGTCTGTCCTATCATCCAACTTATCTATAAGATGTACAAATTCGTGTATGCCAGTATTACTTTTATCGGTTGTATTATTAAAGCCGTGATACAACGCTTTTTTGGAAAGTATCATCTGTTTCTCGAACCTTCCATTCCCAACTATTCCGCCAATATTCCGTGAGTTATTCTTACTGCTAAATTGCATATCCTCATTAAAATAATCTGGATATAAGAGAATGCCACTTAAATTGGTGTAATGCCATTCTTTGAAGCCAAAAACAGGGATTACTGCACTTGCTGCAATTAAAATCTTGTCCATTTCTTCCAGTTCAAGCTGCACACCATCGATATAGACCTCACTTAAAAATTGCATCATTTTTTGCTGAAAAATCAGTTTTCTATCTTTTGAAAGATTTCTATAAAACAAAACATTATCCAATAATAATTTATGCCAATGCTCAGGAAATGGCTTTACGCTATGGCGTTTCGCTTTTCTATAAAAATGAGCAGCAAAAAGAATAATCACAACCGAAATTAAAATATAAGCCATATTAAAAGAAACGTATTAATCTATAGGTTCGGCCTTAAATCCCACTTTTTGTAAAGTCGCCTTTACATCTTCTTGGGTTGCGCCATCGCTTTCAACAGTTAGGGTTTTGTTAGGATTGGTAGTATCTACTTCCCAGCTTTCCACACCTTCTTGTTCATTTAAAAAAGGGGTTACTTTTGATACACACCCACCACAATTGATATTTGTTTTAAATTTTAAAGTTTTCATTTTTTTTGATTTTAATTGCTATTTATTCTTAATTCCTTAGGTGTTCAATTAATGTGCTATACCCATTAATTTGTACATATTTGTATGTACTTCATTCAATAGTTTGAATAGTTTCTGATATAATTTTTCTCTTTCTTCTGTACAACAAGAAATATAGAGTTTTCCTATTTTACTGCCACATAGTTCAATTTTACTTACACATATAGGCATTGCTTCTTTACTTAAGTTCTTTAGTAATTTAGAGATGTTTCTAAGCTCAGAGAATAAGTCTTGCATTCTCTTACTTCTGATAGGCATACAACATGTAAAAGAGATTTTTTCAAGAGTTTTCTCGCTTTCTTCGATTTTTTCTACAGATGCGAGTATTATATGTTCATGGTTAATTTTCATTGTATTGAATTTATTATTAAAGTTTTACTCGTTTAAGTCTTAAGCTATTTGCAACTACAGATACGCTGCTGAATGCCATTGCTGCACCTGCAATCATCGGGTCCAATAAAAACCCATTTACAGGATAAAGAACTCCTGCTGCAATTGGAATACCGATGATGTTATAAATGAAAGCCCAGAACAAGTTCTGACGTATGCCCAAAACGGTTCTTTTTGATAGCTCCAATGCTTTTGGGATGGATTGTAAATCTGACGTTATCAAGGTCATTTTTGCGACATCCATTGCTATATCCGAACCTTTACCCATTGCAATACTCACATTGGCTTGCGCCAAAGCGTGCGAATCGTTGATACCATCGCCTACCATTGCGACTATCTTTCCGTCTGCCTGTAATTTTTCGACAAAAGCCGCTTTATCCGAAGGCATTACTTCGCCGTGGTAATTTGAAATTCCCACCTGATTCGCTACAGCAGAAGCCGTTTTATTATTATCTCCAGTAAGCATATAAACCTCAATGCCTCTCTCGTGAAGCATCGCTATGGCTTTTTTTGAAGTTTCTTTAATCTTGTCCGCAATGGCCAGTATCGCAAATACTTGATTTTCGTTACCAAAAAATATGACTGTTTTTGCCTTCTCTTCCAGGCTTTCTGCTGTTTGCATCAAGGAAGCGTCGATTTGAATATTCTTTTCGACCATTAGTTTATGGTTGCCCACATAATATTTTGAACCATTATCCGACTGCGCCTTTACACCTTTTCCTGTAATGCTTTCGAAGGAAGTAATTTCTGCTTGTTCAATATTTTCCTCTTTCAAATGATTGACGACCGCTTCTGCCAAGGGATGTTCTGATTGTGCTTCGATAGCCAAAAGAATTTCCTTGTATTCCTTTTGATTTTCAAGTTTATCCTTCCAGAGTATATCGGTTACCAGTGGTTTTCCTTCTGTAATCGTACCTGTTTTATCAAGGATTACTGCATTCACTTTATGGCCTAGCTCTAAACTTTCGGCATCCTTTATAAGGATATTATTTTCAGCGCCCTTGCCGATACCCACCATTATGGCAGTAGGCGTTGCCAAGCCCAAGGCACACGGACAAGCGATAACCAATACCGCTACAGAGGTCAATAAGGCTTGTGAGAAGGCATTATCGCCTCCTGCTGACATCCAGACTATGAAGGTTACAATGGAAATACCCAATACCACAGGAACGAAAATACCGGCAATCTTATCGACCAGTTTTTGAACGGGTGCCTTGCTCCCTTGAGCTTGCTGAACCATTTTAATGATTTGGGAAAGCAGGGTTTCTCCACCTACTTTTTCAGCGGTAAATTGAAAACTTCCTTTTTGATTAACGGTACCAGCGAACACCTTTTCCTCTTGGGATTTTTGAACTGGAACAGGTTCTCCCGTTATCATACTTTCATCTACATACGAGCTTCCCTTGGAAACTTCGCCATCCACAGGAATCTTTTCTCCGGGACGTACCAAAATGGTCTGACCCACCTGTACGGATGAAATAGGGATTTCCTTCTCTTCCCCATTCTCTATAATTTTAAGGGTTTTAGGTTGAAGACCCATTAGTTTTTTGATGGCTGAAGATGTATTTGATTTTGCCTTTTCTTCCAATAGTTTCCCCAAGGAAATGAAGGTAATAATCACGGTAGCCGCTTCGTAATACACGTGAGGTTCGATGCCACGACTTAACCAAAATTTAGGAAAGAAAGTATTGAATACACTAAAGAGGAAAGCGATTCCGGTACTCAAAGCGACCAAGGTGTCCATATTGGCTTTACCGTGTTTCGCCTGCTTGAAGGCATTGATAAAAAAGCTACGCCCGAACCAAAAAAGAATGGGAAAGGCCAATACCAAAGAAATCCATTTACCTGGTTCCCATTGCATATAGAACATTCCCAGCACAAAAATGGGTAGCGTAAGTATAGCCGACCAGATAGTACGGCTTTTTATGTCCTGATAATGTTTTTGCTGAAGTTCTTGTTGTACTTCCGAAGGGTCTTCGGCATCTATTATAATATCATAACCGACCTCACGAAGCGCGTTTTGAAGTTGATTAGGGTTCAACTCGTCATCATACTCTACCAGAACAGAGCTATTCGCAAAATTGACACTTGCATCAAACACACCTTCTGTGTGTTTTAATACAGATTCAACACTAGCTGCACAAGATGCACAGGTCATTCCCGTAACAGGAAATGATTCTTTTATTCCCTGTTTATGATTCTTTTTTTTGGTTTCAAATATATTGATTGTTTCCATAAATCCATTCTTATTTGTACACTACAAATTTCAGGATTAATAGACTTTATTGTGTTACGTTATATGCTGAATGATTTGTAGAATTTGCTGAATTCATTTGATTTTAAAATAAGGTTGTTATTTAGTCACTACATTATAAAATGATAAGTTTAGTTTCAATACTAATGGATACTTTGGTTACTAATTATGAGACTTTAGTTCCAACTCATTCGTTGTAACCTAACAGCATTCAATATTGCCAATAATGCCACTCCAACATCTGCAAAAACAGCTTCCCACATTGTTGCTAAACCACCTGCCCCTAAAATCAAGACAACCAATTTAACTCCAAAAGCCAATATGATATTCTGCCATACAATTTTTCGAGTAGAACGACTTATTTTTATAGCTCTAACCACTTTTGACGGTTGGTCGGTTTGAATGATTACGTCTGCAGTTTCAATAGCCACATCACTTCCCAAACCACCCATTGCAATCCCCACGTTACTTGCGGCTAAAACTGGTGCGTCATTAATACCATCACCAATAAAGGCTACTTTATTTTCTGGATTTTTCTTCAAAATTTCAACTTCATTTAGTTTATCTTCCGGTAATAAACCGCCTTTTGCTTTTTCAACATTTAATTCTTTTGCAATTTGTTGTGTTATGGAATCTTTATCACCAGAAAGCATTATAATATTTTTAATACCTACTTTGTGTAATGCTGAAATCGTTTCTTTGGCATCTTCTTTTAATTCGTCTGCTATCACCACATAACCAACGAACTTATTATCTATTGCTACTAATACAATAGATTCTACAATAGATTCGGTTTCTTTAGGAACATCGATAGCATTAGCCATCATTAAGGCTTTATTTCCTACTAAAACGGTTTTACCGTTTACAATTCCTTTTAAGCCTTTACCTGCAATTTCAAAAACTTCTCGTGCGTGATAATCATCATTATCTCCTTTATATTCCATAATAGCTTTTGCAATGGGATGGGTAGACTTTTCTTCCATAGCCGTTAGGTATTTCATAAATTCAGGTTCTTCCCAACCTATAGCTTTAATTTCCTTGATTTTGAAAACGCCTTTGGTAACTGTTCCTGTTTTGTCCATCACCAAGGTATTTATTTTGGTCATCGCATCTAAAAACGAAGCACCTTTAAACAAAATGCCGTTCTTTGAAGCCGCACCCAATCCACCGAAATAACCCAATGGAATGGAAATAACTAATGCACAAGGGCAAGAAATAACCAAGAAAATTAAGGCTCTATACAACCAATCTCTAAAGACATAATCATCAACAAAAAAGTAAGGTAGGAAAGTAACCCCTATAGCCAAAAACACAACTATTGGCGTATATATGCGAGCAAACTGCCTAATGAATAATTCCGTTTTGGATTTACGTGCCGTAGCGTTTTGAACCAAATCCAATATTCTAGCAATAGAACTATCCTCAAACTTATTAGTTACTTCAACTTCAATGACACTTTCTAAATTAATACTACCTGCATATACTTTGGCTTCTTTTAGAACAGAATCCGGTTTACTTTCTCCTGTTAAAGCAGCGGTATTTAACGATGCTTTTTCTGATAACAGGATACCATCTAAAGGAATTTTCTCTCCTACCCGAATTTGAATTTTCTCTCCAATATTTACATCTTCTGGTGAAACACTTTTATAATCGCCATCACGAAGTACATTGGCTTCTTTTGGGCGAACATCCAACAAGGCTTTGATATTACCCTTTGCTCTTTTAACCGCAGCATTTTGGAATAGTTCACCAACTGCATAAAATAGCATTACAGCTACGCCTTCGGGATATTCACCAATGATAAATGCGCCAATAGTAGCAATAGACATTAAAAAGAACTCTGTGAAGAAATCGCCTTTTTTTATACTTCCCCACCCTTCTTTCACTACAGGAAATCCAACAGGGATATAGGCTATTACATACCAAAGAATACGTATCCAACCAGAAAAATGTGGAAAGGCATCAAAATAATCAATAGCAATTCCAGCAATCAGCATTACAAGACTAAAAATAGAGGGCAAGTAAGTTCTAAAATTGAATATCTCATCGGGACTGCTATGGTTATGACCATCATCATGACTATGTTGCGCCTCTGAATCTGGTTTTAAATCTCTTAAATTAACTTTCTTTTTTTTCATTGATTGTTTTGTTAATGATACCAAATATGCTTTAAAAATGAATGCAATGGAAGTGCATTCATTGACCGCTGCACTTCTCGCAAATTCCCTTTAATACCAAATTGGCATCCTCGGCTACATAGCCTTCCGGCAAGTTAATATTCGGAATTTTATGTTCGGTCAGACAAACGGTCTCATTACAATTATTGCAATGGAAATGTAAATGCAAATCCTGTTCAAGTTCACAATTGCATCCTGTCTCACAGAGAGCATATTTTTGAACGCCCGTGCCATCATCTATTTGGTGCACTACACCTTTCTGTTCAAAAGTTTTTAGGGTTCTGAATAACGTTGTTCTATCTGCTTTCGAAAAAGCGTTCTCAATATCCGTAAGGGCGACAGCAACTTCGCTTTCAGCCATATACTTATAAATCAAAATGCGCATTGCCGTCGGACGAACGCCATTTTCAGTAAGTCTTTTTTCTATTTCTTTCATTATTTAGTTTTATTTATCAATGTCCGTCTTCTTCAGATTCGCCCTTTTTCATTTCTGCCATTAAGTAGTAGGCGTTGTTAAAGGCATATTTTGCATTTGATTTTTGTTCTGTTAAAAATGTAATGGTAATCCAATCACCGTCCTGAGTACCCTTTATTATTTCATACGGTATAAAAGCCCAATTATCATCTTCCTTTTCAGATGAAAACACAAAGAACCTATTGCCATCAGCAGCTATGGCACTTTCGGGCATTGCCAATGTTTTAGTGTTGTCTGTTTGAATGCGTCCCTGAATATACATTCCGGGAATAAGGTTACCCTTCTTATTTTCAATTTCAGCGTGTACGTGTATTGCTTTTGGATTCTGTTCAAAAGTCTTTCCTACGGAATAGATTTCTGCGGTAAGTTCCTTGCCTGGAATGGATTGAACATTGAAAGTGATTTTCTGCCCCTCCTTAACCTTATAAACGTCCTTTTCAAAAACCATTAAATCTGCGTGCACATGATGCGTATCTACAATTTCCATTAGGTCGGTCTGTGGGTCTACATACTGGCCTGTTTTAATTTCTACTTTTTGAACGAATCCCTCAATGGGACTTCTGAGCGATACACGCTGATAAATCGTGCCGTTTCTCACACCGGCTGCGCTGATACTCAACTGTTGCAGTTGCGCTTCAAGGCCTTTTACCATACTTCGGGATGCCTGATATTCGGCTTCTGATTTTTGAAAATTTGCACCGCTTCCTACCCCAGCATCATATAGGGTTTTTTGTCGTTCATATTCCTTTTTAAGGAACTGACTATTGCTGTATGCATTGAGGTAATCTGTCTGTTTCTGGATGATATTGGGATGGGATAAATAGGCGACGGTTTGGCCTTTGTTGACTTTATCTCCCTCAATGACCTCGATGGACACCACATTTGCACCAACCACGGTCGTGATGGTGGCCTCGTTCTGTGGCGGGACTTCCAGTTGACCGTTGGCTTTCACATACCCGCTCATATTTCGCATTTGCAATGTATCGATTTGCATTTGTAAGGCTTCGAACTGTTTGGTAGTGAGCATCACTTCCTCAGCCTCACCTTCGGAATGTTCTTTTTCCATTTCGGAATTTGCCTCTTTGTTCTCTGAGGTGTCGCTTTTTGAATTGCCACAAGAGGTCAATGCTAATAGCATCACTAATAGTCCGATGGCTCTATATTTGGATAGGTTTTTCATTATTGTTTGAAATATTGTAGTTCGAAAACTGATTTTAGATAATTGTCAAGAGCGTCCAGCGCATCTATTTCGGTCTGTATGGCATCCCTTATGATTTGAGTAAAAGCTGCATAATCGACTGCACCTTCTTTATAGGCTACCAACGCGCCCCGTCGCTGTTCCTTGGCAAGTGGCAACGCTTTCTTTCTGTAAAATTGCCAAGATGCTTCCCACTTTTGATAGGCTTGTACGGTTTGTTTGTATTCCGATTGCAATTGTCGTTTTACAAATTCTGCGTTGGTCTTGGCGATTTCGCTATCAATTTTAGAGGCCTTGGCCTGACTGCGTTTGGTACCAGAGAATAGGGGAACGGATATTCCTGCCTGATAGGTGTAGAATCCGCTGCTTCCGTTCACTTGTTGCAATCCGCCCTGAAGGTTGAGATTGGGCAACAAATCAGAACGAGCAGCTTTGTAGCTGGCTTCAGCTTCGTCAATTCGCTTTTGCGAAAGTTCCAGTTCGGGATGATTTTCTATACTAGTGGGCATTCCCAATACAACCACTTCACTTTCGTCTAGCGTGTCGGGAACGATATAAAAAGTATCGGAAACCAACCAAAGATTGAGCTTTTGAAGTGCAATGGCATAGTCACTCTCGGCTTGTAGCAGTTTATTGTTGATTTGCAACGCTTGGTTGGTCGCAGACGAATATTCCAACCGTGAAATGGCCTCTACTTTGAAATTGAGTTCGATTGCTTTTTCAAATTGTGAATAGATGGAATCCAATTCACGGTAGAGTTCATATTTCTGTCGTTGTTGATACGCCGTGGACCACGCCTTTTTTACTTCCTGTTCCACTTGCAGTCCTGAAAGGTCAAGAGTGGTTTCGGCTAAAGCAATACGCTGTTTTTGCAAACGCTTTTTTGCGCCAATACCGAAAAGATTTATGTTTTGTTGCCCTACACCTACCAAAGTATAAATACCCTGACCGTCGCTTACTTCCTCACCACCAGTAAACACTTGGGTATTACCGAGGTCGTAAGCAGTACCCTTAAGGACGTTCTGTTTCTGGATTTCCAACTGTTTCGTTTTCAACAGAGGATAGTTTTTTTTAGAAATTTCTACCGCTTGTTCCAATGAAATTGTAGGTAAACTATCTCGTTTAGTCTGTGATTGTTGTGCTTCCACTTTTGTGAAAGCAAAGAAGAAACAGACTACTGCCGTAGCGGTAATAAACTTTGGACTGATTTTTTTCTTTCGTTCCGAACGCTTCTCGACCCATTGATAAAAGATCGGAAGTATGAAGAGCGTCAAGAGCGTGGAAGTTATCAGACCACCTATAACCACGGTCGCTAACGGTCGCTGCACCTCGGCCCCTGCCGATGCTGAAATAGCCATTGGAAGAAAGCCTAAAATGTCAGTGAAGGCGGTCAACATAATGGGACGTACCCTTCGTTTTGTGCCTTCAACGATGCGGTCTTTGAGATTGGTAACGCCTTCCTCTTTTAACTCGTTGAGCCCACTTATCATTACCAATCCGTTCAACACCGCAACCCCAAAGAGTACAATAAAGCCGACCCCTGCGGAAATACTAAAGGGCATATCCCTGAGCCATAAGGCAAATACACCGCCTATGGTTGCCATCGGGATGGCTAAGTAAATCATCAAGGTCTGTGGAAATGATTTTAATGCAAAATAAATCAGGATAAAAATAAGGAATAACGCCACTGGAACTACAATCTGCAATCGGTCACTTGCCCTTTCCAGATTCTCGAATGCACCACCATAGCGAATAAAATATCCTGGTGGTAAATCTAGGTTTGCATCCAGCTTACTCTTAATCTCGTTGACTAACGATTCCACATCACGTCCACGCACATTTACGCCCACGTAGGTTCTACGGTTGGTATTGTCCCGGCTTATCTGCATCGGTCCTGGTGTGTACTCGATATTTGCCAGTTCCTGAAGGGGAATCTGTGAACTGTTCGGTAAATTGATATATAGATTCCTGATGTCGTTGATATCTGTACGGTTCCGCTCGTCGAGCCTAACGACCAAATCGAAACGCTTTTCGCCCTCAAAGATGATACCTGCATATCCGCCTGCAAAAGCAGATTGGACTATCGTGTTTAGTTTGTCGATGCTCACACCATATTGTGCCAGTTTATCGCGATTGTACTTTATGGTCATCTGAGGTAAGCCTGAAGTGGCTTCCGCCCTCATATCGCCTATACCTTCAGTCCCTGCGATGATTTTTGTAATCTCGTCCGCTTTGGCAGCAAGCACATCGATATCTTCACCATAAATTTTAATGGCAACATCCTCACGGATGCCTTCCAACAGTTCATTGAACCTCATTTCGATGGGTTGGGTAAACTCATAGTTGACACCTGGTATAATACTTACGGCATCCTTTATCTTGTCGATAAGTTCATCCTTTGATTCAGCTGATACCCATTCATTCTGTGGTTTCAATATAACAAATACGTCGGCAAAGTCCATTGGCATTGGATCGGTAGGAACTTCGGCGACACCGATACGGCTCACAATTTTTTCTACCTCAGGAAATTCGGTTTTTACGATGCGCTCTATCTTGGTAGTGGTCTCAATCGTCTCGCTGAGAGAACTACCCGGCTTCAAAATGGCGTGGAAGGCTATATCGCCCTCATCCAATTGTGGGATGAATTCGCCACCCATTTTCGTAAACGTGAAGATTGCTACTGCAAATATGGCAACTGCCGTACCTACGACCCACTTTCCTTTTTTCAAAGTGCGTAGCAATAGGGGTTCATACTTGCGTTGCACCCAAAGTACAAAACGGTCACCCCACGATTTCTTTTCCCTTTTGGGTGGTTTTAAAAATAGGGCGGACATCATAGGTACATAGGTAAGGCACAGAAACATTGCCCCTATCATCGCAAAGATGAATGTTAACGCCATTGGCTGGAACATCTTTCCTTCAACACCTTCTAATGCTAAAATGGGAAGGAATACAATTAGGATTATCAACTGGCCGAAAAAAGCAGCATTCATCATCTTCTTGGATGCGTTAGCGGCTATTGAATCTCGGTCTTCTTTTTTCAAAGTATTCTTTTTGAGGACGTAACCGGCCATAAGAAATACGCTTGCTTCAACAATGATGACAGCACCATCTACGATGATACCAAAATCAATAGCACCCAAGCTCATCAGGTTTGCCCATACATCAAAAACATTCATCAGTATAAAGGCGAACAATAGGGATAATGGAATGGTAGAAGCTACAATCAATCCACCACGCCAGTTCCCCAAAAGGAAAACCAATACAAAAATTACGATGAGTGCGCCTTCCAGTAAATTGTTCCGTACTGTTCCCGTGGTTTCACTTATGAGCTTACTTCTATCCAATAAAGGCTGAATGACAACCCCTTCCGGAAGGGATTTCTGGATTTCGGTCATCCTATCCTTTACACGAACAATGACCTCATTTGAGTTTGCCCCTTTAAGCATCATCACCAGTCCACCAACGACTTCGCCTTCGCCATCCTGTGTCAATGCACCATAGCGCACGGCAGAACCGAAACGTACATCGGCAACATCACTTACGGTAATTGGCACCCCATTTTCATTTTTGATAATGATTTTTTCGATGTCATCAAGGTTACGTACCAAACCTTCGCCACGGATGAAGTTGGCTTGGTGATTTTTTTCGATATAAGCGCCACCCGTATTTTTATTGTTCGCTTCGAGGGCTTCGAAAACATCTGTAATTGTAAGACCGATAGCCTTAAGTTCATTGGGGTCAACGGCTACCTCATATTGTTTTATTTTTCCACCAATGGCGTTGATTTCAACAACCCCTGGAACCATTGCCATTTGTCGTTGGACAATCCAGTCTTGCATTGTACGTAAATCAGACAAGGAATATTTGTCCCGGAACTCAGGTTCGACTTTCAGGGTATACTGATATACTTCTCCCAAGCCTGTTGAAATAGGTCCCATAGAAGGTTGACCCAGTTCTTCGGGAATCTGCTCACGTACTTCTGTAAGTTTCTCGGAAACAAGCTGACGTGGCAGATAGGTTCCCATATCATCATCAAATACCACCGTAACCACGGAAAGTCCAAATCGTGAAATCGAGCGGATTTCCTTTACATTGGGCAGATTGCTCATGGCCAACTCGACGGGATAGGTCACGAATTGCTCGATATCCTCTGTACCGAGATTCGGCGATTGTGTGATGACCTGTACCTGATTATTGGTTATATCCGGTACGGCATCAATAGGAACTTGGGTCATACTATAGATACCTACACCGATTAGTGTCAAGGTTAGCAGACCAATTATAAATTTGTTATTGATTGAAAAATCAATGATTCTATTAATCATATAATAAGAGTATTAATTCAGTTGAACTATGGCGGTACAATTTCACACAAGCGAAATGCACATTAATGACGTTTTCAAAAAGGAACACGTCAAAGCAGGATATAATTATCCTATGTAAACTGAATTAAACTTGTGGGGGTTGAAAAAGAGAATGAAGAAAGTCTTTGCCCAAGCTATCAAAGTGCGCATAGTTTTCTTGTGGTATCACTGGTTGTAGTGGCTGAAAATGAGCTATGCCAAAACCTACTGTATGTACGTGACAGCAATGACATTGGCAAAACGGCGAACACAATTCGCAGTCTTGGTCGTGGTCACCATCAAAATCAACCATTGCAACAACTTGGGAATCATCAGTAATGTTTCCAGTATCGCTACAAGGCACTACATTGAGTGCTAAAAAATATAATGATAGTATGAATGCGAAATATTTCAAGTTACAAAGATAAAAATATTATGATGCAACTGTGTTGCAAATATGATTAAGGTTAACTCGCACAACAACTCAACTTTGAAACATTTTTCCCAAAAGTGATAGCGGCTAATTTAATTCCTTCACTTAATGTCAAATATGGATAAAAACTTTCAGCTAAATCACTTATAGTGATTCCAAATTTAATAGCCATACTTAATTGTTGGATGAGTTCTCCGCCTTCTGGCGCAACTACTCTTGCGCCTATTAATTTATCGGTTTCAGTGTTACGTATCAGTTTTATAAACCCTCTGGCATCTTGAGCTGCTAAGGCTCTTGGAACGTGAATTAAATCAAGCTTACTGACCTCAAAAGGAATTTCCTTTTTTTCTGCTTCTATTTCATCTATACCTGCTCCCGCGATTTGAGGGTCTGTAAATACTACCCAAGGCAATGATGAATAATCAATACTGGTTTTTGATAATGAAAATGCATTATTAACTGCTGCATTGCCTTCGGTTGCTGCTGTATATACAAATGCTGGTGTATTGGTGACATCTTTGGTTTTCTTTTTAAATATATTTTTCAACTGTTTGAAATTTTATAGTTCACTGAAAATGAAGAAACTAAAAATTTCTACACATTA
>Ga0316204_10002703_pt1 | contig 38901 bp, 33 predicted proteins | sample 6monrhotite_MG_2_FD_205661 | JGI IMG/M metagenome (GOLD analysis project Ga0316204, IMG submission 205661) | Microbial mat bacterial communities from mineral coupon in-situ incubated in ocean water Damariscotta River, Maine, United States -... | ecosystem: Environmental > Aquatic > Marine >...
GTAACACTAAAAGAGCGCGAGATAATCCAAGCCTGGATAAGTAATAGTGCTCCAGAATAAGATTTTCTCATCCATTTTTGAATTGATATAACATAATATCAAAACGAGTTTAGTTGTATACTTTATTTGGCATTCTTAAATTTTCACAATTCCACCCTATTTAATGACTCTTGTTCTTAAATTAAAAACTATAAAAAAAGTATTCATTATCATTTTATTCGTAATCATATTTCATTAACTGGTACAAGCTTTGCAATATATTTAAATATGTTTAACCATTGAATATTGAGTAACCAATTTAAGATAATAGTGTTTACTATTTAGACACTGTAAGGAGTTTTTACATGAAGTTTTTATTACTGTTATTATTTATTTGCTCAGTAAGCGCTAATGAAAATGAATTACACAAAAAAGAAATTAAACTTGGTGATAACCTAACACCTCATACTCTTAGAAGTATTAAGAAAAGTCGAACAAGGTGGAATAAATATGATCGTGATCATTCCTTGGAATACCAGATTAGTAACTATGAGTATAATGTCCAAAGTTTATATTGTACAAGAATGGACAAAAGCAAAGGAATTATTTTTCATCCTAAAATTGTTATAAAGGATTATAAAGCAAATAATAATTTCTTTATTAAGGCACGTTTTTTAGATCCACAACCAAAAAACTTTACGAAAAAGTCATATAAAGATCTCATTGCAAATGGAGGAATTGAAGGTTCTCGTGGATCATTCTATCTTCATTTTCGAGATACAAGAATTAGTAACTCAATCGAATATAAAAATTTAGTGTATGGTTTTGGATTATCCTCTGCCCGCTATGAACGTGAGTATAAATATGATGAGTTTCTTTTTGAGTTGCCTTATTTTACTAGGAGCAAAAGAACTTATCACCGCGAAAAATCTTCTAATGTTAATGACTTTGCTGCCAATTTATCAATAATAGATTATCATTATGATGATGATGAGTTTTTTTATCAATGGGAAGGAGACCCATTACCTTATCCAGCTTATACTTCGTCAAAAAAAATGCTTAAAGCTGTTTTCACTCCATCTCTAAACAATCCACAGAATATTGTTTACTACACAGAAATCCTAGAGAGATTAGAAGTTACTAAATGTAGGTTAGAGTTATCTCTAAACACTGAAGCAAATCTTTTAGAAGACTAATATCATCAAATTGTATGACTTCAGTAACAGAAGAGATATTCGACAGGGAAACTTCGAGGAAATAGTTTTCAATTTTCTCGAAGATATAGCTTTATAAAAATATAAGGAACATAAATGATTATTCCTAGGCTAACACATATTACTTTTCCTGTTAATGACATTGAAAAAAGCGTAAACTTTTATAAAAAATGGTTTAAATTAGAAGTTCACCTCGTTAGACGTCCAAGAGGTAATACAGTTTGGATGACAACACCCGAACAAAATCAAAAAAAATAACCTGACTTTGTATTTGTTATTCACATTGGTGAAATAACAAAAATAAATCATTTTGGTTTTCAAGTAGATAACCGCAGCGACCTAGATGATATTGCCAACAAGGCAAAAGAAGAAAATGTATGGATAGAAGGGCCTGTTGATGTTGGTGGAAAAGTAGGAAGTTTCCTTTTTATCAAAGACCCAAATGGCCATATGTGGGAATATACTTATGGGCAACCGATTGCAGGTTTATAGTTTATTTACATTTATAAAGTTTTTCTTTTATTGATAATAGTTCACTGACATTTGGAAATATTTTTTTTGCAGCAGATCTTGCTTTTGAATACTTCGCCCTTTTTTCATAACTTTTTAGTTTAGTTAACAACTTAATAAGTCTTTTATTTATTGAATAAGAAGTCATTTCATCATTACTTAGATTCATTTTACGAAGTTTTCCTGACCAATATATTAGTATTGAATTGTTTATATCTGACAATTTATTTTGATTACCAATGTATAACATCGCTGATGTTTTTCTTTTAAAGTTACAAAATAGCTCCAAAGAAGATAACCAATTGTACTCAATTAGTGAAACATGATTCTTAGACATTATGAAAGTTATAAGTTTTCTAAATTTAACATATTCAGGTTTAGCCATATATTTCAATGTGTTTTGAGAAAACTGGTTATTTTTAAATAGTTTTGTTATCTGTTTAGTGTTTAAAATGTTATCTCTTTTTAATGCTTCAAAAGTGTCTGGTTGTATTTCAATTGTTTTTTTTATCGATAAAACATTCGTACCTTTATTTATTGATAGTTCTATCATTACACTCCCAAAATTTGCACCTGAGTAATCTTGAGCAAAAGGAGAAGAAATGAACGGATCAATTGCTAAGTATAACCCAAGCCCAACGTTTGCCTTAGATGTTCGATGATTTGATATATTCCAAAACTGAGAAATAGATCTTTGAATATGTCTTTGAGCGAAGATATTTCGATTATTAAAGTTTCTGAAATATTTTCTATTATTAGAATTATCTTGGATTGATAAATAATGATAAAAACTTGTATCTTTTTCCAATTGATTGATAGATGAAGAAAGGTCTCTTTCTAATAATTCAAGAGACGTACTTATTTCAGTTGCACTTATTTGAAAGCTTATTATTAATGTTAAAACTAAAGCAGCTATCTTCATTATTTAACTAGTTGATAATATGGTTTACAACGAACGTCTTGTACATTTTCATTTATTAAGTTATCTGCACAAGACTCAAGAAATGTTAACATTGACTCTGTTTTTAAATAAGTATTATCAACATAAATTATAGGTTTTTCTAATACATCATTTTGTAAGTCACCAGCAGGAGCAAAAGGCATATCCATTTTTTCAAGAATCATATTTTGTAATGCTCGTGATGTTCTTCCATTTCCGTCAGCAAAAGGATGTATTGATACAAAGATTTTTTGAATAATTGCAGCTAACTCGATAGGAGGAATAATTACTTTCCCCTGGCTGTATTTGTCTAAGTTATAATGTAAAAATATATTTAGCCAATTTAGCTTTCGTTTTACCTTATTAGAAGAAACATAATAAAGAAAGTTGCCTTTCCCACTTTTACAAGTGTTTGATCTTAAAATCATTCCTGTCACTAAGTCTGCCTTACGAGATGACTTCCCTTTGTATTCTTTAACTAGTTTCTTAATAGTAATCCCCGCTTTAACTTCCCAAGATTTCATATATGATTGACTTGCCGTTTTGATTGATCTTAACAATTTGTTTGTTGAATGTTTATTTGCTTTAGAGCAGAACCCTACATCTGGTCCAAAAATTGTTTTTCTAATTTTACCGGGCTTTAGATCAGCGGTGTTTAAATCTTTAATGCTAGTTTTTCCATCTGTTAACAATACTTTATTCATATACGAAATATAGTTTAAATTTAGTAAGTTTTCAGGATAGTTTTTTTTATTTTCAAAGAGTAATTTTATGCCATTGTTCCACACATCCCATGTTGTTGGCATTGGTTTGTAAATCCAGCGTGGAAATGGGTTTCCTGCGTAAATATTTTTATTCCATGAGTACCTGTCAATAAAACGAATAGCTCTATATTCAGAAACTTCATTAATATCTAAGTTATAGTTATTAAAAATGGCTTTCACTTTTCTATACCTATCTTGAATAGCACACTCTCTTTTAATATTGTTATTTGAATCCATTTTTAAAATGTCATCACAACCGAAAGAATTAAAAGCAAAGCTTACTGAAAGTGCAAATATAATAAACTTAGTATTTTTAGTAATTGTTTTTGTTAAGATCATAAAACAAATAAAATATTTAACTTAATTGTTAGCTGATATTTCATCCTCATAATTTTTATTAATAACATAATCTTGGATGAGGGTTATAAAGTTTGAAAAAGATATACTTTTAGGTATCTCGCCACCATGCACTGCATCATTTCACAAAGATACATTTTATCGTCGTAAAATTGCCAATTAATATTGAAATTGTAACAATATATGAAACTAATATAAGGGAGCTTAAATGAAAAAATTACTACTCATATCTATAATCGCTCTTATGACTTTGCCTACTTTTGCTGATGAAAACCTTCTTTGCAGTGTCATTCTTGCTGAAGAAGCTGATAGCAAGAACGACTACTTTGAACAATCATTTAAAATTATGAATGATAGTCAAGGGCACGGAGGTGGTTCAGAAAACGAATATCAGTTTAAAGATCACTTCATTCAAACAGTTGCTGATGGAAAATGGCTCACAATTTCTTGGTATCAAGCAGGTGTTAGAGTAGCCAAGGGGACAAGTTTGATTTCTAAGCCTATTGATGGATTAGCGCGAGTTTTAATACTTTATAATGCTAAAGATGATCAATTATCAATTGATTGTGCTCCACTTTAAAACTCTAGAATTCTAGCGAATTTAAGAGAAAAGAATTTTTTGCATTTGTATGTGTTTAAATCCTACTTCTTGAAAGTATTCACCTTGAGCACAAAATCCAAACTTTTGATAAAAGTTAACTGCGCTTTCTCTTGAATGACAAAAAATTTCTTTAAAATTATTTTCTTTTGCAAACTTTAACAATGAAAAGATAAGTTCTTTACCTATTCCTTGTCCTTGCTGGACTTCACTCACAGCCATTTGTAATAATTTGCATTTATTTGTGCCTTCTATTGGCAATAATAAGACACATCCTATAACTTTTTTATTTTTAACTGCAACAAAGTGATGTGATTTAAAATCGAATTTTTCTCGCTCAATGCTAGAATTATTTACTAGTCGAGGAAGAGTCTTATTCCTAAGCTCTCTCTCTTGATTATAAATATCTTTATATTTGTCTTTATATTTATTGTTAATTGAAATATTTAAAATTGTTATCATAAAAAGTTCATTTTTCTTTAAAAGAAACTATCTCACGTCTATCGGTTGAATCCTTTTTTCGTTAAAATTCGATTTAAAGAATTAGTAAAAAGTTCTTTATCTTTGGGCCCAAAAGGAGAAGGGCCACCTGTTGTTACTCCGTTATCTCGAAGGTCTTGCATAAAATCCCTCATGGACAATCTCTCGCTTATATTTTCTTCTGTGTACAACTCTCCTCTAGGATTAATAGCCATAGATCCCTTTTCAACAATAAAGGCTGCTAAGGGTATATCAGCGGTTATTACAAGATCATTTTCCTTAACGTGTTCTACAATATATTGATCAGCTACGTCAGCTCCTTGATCGACTTGAATAGATGAAATTAAACCACCTGAAGGAACAGACATAAAAGAATTAGCAACTAAACATGTAGGAATTTTTAATCTGAAAGAAGTTTTAAAAATAACTTCTTTTATTACTTTGGGACAGGCGTCGGCATCGACCCATATTTTGACAGTTTTTAATTTGGAGTCAGTCATTAAACTTTTCCAACCTTAAAATTTCTATTTTTAATTTTGCCTTTATTTAGTTTTAAAATAACTTCATCGACATTTTCAGATTTAATAGCAACAAATGTGGTGATCTTAGATATTGAGATTTCACCTATCACTTTAAAGTCAAGGCCTGTTTCACCTACTATAGCACCTACAATATCACCAGGGCGCAATTTATCCCGCTTACCACCACTTATATATATAGTCGTCATTTCAGGAATTAAGTCATAATTTTTCGACTCAGCTAAATCATCAATGAGACTAGGAACTATTTTTTTATTTTGAAGTTCTGATATAGCGTCAATTTTATATGTTTCTCTTTCAGTGTAAAAACTAATGGCAAGGCCTGTCTTACCTGCTCTAGCTGTACGTCCTATTCGATGAGTATAAATTTCTGGTTGTGAAGGGATATCAAAATTTATAACTAAACCAAGGTCTTTAATATCTAAGCCACGTGCTGCCACATCTGTAGCCACAAGTCCCGATAGGCTTCGATTTGAAAACATAGTTAAAACTTCTGTTCTTTCTTCTTGAACTAAATCGCCATGAATAGCTTCAGCATAAATACTATTTTCATCTAAAAAATCAGCAACATCATTTGTAATTTGCTTTGTTTTACAAAATACAATAAATCTCTCCGGCCGGTAAACATCCAATACTTTTAACAAAGCTCTATCTTTATCGCGATGAGAATCGAGTAAGAAAAATGACTCTTCAATTACATCAACTGAATGCTCTGAATCGACTTTGACCATTATTGCATCAGTTTGCAATTTACTTCCTAAATTTTTAATTTCATCAGGAAAAGTAGCTGAAAAGAGATTTGTCTGTCTCTCTTTTGGAATGAATGACGAGATTTCCATAATATCTTCATGAAATCCCATATCGAGCATACGATCTGCTTCATCTAAGATCAATGTATTGGCAGTATTCAGTTTTAAAATATTTTTTTTACAAAGTTTTAATACTCTCCCTGGAGTTCCTACAACAATATGAGCACCATGAGCCAAAGATCTCTCTTGAAAATATTCAGATTTCCCTCCAGTAATTGTTAAAACTTTTACATTCTTTAACATTCTAGCAAGCCTTCTAACTTCACTAGCTACCTGCTCAACCAGCTCTCTAGTAGGACATAGAATTAAGCACTGTACTCTTGTATTTTTAACATCTAGTGAGTTTAAGACCCCTAATCCAAAAGCAGCTGTTTTTCCACTTCCTGTCTTAGCTTGGGCAATAACATCTCTGCCTTCAAGAATTAATGGTAAACTAGATGATTGAATGGGTGTCATCGATGAAAAACCCAATTCTTCTAGATTCGTAAGTAGTTCTTTTTTTAATGATAGATTAGTAAATGATGTAATGTTCATAATACATAATGCTATAGCATAGATAATAGATAAAAGAACAAAATAACGAAGTTACTAAATAAGGTTAAAATTTTTATATGGTATTTGAATTTCAAATTGTGTAGCAAGGGCCAATTTAAATAAGTTTTAGAAGTATTTAGATAGTTTGATAGGACTGATTCCAGTCTTTCTATATGCAGTTGGTAAGGAAGGATTTGATGACGTTATTCATTGGCCCTTAGCTGTTTATCCCAACCTGATACATTAGTTAAAGCAGGCCGAATGCCAACTATTAACTCACCTAGTAATTACTTAAATTAACTACTTATAAATTTTTAGATTTGTGCAATTTGAAACTAGTATCACAATGACATTTCATTTAAAGCAAAAATGTCCCCATATCGAAATCATGAGTAAATTAGTACAATTTAATTACACGTAAATATTACAACAATGAATATTATAATTCAGAATTGTGTTAAAAAATTGTGTAAGGAAATAAATGAAAGATATATTTAGATTTGGAGTAATAATGTTTTTAATAATTCTATTAAATAACGTTTCAACAATTCCATTTAATTATAAAAATACTAAAACAGAAATTAAAATTATAAAAAAATCTAAATCTGTAAAAGTAATTAAATCTAAAAAACAATTAAATATTTTGAGTTATATAAATTAGAGTTGATTATCCATTCTAAGTGATTTTAATAAAGCCCGAAAAGCCAATAGAAAATTCTTCTTATCATAAATTGTTTTTAATTCTTGTAAGATATGATTCTTTTTTGATTCATCAAAATCATTTTCATAAACAAGCTCCATGAAATGCCTAGCTACAATATGAACAGCTGATAAAAGTCCAATTTGACTATAGTTTACTCCTTTAGGAAAAGCTGTTTCATCTGGTCGTTCGTGATGTTGTTCAATTATTAAAGCAGTTTCTTTTGAAATTAAATTCTTGGTTAATAATGCTTTTGCAATTTCTACTGGATGATTTTTTACTTTGGCTCCCAGTAAATCAAAATCACGTTTAGGATTTTTTAGAAATACTTCTAATTCATTAAAGTCTTCCTCATTTAATGATATATCAGATAAAAAAACAGCAATGTTAGCTTTTTCTTTAATATTTGGAGTTTGCCACTCAAATGTACTGATCATCATTGTAACAAGATATCCTACAAATGTATTTTCAATAAACTTATCAGAACTCTCCTCTCTAAACCTTTTAAAAATACTATATAATTCTTTCGATGTTTTAATATTATTAATTGCTTCTTTAGCAATATTATTGGCTAAGTTGAAACCACTTTTTTGAAAACCAAATTCGAGAAGATGATCTCTTAATAAATGAAATCCTTCATAAAGTGCCTGCATTTTTTGATTTACTTGATATTTAGGGTCATTTAGCTTGCTTTCGAGCGACTCTCTAAGTTCCTTTACAAACTTTTCATAATCTACTTTTCTAACAAATATTTGCTTAATACCTTTATCTTTATATTTTTGAAAAACAAGAGGAAGGTTTTGTTTATCATGATGAATTTCAATGTGTTTTTGCTCTCCAATACTAATAAAGAAAGAGAAGTCAATAAGGCCTGCAAACTTCATGCATATATCAAGTGGTGTCTTAACCAATGATTCACTGTCTAAAAATTCATTTTTGTTACTCATATTCTCCGCCAACGTTCCACTCCTGTAATAGAACAATTATATACGATATCTTACACTCAGTGTAATAATTTTTAAAGTACTGAAAATATGTCGATATTAATATTAATGATTTTGTAAAATTAAACAAAATATACTTTATCACTCATTTTAGTGGCAGTAATTGTGAATTTTTCCTCATAAATGACAATAAATTGAAAATTGACGTAAGAACTATCATTGTGTTTAATACTAACTATTCAATTTTACACGGAGTTTTAATGAAAGTTAGTGAATTAAAAGAAAAAATAAGTGCTTACAAGGCTTCCGAATCTTTAAAAGACCAAACTGTAGAGATGGTAATGGATTCTAAAAAATATTATTATTCAGGTGTAAAGAAAACTAATGATAAAGCCATCATTCTCGTAAAAAGAAAAGACTTTCGCCCATTTTCATTTGAGAGTCTTGAAAATTTGATAGTTGAGTTTAATGATCATAGTGAACTTTTCTTAGCAAATGATGAAACTCCGGATAATTATACAATGGTTACGAGTTGTTTTTTAACTGACTGTTTTTTTGAATTAGAAGCTAGCTAATTCTTTTTCGATTTTAGCTCTAAGGCTTAATACTTTTTCTTCAGTATTTGCGATAACAATATAACCTATTTTTCCGTATGGTTTTAGGGTTGTAGATAAATGAAATGTTACTCCCTGTCCTCTTTCTTTTGTGAAGACTAAATTTTTAGCTTCCATATGAACTATAAGATTTGAAAACTCTCTTCCTATTAAATTTTTGGAAATAAAATTATCATTTGAAGAATAAAAGACAAAATCTCCATCAGGATTTAATAAATGTCCTGTACTTGTGTAAGTACTATCGGTAATAAGTCTTGCTGTTTGATAAGGATGAGTCGTTCCACCTTGTCTTAAATTAATTTCAATTATACTACTTTCAAAAACATTATTTTTTTCTACAACAAGAAAATCAATACTAAAAAAACCTATGATTCCTTTTAGAGCTAGCTTCTTACCTACTTTCATTGTTTCACTATGAAGCTTTAGACGATAATTATTTTTTGCAGGAAACTTGCAACCAAGAAAAACCATTCCTGACTTATCTAATAATTGTTCATGAGTTGAAAGGATATCTATTTTACCATTAGGTCTGATTACTGCCTGACAACTAGGTGAATGTTTAATTTCACCTTCTATAAATAGTTCTACAACAGCACCATTAACAAGTTGCTTAGAAAATAATTTCCACGTCATTTTTTCAACCTGAAAACTCATTTTATTAAGACAAGACTTTATTAAAGAATATCTTTTTTCTTTAGATAATTTAAAAAAATGTTTATGAGAAATATTCATTTCAAATAATGCATTTCCTTTACCTGAAACACCATGATCTAACTTAACAACCATTCTTCTAGTTTCGGGGTTGTTAATTTTTAATTTCTCAATGGCATCGATTACATCAAATTCATTTTTTAAGTTTTCGAAACCTTCAGGATAAGAAACTTGGGCTTCTTTAAAGATTTGTCTATTTCCACTTTTGGTTTGATAAAATTGATAAATTTCTTTTACCCCATAAAAAGGTATATTAAGTATTTTAGCTATTTGCTCTTCACTTGAGGAAGCAATAAAGCTCATTAAAAATGACTTACTTGAAGCGAGCTTATTTTTTAGAATTTTAATTGAATTATCTGAAGAAAGTATAATCTCACTAAGACATAACTTTTCTGAACCTTTAAAGTGTAAGAAATCAATTCTTGATTCTAGTAAATCTCTTCGGCCCATTGAGTCTAATAAATGAATTACGGCTTCTTTTGGAAATTCAATACTAGTTAAAAATAGTACTTTTAAATTATTTTCTTTAGCTAGAAGTATATGCCATAAAGAACGAATCTCGTAATGAGCTATTCCTTTTATGTCTTTTAGACAATCCCCTGGTAAAGATAATGATGGAATAACTACCATCGTTACTTCTTCTTTTTGTTTAGTATGATAAATTAATTCTGATAATTCTTTATTATTTTTGTCTTGAGTGCTATCTATTGGAAAATTAACGATAGAGTTTTTATCATCAATTTCATATTTTTTGTCTGAAGAATGAGGAGCATAGAACAAGCCTTTTCTTGGATAAGAGTAACTAAAACTTGTCTTCATTGTGCCCTCCTGTAAATAATAGGCAGTTATATTGTAGTTATATCTGCAATAATCGTTCCATTTTTTATTAAGGAAAATTTTTCCTAGTTACGATAAGTCATTGATTTTACATATTATTTGACTGGTGCACTATGCCATAATAGTGACATAATATTTAGAAATTCTGACAGGTGACTTTATTTTTAACAATTTTGTTTTTGTAAACTTTGTTGATATAAGCTTGGGCCCTTGTCAATAATTCGACTGCCACCAATACAAATAGATTCATTATTTTTTTCAACATAAAATACAACATATTGACCATTATCGATCGCTCTTTGAGCATCAACAAAATTAACAATAAGTCGATTTGATTTATCTTTTGAAATTATGCAATCTTGATCAGTTTGTCGATATCTAATTTTACAAGTGCATTTAAATGGAAATGTTATTTTAAAATCATTATTTATAAGATGTAAATCACTGGCAATTAAGTAATTTGAAAATAGTGCTGGATGATCTTTTCCTCTTTCAACATAAACAGTATTAGTATCTTTGTCAGTACTTACAACAAACCAACGTTCTCCAGGGCCTCCTAATCCGAGGCCTTTTCTTTGACCTAGGGTATAAAAAGGAAAACCATCATGTTCCCCTACTACTGTCCCATCTAAGTTTTTAAATAATCCTTTGCTGGAAGAAATATATTTTTTCAAAAAAGGTTTAAAATTTCTTTCACCTATGAAACATATTCCAGTTGAGTCTTTTTTAGTTTTTGTAGCTAAATTAAATTCTTCAGCTAATTTACGAACTTCTACTTTACTCAAATGGCCTATTGGAAAAAGAACCTTGGCTAAGACATCACCACTTATAGCATGTAAAAAATAGCTCTGATCTTTTAAAGGGTCTTTTCCTTTACATAAGTAATTAATATTATCAATTTTTAAATTTTGGCAATAATGCCCTGTTGCTAAGTAATCAGCACCAAGCTCCATAGCCTTATTAAAAAATACTTTAAATTTAATTTCCTTATTACAGAGAACGTCAGGATTGGGGGTAAAACCATTTTGGTAATCATCAAGAAATTCTTTAAAAACATTATCCCAATATTCTTTTACAAAGTTTACGCTATAATAATCAATGTCAATTTGCTCACAAACTTTGACAACATCTTGATATTCACTTTCAGAAGTACAATTGCCATTGGGATCTGTTTCATCCCAGTTTTTCATATATAAACCAATTACTTCATGACCTTGATCTTTAAGAATTTTTGCGACAACAGAGGAGTCAACTCCTCCAGACATACCTACGATTATTTTACTCATACAACCTTCAAATTTATGAATTAATATCAAATAAAAAAGCTAATGTCGCACCTATAATGTATTTAGTAGACAATAAATATGTTTGAGAATTTAGGGTTTCAGGCACATCTTTAGATGAGTGGTATAAAGGATTAAAATCAGTGTCCCAGCTTTGAGTAAATGTTAATGATGGAATATTTTTTTCTCTGAAACTTATATGATCTGAAGCATTGAAGCCATTATCAATAATTTTAAAATTAACTGCTGAAGTTATGTTTCTACCGAGTTTACGAAGTTTTTTTGCAATTTTACTTTCTTTAGAGTTAATAGGGTTCGTATTTTTTGATATATAAATCCTCATATTTCTTAACTTTTTCTCCATATCGATATCTTTTGTGTCGTGTCCCAACATTTCTAAATTTAAAAAGGCTACTATATTCGACTTTTTAATTTTCAAGTTATTTACATAATAATCTGAACCTAAAAAACCTAGTTCCGCAAAATCAAAAAAAACAACTGAAATATTAAATGGTAAATCGATGTCAGATAAAACCTTAATTAAATTTAAAGCTAAAACAACTCCCGTTGCATTATTATCAGCCCCAGGAGTATCGGCAGTTGGCTCTGGTAACCATGTTATTAAATTATGAGAAATATTGTCGTAATGTGCTCCGATTATTAATTCTTTTTTTTGATTAATATATCCTTCTTTTCTCCAAATTATATTTTGTCCTTTTATATTTTTTTTCGACTTAATAAGTGAGATTGTTTTTTTTGTAATTAAATCCCATTTTTTATATTTACTGTCTTTGGGATTAAATTTCTTAACAATTTCTCTTTGGAAATCGTCTTTATACATTTTAATTGATTTACTTATATTTGGAGTAAATTCTTGCTTGATGATAGATTCATTATCTGTTTTTTGAGTGAGTGTCTTTAATTGACTGTATATATATTCTCTGGATTTTAAATGTCCTCGAGTACCTACAAACCTTGAAGGATGTGACTTAAAGATAAATTCCTGAATCTGCTGAAGGACTTTCGAACGATTAAATTTGGATGTTATTTGTTGAATTTCATAATTAGACTTAATAATCTTTACTTTTTTAGCGACAACTAAATTAGAACTTAAACTTATTAATATTAAAATAATCAACAATCTAGAATTCATAACTAATATACTCATTTTCATCATCTTCTCTTAATGCCTCTTCTCTTAATTTTGTTTTTGTTTTTGGTAGTAAAACTAAAGTTTCATTTTCAAGGTATCCATAAGTTGAAATATCTCCAGCGCAGATTAACTTACTGCCAGATCCAATATTATTATATAAATGAACTCTTTCATTTCTTAATAATAAGACACTACTTTCTTCATCTAATACAATTAATGATTTTTGATTACTTTTAAAATATAAGGTAGCTAAACAATGTGAATTGTCTCTAAATCTCAAGTAAACCTTTATAGGTTTTGTTTTTACTTGTGAAGGATAGATAAAGATGTTTTCTAGCAATATTTGTCTAATTTTAATATCATTTTTTTTTATTAATGATATTTCTCCATTGACGACCTTTATATTATACACAACTAAATCTTTATCGATATTTATATTTGGTAACTGGATTTTATCTTGTCCTAAATAAAATTGTGTATGATCTTCATGGTCTTTAACAATTTGTTCTTCTTTATGAATTACAAGTTGGCCATCTTGTTTTAATGAATTGGGAATATAATTAGAAAGAAAGATTCTAAATTCATCTTTTTTATATAGATCAAACAAATTCAACTTCTTTTTTGTTATAATTATTTCTCCTGAAATCTGATTATATAATTTATCCACTTCTGTTAGCTTTAAGTCTCCACAAGGTAAAATTAGTTTTGATAAAATATTTTGAGAAATCTTTGATAACAAAAAACTTTGGTCATTGATTAAATCATTTGATTTATATATTTCATAATCTCCAGTGTTATTATTTTTTAATACTTTTGCAAACATGCCAAGAGCTATATAATCACATTTTAACTTTGAAAGCCTTGAATTAATAATATCTAATAACAATTTACATGTAGAAATATCATATTCGTAACTCTCTCCTGCTATTCGTGCACTTATAATTGAATTTAAAATTAATTGTTCATATTCTGAAGAGGCATCAATGCCAAAGAAAGGAATTCCTTGTTTTGAATAAAGTGTTTTAAGGTCTTCTGACTTGGTATTAGTGACAAAATTTAAACTGTTTAATAGATTATAGAGAGGATGTTCTGGTTTCGTTAATTCAATATAAACAGCCTTTACATTATGTCCCTGTTTCTTTAGAAGGCTCGCAACGATATAAGACGCTTTCCCTCCACTAATTAATACAGCAATCGATTTTTTCTTACTCATTAAACTAATTATATACATAATTAATTTATAAGTAATAAAAATAATGCAAAATTTTCTTAATAATTTGAAATGAAATAATAGAGTATAATAATTGTTATGAATAAAAATAGTTTAAATTTTGTAGATATTTTTTGTGGTGCAGGTGGTTTCTCGTCTGGTTTAGAGTCTTCAGGACATAAATGTATACTCGGAATTGACTATGAAAAATCAGCAATTGAAACATTTAAAGAAAATCATAAAAATAGTATGGCATTTCATGGAAATATTTGTGACTTAACAAACTCGAATTTAAAAAAGATGTTAAAAGATACCACAATAGATTTGATTGTAGGAGGCCCTCCATGCCAAGGATTCTCTACTGTTGGAAAAGGTGATCCAAACGATCAAAGAAACAAATTATTCCTAGAGTACTTTAGAATAGTTAAACTTTTAAAACCCAAGTTTATTATCATTGAAAATGTTACTGGATTAATAGCACAAAAGAATACATTTATTTTAAATTCAATATTTAAAAAATTTAAATCTATCGGTTATGATTTAGACTGCAAAGTACTCTCTGCTGACAATTATCAAGTCCCTTCTAGACGTCGAAGAACAATTTTCATTGGAAATAACCAAGGGATACGAAATATTTACCCTGATGAGATTAAAGATAAAATATTAACAGGTGAAGCATTACGAAAAATTAATCAAAAATTACCTAACCATGACCTTCGTTCAGCAAGGATAAACAATAAAATTGATCTTGAAAGAATTAAAAGAATTCCTCAAGGAAAAGGCATTAGATATCAAAAAGATGAAGATGCTTACTTTAATAAAAAGTTAAAGCTAAATATAGATTGGAGTAAACTTCGTGAAAATAGATTGCGACAAACAAAGTATCAACGGCTAGATCGACGAACTGTTGCTCCAACAATTTTAACTCATCGTAACTGCTATTATCACCCATCTCAAGATCGTTATCTAACCATTAGAGAAGCTGCAAGACTTCAAAGTTTTCCCGATCATTTTAAGTTTATGGGTACAATAACTTCACAGTGGAGACAACTAGGAAATGCTGTTCCTCCAAAGCTTGCTTTTCATCTTGGAGCCAGTTTAAAGAAAATGAATACGTTAAAGAGAAATAAGTTAGTAAAAGAGATATCGAGAGAAGAATATTTATTAAATGTTCGTGAGCGTGCTTTTAGCTATTAACAGAAAATACTATTACAAATTGCGTGTGTTTATCTTCAGAGAGTTCATAATAGAGATCTCCTTTGTGTTCATTCATAATTTTTTTGCAAAGAGATAATCCAAGCCCTGTCCCTTTTCCAATTTCTTTAGTTGTGTAAAATGAATCAAACATATTATTTACGACTTCCTGACTTATACCTTTCCCACAATCTTTAAATTTAACTTGAATACTATTATTATTTTTTTCAAAATTAATTTTTATCCATTTTTCTTTTTGAGACTCTATTCCATCAATTGAATTTGTAATTAAGTTAATTATAATTTGAAAAATTTGTGTTTTATTTATCACGAGTTCTAGATTTTTATTTACATCTAAACTGAGTTTAATATTATTTAATTTCAGCTTACCTTCCATAATTGCAATGGCTTCATTAAAAAGTTCGTAAACATTAACGGCTGTCATTGGATCTTTGTGGCCTTGTCTTACAAAGCTCTTTACACCACTTATAATTGTTGAAATTTTTAAAATTGTTAAATCAATATTACCCATATTTTCAAGGGCTGCTTCATATTGTTCATTTTTAATTAACTTTACAGCTTTTTGCGTTCTCATTTTTATGACGGACAATGGATTATTGATTTCATGAACGATGCTTGCAACCATTTCTCCTAATGAAGAAAGTTTATCAAGAAAAGCTATATTCTCTTCAAGTTTTCTTTGTTGAGTAATATCAACCCCTATGATAACAGCATTTTTATTTTCATTATATTTTGTCCCCACAACCCAAAATTTTTTAGTTTCATTGTTAATAATAGTTGAGACTTCTTGATACATTGTCACAAGGTCATAATCAAATAACGTGTTTGCAAAATTTTTAAAAAATAAATTCTGTGTATAAAACCCAACTTCTTTACCAATAAAATCATCAGTTTTAAGATTGCAAATATTTGCTAAAGTTTGATTTACTCCTTCATAAATAAGATCATTTGTTACCCATGAAACAGTGCACGGGGTTGTATCAAGAACGACTAAAAGTTTTTCAATCAATAAGCTTTTTTCAGTTAATTTGTTATTTAAATTTGAATAAACTTTAAGTAAAGCATTTTGCAAATTATTATCTAATATAGAATAATTGACACCTTCATTTTTTAATTCTTCTATTAAATTCAATTTAGCTTTGTTCATTAGAGTATTTTAGCACGAAACTTAAAAGTTATGTATCTTCTTATATATCTAATGAAGATTTTATGCTTACTAATAGGTCCGAAATGCCAGAATTTGCATCAATAATGATACTTGGAATGGGTTTTCCGTCTTCTGTTGTCATTCCAGGGGTACACAAACCTTTTCCAAGCGATAATTTAACATCTTTAATTATTGTATTTGTTGAAACAAATAAATCAATTCCATTAAACTTTAAACTTAAAGGAGTTATTGGATATTTTTTATCTTCAAAATATGACTTATAGTTTTGTAAATAGTCTTCATTAATTGAGTAAACTCCTAAAACTTTTTTTGTTTTTACATACTGAATATTTAATTTTTGTTGAAAATTATTAAGGTATTGTTTAAAAAATATTGTAGCTTGATCTTTTATTCTAATATGAGAAATTTCTTTAACTTCAGGAACATCTTCTAATTCTTGATTAATATTTAATACGAGCCCTTTTTCTTTATTTTTAGCAAAAATTCTTACAAAATATTGACCGTGCTCTTTTCCAAATTGAAGATAATCAATTTCTTTAATTAAATCTTTAATTTCCTGATCTAGTGTTTCTTGAGTTAATTTCTCAAAATTTTTAATTAAAATATTTATATCCTGAGGGGCTAGATAGAAATGGCCAATGTGGGCAAAATAATTAAAAACATAAAAAGTCATCATTAAGCTATCACTTAATGAAAAGCTTTCAGTTGTCGTTTTACTTAAAGCATATATATCTTTTGCAATTTTAGATAGTTCTTGTCTGCTAATACTAGGCTTTCCACATAACTTAGTTTGGCCTGAATATTTTTCTTTATAACATTTCTTTTTTTTATTTTCTAAATCTATTTTATTATTATCAACTGGATCATTACTTAATACGACCTGACGTCTTTTTTCGTCGACTTGATTTATTAATGATTCAGACTTAAATTTGGGAATACTCTTTGAATCTTGTTTTTCTATAGTACTAGAAATAGATCTGTAAGTATTATTGATACCTAAATTACTTAATGATAGTAATATTGCTAACGAAAATAAAAATTTCATAACCTTCCTTTTAAATCTTTGCTAAAGGTATATAGTGCAAATAAGATACCATTTTCGATATCCTAAGCTATTGAATATTCATAACATGTATTAGTAAAATTTATGCATCTGACAGTAAAATTTACAATTGTACAATTCACTCCATGAACTGTGCTAAAAACAACTCATGAGAATTAACCAAATTTTGATATTAGGCTTTGCAATAATACTAAGTTCATGTGGAAAGAAAGAATTAAAATCAGACAATAGCTCTATTGCAAACAACAATATTTATAATCAATTTCAAATTGGATCAGAATGGGATAAAATAAGTGTTCCCCTAAATAGTGTAAATGTATACTCACCTTCACTTCAGAGGATGTTTAAAGGAACAGGTAGAGTTAGTGTTTCAAATCCATATATTTATAAAAGTAATAATAAAATAGGAACGGCATTTTACGTAGGGAAATATTCATACAATGAGTATATTTTTGCTACAGCTGCCCATGTTTTTGAAGGTGCATCCAATTGCAATAAGCCTTATAGTGCTAGTATTAAAATAGACTTTCCAGTTTTACAAGAAACTTTAAACTGTCATAGAATAATTGATACTATCTCAGACATCGATTTAGCAATTTTTACTGTCGTTATTACTAGTAGTGTAAAAAAAGAGGTATTTAACAACCTAAAACCATTTAGCCTGTACAATAAAACTAATCAAAAAAATAAGACATTTAAAATTTCCACAGCAGGCTTCGGTTCAAATAATAATCCTGACTTAGAATTAAGTTACAATCCAAGAACTTGTAATAATTATCCTAATTTTGGAACTTCAAAATTGAGTTTCATTAATCAGACAACAGGAAAACGAAGGAATGTATGGTCCCAAGTAACGGACTGTGATATTTCAGCGGGTGACTCTGGATCAATGGCAATGGATCAAAATACAGGTGAGCTTATTGGTATGTTTTGGGCCTCATCAAATAGGAAACCCATCGAAATGAGAGATCAAGAATATATAAATCAAATACTTGGGAACAATAAAGATACTATTAATGATAATAGACTCTATGGTAAAAATATATGGAAAGATTTTAGCTATATCGTTCCATTAAGTGAGATTAGCAGAGTTTTACAGAATTATGTTAATCAGTATAAGAAGAAAGGAAATAGATCATCATTGTTAAAAAGTCGTGTAATAGCGAAGATGCTTAATAATATGAAAAACTTATAAACTAAATTCCTCTTTTATTCCTCCAATATTTTCTTTTATAGCATCATCATCAAAATGGGGATTATCCTCTACATCAATTTGAATATCATTTTTGTACCTATCTTCAAACTTCCCTTTTCTTTTAGATCTATGTTTTGATTTTTTTAAAACAAGTTTATTCTTTTGATTTAGAGAGCGTTTATTTACCTTTTTCTCAACCTGGGGATTTATTGATTTTTCCCATGAGAAAGGAGTTTCTTTAGCTTTTATAAAATTAGCATCATTAATCATTTTAGCTTGTTTCATTTTTGACAGAATTTTATTAATGGTTTTAGATCCATAACTAGTTAGCTTTCTTTGCTTAAATGATTGCGAGTTTTTAATTGGACTTGGTAAGAGCATCGCCAAAAATGCTGCCTCTTTTGTAGTAATATTTGAAGGAGATTTTTTAAAGTAAAGTTTTGACGCTTGCTTAATACCATAAGTATTTTTACCATATTCAATAATATTTAAATAACTTTCTAGTATTTTCTTTTTCTTCAATTTTTTTTCTAAATATTTAACAGCAAAGTACTCCTTAAACTTTCTTAAGTAACTTCGCTTTTTATCAAAAAATAAATTTTTAACTAATTGCTGAGAAATTGTGCTAGCTCCACGAAGCTTTTTGCCTTTTTGAAATTTGTCATTAAGAGATTCTTCAATTTGATTATAATCCACACCATCGTGTTGATAAAATGCCCAGTCTTCACTTATCACGATAGCGTCTTTTACAGATTTATTAATATCATCAAATAGTACCCAGTCCTTTGGGAGTGAATTAGATATAGTATACGAAACATGGCCTTTTGAATCAAGCTTCTTTAGAATAAAGCCTTGTGCAAGTTTGTCTATTTGTTCATAGGGAATACTTAAATAAAAAAATAGTATTGTTGTCGTTAATAGTATTAGGAATAAAACTATCGTTGTTTTTATTTTCTTCAATATTCCTCCTCGATTATGTAATTTTAATACGTATCGGCGAGGAATACAAGAGATTGCTTAGTTAAAGCCCCTTGAAACACAGTTTTTAGACTCAATTATTTCCTGAAGTTTTTGAGCGTTAACTTTATTTTTTTCTATAGTAATCATAACAGCACCTAATAACTTGTGACGTAAACCAATTTTATTAATATATTTTTCAAATTTTTTAGTGACCTTCTTTGTATTCATAAACCTTTTAGCAATAGTGGCAGATTTAAAATGATCTTGAATATCTTCCTTGTGTGAACTTGAGCTTGAGAAAATACCTTCGTTTAGGTCTTTATGAAATAAACTTTGATTTGTAATAATAAAGTCGTATCCACTTTCAATTAAGTCTTTTGCTGATTTCCACAAAGTTCTAAGAGGCTTAGCATCTTGACAAGAAAATAAGTCAGTAAAACCATATTCATTATTCTTTACTTTAATTGATGAAAATTTAGAGTCTCCAACATGATCTTTAAAAAACTCATTATATTTTTCTGTAAATAATTTATTTTTCTCAAATGCACTTTCTATAACATAATCTAAAAATTTATTACCCCATTTTCCATATATTTTTTCTTGAATTTTTGTAAATTCATTATGTAAGCTAACTGATTTTTCTTTACCTTCATCGAGGTAACTATAATCCATTGAGCTTGTTATTTTTTCAAGCCTCTCTTTTATTGGAACTAGCTTTTGTAAATAACTATTTATTTCTGATCGATTCTTTTTATAATCTTTATCTATTTTTTCGTTAAATGCTTTTAAATTCAGACCACTAGTAGAGTTAATATTAAAGTCAGATTGGTATTTAAAAATATGTCTTTCAAGATCAGCGATTATTCTATTTAGATGAGATTTTAGTGGCTTCCTGAAGTTTTTTTCATATGATTCTAAATCCATAGATAATAAATTACTTATTGATAAATCGTCAGTAATTGATTTCATATGGCCATCCATGATGACATCAATATTTTCTTTAAACATAAAATGATTATTCAATGCAATACTAAAACCATCAATTAAATATCTTAACTGAATTACTTGATTTAACTTTAAATCTTCTTCAGAGTTATCAGAAACAGAGTTAGAAATAATTGAAACAAAATCTTTAAATGTCTTTAAATTATTATTAAAATTCCCTAGTTTCGTAGAAATATATTCATTAACATTTTGAGAAGCTTCTTTTAATAATGATTTTTTAACTGACTCTAAATCTTTTACTTTCTTTTGAAGTAAAGCTTTTGTTTCATTGATAGAATCAAGTTTTATTTGGTGTTGCTCAGTTTTTATGTCTTCAAGACCTGTGTTTTCGACAGATCTTCTTAAATCAAAAAATGAACAATTTAATTTAATAAAATTATTTCTATCTGAGTTATCTTTAAATTCAAAGTCTTTATCAAAAATTGAAGCAATTAATCTAAGTACAGATGAAGCTGCAAGTCCCCCTCCTGCTACCACTAGCCCATTAGCATTTGGCATAAGAAGAGACATTTGAGCAAAACTTTGAACCAAATCTGCTGTATAATTTAAAAAGCCCTTATTATTTAACGTACATTTTGATTTGTAAAAAATATTGTTTAAATTATCAAAGACACCAGTAATCTGTTGTCCATTAATCTCTGTACTCATCGGATTATCTATAGAATCTTGACCTATGTTTGTAGCGGTTTCATTTAAACTTTCTGAAACTGTATTTATTGAATCAACAACATGATCGATCTCAGTAACATCTTCCATACAATCACTATTTTTAAATAATTTTCTAATTTTTTCAGCTTGAGCTAACACAGAATCAAGCGATTTTGAAGTCATAGGACAACTTAATTTTTTGTTTAAATTTGAGTTTTCACCTAAGATAACGGCTTCAATTTTTTGTTTTTCTTTTATAGAAATAACCTGCAAGTCACTAGAGCTCATTGCATGACTAACATTTATAAAAACAAATAATAATATCAAATATTTCAAACTGTCCTCCATTTATTTTCTATAAGAATAACACGGTGCGTGACAAATTGATTAATAATTGTAAAAGTTACATACACTTGAGGGGGCTCTCTATCATAAAAGTGCATCTATATGTAATGACATCGGTTAAGAGTTAAATTGTTAATGGATATCGGTGTTACTGTGTACCAGTTTATAAATATGAGCAGCTACGATATCAGCATCTTTTTCAAGGTGTTGAAAATTAGGAGCACATATTTGGAAATTAATCCAGTGTCCGAGAAATCCGTTACCTGTTTCCTGATACCTGGAAGTAATTACGATATTTACTCACTTTTTTCGTGGAGATTCTCTATATGTGACTCTTAATTGTAACAATTTGATTTTATAAAAATTTTGGTAACTTATTTTCTGCCTTCATAAATTTTTCTTTCAAAGACAAGCATTCGATTATTAGCAGGCATTTCATGGTCTTTTAGTATTTTAAAGCCAGATTTCATCATATTATTAAGAACGTCCTCATAATTTCGAATTCCTGACTTATCAGTATTTCCTTTTAACCATTTATCAAAATCTTCATTACTTTGCGTGGTAAATTTGCCATTATAATTAAAAGGCCCATAGAAAAATACTAGAGAATTTTCTCTAAGTCGTTTTCCTAAGATTTTAAAAAGTGTTTTATCTTCGTTCCAGGACATAATATGTAGAACATTGGCTGCAAAAACATAATCAAAAGGAGTTTTTGGAAAATCATCTTTTCCAATCTCGAGATTAACTGGTTTTTTAAGGTTTTCTAACTTAGCTTCACTAACAGATTTATTTAATATTCTTTGTTGGGATTTTTTATCTGACATATACCAATCGATCAGAGGAAATTCTTTTGCAAAATACTTGGCATGAATACCGTTACCGCTTCCTATCTCTAAGAGCTTTCCTTTCGGAACTAAATATTTTTTAAAAATATCCAGTATTGGCTCTTTATTTCTTTCTGCGGGGTGAGTTTTTGTTGAAGTTATTTCCATGGAATCAACTATAAGATAGTTTTCATTCATTGAACATAACCAAAATCGACTTAACTATTATATAATTATGATATGAATCTTTTCTAACGTGATATAATCAAAATGTTTATAACCGCTTAAACTAAATCAGAGTACATATTTCAAGTCATACACACAAAACTAACAACATATTTTTTTTTGATTCAAAAATTGCAGCTCTATCAATTTTAAATTTTTAATCTATAAGTAGTTTATCAAATTTATTAACAAGGAGCATTTATGAAAAAAGATATTTTAATTTTAAGTTGTATGATTATATTTAATACATTTGCTAGTGAACTTTATAAATGTACTTCAATAAAAGATAACCAACGTCAAGAAATCATTCTAGACAAAAAAGTAAATGAGATTTTTTTAAGAGATATCAGTGGAGTTCATATTTATCAATGTAATGAAAATATTTCAGGAGAATATTGTTGCAATGGTCTGGAAAATCTTGAAACAAGTTGTCATTTAAAATATAATTATACAAAAAACAAAAATAAGCACACACTTTTAGAGGTTGACCAGGATGGAAAGTCTCTAATTTTTAATTGTATTGATTAAAGAAAAGTTTTTATGTCTATATTTCCACATTAATTCAGTGAAAATATAGACATAATAATTTGTTATTATTTTGATGCTATTTTTCGATTTCTTCTTTTAGCTTTGTTTTTTGCTACTCACTCTGCTTTCTTTTTTGCTTTTTCTAATTTACGAGCTTTAATTTTGGCTAACAGTGATGATTTATTTTTAAAAGCATTAACTCTCTTTTGTTTAATTTTGCTATGGCCTACAAACTTAGATTTTTGTTGAGACTTAAGTTTAAGTTTATTGTTATCACTAATTCCCCTTGCAAAGACAGTTTGGATTAAAAAAGTGCATAAAATAAGAAGTGATAATTTAAAATTCATATATTTCTCCATTTGTTTTGTTTATTTAAAACTAAATTCATAGTAGTGTATTTTTGATTTTTCTTAAAACTTAATCAAATATCAATAAGTTATAAAAATTACTTACTTGAACTGTCACCTTTATGGCCAAATTATGTGGCAATAATAGCGCAAAATAAAAATTTAAAAAAATACAAAAGAATAACCTTAAGCTGACAAATATAAAGAAACTTAGAAATACATTAGATACATAGTCTAATTGATTACACCATTAAAAATGAGTTGAGGTATATGATGTACAAAATTAAAAAAACAAATAATATAATATTAATATCTTTATTATTGCTAACAACCTTTGGTTTTTTAATAATTTCTTACTATTATAAAGAAAAGATAAATAAGTATAACGATTCAATTATAAAAAATAAAAAATTAGCTTATAAATACTTTCCACGATTCATAAAAGATCAGAACATACTTGTTAATCTTAATTTCTTGAATATGACTTCATATAAAGATGGTAAAGGTAAAGACGCTGCCGACTTTTTAAATGATAAAATTAGTTGGGAACCAAAAAGACCATTCAAATATAAAACAGTAGTTCCAAAAAAATATATTGAACAACTTAATAAACTCAAATTTAAAAATAGCTTTACTGAAGTAACAGATAAAATCGACCTTTCAACCTTAAATTTTGATTGGATGACAAGTCTACATAAATTTAGTTATTGGAATCCCGAGAAAAGTAAATATTTCAGATCATTTTTAAAGAAAAATCCTTTTACAATTTCAGTTCCAAGTATAAATTTTTCTGAATTATTAGATATTTATCGACTTCGATATATAAAAGGAGCTCAAGATGGGAAATTCAAGCAAGCATTAATAGACAATAGAAAACTAGCTGAACTTATTTTTTCACAGGACTCAACAATTGCTAAACTTATTGCTCTCTCAATTATTCGTACCGAGAAAGAATTTCTTAAACATTATGCTAAGAGCGACAAAAGCATTCTCTCTAATTGGAAACCAATTAAAGAATTAAATATAAAAAGAGCTGAACGTGTCGTTAATTATTTACTAGCTGTATCAATGAGTAGACATGACAGTTTAATTACAACAGAGTTATTCAAGAATAATAAATTAAAGTTTTTTCCATGCTTCGCTATAAAAAATAATATTTCAGAACTTGTCAGACTAATGTCTATAGGATTAAAGAAAAGTGACGACTTTATCTATATTGATGGTAAAAATATTGTTTTTTATAATAAAGTTATTAATTCAAATCCAAAATGTGAACTCGGACATCTCAAAACCCGTTGGTTTCAATTACAAAAGTATGATAAAACATATGCAAAAATTATCTCAAATAATCATACAATATTTAATATTCCTTCGATTTATTTAAAAATTCCATTTCTTAGAAAATATATATTTTTAAAAATGATTTCTTTTATCTCGAAACATCGTCTTTTGGAAATCTATGAAGAAAGTTAAAGGAAATTTTATCGCTAAAAAGAAAGTCCAATCCCAACATTAGCACTAAATCCAGTGATCAAAATAGGATTTGTAAAGTCAACTCCATCAGAACTTACGTACTCTCCAGAAATAATATATGTACCTTCTCCAAATAGTTTAAAACTTCCAAATAGATTAAGATTATAACCAACAAGTGCATACATTTTTTTCCCTGATAGTTTGCTTACAGAAGTACTGGCTCCTGAATTTTTAATAGTAGAATTAAGAATTGAGTAACCAGCTCCGAGGTAAAAACTTCTACCATATTTAAACTTTATGATTCCCCCAAAACCAGTATCTTCTTTATTCTGAAATATTCCTCCAACGGTCATATCGTTCTTTTGAGTTGCTGTTTCATAGTTCCCAAGAATATCAATAATTCCAAAACTAATACCTCCCCTAAAAATCATACCCGTTCCAGTAAAAGTACTAACTGAGCTACTTGAAGTTTCTGTCTCCGAATAGCTCAGTGGACAAAATAAGAACTCTATTGGAAGTTTAATACCTGCAGAGCTAGAAGAACTTCCTCCGCTTGAAAAATCTTGGGAGAAAGACGATGTTGAAAATATAAGTAATAATATTAAGTATTTTATAATCATTTAGAGCCAGTATATAGTTATTTATTATCTCTTTAAAATCAACATATTATTGCCTGATTATTAATAATTTATCAACAAAATTAGTTAGTTAGTTAGTTAGTTGAATATATTAAATTATAGATTTATTTGATAATTAAAATTTGAGAAATAGTTTAATTAAAAGTATTATACTGGCCATGAAACTACTTACCCAATATTTAATTATTAGTATTATTATTTTCAGTTGCAAAGAAGGTACAGGAATACTTGAGCCCAAGAAAGAGATACAAGGCTCTACTTCTAGTCCTGCTTATTCCATTATATTTACTACAGTTGATACAGTAGACGCAACAGGATCAGAAAGTTTTGACGGTTCCGGTTTAGGAGCAGCTAGTTTTGACGCTTTCTGCAATTCTCAAATTGTTAAATGGAATATGGCCCAAACATATCCCATATTAGCAGGGAAAACTTTTAGAGCACTTATCAATACTTCTGATAGAAGAAGATGCTATTCAGATGGTTGTAGTCAACATCAAGAATTAGAGAGTTATCATTGGCCTTTACAAGCCAACAGAGAATATAGGAATGAAAAAGGACAAATCGTTGGTACAACTAATTCTTTAGCTACTTTCACTTTCCCTTTAACGAATTCAATTTGGATTTGGCCAACTTCTGGACCTAACGTCTGGAGTGGTTTTAGCTCTACTACAAAAGACTATTCTCCTAACAATAATAACTGTGATAATTTCACAAAAAAAATTCCAGTTATAGATGCTACAACAACAACATCTGGAAATGCCGGAGTTATAACTGATGGTTTAGTTTATACAAGTACTTCCAACTGCAATAGTAGTAACTCCGTAATTTGTGTTGAAAACTACAGTTCTCCAACTCCAACTTTAGGTCCAGATGGCGATTTTGGAGTTATCTTCACAACAACTCAAAAAGTTGACGGAACAGGTTCTACAGCAGGAGATGGATTAGGTAATGGAATAGCTGACTTCGATGCAATTTGTGCTCAAGAAGCATCAACTTGGGGATTAAATGGAGTATTTAAAGCTCTAATTAATGCCGGTGCTCAAAGAAGAGCGTGCTACAGCGCGGGTTGTATTACGAGAGAATACGCCGAAGGAATAGATTGGCCGCTTGGAGTTAATAAAGAATATAGAAGGCTCGATAGAAAAACTATCATTGGTACTACAAATGCTGGAGGTGTTTTTGATTTTCCTATTTCTAAAAGTTTAAGTGGATCCTTTAATACCCCCTCTTGGGGTGGGTTTAATCCAACTGGAGACTGGACTGCAGATGCTAATACATGCTCTAATTATACTGTAAACACTGGTGCCTCTCCAACGATTATGAGTAACGCTACCAGTTCACAAATGATTACTGGAGCTAGTTCTAACTGTAATGTTTTAAAACCTATTGTATGTGCAACCGAATTTGCCAAACCTGCACAAGGACCTACTCGAACTATTTTTATGACTACAAATAATTATGACGGAGGAGATAATTGGGATGGCCCAGGTAGATACGATAATATCTGTAACAATGAAGCATTGGCTAAAGGTCTAAATATTGAAACTTATAAAGCCTTAGTTCAAGCAAATAATTCAGGAACATATAAAACCTGGAGAAAAGCATGTCAAACAGCCAACTGTGGAACAGGGGGAGCAAGCGAACATATCAATTGGGTTTTAAGCCCCAATCAAGAATATATTAGAGAAGATGGAACAATTATAGGAACCACGAACTCTGCAGGAATATTTACTTTTCCCTTAGACAATTCATTTACTGGTACTGCTGATAAATTTTGGACAGGTTTTCCAAGCACGTTTGCTATATTGAACATTGGGGGTGGTCAAAACAACTGTCTGCAATTAACTTATGGTTTAGCTGGAGGAACAGGCTTCTGTGGAATCGGAAATAGTGTATCAGGAACAGCGGTGCAACAGGCTTCAAAATGTAGTTGCGCTCAAACTTTAAAAATTCTTTGCGTAGAACAAACTCGATAAAACTTTGAAACTTACTTTCCCTGATTTTTATTAAAGTAGTTCACTTATTGCCCACAAAAAAATCCTTCAGCATGAAGTAATAAGTGAATAAAAAACCTAGCGCCAATTTTCTTGAATAATGAATTAGTAATTATTTTTTAAACAAGATGGCCGGTACCTGCATAATCTCAAGCGTACGTGTCTACCATTTTCAAGTTTAACGATAAAATAGCTTCTTATTTAAAATATATTGTATTTCTCGCGAGAAATAGTTATGTTAAAAAGGACTTGTAATCCATATATACATAAAGTATACTTAACACATGATTAATAGAAAACTAGCTAAAGAGCTTAAAATATTGATAAATGAATACCCTGTTGTAACAATACTGGGCCCACGACAAGCAGGTAAAACAACCCTCGCTAAGGAATTTTTGAAAGGTTATGAATACTCTAACCTTGAGGATCCTTCTATCAGAAGCTTTGCAGAAGAAGATCCAAAAGCATACCTGAACCAATTCAAATCAAAAGTTATCATTGATGAAATTCAAAGAGTTCCTCTGCTTTTAAGTTATATCCAAGTCATGGTTGATGAGAAAAAGTCTAATGGAAAATTTGTCTTAACAGGATCACATCAACTTCAACTACAAGAAGCAGTCTCTCAATCACTTGCCGGCAGAACTGCTGTACTCAAGCTTCTTCCTTTATCTTTAAGTGAGCTCGAAGACGAAGGCATAGAGTTTGATTCATTTGAAGAATATTGTATCAATGGATTTTTACCAAGAATTTATGACCAATCAATAAGGCCCACAACAGCCTATTCAAATTACTATCAAACTTATGTTGAAAGAGATGTTAAGTTATTAATCAATCTTAAAGATCTCTCTTTATTTGAAAAATTTCTCAAGCTATTGGCAGGTAGAATTGGCCAGCTTCTGGACTATGCAAGCTTATCAAATGATGTCGGGGTCGATTCAAAAACAATAAAAAAATGGCTTTCAATACTAGAAGCATCATTTATAATTTTCAAGCTATCCCCGTACTATGAGAACTTTGGGAAAAGAGTTATAAAGTCACCTAAGTATTACTTCACAGACGTTGGCCTTTTATGTTTTCTCCTTGGTATTGAAAAGAAAGAGCAAGTCAGAAGAGATCCGCTTGTCGGTAATATATTTGAAAATTTAGTCGTAATTGACTGCTTAAAAGAAAGATATAATCTCGGGAAGATGGAAAATCTATATTTTTTTAGAGATAGCAATGGAAATGAAATAGATGTCCTCTTTCAAGATGGAAGAGATTTAATCCCTATTGAAATAAAGTCCTCTTCTACCTTTAATACTAAATTTGCTAAAGGTATAAACTCTTTTCAGCAGACTGCTGCAACAGCCCAAAAAGGCTATATTGTATATTCAGGAGACTTTGTGCCATCGTCAGATAGTTATGATGTTATAAGTTATAAAGATATTGGTAAGATATTTACAATTAAAGTTTAGGCTAAATTTCCCCCCTATTCATTATACCATCAACTTATCTCTCTCCTATTTAAAAAGGTAAGTCTATTAAACAGAGTTGGACTGTCTTTAGATGGAGTAGCCCATATTTAGCCCACGGGCATCTGATAAAATGTAAAAACTTTGCCTAGGTAAATTGATTATTAATTTATTCAATTATTCAATTATTTTAGCCTCGTTAGATTCTAAAAACCAATTTCGAGTAGAGATCTCTTTTTTTATTTTTTGATATGATGTAAATTCTAGGTGAGAAAACTTGATTGCCCTCGTGAACATTCGAACGAGAGCACCAGGGATTCCTCTTTTGGTAAGTGATTTTAATCCACCTAGATAGTCCTCTCTAAATACAGTGGGGATAATTATACTGGGCATCCCAGAGTTTAGTAGCTCTCTATTTAAAACAATTCGACAAGTTCTTCCATTACCATCATCAAAAGGATGAACTTCACTAATTAAAAAACTTGCAAAAATTGCCCGCGCAAATGGATGTGATAAATCTTGGTAGTAATCATAACCTTTATTAAGAGTTCCTAAGACTTTATCTGGTCTAACAAAGTAAGTTGCCCCGGCCATATTTCCATTCTGCTTGAACTCACCGGGTCTTTTATCTTCTCGTGACTTCATAATATTAATATGGATGTATTTAAGATCGCTAATGAATTCATCAAAACTTGATGGTCTCTTTGTCATAAAATTCTGATTGGAAGCAATATCATATGTTCCACCAACATCGTGTGAATCACCTGTTCGATTGGTAATGATTTCTTTTTCAAAAATAATTCGCTCAGCTTCTTCAATAAGAAACTTCGTTCCTTCAATATAATTAGAAAAATAGCTTTCAAAGAAAGCCTTATTATTAAAATGATCTATATTTGAAATTAGAGGATCTTTTAAATTAAAAAGAGGCTGTCCTTTTAAATATGAACTCAGTTCACTAAAAAGAAGAACTCTATCCCTATCATAGGCAAGTCCCTCTGATCTTGAAATAGCAGATTTTGACTTAAGTTTGGCTTTTCGAGTTCCCATCAAGGCACCGATAACACTATCCAAATTCTCAAAATTTTTTTCAAGTGCTAGATCCTTGGAAATATCGCGAGCTTGATCCCTGAAAGCATTTAAAGCTTCTTCTCCTTCATAGGAAATAATTGTCTCCAGTTTATTTTCAATCTCTTCTTGTGAATAAAAACGATCATCGTTAGTTCCCCTTTTTGAAGCCGAGAACATTTCTAAATATGCACGAGGTCGAGATGAACAATGAGTGCCCAAAAAACGATTATCATCTTTATGAAGGTTAGGCCCTCTTATTAAAACAATCTTCAATGATCCTATCTCTATAATTTTACTTGTAGAGTGTGTGATATAAACACAACCTTGAGGACTCGGTTTATAATCAAAAGCAGTTCGATGAGAAATGATCGCATTGGGGTAAAGTCCACGAACGATCTGAGGCCATCCCGATTTAATCGCCTTTAATAATTCATCATCATCCATAATCGAAGTATAAAGACGAGTAGCTATCTTGCGTAACTTTCCCTCATTTATTAATTTTCGTCTTCGTTTTCTCTCTGTTGGATCAGAGGTCGAAAAATAGAAATCTTCCATATAATTGCCTGTTTATTAATAGTATACACAATTTTGTTATGTTTTTGGGTTTTAATAACGATATTTAAACATTTTTACGTTTTTATATGGCAGTTGTTACGTTATTTTGTCTTAATATAACCTACTGATATCTCTTTTTAAAATATTAAATAAATCACTAATCTCACTTTTACATTACTCAATTCACAGAAACTTAACAATTCGAGAGAAATTTCTCTCGTCTCATTACCACCTATTGTTACCTATTATGACCTGTCTTTAGATGAAGTAGCCCATATTTAGCCCACAAAAAAAGTACTTCAAATTGAAGTATAATCATGTCAACATGGATGTGAAAATACAAATTAATAGAACAAAGAATTTCGACAAGGAGCTAAAGAAGGTTCCTGATAATATTAGAAAGAAGTAAACAGTATCATCGAAATACTGATGATGGATGTAAACAAACATGACTACTAAGACTAAATCATATTTTGCTGAACTAGAAAAAATGTATGGCAAGCTTACTTTTGGAGAAGAATTAAAAGCATTAAGAGAAGTAGAAGGAAAAACTCAAGTAGAATTTGCTAAGAAACTTGGTTTTTCAGTACAAAACCTTTGCGATATTGAAAAGAACCGTAGAATACCTTCGCCAACTCGCGCTTCAAGTATCGCCGAGAAATTAAACCTACCCGAGAAAGCTATGATTGAGTTAGCACTCAGAGATTCTCTTGAATCAGAAGGATTTAACTATACGGTGAATCTGGAACAGAATGCATAACTAATTATTAAAGCCTATAGCCATCTTCTTAAATATTGAATTAGTAATTTTTTTTAAGTTTATGTGGACGGCACCTGCATAATCTCAATCAAAGATTGAGCTTTGCATGACCGGTAAAGCTCCGAGTCAAATTGCTTTGCAATTTTACACGGGCATGGTGCCCTTCATAATATACTGGTCGAACCAAATACAGTATCAGAGAGATATTCGGTAGTGTGGAGACGGCCCAAAATAGACTTTAATGAACTTATTCGGTTAAAAACTGAAGAAAAAATGAGTTGTAAGGAACTTGCAGCTCATTTTAACAGAACGACTAATACTATTGGTCGGTATTGTCAAAATTTAAGAAAGGAGGGGCGATTATGAGTACAATTACTGATATTACGTTGGCAATCTTATTTTCTTTTACAGTTGCTAGATTTGCCTCTTTTAGTAATAATATTAAAAAAAAGTTTTGTAAAAATTCAAAAGGGATTACCGTCGCTGGAGTTATTTACAAAAAAATTAACAAATTTAAAAAAATAAATTATTGATATTCTTTTTTATTTGCAAGAAACAGCTTTCTTTTTAAATTTGTCTGCACGCCATTTAGGCGTTTGATGAGGGTATTTTCTTTCCATTAAAGCTAGGATTTTCCATCCAACATCTCGTTCCGATTTTTTATCAAAAATCTTTAATGCATCATAATATTCAACGGGAGCAGACTTTTTAAGATGACGCCATTTTAATTTAGCTATTAACGATTGAAGTATTCCAACCTTTGACTTTTCTTCTTTTAAAATTAGCTGAGGAGTCTGTGAATGATGTACGATCATCTTTCCTGCGTTTGTCTTTGCAAAAGTTACTCCAAATTCCTTTAAACCTTCTTCTCCTCTCCAAGATCCCGATTTTAAAATACTTAATTGCTCCGCAGAGGATTTATTAGACAAGTAAAGAGCAAGTGCTTGTGTTTTTTCTTTTGCTTCAGATTGTTTTATCGATTTTAAAGCTTTTTTATCTGGAACCATTCCAGCTTTTAAGGTTTTTTTATAATTTTTATTAGCCTCTTTTAATAGTTTTTTATGTACCTCTGCTAACTTAACTTTTGATTCTACATTCATATTTTTAGGAAGTTGTACTTCTTTTAAGATTTGAACTGCAGTTTTTCCTGCAATTGCAAAATCAATAAATAAACCAAGAGCTAGTCCACCTTTAGCAAAAGCCATATGAGTTGAAAGTTCACTTTGACATTCTTCATATTTTTGACCAAGCCCCGGCTGATCCTCTTTAAGACTTGAAGGCGCATAAACTCGTTGATAAAGGGCTGAACATCTTTGTTTAATATTTTCTGCTTCCATTAAGTCTGCGGCATAAAAACCACCATTTGACCCCAGTAGTAATCCGGCTCCTTTAGCACCCTTCAATGTTTGTACGGCGGCAACTAAACCTCGTGTCCTTCCCGCAGTTACAGCGGCCACTCTTGCCATATTTAAAATGGCTGCTCCCTGAAATCCTGGCACAAGAAGAGTGGCTATTGATCCCCAGTAGATAATATCATCCATACGTTTGTCAGATTTTGATTTTTGAATTAAGCGACACTTAATTTCTTTAAAAGCTTGATAATTATTATTATCTTTATTTTTATGATTACCATAGATTTCGCTGTATGGATCAGTCGTCGCAAGTAAATCATTATAAAGCTCTTGAGGAATGTCCGAAAACTTATCGGATAAATTTTGTCCCATTCTTATTTTTTCTTTTTCTAATCGTCTTTTCCAATAATTGATTTCTTTTGTACTAGCTTTACGCCTTTGTGCCTTTGACAAAAAGTCAGATACATTTTTGTATTCACTGTATCTTTGACTAGCATCATCTGAATTCAAAAATTGTCCATATTGATTAATAAATGACTGACTTGAACTTATAACATCACCAGAAACATTTCGAATGGTTTTTAAAAAGTTTGAATCATTTGGTTCCAATTTTTTCTTTAAATAAAAGTGATTATCTTTGTCTACAATTACATTCTTTTCTAATTCAGTTAGTAACTTTTGTACTTTTTCATGTTGAATAAATGGCTCAGCTTGTTTTATAGCATCAATCGCTTCAACAGAACTCATATAAATTGAAACTAACGGTTTTTCTTTCGTCGGATAAGAACAATTATCTTTTATTAAACCTTTTGCAGCTTTTAAACGGGCTTTGTTTGCTCTAACAGCATGCCCTCCTCTATGAGTTTTTAGTTTTTCTGTTACCTGCTTAAAAAGTTCTTTTCCACGCAAGCAATTTTTTACCCATTTATTATTTTTCATTTTATGCATAAGTGCGCTGTTCAAAGCATATAGGTTAAACAAAGAGGCTTTTCGTTTTAATGCCTTATTCTTTTTTGCTTTTTTGTAAGTTGCATTTTTAATCAAATCTTTTAATGTCAGATTATGGGTAATCAACTTTTTTCTTCTTATATTCATTGCTTCTTTAAGCCAAATAACTTCCGTTACTTGGGTAAGTTTTAAGTTAAAGTCTTCATATTTTGAATTAAATAAAAAGTTTTCTGAGTTATCAGAATCTTTTTGTCTGGCATTACATTGATATGATTTTAAAAAACTTTTTTCAATATTTATATTTTCCTTGCATTCTTCCATAAAAAAACGATCAAGTGGCCCCAGGTCGCTTCTCATTTTTAGTTCACTTGTTCTAGCACTTAAACAAAGAGAATTAAGTGATAAAATAACAAATATAAAAAATATAAAATGTTTTTTCATATTGACCTTTAAAAAGTTCCTAACATACATCGCATAAGGGTATCAGCATTGTTTATCTTTTTACCCCATTTCCGGTTAACACTATCAATAAATTTTTCGAGAGCCTGTCCTTCCGTTTCTTTGATCTGAACGGTTCCAGAATCAATTACGACCCAATCATTTTTGTCTATACTCCAGATTAAGTTTTTACTATTTAAGTCTCCAAAATATACTTTTTTAGAAGCCATATCTTTTCCAAGAGCAAGGAGTTTTACAAGTTTAGGATCATCTCGAGGCGATCCTCTTAATTCCCAATCTTTAATAAATTCATCACCTCGGATACCTTCAATATATTCTTTTACAATTAGATCTGAATAAGCCTCAGAAATAGATGCATGAGCTAACCCGTGTTCGACATATTGTTTATTTTTAAGCTCTTCTTTTGCAAAGGAGTCCAGTGTTTCTTTTGAACTATCTTTTGCTACTTTTAACACTACTTTTTTATTGGTATTTTGATCTGTCGCTAAATAAACATTACCTCGTCTGCCGCTATCAATGAATTTGATGACTCTATATGAGTTAGACTTTTTGGTTTTTACAATATCGCCTTCATTATATTTTTTACCAGCGAATGCTTTTTTAATATCAATATTATTTTTTATTGCCATTTCTTTTAACTTTAATATTTTTTGCTCTACTTTTATTTTTATTTTTTCTAATTCATTGTCAGGTTTTAATTTTAATGATTTATTAATTTTACTTAAATAAAGCTCAAGAATTTTCTGTGTATTTTCAAACTTATCAAAATGGGGCTGAGAAAATGTATGTGCAGCATGAGACCTCAATATATTTTGGTACCCTTTTTCAATTAGTTTATTAAGTTGTTCTTTCCATTGTGTACTATGGGGCTTAGTAAATGTATATCTAGCAAGATTCACCAATACATCTTGGTCTCCTTTTTCAATTAGTTTATTAAGTTGCTCTGTCCATTTTACACTATGGGGCTTAGTAAATGTATATCTAGCAAGATTCACCAATACATCTTGGTCTCCTTTTTCAATTAGTTTATTAAGTTGCTCTGTCCATTTTACACTATGGGGCTGAGAAAATGTATGTTCAGCAAGATCACTCAAGACAATTTTTTCTCCTTTTTCAATTAGTTTATTAAGTTGTTCTGCCCATTTTACACTATGGTGCTTAGAAAATGTTTGTGAAGCAAGAGTCCACAAGACATCTTGGTCCCCTTTTTCAATTAGTTTATTAAGTTGTTCTGTCCATTTTACACTATGGGGCTTAGAAAATCTTTGTGAAGCAAGAGTCCACAAGACATTTTGGTCCCCTTTTTCAATTAGTTTATTAAGTTGTTCTGTCCATTGTACACTATGGGGCTTAGAAAATGTATATTCAGCAAGACGAAATAAGACATATTGGTCCCCTTTTTCAATAAGGTTATTAAGTTGTTCTTTCCATTGTGTACTATGGGGCTGGGAAAATGTATATCTAGCAAGATCACTCAAGACATATTCGTCTCCTTTTTCAATTAGTTTATTAAGTTGCTCTGTCCATTTATTTATTATTTCATTTATTAATGGACGTAACGATTTATTTGTCATTGTATTTATTGAAAAGATAAAATTATATTTTTCATATTCAGGAATTGTTATTAATATTTGCTCAATATCTTTTTCAGTAATAAGAGAAGAATAATTTTTCGCAAGATGTAACAATAAGCTTAATTCATTTGCACTTGTTATTTTAGCTTTCTTTTTCAATATTTCAAATAAATGAAGTTCTTTACCATTCTCAATAATTAAATTTTTGTTTGGCAATATTTCCAAAATTTCATCAAAATATTTAAATAAATTTTTCTCACTAACTTCTAGTAAAAAGTCAGGGGCTTTTGTTAGCTTCGGTAGAAATTTTTCATAATTAGTATCTATATGCTGACTAGTTATTCCAAATTTTAATAATTGTTTTTTATACTCTTTTATTGGCAAATTATTTGTATTTTCGTAAATATCTAAAACTTCTTTAAATTGTTCAGTAGAGACTTCTCCGACATCTAAAACTTTTGTAATTTGTGCTTTTCTACCTGAAAGATGCAACTGAAAAGCAAGAGTTAAAATTTCATCTTTCGAAAGTTTTACTAAGTCTTCTTTTACATTTGCATGCTCTACTTGAATATCAAGAGCAATTTCTTTTTGCCCAAGTCCTTTGTAGATTGCTCCAGTTTTATTATTTGACATTTTATCATAGGAACCATGATTATAAGTAGAAGTCGCTTGCTCAATCACAGAGCGAGAATCCTTATCAAGATATTCAATTGCAACATTTTTCTTTTCACTGCCATTAATTGACTTTTGATAAACATTTCGAATTGGAGTAAAATTAATTAAGCTACTTGGATCAGATGGAAGAACAATTTGCTCAACACCAAGCTTTTTGACTGAGCGATTTAAGCCTTCAAAAATCATTTGAGTATCATTAGAGGACAAGTGAGGGCCTGCAATAGTTATCGGATAAAATGATTTTTTGCCATCGGCCAGAACCGTTGAACCTGTCATGTATCCTTTTAACTTTCCCTCTTGGTCATAAATAAAAAATGTTCTCTCTTTTGGAGCATTGGGATATGGAAAAGAGTATTGAGTTGAGCAATCTCCCCCTGTACAACCTCTAAATATACCAACAGCTGGTTGAACTTCTCTTAAAGTAATTGAGTAGTCCTTAATTTTTTGGGTACTTTCAATTTGAACAATATATTTTTTAAAATCACTTTGAATTGAATTAAAATTAACTTTTGGATTTACAATCTTTTGTTTACTTGCCTTTAGGGCAGAGTTTAACTGTGTAAGTCTTGGCATAACTGCATCTTTATCAGTAAAGTTTTCAAGATTTGATCCCTCAAAATTTGCAATTTTATTTAATGCGTGCTCATATTCTTTAGTTATAACTCCTCCATCTTCTTGCAAGACAACATGAAGCTTAATTAAATTATTGAGTGTTAACTCATTTTGTTGAAGTTCTTTTGCAAGAGTAAAGACCTCTTCTTTTGAAGGAGTATGAGTAAAACCAAATCTATTGGCTTGAAAGCTTTCTGGCAATGGTGAAGATATAAGTTCACTTAAGAGTTTTAACTTTTCATCAATATTTTCAGCTTGAAAAATCTCTTTTTGCATTTCTTTTGATAAACTTAAAGTCAACCCCGTTAACAAACCTTGAAAGGATCTACCTGCTATTTTTTCATGAGTTTTCACAATTTCATTAAGAAGTGATTTTGAAAGATCTTCCGATTTTTTAAATTGTATTAATATTTCATCTAATTCACTTTTCCATTTTTTTATGGACTTTGGATCAATTCTTGTTTCATGAACAACTCCATCAGATAAGGTGGAGACAGTAAGCTTTAATAAATCAGGATGTTCTTCTCTTAAGAGTTTTAAATATTTCGGATTTTCAAGAAGTTTTTTCTGTAAATTACTTTGTTCTTCTAACAGTTTCAACAAATCAATGTCATAATTTGCCGACTGTGAAAAAAGTTCTGGAATCCTCTTTTTAACAGTTAGAATCCAGCGTAACCTTTCTTTGTCGGTTTCAAGTTTTGGAAGCTCCATTTTCATTTTAGGAGTTTTGTTATCTAATTGTTCCTCTAGAGATGTCGATTTCACCACAGTTTTTTTAATTTTTTTACTTTTGTGCAAGTTTGCGATAAATAATTTTCTCGCATTAATATCTTCAATCTGCGATGCTTCTCTTAAATGATTGAATTTTGTGTTAGAGAAATGTTCTTTTTGCAAAACATTTCTAATTAAAGGAAGAGTTTCTTCATCAGCCATTTTTAAAAGTTCAAAAATTCGTTTCTTTATTTTTGGAACTTGAGCGGCATGATTTTTAGATAAAAAATAGTCAACAAAATCATCTTGAGCATCTTCTTCAATAAATGTTAGATATGTTTTTAAAACATTACTAAATCCTTTTAATTTTAAAACATCGGGATTTGCAAAAAATGCCTTAGGAAGTTTTTCTAAGAAATCTCTACTTGATAATTCGATGAGATCAGACACTGCTCTTAATTTTTCTTGACTTAAAGGTGGTGTGCTTAATTCGTTTAATATAACGGAAGAAAATTCTTTATTAGAAATAAAATCTGAAATTTCAAGGATTGCTTTAAATTTATTTGCTTTTACAAGTTTAGCGACTTCAGACTTAGGGTTCTCTAAAACTAATGCAAGGTCTGGTCGTTCTTTTTTTAATATTTCAACTTTCTCGGCATAAGTTTTTGCAACACCTGAAATTTTGAAATCATTTCGACTTAGTGAAAATAATCCGCTTGAGTCTTTTAAATTTGTTTCTCTCAAATCTAAATAATCTAATAAAATCGACTTTGCTGCAATTTTATCTGGATAAGCATCAAGTAAGTTCTCTTTAGCCCCCTATATACTTTGGACACATTTTTTGTAAGGATTTAACTATAAGGGAGATTTAAAATGGCTAAAAAGTTGTATTCAAATGATGAAAAATTAAAAATTATTCAAGAAGCAAAAGA
>Ga0316204_10002705_pt1 | contig 38882 bp, 26 predicted proteins | sample 6monrhotite_MG_2_FD_205661 | JGI IMG/M metagenome (GOLD analysis project Ga0316204, IMG submission 205661) | Microbial mat bacterial communities from mineral coupon in-situ incubated in ocean water Damariscotta River, Maine, United States -... | ecosystem: Environmental > Aquatic > Marine >...
TAGCCATTCTATGTAAGGAGAAGCAACGACGCTGTGGACAAAAAGGGGCGTGCTATAACTCCTAAATCTCAAACGCTTTGGGTATATTGTTTAACCTAAAGGATAATACCTTGAAGATTAAGGAAACAACCGGAATTGAACTTCTCCGCGCCATGAAAGAAGGGAAGATACCGTATTCGCCTATAGCCGATACTGTTCCTATGCGATTTACAGAAATTGAAATGGGCGCAATTAGTGCCACCATAAAGGCCGATAACCGACACCTCAATCCACTTGGTGGTGTACATGGTGGGTTTGCCGCAACAGTACTCGACTCAGTCACGGGATGCGCTATCCATACCATGCTTGACGCAGGTGTTGGCTACAGCACCGTTGATCTCAACATAAAAATGATGCGGCCAATACCATTAGATAAAACACTCCAGGCGGAAGGACGGGTGCTCAATATTTCCAAAAACCTGGGTGTGTCAGAAGGTTTCATTAAAGACGCAGAGGGAAAATTGTATGCCCATGCCACCTGTACTTGTCTTATTCTACGCGACACAACAGCATAGTACATCGCCGACGCTAACCCGATATTGCCCTGCCGTGCTACGTTTCCTTAATGCCCAACGCCTGTTTCAGTTGAAGGGGCTTCAGCTCGTTCGACCAGCGCAGCGCCTTACGTTCAGCAACCTGTTCTGACGCAGGCGCGGTATCCGTGCTCGCTGGCAAACAAGTTGATTTCCAGTGCTCGCTGTTACTTTGAAAAAACATCTCAAACAGGACGGGCAACAAAAAACACCGTGGCGAATCAAAACTCGTGAGTCGCTTTTAAGCGCTCAACTGACTATGCATTTAGCACAAACTGACCTCAACATAATGGTCTTGCCAATCGTCAACAAGGGGGATCACATCATCTATGATGTTACCGTCCAGCATTATGCTGCTCACAAGCCCTGACGTTTCACCGACGCGTTTGACGGTGATGTGGTAAACCGTTTCGCGATAGCGATAGTGAATTATAAACGACGGCCAATGGTCCGGGATGCAAGGCGTTATGCGCAGCTGATCAACTTCCAGCTGCAGACCAAGCAATGTCTCCACGATCAATCTGTACATCCAGCCCGCGGCCCCCGTATACCAGGTCCAACCACCGCGACCGGTATGCGGCGACGCACCGTAAATATCCGCACACATGACGTAAGGTTCGACTTTATAACGTTCGATTGCTTCTGCGTCACTACCGTGATTAATGGGGTTGAGCATATCAAACAACGCCCAAGCGCGATCCTTATCGCCTAGCATGGCAAATGCTGTCGTGGTCCAAATTGCAGCATGCGTATATTGGCCACCATTCTCTCGCACACCGGGCACATAGCCTTTGATATAACCGGGTTCAAGATTTGACTTATCGAATGGCGGATCAAGCAACTGGATTAACTTCGCATCGTGTCGTACCAATCGTTCATCCACTGCCTGCATTGCCTGGCGTGCCCGCGTGGTATCGCCACCACCGGATATAATTGCCCAACTCTGACTGATGGAATCGATTTGGCATTCGTCGTTTTCAGAGGAACCTAAGGGCGTACCATCATCGAAAAAGGCACGTCGATACCAGGCGCCGTCCCAGGCATTGGCTTCAATGTTGTTTCGCAAGTCATCTGCCTGTTTTATGCATTCGTCGGCAAAATCAACGTCGTTTCGACTACGCGCCAAAGCGGCAAATTGCTGTAGGTTCTGGTACAGAAACCACGCCAGCCAAACACTTTCGCCCTTGCCATCACGACCGATTAGATTCATACCATCGTTCCAGTCGCCACAGCCGATTAGTGGTAACTTATGTATGCCAAAACGCAGGCCATGTTTGATAGCGCGCACGCAATGTTCATAGAGGTTTGCCGCTTCGGTCGAACGTTGCGGATGATCGTAGTAAGCCTCCTCTTCCGTATTTAATGCTCGGCCTTCCAGGAAATGCACTTGCTCGTCGAGTACGCCAGTGTCACCGGTTGCTAATACATAACGGCAAGTCGCATACGGCATCCATAGATAGTCATCGGAGAAATGAGTCCGCACGCCCTGTCCATTTGGTGGATGCCACCAGTGTTGGACATCACCCTGAAGAAACTGACGTTCGGCACAACGAATCAACTGCTCGCGGGCGAGCCATGGCGTCGCATGTATCAATGCCATGGTGTCCTGTAATTGGTCACGAAAACCATAGGCACCGCCAGACTGATAATAACCACTGCGACCCCAAAGCCGGCACGACAACGTTTGGTAAATCAACCAACCGTTAGCGAGTACGTTTAGCGCTGCATCGGGCGTTTCCACATACACTGCGCCCAGGGTGTGATTCCAGTATTCCCACACGGATTCCAACGCCTGGCGCGCACCCGCGGTTCCGCCATATTGCTGGACCAAATGTTGTGCGTGGTCGATATTGCTGGCCGCGCCAAATACAAACACGATCTCGCGTTCCTGACCCTTTGCCAATTCGATCTGGGTTTGTATTGCGGCGCACGGATCAAGACCCGCCCCTGTTTTGCCCGACAAGTGCGTACGCTTCATGGCTGCTGGGTTAGCCAAAGATCCATTGCGACCAATGAATTCAGTACGATTGCCGGTTACCGTGCGCGCCGACTCGCTGACCTGAACATACACAGTACGATTTGCCCATTCACGACCATAGGCATTGTGTGCAAACAGTGCCCCGCTGTGCGGATCGGATTCAGTTACAACATGCATCATATTGGTATGCCGCCATTCACCGAGCACCAATTCCCAATACCCCGTCAACGATAATCGACGTGCGCGTTCCGAACGATTGCGTAACTTCACGACAACAAACTTAACCGGTGCATCCATCGCGACGTAGGTATACATCTCCGAGGCAATGCCAGCCTCGTAATGCTCGAAGGCACTGTAACCAAACCCATGCCGACATACATAGCCTGACTGACCACGCGCGGGCAACGGGGTCGGCGACCAGAATGCGCCCGTTTCTTCGTCCCGGATATAAAGTGCCTCACCACTACTATCGCTTAGCGCATCATTATGAAAGGGTGTTAGGCGACACTCGTGGGCATTATCAACCCATGTATAGCCACAACCGCTCTCGCTAACGACCGTACCAATATGTGGACTCGCGATGACATTTACCCAGGGCGCTGGCGTACTCTGCCCCGGTTCTAGAGTGATAACATATTCACGACCATCTGGCGTAAATCCGCCCAGCCCGTTACAGAAAATGCGTTCATGTTCCAATAACGGCCGGATTTTCTCAGCCACGGTTTGCTGCACAGGGGTAAAGCGACCCGGCAAACGTTCTGTCGGTACGCGACGTTGCACCTGCTCTGCCAGTGTCTCGGCTGTGTCGGTCAACACCACGCGGGCCACCGTCTGGAACAATACACGATCCTCTTCAGAAAGTTCTTCCGCTCGCCGCACAAATACCCCGCCCGGCTTGTCGATAACTTGCGCATCAGAACCGGCGTTGATCAGCCCCATTATCCGATCGTGCAACAGCGCGCGATAACCGGAGAAATCCTCGTTTAGAATCACCAGATCAACCGTCAACCCTTTCATCCGCCAGTAGGCATGCGCTTGGAGTACATGTTTTACCAGGTCGATGCGGCTCAGATCGCCAATGCGAAGTAGCACGACTGGCAGGTCACCCGAAATGGCAAAGCGCCAAAGCCCGGGTTGACCAAGCTGGTTACGCGCAATGACGCTGGGCGCAGCGCGACGCAGCGCATGACTATGTATGACAGAGGATGCCAGGCGACCATAAATCTGTGCGTCCGCTTCGGTTGCATTAATGTGACGCAACACTTCCTGACTTTGGAACCATGCCATTTCAAACGCGCGTTCGACAAAGTGACGGTCACAATATTTTTCGAGCAACGCCAACGCCGCCTCGCGCGATTCCGCAACTCCGGAGATGATCTGCACTGTGGCCGATTCATCGACTAACAGAGTAATGGTGCGACGAATCGAAACGATGGGGTCGAGCACCGAACCATCGCTGTTCGAAAGTGGTTGCGACTGAGGTTTCGGCTCTGATGTCACCCCAGATTTCGGCTCTGATTTAGAGATGGGTTTTAATAAGTCAGAAGCGTTTTGACTATTCTCGAAAACCACCGGGTTAGCCGCCGTTCGACCCCGGCCGATGAATTGCGCGCGATCTGTCTCAAACGATGGCTCATTCGTGGTTGCGCCAGGTGCCACCATCAGATGAAACATCCATGGCGACTGTTCCCCTGGCGTGCGCGGTCGACGTGTACACAGGATTGCTTGCCGTTCAGGAAGAATTTCAGTTTGCACAAATAGATTACTGAAGGCGCGATGGGACAGGTCAGCATTTAATGGCGCCAGCACAACTTCAGCATAACTCGTCACCTCAATATGTCGAGGCCGAGGCGACAAGTTCGCCAGCGTAACGCTGCGTATCTCCACATCGTCTTCGGGTGAGACTGTTATCTCTGTATGGGTTTCGATTGAGTGATCACGGCGCCGATACTCAGCACGCGCCTGGACAAAGATCGCTTCATAGTGATCGGCCTTGCATAGTGTCGGCTGATAGGCCGTTGACCAATAACGCGCCGAATCTACGTCGCGTAAATAAATGAACGTACCCCAGCTATCACATGTAGCGTCCTCGCGCCAACGCGTCACCGCGAAATCGCGCCACCGACTGTAACTACCCCCGGTATGCGTGGCCATCAAGTGGTAACGACCGTTGGATAACAGGTGAACCTCAGGTACCGACGTATTCAGGTCGGTAAACACGCGCATCGTTTCGCGTCCTTCGGTCACAGCAGGACGCGCGGATGCGCTTACTTCGGCCGCATGTGGATGCAATGTTGCTCCCTTCTTCGGCACGCGTTCCTGCAGTAATAATTCTGTCGCACGAACCATTGGGTCAGACATAAATCGACGCTGCATCGGTCGGTCGAGCAAAACATGCGCCAGTGACAATAAACTCATGCCCTGATGATGAGCCATGAACGCTCGCACGATCGCGTGACTCGAGCCAGGCAAGACACGCGATGCGGTGTAATCGATCGCCTCATAGAGTCCGTATTCACCCAGAAAACCAGCGTCGACCAACGCTTGCAAATTACGACTCGCTTCGCGCGGCATTACCATTAATGCCAGCGCGCTGGCATACGGTGCAATGACCAGGTCATCGCTCAGTCCGCGTTTAAAGCCAAGGCCAGGGACACCGAATGCTCGGTATTGATAGACCTGATGCATATCCGTGGCGTTGTAACAGGATTCGGAAATACCCCAGGGCACACCACGTTGTCGGCCATATTCAATTTGTCGGGATACGGCGGCTTTGCAGGTCTGCTCTAACAACGTGTTGGTATAACTGGGCATGATCAACTGCGGCATCAAGTACTCAAACATTGAGCCGCTCCATGAAATCAAGCTCACATCACCGCCGTGACTTGTCAGCAATCGTCCCAGTAAAAACCAATGCTTCTGCGGTACCTGTTCCTGCGCAATAAGCAGAAAACTGGCCAACCGCGCTTCTGAGGCAAGCAAGTCATAACAAGACGGGTCACGTCGCCGTTCACCAACATCGTAACCAATGCTCAGTAAACCTTGCGCTGAATCGTAGAGAAATTCAAAATCCATTGTTGCTACTTCATGGCAGCGATCGATCAAATCATCGATCACACGCAGACGTTCCGCCGCCTGTTTTTGACTGGCGACTAATAACGCTGGAGCAACATTATTCACGCTGCCCTTATCTTTGGCCAATTGCGCCAGGGTCGGAATAACATTGGTCTGAATAACATTAGTGTGCTGCTGTTTTGGCACCAGCAATTTCAGGTCATCCCGAACGGCTCGGACTTGCTGGTCAAATGCCTGCGCCCAGTAACGCAGTTGATTTTCGTCAGCGCTCGCGTTAACACTTCCGCCATAACCGTCCTTGTCACTATTGGCAGAACGTCCAGCCAGCAGCGTACCGCTCACTTGTTGAATCTCGCCCAGCATGCTTTCAGCAACATCCAGTGTTTGCGGCTGCCCGTTTAATGCAGGTGATAACAAAAGGACATTTATCTTTTTCGCAAGATCCGGCGCCGATAATACCGGCAGCTGTTCAGCAAGTACCTGCAATGTATCACGCAAACCCTGAAACGTGTTTGGTGATAACACCGGTTGGTGTTTCAACTCTTCCAGTCCTGCTTGCAAGGTGAGCAAACACCCCGCCAGGTTACCGCTATCCACCGAAGATACGTATTGTGGACGAAGCGGTTGCAGCGTGTGTGTGTCGTACCAGTTGTAAAAATGGCCACGATAACGTACCAGTTTTTCCATCGAGGCCAGGGTTTTATCCGTGCGTTGCAAATATTCTGCAGCGCAAATGTAACCGAAATCATAAGCCGCCTGATTTGCCAACAACGCCATGCCTATATTGGTAGGAGAAGTCCGCGAAGCGATGGTTGGAACCGGGTGTTCCTGAAAATTATCGGGAGGTAGCCAATTGTCATCGGGACCGACGAAGTCAGCGAAGAAACGCCATGTGCGTCGTGCCAGCGCGCGCAGGAATACCTGTTGTTCATCCGTCAGGTTGGGTTCCGTGAGTCGTATTGGCGTGCTAATCCACCAACCAACAGCAGGCGATACCAGCCAGAGAAATAAAACCGGAATATACGCATATAAGTTGTAAGAATCAGTTGGTGTCATATGCCACTTCGCCCCAACCATAATCTGGGTCAATACCAGGATTAGACCCAGAACCAACGACACGACAGGTGCAAGCCACATCTCTTTGAAAAAATCCGTCAAAGTACGACATGCGTTGCGAATTGCATAAGACTTCAATTGCCACAGCAGTAATCCACGCCGTGTAAACATCATGCGTATACCTGAACGCAGAATTGCATCCAGGTAAACAAATGTGTCGTAGGGCAAAAACACCAGGGTGAATAATGCGATCACTATCGATCGACCCGCCGATTTGCTGGTTAGGAACAAATGCACCAACCAATCGCGTTCTTCCGGTTTACGAATGAGTTCAATCGCTGTTCCCAGTAAGGTGGGCACGAACACCACACTGGCGACCAACAGGACCCAAAACCACGCTGGCCCCGGACCAAACAACCAACCCCCTATCAACAAGCCAAACAATGCCGGCGACACCAGGCTACGACGCAGGTTGTCGACTATTTTCCATACTGACAACATAGAAAGCGGGTTCGCCTGCCGAATTGATTTTGATTTTTCTGACGCGGGCGATCCATTTGACTCAGTCGACTTATCTGTCGTATATATAGCAGGCCCTGGAACACGCGGCATCAACCAACCGGCAAGTTGCCAGTCACCGCGTATCCACCGGTGTCGCCGACTGGCCTCCATTGTATAACTGTCAGGATGCTCTTCAATAAAGTTAACATCGGTCACTAGCGCCGAACGCGCGTAACCGCTTTCCAGCAAGTCATGACTAAGAATGAGATTTTCCGGAAAGCGTCCATCGACAGCCTGACGAAACGCGTCCACATCGTAAATACCTTTTCCGATGAAAGATCCCTCGCCGAAAATATCCTGGTAAACATCGGATATTTCCCGCGTGTAGGGGTCAATACCTGACTCACCGGCATATAATTTTGTAAAGCGTGACTGCCCTGCACTGGTTAAACTGATGGAAGCGCGTGGTTGCAGAATGGCGTAACCTTCAACAATGCGCCCTTTGTTGGCATTGTACACCGGTCGATTCAGAGGATGCGCCATGTTGCCAATCAATGTGCGTGCCATATCGCGCGGCAATTGCGTGTCGGTATCGAGGGTGATGACGTATTTGATCGATGCAAAGATGGAAGTATCACCGACAACATCCGAGAAGGCGGCTAGCTCCCCTCCCCTTACATCTAGCCCCTTGAACGTTGTATTTTTTAACTCTGGTTTTGTTAACCCAGGATTTGTTAACTCTGCGCTTCTTAGCAGTGCATTAAACTGCTCGAGCTTGCCGCGCTTGCGCTCGTATCCCATCCAGACGTTTTCGATTGGATTCCACACCCGATGTCGATGCAACAGGTAAAATATGCACGGTCGATCGTCGCGGTAAGTTTCATTGAGCGCCTGCACAGCGGCACGCGCATAGGCAATCAACGCGGCATCGCCTGGCAGCGTTTCCTCGGCTGCGTCGCGATAATCTGTCAGTAACGCAAAGAAAAGATTCGCGTCGCGATTACCGAGATAGCGAATCTCAAGCGCCTCAATAAGATCATCGATCTCTTGCGGTTTACTCAGTAACGTCGGAACCACGACCATCGTTCGGTGAATATCTGGAATGCCTTGCGAAAAATCCAGTCGAGGCAACGCGCGCGGTGGCAATATAAGTGTGACCACCAGATTCACCAGCGACACCGCTAACGCCGAGGTACCGATAGTGCCGGTGGCCGCAAAAAACCAGCTACGCCAGTCCCACAGCGTGAATCCGCCAAACGTAAAAAATAATACCGACGTCGCCAGCGCAGTGAGAACCAGAATGGGACCGAGATAAAGCGCCAGACGAATGTGCCAGCTCGCGCGGGTAATCCGCAGTTTCCACGGCAAACAGCAACCTACTGCGCGCTCCAGAATGTGTCGGCCGTTATCGACCAGGTAGTATCCGACATGGGCACGGCGATCATTTTTATCTGATTCAGCGCAATCCAATTCATTACTATCCACTGGCTGTGCCGCTGCTTTTGCAAGCGCAATCGCTTCACGCACCACCGCCAACTCGCTGCACGAACCAGCCCGCGCAACGTCTTCGATGACATGTCGGTAACGATCGCGGGTGGCAAAATCCTGGCTGGCATACATGCCCAACGGATCTTCATGCAATGTCTGTTCGACAACACTAAGCGTCTCAACGTAATTTCGCCAATCCGTTGCCCCAATAAACCGCAGGCTGCCAATACTGTTTGCGATGGAGATCTGGTTGGTTGCAGCCGTTCGGCCTGCCGCCTCAGACAATTGTGTTGCCGTCACCCCTTGTTCAAGTAGTCTATGCTCGACCCAGGCCTGGACGAACCCCATAACAGGCCCTTGTGTTTGAAGTCTTGCGTAAAACTCTTCTACAAATGGTGCCGTCAGCGGCACATCAGCATTAGCAAATTCGGCCAGCAACTGGATAAGCTGTTTAGGTTCCTTTTCAGCCGTCACGAGCATGCGGTCCGCCCAGGTAATGGCGATGTCGAGTTCTTCACGCCGACGGGCGATACGCATTCCAACACGGCGCAAATTTTCCAGCAGCGCCAACTGCAGCATAATCGGGAACGCCCACAGTTCGCCAAGCTTTAACGGCTCAATCGTTTGGTAGGCAGCAACAAAGTGGGTGGCATTATCACTGTCCACACGACCATCCATGTGAGAGATCAGCTCCAACGCCAGATCATAGATACGGGGAAAACCAGCGGAAGGTCCATCAATTAATCGTGGCAGCTGGCGACTATAGCCGCGCGGCAAATGCCGCCGCGCCAAACTAATTTGCTGCTCAATGAGGTAATAGTTATCGAGCAGCCAGGTCTCTGCCGCTACGACACGTTGTCCTGGCATCGCGGCAGCGGTCACAACATCATATGCTGCTTGCAAGATATCCGCGTTTTCCCTCAACCGCGGCAACAACTTGTCCGGTCCCGGACGTGGGTCGATGTTATACTGCCTGGCCAGCGTTACCGCGTGACGCTTTAGTTGTTCGATACTGAAAAGTTCAGAGCGTAGTAATTCAGTATCGCTGTCGTTACGCAACGAATTTTGCGTGCGCGACGAAAATCGACGTTTCATAATCGTTATGGCATTATCCTCATTCGTACTCGGAGGTAGCCAGTCCAATACTGGCCTTATAACTTATATTTATAGAATGCTCACACCACGTTCGATCAGCGCTCTTAATAAGTGCTCTGGTAATAAGTAACCGGGTAATAACCAACCTGGCAGCCGCAATTTGCTCTAACTGTTTTGGCAGACCTTGATTAATACAAGATACAAATGGACTGTATCCATAAGACGTTAAGTTCTGGATTTACAGGCAGGGGTTTAAACCCCTTGGTTTAAACGCCCTGGTTTTAACACATTGGTTTAAACACCGGAATTTGAACACCGGATTTTGAACACCAGAGCTACCACTTGTCCGCAAATCCCCTGGTTACGCGCAAGCTTCAAACCGCTCAATTGCGGCTTTAACAATTTCGAATTTAAATACGCTCAACATTTTTATTTAGTTCAAAAGCCCCTTGGATCCGCTCATGACGTCCTTTTTAGCTTTCTTCGCCGCCTTCTTTTCTTTCGGCGTCATTGTCGGTTGTTTCTTATTCTCTTTTTTACTTTTTTGTTCTTTACTCATGGTATTTGCTCCTAATAATTGATGGGAATCCAGGTATGAACCACTGAACATGCTTTTTACCATGCCTGCTCAATGACGATCTGATAATACTTAACAAGATACTGAACGGTATTAAGGGGAGATGATCCATCCTTGCGGACCAAGGGAAACCCTGCTATTTGGCGAGAGAAATGCCAATGCTGGTGAAGATAGTAGATGATGTCTATTCTACCATAATTTTCTCCAGGATTATAAAATGTTATGAAAAAGAAAGGGGTAACCTGACGTGGCTGTGTTTTGGCCGGGAGGTGAATGATGCCACCATCAAACGATTAATTAGTGGTCTGTTGCCCTGCAGTACAGACACCGGTGGTTATTGTCAGGTTATTGTCAGGTGCGACAACGATTGTTGTTTGAGACTCAGTCAAGGGCGTTGAGTCCCATGAATGACGAATAGCATCTTTAATCGATGGAATCAATGGCGCTGCAATGCTGAACGTTGTTATTATGCTGAACATTGTTATTCCGCACTGGTGCAAGCGCTGAACGTGTTGTGGCCAACCCGAAAGCTCACCGCCTACATCAGGAATATCATCATCGTGTATTTCTTAACAACCTGAACATAACATCAGAAGCATCCATGAATAACCTTCCACTGCCGCATTCTCGCGATTATCCGCAAACGCGTATTGAGCCAGTTTGTTTGTACCGAAACTCAGGAAGCCTTTACACCCGCAGAATTTTTTCTATCACTTCAACGCCCTCTTCCAGGAGAAAACGTAAAAAGGCGCTGGCCGCTGGCGGCATGTGTCGACCTTTTGGGTAAACGATATACCAGCGTTCCATCAACGGGAACCCTATAACATTGAGTTCTATCAGCTCACCACGCTCACATTCACGCACAACGCAATACTTGGACAGCACAGACAACCCCATGTTGTTCGCAATGGCTTGTTTTAACGCTTCGTTGCTACTTAACTCCATGCTCACATTTAAGGTTATATCCTGACTTTCCAGAAAACGTTTTAATGCGATGCGCGTACCCGACGTTGGTTCTCGCAGCAGGAACGGCTCTTTTATTAATTCTTCCATCGGTATATTTTTGCATTGCGCAAGTGGATGGTCTGCTGAAGCGACAATCACCAGAGGATTTTTTATAAACGGAATAGACTCTACTTCGATATTGGTAGGCACCTGATCGATCAAGTACAAATCGTCAAGATTGTTCTGCAATCGGAGAAACAGATTTTCCCGTTCCAGGATGCTTAACGAAAAATTAACCTCAGGGTAAAGTTTCTTGAACACACTAAGCAAGACCGGCACAAAATATTCTGTCGTGGTTACACCGGCAAACGTCAGTGCTCCGCCAACCGACTCTATCCGGTTCGTGACTTGTTCGTCGAACTGGGTCACGCACGCGAAAATCTCATGACAGGTTTTAAGAAATTCCCGACCTTCAAAAGTGAGATGAATCCGCCGTCCAATCTGCTCAAAAAGTCGTGTATTTAATGACTCTTCCAGTTTTTTCATTTGCATGGATACCGTCGGCTGCGTGATATGCAGTTCGCGCGATGCTGTAGTGAAGTTACCCAGTCTCGCAACACATTCAAACACTTGAAGCTGCCGAAAAGAAACGCTCCGTAAACAACGCAGTGCACGATTCATTTGGCTGATGGGGCTCGATTCATTCATAGATAAATGATAATAGGTCCGATATTTAATTGTGATTGGATGTTGATTGTCAGTACGCGCATAGTCACTATACCTGCTCACTTGAGCAGATTAAGAGAAAATACTTTCTAAGACAGAATTGGAGAAATAGTTGTGATTAAAAAGATATGGCATTTTGACCTTGAGCCCAACATGGGTCGAATAGACAGATATGCTCGATACACATTAAGTATAGCGTTGATTGGTGCGTTGCTGCTCATACCACTAACGCCTGTCGGATGGTTAATAGTTTTACCTCTGATCGCGATCCCCATTTTTATCAGTGCATACGCTGGCTGGGATCCTATCTACGCCTTAGTACAAAAACGACGAACCCCGAAGTTTACGTTTTTTAATAAAAAGCACTCTGCCTGAAAATAGGAGCAATATACATCAAAAATATTCAGCGGCGTCTGCACAAATTTGTTGGTAAACAGCGCGCCGCTTTATAGATGCTCAGATTTAAAGATGATCAGTTTCCCGCTATTCATGGCAACTTCCAGAATTGACCCCACAAGGACGGCTTAATTCCCTGCCATCATTGGAGGCTGGGTGAATTCATCAGCATTGAAAATTCATGGCGATATTCATTCAACCTGCTCGATATAAATTTACTTTTCTGTTGACACGTCGAGGTTATTTTCCTGATCACTTGTAACGTCGACATCAAGCCTGGCAAAATTGACGGCATCTTTTAAGTTTTCGTAACGATGCTGTTTGTAGCGGTAAATCATTTTTGATTCACTGGTAATTTCGTATTGTGCCATCAACGTTTTGTCTTCTTCACTCATGTTTAATCTCCTGGGCTTGCCCGATAACGTTACATTTACACACTTCGCCTGCTCCTGTGATAGTCAACAGTGACAATCTTCGTTAAAAATCTTTGTCCGCCAGGACATAAGAAAGGGAATGTTTGGTGCCACTGCCATAGATTTTGTTTGCGACTTCATAGATCCGGGTACGTGCACTATCAAAAGCCTGCAGAAACCCCGCTTCAACACCCGTCATATCCGGGCAGAGCCTTTGAAGTGCATCCAATTCCACAAAAAATGATATTTCGATTGTTTTGTCATACCCCCAGAACATGACACGGTTTTTGCTCGCATCAAAACTACGGCTTGGATTTGGAAAATTAAGCATTATTATCGTGCCTCTGGGCTCATACCCTTTAGAAATTTGAACAGGTCACTATCGGTTGACAATACCAGCGTCGTGTTATCGGCAATAATAGTCTTATAAGATTGCATGGTGCGGGTGAATTCATAAAACGTTACGGCTTGAGGACTTTTATTATACGCACTCGCGTAAATTTCGGTTGCTTTTGCATCTGCCGTACCGCGAATCTCCTCGACCTGCCGATAGGCTTCAGATTGGATTTTGTTTAGATCACGCACCCGGTTACCGCGGATTCTGGCGGCTTCGCCGTTGCCTTCTGATAAAAAGCGTTCGGCTATCTGGCGCCGTTCACTGATCATTCGATCGTAGATTTTCGGCCGCACACTTTCATTGTAGTTAATACGTTTAAAACGGATGTCGAGCAACTCAATACCGAATACGCGCACTTTTTCCGCTGCTGCTGTAAAGATCTCCAGCTCAACTTGTTGGCGTCCTTTCTGGATGGGAACCAGGTTGCCCATTTTCAGCTCCCGCTCCGCCTCTGTTAATAAATCATCCCGTAGTGGCACGCGATCCTTAGACGTACGAATAATCTCTATCAACTCATGCTTGGCAACAGCATTGCGCGTTTCACTGCCAAGAATATCATCTAGCCGTGATTGTGCACTGCGCTCATCCCGCAAGCGAAGAAAGTACTGCAGTGGATCAATAATGCGCCAACGGGCGTACAGATCAACAGAGATGTAAAGCTTGTCTTTGGTGGGCATATCCGATGGAGGTCCATCCCACTCTAACACGCGTTTTTCAATGGGATTAACTTCCTGAATAAAGGGCACCTTCACCTTCAATCCAGCTTCTGTCACCGGCTCGCCAACCGGCTTGCCGAATTGCGTAATAATGACTTGCTCAACTTCGTTCACGGTGTAAATCGAACTCATAGTGACATATACACCAAGGACCAATACAACGAGGATTACAATTTGTGTGAATTTATTCATGGTTTGATTATCTTCTGCGCGTCGAGATTCAGTAATGGCAAAATGCCACGTGTCTGTTCATCAACAATAATTTTGGATTGTATATCCGGTAACACCGCTTGCATGGTTTCAATATAGATGCGCCTGCGGGTAACGACTGGTGCCTTAGTATATTCCGCCAATAATGCATTGAATCGGGCAATATCACCTTCGGCTTCATTAATGCGCTTGAGACGGTAGCCGTCAGCTTCGCGAATGCGCTGATCCTTCTCGCCTTCGGCCAGCGGGATAACTTTGTTATAATCGCGCCGCGCTTCGTTAATCAGCTTCTCTTTCTCTTGCTGGGCCTGGTTGACCTCATTAAATGATTCCTGCACCGGCAGGGGTGGATTGATATTTTTTAACTGCACCTGATCGATACTAATACCCATGGTGTATTTCGTTGAAAGTGTTTGCATCTTGGTTAGCGCTTCGGATTCGATTTCCTGCCGGCCAATAGTGATCACTTCGTCCACGGTGCGATCGCCAACGACTTCCCGCATGACCGATTCGGATACATAGCGGAGTGTTTCTCTGGGCTCCCGAACTTCGAATAGATATTTGGCTGGATCCGAGATGCGATATTGAACCACCCACTCCACGAGAGCCGCGTTCAAGTCACCCGTTACCATTTGTGTTTCCCGTTTGCCCTCACCCGGACGAGGACTCTGGAACGCGTCGCCAGCACCCGGCGTTGTGAAACCGAACTCCTGTTTTAACTGTCGTTTAACAGGCACAATCGTTGCCGAATCAACACCCAATGGCAGCTTGAAATGTAGTCCCGGTGACACGTTCTTAAGGTATTGACCGAACCGCTGTATAACAGCAACAGAGTCACTTGGCACCGTATAATAAGCCGTCCAAAAGCCTAAACCAACGAGAAGAATGAGAACGACCAGGATAATTCCGGATGGGCCGCCCTTGGGCATCGTATTGTTGAAACGATTTCGCAGCTGCAAAAGCAGATCATCAAGATTTGGAGGACCTGTATTCGTTCCGGTATTCCACGGACCACCATTACCTTTGTGGGACGGCATTAATATATTCTCCTTAAATTGTATACTTGCGGGTGAATACGTAAGATTTCACCGTGATAAACGACCATGGCTTAACCTGCGTATTTTGAGATAAGATTATCGTTGATCTTCCCGGCGTAACGCCTTTATGGTTAATTGTTTTTGATTGGCATTCCACTCAAACGGGATCTTTTTCATTAAGGCGAGCTGCGGTTCCTTGAACCTAGGTTGAAGGTATCGCTGGGGTCGTCTTTTCAAGCGCTCCCGCCAAACGAAATGTCGGTGGCATTTGCAGCAGTGCGCAGGTTGGCAGGAAGGCCGCCTTGAGTCACCAGTCCACCCGTAAAAAGCAGCGCAGATACTTGTTTCCACTCCCTGGGGTGAATGACTGATTGAGGACCGTGGCATTTGTCCTCGTCAATATTGGCAAGCCATGTTCGAGATTGGTAGTTGCGAAAGTAAAGAATCTCTGCCTACAACTAACATTTATACATATACATCGCTGGTGAAAGATTCATTCGACTTCGGGGAAGGCGTATGACGAGCAAATGTTACTGTTCCGTCAAGAATGCGCGATAGATACACTTGCGCAATTACGTGAGATGGGCGTAACGGAGTGTCCTCTCATTACACCTGAAAAGCAAATTAACTTTACTAATGAAAGAGGATCTTTAGATGGATTAAGCATCATTCATCTGATTAATTAACCCCCCTGTGACAGGATGTCTATCGCCTCGCTAATTTAATGCTATTAAACTAAAGAGGACAGAAAATGAACACAAAACATACAAAATGCGTTAAAGAGCAAGCCGTACCATAAGCGCTGGCACCAACGCTTTGCGCAAACTGAAAACGCACCGAGTCTATCAAGTAAAGCGGCGCTAAAAGCGCTTAAAGAAGAAAATGCATCACTGCAAAAAGAAATACGGCGAATAGATAACGCGTTGGCTGAAACTGCTACCCTGCTGGTGTAAATAATGAAAATAAGCAATGTCAAATTAGTGGCGCTTGCGCTAGGACTAGGCCTGCCAATTGGCAGTACATTTCGTTTTTGAATATTTTAGGCTTCAGATATCGAAGTTCTACGGCCCATGGGGAAATTGTGTGGCATCTATTCGCGGTAATGGCCGATACATTAGTGACCAAACCACTACTATACCCAAAGCGTTTGGGATTTAGGTGTTTAGTGCGCGTCATATTTTTGTCCTGGCAAGGCGAAATGACGAGTAATAGCCGGTCTATTGCGAGGAATTTCAACGCCGCCAGGACAGAAATAGGACAGCAATAAAGCCTAAATCCCAAACGCTTTGGGTATATAACACCCTTAATTATAAGTAAGGCGCCCACAACCAGGCCAATGCATCACGTACGCGGATGAGAAAGGGTCGGTTTTCCAGCACTTCCAGGGAAACCTCTTCAGCAAGCTCGATCTTTTGTGCAATATGGGCCGATAACTGCTCGACCAAACTAAAGTCGTAGGTTTCCACGACCAATTCAAAATTCAGGCGCAAGCTGCGTGGATCTATATTTGCTGAACCGAACAATACGTAATAATCATCCACAATAAAAAGTTTGGAATGCACAAATGGACCCGGCTGATAATAGACACGAACGTTAAATTGCAGCAGTTGCCAAAGCAAATTGCGTGTTGCCCAGTGGACCAGACGGGAATCATTTTTACCAGGCAGTAATATGATAACCTCCACCCCCCTTAATGAGGCCGACTGTAACGCTGCAATTAATTCGTTGGATGGTAAAAAGTATGGCGTCATAATCACAATACGCTGTTGGGCAGCTGAAACGGCACCAATGAGTATTATCGCCAGTTTATCAACATTGTCATTGGGTCCATCAACAATGGTGCGGCACAACGCATTACCTGCTGGTAGCTGGTTTTTCGGCGTGGGTGTTAGTTTTTCTTCTGTTACAAATTGCCAGTCCTGAATAAATACGTTTTCTATTTGCGACACAATTGGCCCGGCAAGCCGAAAGTGTAAGTCCACCACGCTGCCCTTGTGGGAACCATCATGAACAATGTGGCGTTTGCTGATATTCATGCCGCCAGTAAACGCAATACACCCATCAATAATTAGAATTTTACGATGGTTGCGTAAATTCACATAGAACGCTGGAGGCCGAAACGTTAATGGTAAAAATCGTTCCACGGTAATATTGTGTTTCCGTAGCAAGGTTGAGGCGCGGCGCATCCACCCAAGCTCCCCGATTCCGTCCACTAACACTTTTACCTCAACCCCTTGTTTTTGTGCATCAGAAAGGGCTTCGATAAACTCCTGCCCTGCTTCGTCATTATCAAAAATATAGGAGGTTAGGTAGACACTTTGAGTCGCTGAGCGAATGGCGTGCAGCATTTCAGGATAAGCCTGATCACCGTTATATAAAATCTCAATGGTATTGCCCGTGGTTAAAGGCCACTGGGTCACAGCATTTGATACATTGATGACTGACTGGCAACGATCGGGAAATTTAAATTCGCGACAGGTGACATCACCGGGGGTGTTACCACTCCTTCCGATTGTCTGGTTGGCAACTTGGGGTAATGATGAATGACGATGCAATCGGCGCGCACGAGTCTGTACGCGATTAATACCAAATAGAAAATAAAACAGTGAACCAATAATGGGGAAAATGATACAAATGACAATCCAGCTCAACGCGGCCCTGGGATCCCGCTTATTCAACAACGCATGGCCACTTGCCAGTAACGCCAGCAGTATATATAGCAGAGCAATGATCGATAGTAGGAATTCCAAGCGTATTTCGATTTTGGCTGGTGATGAATAACGTAAATCAGGTTATTATATCTAATAATTAGCTATATAATTCATACTTAGAGCTATGAAAAACAGTTTGCCGCCGTGCATACAGAGCCAAATGGATCTGGCTGCGCATTCTGGCCACCTCTGCAGCATTGCTGCTAACAATAACAATTTTGCCAGCCATAGACCAATTAAATCACTGAAGGTTTACTGAATAATTAATAACCTATAAAGCGCACTAAGCACTCTATTGGTATATTGATACCGTTGTGCATTATGGTTTAGCCTTTTAGTGCAATCCATATAAACGATTTATCCTCATTTAGTTAGGTATGAAACTTGTAGTAACAATACATATTGTCGTTGCTATAACGGGTTTGCCCGGTCACTACGTCAGCCGCTATGGCAGTCTTTAAGCCAGTAGGCATTCGAGTATTTAACTCGGTAGATAATATGGCCACGACGCATCCTTTTACTGCGCCGGACAGCATGCCCGGCAGAAAACGGCAGGACTGATAACCAACGACATTAACCCATTTAATATCATATAGTTATGAGACAAAACACCAACAAACCACCTCCCATCATGGCGTTAAATGGAAGGGTGGCAATAATCCGATTCAGCGATAAAGCGCTTTACAAACCAGCGGTTACTTATGGTACCCTGAATGGCTTAAGGTAACGTGGCCTGCCTATCAACACCCTCCAGGATGTCTGAAGCAAAGCACTGAACCCATGTGCTAAAGTATATAAACCACAACAGCACTTAACTGAAAATGAATTTGAATATTGTAGTGATGAAAAGACAACGTTTTATACCTATGTTAAGCATTAACATGTTAACCGCTAATTTGACCGTTAAACTAACCGTTATAATATTGGCGATACTATTTGCACTGACGGGTAATGCAGTCGCGGCGCAACAAAACCCCTTTCACCAGCCTAAAGCGCTGGATCATGATGTGGAGTTTTGGAAGCGCGTTTACACGGAAATTAATACCTCGCAGGGCTTTATACACGATGCCAAAAACCTCGCTGTTGTCTACGAAACCACCAACATACCAAAGAACTACAGCCGCAAAGCTCGCCACCGGCATGTTAAACGCGTTAAACAAAAATATAATAACATCCTTAAAAAACTGGCTTCCGGAAAACGCAGCGGGCTAAGCAAAGAAGAAAAGCGGGTGATGGCGATGTGGCCAAAGGGCGTTAGCAACAGCACGTTGCGGGGCGCGAGAAAACAGATACGGTTTCAGTTAGGGCAGTCCAATAAGTTCAAAGCCGGCTTGATTCGTTCCGGTAGCTGGAAGCCTTATATTCTGGAAACGCTGGATCGCATGGGTTTGCCTAAAGAAATAGCCGCACTACCCCATGTTGAATCATCCTTCAACCACAAAGCCTACTCAAAAGTTGGCGCCGCGGGTATGTGGCAATTTATGCGTAGCACCGGCCGGCGTTTTATGCGCGTTGACCATGTACTGGATGAGCGCATGGACCCATTTAAGGCAACTGTGGCTGCTGGCCGGTTACTTGAAAATAATTATGCGGTAACAAACTCCTGGCCGTTAGCGATCATCGCCTATAATCATGGTGCCGCCGGTATGCGACGCGCCGCCCGAAAACTGGGCACAACAGACATCGTCAGCATTTTACGCAACTATAAAAGCCGCACCTTTAAGTTTGCCTCGCGCAACTTCTATGTTGCCTTTCTCGCTGCAGTTGAAATTGACAAAAATCCTGAGAAATACTTTGGCTCACTGAACTTTAACCCTGAAGTGGATTACGAGTTTGTAAAACTGCCAGGCTACATGAGTATCGATAGTATTACCAAAAGCCTGAATGTTGCACGCAATAACTTAATGGAAACAAACCCGGCGCTACGACCTTCGGTATGGAATGGCAACAAGTATGTACCCAAAAATTACGAATTAAGAATCAACAAAGCGCATATCAGGCAGGGCAGCCTTACCAAAACCGCCCTGAACCAGTTATCATCTCAAACGTATTTCGCAAAACAAAAACCCGATCTTTACCATCGCGTGCGCCGGGGTCAGACACTGTCGACGATTGCCGCACGTTATGGTGTTCAGGTCAGGGATATTGTCGCACTTAACAACCTCCGTAATAAGCATTCCATTCGCTCCGGGCAAACGCTTCGTTTACCTCGTCGCGGCAAGCATCGCGCTTCGCAACCCATCGAGGTGGCAGAAAGCCGATCACCTAAAGTTGAACCGGTATCCATTCCGGAAAGTGGCACTTATCGGGTACGACGCGGTGACACCGTGCAACGCATTGCTAGAAAATACGGTTTGCACGCCAGTGAAATATTAGCGCTCAACAATCTGCAAAACAAAAACCGTATCTATCCCGGACAAAGATTAATAGTGGCACAAGCGCCAACTAAACTGAAGCGGCCAGCACCAGGCCCCAATACGACCGTTTATCGTGTACGCCGCGGCGATACGCTGGTACGCATTGCAAACAAATACAAGATGAATACAAACGAATTGTTAGCACTCAACAATATTGGAAACAAAAATCGCATTTATCCGGGACAAAAATTAATTGTCGCTCAAGCCGCTGCAGACACACCGGCGTTAAAAACACCGCAGCCAGCCACCGTGCCTGAAGCGATTTCCAGCGATACATATTATCAAGTGCGCCGCGGTGATACATTGGAGAACATTGCGAAAAAGCACGGTATAAAACCCAGGCAATTACTCTCGCTCAATAAATTGCGAAATAAAAACCGCATCTATCCCGGGCAAAAACTGATTCTGGCTCAAGCCCCTCCGGCACAACTGGAGCTGGAAAAAACCGAAGACCCATTTCCATTGGATGACGACACCACCGACCCGGCGGCAACGCAGGTAGCCCAAGCTGATACCGGTTTACTGAATGCTGTGGTCACGACACCAGGACTGGACGGCGATGCTCAACAAACAGCAGACCTGGCAACGACGGAGTCCGATGAGTCTGGCAACCAACCTGATACTGAACGCATGGTGGTCGCTGACTTACAGGGTCAGGACGCTTCCATCGTAAACGCTAATGATGACGGTAATGACGAAACGTTAGGTGATAACCGGGACGATAACCAGGGCGACAATCAAAGCGACAACCATCGTGCCGACAACCCTGAGGACGAAGCCAGTCTTGATAAACCAGACGAGTCCATTGGTGTTAACGTTACCTCAGACTCGGAGTCTGAAATCATTGCCGACCCCAGTGATTATTCGGTCGCGAAGGATCACACCGTTGAAGTACAGGCAGCAGAAACATTGGGGCATTACGCAGAGTGGTTAAACCTGCGGGCCAGTCGCCTGCGCCGCGTAAACCGCATGCGGTATGGTAAACCCGTGGTGGTTGGTAAACGCTTAAAACTGGACTTTTCCAAAGTAACACCCACACAATTTGAGGAACACCGCGTTGCATACCATCGCACACTGCAAGAGGAATTTTTTGAGCGATTTCAAATCGACGGATCGGAACGCCACAAACTTCGCCGAGGTGAGTCGATTTGGAAATTAGCCAAACGTAAGTATAAAATTCCCATATGGCTATTGCGCCAATATAACCCTGACCTGGATTTCGACCGGGTTCAGTACGGTCATTATGTCACATTTCCAAAAGTCGGTGAGCGCCATAAAGAAGAGTCCGCCAACACGGTTGATGAAATTTCGGATGATCCCGATCAAAAATCAATTGAGGAAACCATTGCGGTAAAAACACCAGGGCCGTAAAATACGCCCGCCAGTGGGACTGGCCTGTAATACTGGCTGGACGACTAATCGGGCCAATTTCAGCATACTTGCCACTATTCCTGGACGATTACCGGCATTACCTGATTCCGAAGTGATGGCTTGGTGATTACGTTGGTGTTTGGCGCAACCTTGTCGCTCTGTTATTAGCGCAGCCGATATCCTTGCCACAGACCTTAATAAGCCAATAGCTTAATAACGATAGTGGCAGGCAGCAGTTTTGAATTTGACGGACCGAAACAAAAAATTCCACTATAATTGTGAAAATAGCAATTGTAACTGCTGCTTCACTGATTGCTTTGACGAGCACTACCCGGACACTAACCAGTTTATAACGCTATTAGCACCGATGCTACGCCGAACCAAATGTATCGCATCATAATTATTACACGAACTTACCTTTAATTTACGCTGGGTCTGGACGATAAAGATAACGACAATTGGGCATTAGCATTTGCCCGAGCCTCGATAACGGTCAGTAATCAATAATAAGCGTGCTACATGAAAGTATGAATGTATTGAAAATGGAAAAAGCGAACGCCGACAAAAGAATATTCCCTCGTACCGATACCGAATGCCCTGTGCTCTACTCCGTGGGCAGTTCTAAAAAGTGGCGGGTAGCGATTCTAATCAATATGTCAGCAACCGGGATTCTGATGAAAGCCAAAGAACAATTATTGGATGATATCGCTATCACCATAACGACAAAACCCGGTAATAATCGCCTTGTACCGGAAATTACCGGTAAAGGTATGGTAACGCGCTGCACAAAAATAAGTGAAAACGATTACGAAATTTCCTGTAAACTCAATGAAGTAAAATCCCACAAATAAAACCCTATCCACTACCAGCATGGCGTTGCTTATAAATTTAACGCCTCAAATGTACCCTCGCCTGCTGTTTCACAGGCTTGTTACTGGCAAAGTCCCTAGTAACTCTTAAACCTCACTCATTAATTTTTCGATTAAATAAATGTAATTGGCCCTCATGATGACCACTGGGGACATTTACCATTAATCGAGGTTAGCATTTACTATTTATAAAATAATTAACTTCCTTCATGCATGTCATTTATATTAGAATTTACTAATATTGCTTGTTATCATTGATGATTGCGCAGACTCAATATCTTTATTCCTATTTTCGTGTTAACTGTATTTTCGTGTTAACTGTAATAGGTGATGGGTTTTGGGTAAAAAACCCTATTTAAATCAATAATTGGTCCTTGAGGGACCCAATTGATCGCGGCCAGCGCTAATCGACTGATCGTTGCCAAGGAAATACCATGCTAGTCATAAATCGCTGCCATATTATTACACTCTTGTCCCTGGCATTATTGCCAGGCTTGCTTTGCGCTGCAGAACTGCCTTTTGCTGTGCAAACGGTTAGTTACCAGTCATACCCCAAGCACGAAATATTCGATGCCACGATAGAAGCCACAAAACGCGCCACTATTTCGTCGGAAACCAGTGGCAGAGTGAGCGAAATCAATGTGGACGTGGATGACATCGTTAAAAAAGGCACCGTGGTTATGCGCATTACCGATGCAAAATACCGCGCTCAATTATCGGGTGTCGAAGCAAATGTGAGTGAAGCGGAAGCACAGTATTATGTGGCGTTATCTGAGTTCAACCGCATAAAAGATGTCTATAACAAAAAACTGGTTTCCAAATCCCAGTACGATCAGGCCGAAGCACAACTAAAAGCCACTCAACAGCGGCACAGTGCTGCCAAGGCAAAGTTCAATGAGGTACTTGAACAACTCGCTTACACAGTGGTACGCGCCCCTTATACTGGAGTAGTGATTGAACGCCATGTTGAAGTCGGTGAAATGGCTAACGTTGGGCAACCCCTGATGACCGGCTTTTCCTTTAGCCAATTGCGGGCGGTGACGCACATACCGCAATCCAGCGTCAGCGCCATTCGGTCTGCCAATCACGCAAATATCGTGTTCAACAAACCCGTGGTGGATAATTCCGTCCCGGCAGCCACTGCTCATCTGCCCACTACCCAATTAACCTCTACCGAAATCACCGTGTACCCGGAGGCCGACCCAAATGCCCATACCTTTAAAGTGCGCGTGGTGCTGCCAATGGTTCCCCACGGCATATACCCGGGCCAAAGTGTCAAGTTACAGTTCAATACTGGTGAGGTGCGTAAACTGCGCCTCCCTGCAGCCACCGTGGTGCACCGCAGTGAGTTAACCGCCGTTTATGTTGTTAATGATAGCGAAGTATCACTCAGACAAGTGCGCACCGGCTACCACTATGACGACGGTAGTATTGAAATTCTCGCAGGACTTGAAGAAGGCGAGACGATCGCGATGGACCCTATTCATGCAGCGGTTTACCTTAAAGAACAACGCTAGTGTAGTGTATTAAACAGAATGGTGATTCAGCATAAAAAAAACTGCACGGAAATACGGGAACAACACTCGATAGAACACTGGATACAACAATGGAAACAAAATTAGGTTTATCAGGGCGTATCGCTAATACGTTTCTTACCTCAGAAATTACGCCCCTACTGGCGTTGCTGGGGTTATTGCTGGGGATTTTCGCGGTCATCGTGACACCGAAAGAGGAAGAACCCCAAATCAATGTGACCTTCGCCAACGTGCTGGTGGCATTTCCCGGCGCATCAAGCAAAGAGGTGGAACAGCTTGTCAGCACCCCTGCCGAGCAGGTGCTCTCGGAAATCCAGGGAGTTAAACACGTATATTCCGTGTCACTGCCAGGGCGCGCGATTCTTACCGTGCAATTTAAAGTGGGTGAAGATCGAACCCGCGCTATCGTTCGGCTGTATAACGCCATTTATTCCAACCAGGACTGGCTACCGAAAAATCTTGGCGTCGCACAACCCATTATCAAACCCATGGGGATCGATGATGTCCCCATCGTGACGTTAACCCTGTGGGGTGCACCAAATCCCCCACCACTTAACGCGTCATCAGATGCTCTATCAGGCACTCCACCTGCGACGAATCAGCAATTCACCACCTATGACCTGCAGAAAATTGCACACACACTTGAGGTAGAGCTAAAGCGCATCAATGGCACCCGCGATATCTACACGGTTGGCAGTGTCGATCATATTGTGCATGTAATTCCTGATATCACCAAACTTGCGGGCTACAACATTACCCTATTAGAGTTAAAAAACGCCTTACAAGCCGCGAATCAATCCTATAACAATACTGAAATTGTCGATAATAACCGAGAAATCAAACTTCAGATCGGTCAATATTTCAGTAATGCAGACGACCTGGCATCACTTATTATCACCACTCATAATAATTCTCCGGTCTATTTACGTGATGTTGCCAACGTCAGGCTTGGGCCTGATCAACCGGAACAATATGTCTCCTTTGGCACCGGCCCGCGTGCTGCCGACAAACAAATCAGTGTACAAGGGGAGTTCCCGGCGGTAACCCTGGCGATTGCGAAAAAAACGGGCACCAATGCGGTGTACATTGCCGATCAAATTATTCAGCGCCTCGACAACATGAAGGGCACCTTTATTCCTGAGGGCATTAACGTTACGGTTACCCGCAACTACGGCCAAACCGCCAGAGACAAAGCAAATAAGCTCATTAGCAAACTGGTATTCGCCACCGCAGCCGTTGTGCTGCTGGTTTTGTTTACCCTGGGTATCCGCGAGGCCATCATTGTCGGCACCGCCGTGGTAATTACCCTAACGATTACCTTGTTTGCGTCCTGGGCCTGGGGGTTTACTATCAACCGGGTTTCTCTGTTCGCCTTAATTTTTTCCATCGGCATTCTGGTGGATGACGCCATCGTGGTGGTGGAAAACATACACCGGCACATGCAGCTTAAAGAAAAACCGTTATTGCAGGCCATACCACTGGCCGTGGATGAAGTGGGAGGTCCGACCATATTGGCAACCTTCACGGTTATTGCCGCTCTGCTCCCCATGGCATTTGTAACCGGCTTAATGGGGCCGTATATGAGCCCAATTCCCATTAACGCCAGTTTGGGTATGCTTATCTCCCTGGCGGTAGCGTTCATCGTGACGCCCTGGATGGCGTATAAATTTTTCAAGCATCATTCCGTCAACCACCACACACCATCGCCACAAAAAGAAACGGCTTTATACCGGATTTTTTATCGCGTGATGACACCCTTCCTAAATGCCGGGCAAGGCAGATTGAAACGCTGGTTGCTACTGATCGGCATTCTACTGTTAATTGGCATTTCCGTTTTATTACCGGTATTCAAGGCGGTTGTGTTGAAAATGCTGCCTTTTGATAATAAATCAGAGTTGCAGATTGTCGTGGACATGCCGGAAGGCAGTAGTGTGGAGCACACCAACCGGGTGCTGCATGATCTGGCCGCTTATATTAAAACCATTCCTGAAGTCACCGACTACCAGATTTATAGCGGAACAGCATCGCCCATTAATTTTAATGGCCTGGTGCGGCAATATTATTTACGACGTGGCGCCAATGTGGGTGATATTCAGGTCAACCTGGTTGAAAAATCCCAGCGTACACGCAAAAGCCACGAAATTGCCCTGGCAATACGAGGGCCGCTACAGGACATCGGCAAGCGTTTTAAGGCTAACGTTAAAATTGTTGAAATCCCCCCTGGTCCGCCCGTTCAATCGCCCATTGTTGCGGAAATATACGGTCTGGATTACGACGGTCAACGCCGTATTGCCAAAGAGTTGCGCACTGTATTTGAGAACACAAACAATATTGCGGACGTCGATGACAGCGTCGAATCAGACGCCGAAAAAATGATGATAAACATTGACACCAACAAAGCGGCGCTGCGCGGCGTTTCCCGCGATGTTATTGTGGATGCCCTGGCAACGTCCTTATCGGGGAATGATGTCAGTTATTTACATGGCGATGCCGTCAAATACCCGACCCCCATTCGCATTGAGGCATCTAATGCGGATAAAGCGAACATTGCGCATCTACTTACCTTAAATGTGCGCAATAAGCACGGTTATCTGGTGCCGCTTGCCGACGTAACCAATGTCACCTTCAGTAAACGAGAATACGCCATCTATCACAAGGACTTGCTACCGTTTACCTTTGTAACCGGTGATCTGGTGGGGGAACTGGATAGTCCGCTTTATGGAATGTTTGACATATACAACACGCTGAACAATATCAACGTTGACCAACATTACCGGCTGAAACAATCACTCTTTTCCCAGCCTGAAGACCCCTATCAGTACAGCATAAAGTGGGATGGCGAATGGCAAATTACCTATGAAACATTCAGGGATATGGGCATTGCTTATGGCGTGGGTATACTGCTGATTTATTTATTGGTGGTAGCGCAGTTTCGTTCTTATGTCACCCCGCTAATTATAATGGTTCCAATACCGCTAACCATTATTGGCGTGCTGCCAGGACACGCCCTTTGGGGTTCACAGTTTACGGCTACCTCAATGATCGGCATGATCGCATTGGCAGGTATTATTGTGCGAAACTCGATACTGTTAGTGGATTTTATTCACGAACAACTAAAACAAGGTATCGCACTACAGGAAGCGGTGATTCGCGCCGGCGCGGTGCGGGCAAAACCAATCATATTAACCGGCCTTGCGGCCATGTTGGGTGCATTATTTATACTTGATGACCCAATTTTTAACGGTCTTGCCATTGCCCTGATATTTGGTGTCTTAATCTCGACTGTATTAACTTTGTTTGTTATTCCTATCCTTTATTACAGCGTTAATTACAACGCTAATTACAACGCTAATCACGGAAATAACGATACCGATATGCAGGGAAAACAATCTGCGGAGTAACGACGGTTATAACCACGAGGACAATGACGGCAATGCGTACGGAATTAGATACAGCAGCAATAACAGAAATTATGTCAGGAAGCTCGCTCCGCAAACTATTTCAGTAATCATGTCGGGAACGATCATTATGGGAATAATTATCACCGAAATAACAGTCACAGGAATAACAGTTACAAGAATAATAACTCAACAACAACGTCGCCGTTTAATGTTTTAACGTTACAAACATGTCAGGGTGAGTGTTAACGAATAGCGTAGAAGTGTAGTAATGCAGCGCCTGCCTAACGCAGCGCTTGCACCTTTTCGGTTTGAACGCTGCTGTCTGGCAGCAATATGTTTAATTCAAGAATTTCCGTATCACCATTTTTATCCAGGGTGACCTGAATGCGGTCCAAATCAACCGCCACGTATTTACCCACCACATCCAATATGTCTTTTTTCATCGCTGCCAAGTAATCCGGGCCATCACGATCAATATGCTCCCTTGCTAAAATGATCTGCAAACGCTCTTTTGCAGCACTTGCGGATTTATTCTTTCTTCTTAAAAGGTAATCTAACAAAGTCATAGCATTAAGTCCCAAATAAACGTTTCAAGAAACCTTTTCTTTCCGCTTCTAAGAACCGCATAGGACGCTCCTCACCTAAAAATCGCGCCACAAAGTCCTCATAGGCCTGACCACTGTCGCTGTTTTCATCCAATATTACCGGTATACCTGAATTTGATGCCTGTAACACTGCTTGAGATTCAGGAATCACGCCAATTAACGATATGCCCAGCAAATCCTGTATATCTTCGATACTCAGCATTTGCCCCTGGTTAACGCGCTGTGGATCATAACGGGTAACCAGTAAATGTTCTTTTATCGGTTCCAGCCCGTCCAGTGCTCGTTTTGATTTAGCCGCCAGAATACCTAATATTCTGTCGGAATCTCTTACTGAAGATACTTCAGGGTTGGTGACAACAATAGCTTCATCCGCGTAGTGCAATGCCATGATTGCCCCGGTCTCGATCCCGGCAGGAGAATCACAAACAATGTAGTCGTGCGATTCCTTAAGTTTATTTAAAACCTTCTCGACCCCTTCCTGAGTTAATGCATCTTTGTCCCTGGTTTGGGAGGCTGGCAGGATATTTAAGGTATCGACGCGTTTATCCTTGATTAACGCCTGAACCAGCGTGGCTTCACCCTGAATAACGTTTACGAAATCATAAACGACCCGGCGTTCGCAGCCCATAATTAAATCCAAATTCCGCAAACCCACATCAAAATCGATCACAACGGTTTTATGACCGCGCCTTGCCAAACCGGCGGCGAAACTGGCACTGGTTGTGGTTTTGCCCACACCACCCTTGCCGGAAGTGACCACTATTATCTTGGCCATATGTGACTCCCGCTGTGTAACCGCGAACTCATTGCTTTACAAAAAGCGTTATTAAGTATTTTTTTAAACACTTGATTAAGTGATCGCCTATACATGTACCGCCTACCCTCTTCAACTATTGTATTGGAATGATATCCAATTGCTCACCGCGCAAACATATTTGCACAGACTTTTTATAGATACCCGGCGGCACCGTATCCTCGAATACGCGATAACTGCCTGCAACGGCCACTAACTCCGCTTCAAAACTATGACAAAATATTCGATTGCTTTCATCGCCAGTAACACCAGCCAGTGCCCTTCCACGCAATGGAGCATAGATATGTATATTACCGTCAGCCATAATTTCCGCACCGGCATTCACTGCCGCCAACACGATAAGGTCACAGCCTCGAGCATAAATGCGCTGTCCCGAACGTATCGGCTGGGTAATGATTTTGGTGGGCGCATGAACAGCACTGCTGGAACTCGCTGATGGCGGAGCCGTGGTACTGCCCTGCTCCCCGGTGCTTGCCGCAGACGGTTTACTGGCATCCATTGGCTCTGTAGTATCAAGCGGCGAAATATCGCTCTTGGCAGACTTGGAAGATTGCCCGGTCAAAATCGCCAGCCCAGCACTTTCGGCCGCCAGATGTTGTTCAAGGCAACCTTTTTGCACGGCCACCGGCACTAATTGCTGTCCTCGCAATAACTTATTCAACTGCTCAAAGTCGAGAGCAGGCTCCAGCTGTTTGGTGCCCTCCAGATCAATGACGATAGGCGCGTTACGAAAAAAGCTCAGTGACTTTGAAAGGTGCTGTTTTAAAGCAAATTCGATTTGATCCAACTTGGTGCTACGGATTTTTAAGACAGGGAGCGTAAAAACTGATCCCTTTATTTCGATGGCAGAATCATTATCGGAATTGTCAAATAAATCTCTTGTAGTGGACTTATCAGTCCTGACTGTATCCATATTTTGTGTAGATTTTTATAAAACGTTTTATAACAAAATGATCGCCAACAAGTGCCCTAAACAACTGTCGTGACGAATGTTTTGACAAGTGGCACCCAATTAGTGGCGCCCAATTTTAATCCGGCTCAGCCTGGTTACGCAGGTCTAATTAATAATTTTAGTTATTGACAATGCTGGCCTAAACATCGGAAAAAACGCATTGTTGACAAACATGGTTACTGGTTTTAACGAAAGCGACCCACCCCACCGTTGATTACAACATATCAGAGATTTGTCGCGCCGCCAGTACACGCGCCAACAAAAGTGAATAATAACTAAACGCTATCAGAAGTGCTAATGTTTTATGTCTCTATTTTCAATTTAAACCCCAAACAACGCGCTTTTCCAGAAAATACCAGCAAAGTCTGCCTGATAACGAGTACAGTAAACATTGTACAGCGCATCACGCGCTAAGCTTAACGAACCTTAAACAAGGTTTCATCATTGACCTTCACTTAATCAGATACATTAAGAAAAAGGAATTACCTGTTGACCCATCGATAGTCGCCAGTTCAGCTCGGTTAATGTTGTTAATTTAAAGTAATGTCTCACACAGGTATCCAGCGACCTGCGCTTGCACCATATGACTATTATTCAACCACTTCAATAGGTGCCGGTGCCATTATCCCGGCCATGCCCATCTCGACTGTCTGGGCCAATTGACACAAGACATTCAGCTCAAGCCGATAATTACGCTCACCTGGCAACTTCCCTTTGAAGCAATCGTCATTACTCAGGATTTCCTGTACAATCTGGCGGCTTGACAGCGTTTTAATCATTATCTAATATTTTGCTCGCCCGGAAACGAGTTCCCTGCTCTGCTGGTGTTAGATGCTGCATATATAACAACATCACCAGCCCAGGCATCAGAACAAAGATGTAGGTAGGCGTACATGTTATCCGTGGTACTTTCTTAGGTCCGCTGGGAAAATCCTGATTTGAATCCTTAAAACTGATTCGAATTTTGGAACATAGTAAAAATTCCAATGTCGTAGCAAAAGTTTATAGCTGAAACTAACGTTACAATATCGACAATAAACAAAAAGGATGGAATAGAATGACAGCCATGGTTGAAGTATCACACCTAACAAAACATTTCGGCGCATTCACCGCAGTAGACGATATTTCCTTCAAGGTAAATAAGGGTGAAGTGCTTGGATTCCTCGGCCCCAATGGCGCGGGCAAATCCACAACGATGAAAATGATAACCGGATTTTTAACCCCCGATGCCGGTACTGTCATTGTCGGTGGCGACAACATTGCCACATCGCCGGTAGCGGTAAAAACACGGATTGGCTACTTACCGGAAGGCGCCCCACTTTACAGCGATATGACACCTGAAGGTTTTTTGCATTTCATTGCCGAAATACGCGGTTTACGGGGTGCAGAAAAATTACGCCGTGTTGAGGACGTGATTCAACAGGTCAACCTGGAATCAGTGGTTTACAAACCCATCGAAACACTTTCTAAAGGTTTTAAACGGCGTGTCGGCCTGGCACAGGCAATCATCCATAATCCCGAAGTCCTTATCCTGGATGAACCCACCGATGGCCTGGACCCTAATCAAAAATTTGAGGTGCGTTCACTGATTCAAGGCATGGCATCGAAAAAAGCTATTATATTATCAACCCACATACTGGAAGAAGTCGACGCGGTCTGTTCCCGCGCAATGATTATTGCCAATGGCAAGCTACTTGCCGATGGAACTCCAGCCAGCCTGGCAGCGAAGTCCCCCTTACATAATTGTGTCGAAATCACCATTCGCACCGATGATCCGGAACCAGTTAGCCGGGACCTGGAAAAACTCAGCGACATCAAGTCAGTTGAAAAACTCACGGCAAATAATGGCTGTGTTTCATTTAGAGTCTTTTCCTCAACAGACCAGGCGCCTGTTTCCTCGGTCAATCAGCTCGCGCGCGACAAGGATTGGAAAGTGGAAAACTTACAAGTAGAGCGTGGTCGCATGGATGATGTATTCCGCGCCGTAACCACAAAACAAAAGATTGCACAGCAAGACGCTGCACAACAAAAAGCCACATCGTAACAGGGGGTCGGAAATGGCAAATATCTGGGTAATTTTCAAACGCGAACTGGCGAGCTACTTCACCACACCAATCGCGTATATATTCATCATCATTTTTATATTCTTAAGTGGCATTTTTGCTTTTTACATTGGCAACTTTTTCGACCGGGGCCAGGCTGATTTGGCACCGTTTTTTAATTTTCACCCCTGGCTGTACCTGTTTCTGATTCCCGCGCTGGCAATGCGCTTGTGGGCTGAAGAACGCAAGAGTGGCACCATTGAATTGTTGCTAACCATGCCAATCACCATGACGCAGGCTGTATTAGGAAAATTTTTCGCTGCGTGGGTTTTTACAACGATAGCGCTTAGCTTAACCTTTCCAATCTGGATCACAGTCAATTACCTGGGAGAACCGGATAACGGTGTCATCCTGGCAGGATATATAGGGAGCCTGTTAATGGCTGGAGCCTTTCTTTCTATTGGCTCCTGTGTATCAGCAATGACCCGAAATCAGGTCATCGCCTTTGTCGTGAGTGCTGTGATTTGTCTGATGTTTGTATTAAGTGGGTTTCCCATGGTGTTGGATTTTTTCAGCCTGTGGGCGCCGGAATTTATTGTAACGGCCATTAGCTCGTTCAGCTTTCTAACCCACTTTGAAGCAATCAGTAAAGGCGTTATCGATCTTCGTGACATTATTTACTTCATATCACTAATCTCCTTCTGGCTGTTTGCAAACGCCGTCCTCATTGAATACAAGAAGGCAGATTAATCAGGGAGCTACAATGAATAAAAAAACATTAACAACTAGCAGTGTTCTGATTGCATTAATCCTGTTATTGGCAATCAATATTTTCAGTAATACCGCGTTAACTTCAGCTCGCCTGGACTTAACCAATAATAAACTATTTACACTTTCGCAAGGTTCGCGAAACATCGTGTCAAATCTTGACGAACCCATCACCGTGCGTTTCTACCTCTCGCAGAAACTCGCCACCCGCCTGCCGGGCATATCGAGTTATGCCAATCGGGTAAAGGAGCTATTAAGTGAATACAAACGCTCTGCTGGCGGCAAAATCAATCTGAGCATTATTGACCCGGAACCATTTTCCGAACTGGAAGATCAGGCCGTTGGCTATGGTCTGAAAGGCGTCCCGCTCAATGATGGCGAAGCCACCTTTTACTTTGGACTGGTCGCCACTGGTGCCACCGATGAAGAGTCGATAATTGCATTCTTCTCACCGCAACGTGAGGAGTTTATTGAATACGACATCACCAAGGCGCTGCAACAAGTGGCAAACCCCAAGAAAAAAACGGTTGGCCTGATGAGCTCCATCAGCATTGATGGCAGTCCACCACCACACCGCCCCGGCATGCCAGTTACCCCCAGATCCAGCCAGGTATGGGCCATCATGGAACAAATGGAACAATTTTTCGACGTCAAGTCTGTCGACCTTGATATCGATAAAGTACCTGATGGCATTGATGTATTGATGTTAGTCCACCCCAAATCATTGTCCGCAGAGACAACCTACGCTATCGATCAGTTTGTAATAAACGGCGGGCGTCTACTTGCCTTTGTGGATCCGCATGCTGAAACCGATGAACTCAGCCCCCAGGAAAGCAACATGCCGGGTAAAAACTTCGGCAGTTCAGACCTTAATACGTTAACCGATGCATGGGGAATAACACTAACCACTGGCAAAGTGGTCGGTGATATTCAATTGGCACAAAAAGTTGCCTTTAACATCGGGCAACGCAACAACGCCATCGACTTCCCCATTTGGATCAAACTGCCTGCCGAGCAATTGAACACGGATGACATCATCACCTCGGAAGTAGGCATTTTGAACATGGCCACACCGGGTAGCCTGCAAATTAACGCAAAAGATGGCGTACAAATCACACCGTTAATTTCCACCACTGAGAATGCGACCCAAATTGATAAGTCACAACTGGGATTTTTGGCTGACCCGCAGGACCTGCTTCGAAATTACAAGCCCAGTGGCGTCAGCTATACATTAGCCGCACGGATCACTGGCAAAGTAAAATCGGCCTTTCCCGATGGCCTTCCAAAACCAGCCGCCCATGGCAGCAGCGATCAGGCAGATGCCAACAGTGACGCGGAACCTGCCAAGAGTCATCTTGTAGAGTCCAAAGAGTCCATTAACGTTATCATCGTCGCCGACACCGACATGCTGGAGGATCGCTTTTGGGTGCGTGTACAAAACCTGTTTGGCTCCAGAATCTCGGTCCCCATAGCCGCCAATGGCAGTTTTGTTATCAACGCACTGGATAATCTAATGGGTAGCAATGATCTTATCAGTGTCCGAAATCGTGGCCACTTTTCCCGCCCCTTTACCCGGGTCGATGAAATACGCCAGGAAGCGGAACTTAAGTTCCGGGAAAAAGAGCAGGAGCTAATGAATCGCCTGCGTGAAACTGAGCGCAAGCTGGTAGAGATGCAACGCGGCAAAGACCAGGGTAATGCATTAATCCTAAGCTCGGAACAAAAAGTTGCCCTGGAGCGGTTCAGACAGGAACGAGTGCAAATACGAAAAGAGCTTAGAAAAGTGCGCCACCAACTGCAGCAAAACATCGATAACCTGGAGGGCTGGACCAAATTTATCAACATTGGCCTGATCCCTTTGATCATCGCTGTCATTGGTATAGTGATTGGACTCATCAGTCTTCGCAAACGAGACATAACCACCCGATCTTCGGCAGCCATTTCATAAGTGGAGTAAATTATGCGAAATTCTAAAAACATAATAATCTTAGCCGCCGTGACCATTCTTTTTGTATTGGCAACGTTATTCAGCCGTCAGTCAGGCCCTGAAATAACCGGCAGTGGAAACAAAGTTTACCCAGAGCTATTTCCCCGTATTAATGATGTTAGTTACATTAAAATTCAACAAAAGGACGGTTCAACCACACTTGCCAAGGTTAATGATCTCTGGACAGTAAAGGAAAGTGATAACTACCCTGCTGCAATCAATCAGGTACGCGAACTTCTCATGGGAGTATCGCATCTGGTACGTGTGGAACCAAAAACGCAAAAACCTGAGAACTATGCCAAGCTGGGTGTGCAGGATGCTGATGCGGAGGACTCAACATCCAAGCAAATCACAATCATTGCCGGCGAAGATAAAAAGCTCGCGGATTTAATCATCGGCAATGAAAAGCCAGCCCGTGGTGACGCTGATAAGTCTGAGTACTACTTAAGGGAAGTGAGTGAGTCTCTATCGTGGCTTGCAGAAGGTTCCTTACCGAAACAATGGGAACCAAAAACCTGGCTTGATACGGATGTAATCAGTCTAGAACGCGACCGCATACAACAGGTGCGCGTAACGCATGCTGACGGTGAAATCACTTATATCCACCGCGACAAACCCGAAACCCGGGATTTCACTCTGGATGGTCTGCTGGAAGATGAAAAAATACTGGCGCCTTATGAGGTCAACAATATCGCCACAACGTTCACCACCATGCGGTTTGAGGACGTCGTGAGTGAAGCCAAGACCACTCCTCCCTCTTCGCAACCGGAATTTACTGCGGTCTTGACCAGCTTCGACGGATTGGAAATCACCATGGTATCCTATAAAGATGGGGAAAATTATTTGTCGCGTTACACTGCAGGGTACAACGAAGCGCATGCCATGCAAGCTAAACAAGCACTGGAAAAGTCTGCCACTGAAACTGAATCAGCAGCACCGGCTGACAACGCCCACGAAAATATGCCCAGCACAGCCGTGAAATTAAAAGATGCCGCGGCGGTTAATGAAGAAGTGGCGCAATACAATAAGCGCTGGAAAGGATGGCTGTATCAATTACCCAATTTCCGCAATGTCAACGTTTCAAAACGCAAAGCGGATTTACTCGGTCGTAATAAAGAAAAGCAAGACATCTTGCAATCTCACTAAATCATGTCGTTCTAAAGTAATACCAGCCTTTAGGAGCCCCGTTGCTACCCGCATATGCATTAACTTATATTAATGTATCAGCGGGTCGCAACGGCTTCTTTCCAACGTCGTAATGTTCACTCAATCCCGCGATTATAACAGCGGTCATTAGCTGCCTCCTCAGGCAAAATATCCGCTACGATGGCAAACCCAATAGATCGAATCCACGACGGAAGCAACGATTCATTACATGGGTCTCGGAGCACACAACGGTCAAACACCCTGAAAGTAACCGTTACCGCGTCGCTACCATCCGCTTAAGCAGCCTATTTAAACTGACTGTTTAACCTAAATTCTGCCGTTGGACGGCCTGCAGAGTAGTCCTGATTGTTCGACTGACGAAGCAAAAAAAAGGGGTTAATGGCCCACAGTCCTTAACGAGTTTTTGCAACATCAGGCGGGCAATCAGGTCTGCTATGTAAGTCGTGGCGTGTTCATTCAAAGAATGAAGGTGGTATGACGTTAGCTCATTTTTGCGCGGTCAACGGCGGAATTTAGATTTAAAGAATCCAACGTAACTGACCATTGATATACCCAAAGCGTTTGGGATTTAGGTATTTAGTGCGCGTCATATTTTTGTTCTGGCTAGGCGAAATGACGAGTAATAGCCGGACTATTGCGAGGAATTTCAAAGCTTCCGCATCCTACTCACGCGCCTTGTCTACATCCCTGTAGACAACGCCGCCAGGACAGAAATAGGACAGCAATAAAGCCTAAATCCCAAACGCTTTGGGTATATAGTGCATCACTGAGACAGAAATCATCAACCCTGTTATCGATGGTGTCAGTATAGCCGGTCAGCCAGCGCACTACCTTTACTAAACCGCGTGATTAAAAAGGCTTGTTGATCGGCAATAATGCGCCGGTTTTGCAAAAACAAATACTCTGCTTTATTTGGCGCATAGGGAATGGCTAACAACTTGCGCCCCCCCCACTCCTCAGGTGTTTTATTGCCCTTTTGGTTGTTGCATCGAAAACAGGCAGTGACGACGTTCTCCCAATTATCAGCGCCACCACGACTCATGGGAATGATATGGTCCCGGGTTAAATCAGCGTGCCTGAATTGTTCGCCGCAATATAAACAAAGATGGGCATCACGCCGGAACAACGCTCGATTAGTCAGGTGAGGAACAAACTCATTGCCCCATGCATGTGCCCTTACCCGGCCGCGGGTTAGCAATATTGAACCTATTTCAATCTCAGAGCGCAACTGGGTAAACGCATTGATACCGCCCCGAAAAACAAACGACTCGGTACCCAGCGTGGTAATAACACGATCGTTGGAATACAAGCGAATCGCCTCTTCGTAATTGATCCAACTGGTAGGATTACCGGCTATATCCAATTTTAGTATTAGTGGTACAAACTTCATCTCTAGCACTTCCTTAACGCTGTTTTTAACATAGCTTAAGACAACACCTAACGAAGATCTTTCTACTGATACCCAACCAACCGTTTACTGACTTGCTCCACTCATTAATACGCAATGCTGCAGATCAACCCGCGGTACAATGCTAATGACATCGATTCTAACGTGGTTATCGATAGAAACCTGATTGCCTTGCCCTGAATTGCTATCGGCTTAATTATTACCTTAGGCACGGCGATCGAAGTAATAAGGCATCGAATATATATACTTATATTAGAAGCATATTTAATATAAAAGTTTTCTAATTAAACCATTTTCAACCATATTATATTAATTACATTAACTTACGTAACGCCCGTAACGCTAGCTTAATAACGTTAGCTTAATAACATTATTTTAATAACATAAAATTACACTGTGTTGTTAACGCATCCATTCAATAGTTACAGTTAACTTATTGTATAAATTTAATTTTAGCAAAAACTCGCTATTATTTGCTACTTTTTGCCCCATAAATTTATTATCCATGCTAGTGATAATAAATTTCAAAATCAACCTAAGACAACTCATTATCTATAATATCAAAGGGTTACAACAAGCAGATGAGCGACACAACAAGTAGCTACTCTTATATTTTATGGCGCCATAATTTCAGCGATTATTTCAGTGTGCGCTGTAAAAAACCCTTCATATCCTGCCAGGATTTCGCATCTGCTTCAGCATTGTATTCCAGGGGTAAATTAAATTCCTTACCAAGCCTATCAGCATCTGGGTTGGTAAAGCTGTGCTTGGCGTTTGCATATGTATTAAATGTTAAATCCACACCGGCATTTTTCATCTCGTTTTTAAATGCGGTAACTTCATTTGGCTTTACAAAAGGATCGCTGCCACCATGGCAGACCAACACCTTCGCTGTAACACCACCAGGCTGCGCCGGGGATTGTGTCGCCAGACTACCGTGAAAACTTACAGCAGCCTCCAAATTCACTCCCCGCCTAATCATTTCCAATACAACCCCGCCGCCAAAACAATACCCAATAGCGGCTATCTTGTTCTCATTGGTAGTGGGATGCGCCATTAAATGTTTTTTTGCTGCGACAAATCTTGCCTCGGCATTCGCCATGTTTTTTTTTCCTCACCGGCAAACTTCCCAGCATCATCCGGGTGTGCGGCCTGTTTACCGTTACCATACATGTCGAGTGCCAGGGCGGTGTAGCCCAGTTCAGCCAGCATGTTGGCACGTTTACATACATATTCATTGTGCCCCCACCATTCATGCACCACGAGTACGCCAGGGCGTTTGGTCTTAATGGCATCATCGTAAGCGATATACGCCACATAACGTTGACCATTGACTGCATAATCCACAGATTCGTTTATAATGGCAGCATAAGCGTTAAAGCCGAGGCTGTTTATCCCCATGGCACAGCACAATACAAAAATAAGTTTCTTCATCGTTATTATCTCCCTTTCAAAGAATTCACTGTAACGTACCTTGCTTCTATTCTTAATATATAGATTTAGGCTTTATTGCTGTCCTATTTTCATCCTGGCGGCGTTGTCTACAGGGATAATGGTATGGACCCACTCCACTTCCTAATCGGCCTCATTAGGGCCAAAATGGAATTGATACCAACCATTTAAAAGCGGAGTGAGTTAACTATGAAGATTACA
>Ga0316204_10002706_pt1 | contig 38880 bp, 30 predicted proteins | sample 6monrhotite_MG_2_FD_205661 | JGI IMG/M metagenome (GOLD analysis project Ga0316204, IMG submission 205661) | Microbial mat bacterial communities from mineral coupon in-situ incubated in ocean water Damariscotta River, Maine, United States -... | ecosystem: Environmental > Aquatic > Marine >...
TGATTTATCGCATTGCCAAAGGGTGGTTGTGTTTGAATGATGGTAAGGAAATGTACACTTGAGGCCTGAAAGATAGGAGGCTTGTGTACCGTAAATAGATTGTCATGTTGGCAGGGTAATGATGTTGGTTATTGCCTGATGGATTTTGAATGAGAGGTAAAAAATGAGAAGTCCTGCGAGAATAATAAGAAAATTGTTTGATGGTTTGTCGTTGGCTCCAGTTGTTTTTCTGGGTTTGTTAAGCGTTGTCGTCAGCGGATGCGGTGGTGGCAGTAATGATGACAACGGGAATGTAGCCCCGCAAGGTCAAGTGACGGTTGCCGGCGTGGTCAGCGGCAGCGGTGGTTTGGTTGACGTTACGGTGTCTTCCAGCGACAAGTCTGCGACAACAGATGTCAGTGGTTTTTACGAGCTGGCCAATATTCCCGTTCCCGCCAGTGGTTCTGTTGTGCTGACCTATGAAAAAGAAGGTTATGCCACGTTTCAGCGTTCGCTGCCGGTTGCCGGTGGCGAAACCTATGCGGTTGCCGCCAGCCTGTTGCAATATCATCACAATGAATCGATGGATGCTGCGCAAAACAATGCGCTGATTATTGCTGACCCCGGCAATGTTACCGGCCCTTCACTGGCTGAAATAACCTTCCCGGCTGGTAGTGTGGCGAGCAGTGGTAATGTGACCGTCGAGGTAGCGGTGGGAGACCCGACCACTGAAGCTGGGAGACCGACCTTTCCAGGTGACTATATGGCGGCCAGCACTCTGGGAGGGACAGTTGATACACCACTGGAGAGCGTCGTCTTCACCGAAATCACCGTTACCGATGCCAATGGCACGGAACTGACGCAGCTCAATGAACCCGCCACGGTGACCGTACGGTTGCCGGATGCTTTGCAAAGTCAGTATTCGGTAGATGATACCATCCCCTGGTGGTCTTACGATGAAACCACGGCCACTTGGGTGCGGGAAGATGCCGACCCTGCGACCACGGTACTGGATGATGCTAAGGTGATTGGTCGAAACGATAATGGTGTGCTTTTGCTTTACGCCCAGGCCGAGGTGACTCATTTTTCCTGGTGGAATGTGGATAAGCCGATGAACGAACATGCCTGTCTTTGTGTGTTGGTACAGGATAAGAATAATGCGCCCATGGCGGGTTCCCAGCTGGTTGCCGAGGGCGTCAGCTACAATGGCATGTCTCGTCCGGTGCGTACGGATACAAACGGACAGGCTTGTGTAACGGTCAAACGCAGTACAACCACTGTGACTGAACGTGTCAAATTGTATGTCGAAAGCGGCGGCGTCAAGTTTCATTACGATGTTACCGATGTCGGCGAAGGCGATGTGGACAGTAACGAAATCTTTACGCCAACCACGGAAGGCAGCACCATTGGCAATACGGGGCAATGTGTGGATCTGGCAAATACCATCGAGCAGCGTTTTGATGGCATGGTCAACGGCACCGTAACCAAAGAGGGTTCCGGTAACCCGATTGCAGATTTCACTATTTTCAGCGACTTCGGACCTAAGGCGACCACCGATGCCTCGGGACAATACAGCATGGATGTACCGGTGGGGATTCCTATCTCATTGTTTGCTGTAGGTCTGGTTAGCCAGGGGGTGACGGTGGCCAGTGTGGATATGCCAGCCATTGTGGATTTTGTCGTGCCGAACCTGGACCCACTGATCACACAATTCACCCGTGTACCAGATGGCATTGTAACCAGTGGACAGACAGTCGCCCTGAACGTGACTGCCACCGATCCCGATGGCGATATTCTGAGCTATGCCTGGGAGACCACAATGGGCAGTCTGAATCAGACCGTGGGTACTTCGGTCGTGTGGACGGCACCCGCTGCGGGTTCGGGCACTGCGCAAGCCACCGTTACCGTGACGGATACGAACGGTGGGCAAACCAGCCGGGCGGCATCCATTGTTTACAATGAAGCAGCACAGACAGGGAATCGTCTGACCTTTGTGATAAAGGATGATCTGGACAGCGACCAGCCAGTACAGGGTGCGACCATTGCTCTGTATAACGCGGACAATCGCACTATCGCGCAAACCAAAATCAGTGACGCCAACGGCGTGGTGGATTTTGGTGACATTGGACGCAGCCGCGCCAGTATTACCCTTGCCTATGAAGATGCTGAGGGGGATCGTTATATCGATACCTTTGTCAACGTTTTGGTGGCGGAGAGTATTGTCTATTACCAGGACGATACTCCCTCGGGGGTTTTCGGTTCGGGTGACTTCGCCAGTAATGTTATTGCGAATATTGACCTGACCCTGAGCGATATTCCGATGGGTGAAAATTCTGCGGTAGTCCAGCCTCTGCTTGCCACTCAGCAGGATACAGCAGGTGGTGAGCCGCTGAGCAATGTTCCAGTGAGGGAGGCCCATTTGCAGGATGACGGCAAGCTGAGCATGCTGGCCCTGACTTTTTCTGACACGAGTTTCTCCAGCCTGACTGGTTATGGTTACCTGCTGGATCAAACGGTGACGAATGGGGCCAGTTATGATATTTCGCTTGCTCGCAGCCCCTTGAGTTTGGGTTGGACGACCAGTCCGGTAACGCCGCTGGAGTCTTTGTTTATTCTCGGTGTTCGTAGTGGGCGTGGGTATACCGTGTCGAGTTATCTCGAGGGTCAGGCAGCATCCGGTATAGTGCCTTTCGTTAACGAATTTCCCGTGGAATATTACTGGGTTTTAGCGGATACGGATAATTCGGCAACTACGAAACTGAACAGTACGGTGCGTTACAATACCCTGCCACAGTCTCTGGTGGTACCGCTGCCCGACTACAGTATTAACAGTTTTGACTATGCAGAGGCAACCCGCACATTCAGTTGGGGGATAACAGGCAGTTCGTCACGCGATTTTGTGTCATTGAGCCTGACAAGTTACGATGATGGCGAGTCGGAGCTCGAATGGACCGTATTGATGGCCGAAAATACAGCCAGTTGGCAGGTGATGGATTTACCCGTACCCGCCAGCAGCTGGATTGATACCGCAAATATTATGAGCAGTGTTATGGAGGTCTCTGTTGAGTCCTGCGATTGGGACGTTGCCAACGGCATGGATCAACTATGGCAGTTCTTTACCTCCGGCGGGTCGATATTTGAAACGTTCCAGTATATTTATTGTGGTGAGCGTGAACTGAGCGACATGATGGGTATCGGCAGCGTTGCACGCAAGGCAAAGGCGGGCAAATCAGCGCAAAATGCTGCTGTTCCCGGCAGACCCGGCCTGCCGGGTAACAGACTGGGGCATTTGCGCCGCCGTTAGTGCGGAGTAATAAGTAAAGCGAGGGCGGCTCCGTGGCCGCCCTGTGCTGTTCCTCTGTGCTTTATAGGCTGAGAGCAGCGTTTGAAAAATCTCATCCGGCTGCAAGTTGCCGTTTCAATTGTTGTAACAAAGCATCGTAGATATGTTCAAAACCGACATCGGGTTGTAGATCATGTAGTTGGGTAGTCTTTAGTCCCGCGTAACCACAGGGATTAATGCGGGAAAAGGGCTCCAGATCCATATTCACGTTGAGGCTGAGGCCGTGATAACAACAGCCACGGCGGATGCGCAGGCCGAGGGCGGCAATTTTTGCATCATCGACATAAATACCGGGCGCACCTTCGCGGCGTTGGCTATGGATGCCGTTGTCCCGCAGAAGATCGATGATGGCCTGCTCGATTTTATGCACCAGTGTTTTCACGCCCAGTTCGCGGCGGCGTAAGTCCAATAATAAATAGATGATCAATTGGCCGGGGCCGTGATAGGTAACCTGTCCACCGCGGTCGCATTTCACCACCGGGATGTCGCCGGGGTCGAGGATGTGTTCCGGTTTACCGTTGAGCCCGAGGGTGAATACCGGAGAATGTTCCAGTAACCAGATTTCGTCGGTCGTGTCGGGTGTGCGAGTGTCGGTGAAGTGCTGCATGTCGTGCCACACGGCCGGGTAATCCCGCAGACCGAGGTGACGAACAATGCAGTCCTTGCCTGAAATGCCGGAAAGGTTCACAGAGCCATGAGCACTTGTTCGCAGGCGGTAAGGTCCAGATAAATGGAGTCCAGTTGTGCGCGGCTTTTTGCGCTGATGGTAATAGTGACGGACACATATTTCCCGTTACTGCTTGGGCGGCTTTTCAGTGCGTGTTTATCGGTTTCAGGGGCGTGACGCTGCACAATTTCCAGCATCTCCATGTGCAGGGTTTCCGAGGCGAGTCCCATGGCTTTGATGGGGAATTCGCAAGGGAATTCCATGGTGGGCTTGTTGTTGTCTGGTTTGTCCATGTTACTGATTGCGCAGTTTCTGTTTGTAGTTCTGATATAAGGCCAGCATGCGTTGAAACAAGGGGCCGGGTTGGCCGTCGGCAATGGGTGCATTGTCTAGCCGGGTGACTGGCAGGATTTCCTTGGTGGATGATGTGAGCCAGATTTCATCGGCACCTCGCAGTTCATTGCGGCTGATATTTTTTTCACAATGGGCGATATTATTCGCTTCGGCTAGCTCGAGAATCAGATCACGGGTAATGCCAGGTAGCAGAAACGGTCCGGTGGGTGGGGTGATCAGCACGTCATTGCTAACTATAAATAGATTGCTAGCTGCGCCTTCGGTGGCAAAATCATCGCGCAGCAAAATGGCTTCAGCAGCATCTTGGTCCAGCGCTTCCTGGCGTAACAGGATATTTGGTAGCAAGCTGATGGCTTTGATGTGGCAACGTTGCCAGCGTATGTCATCAAGCGTGATGGCGGCGACACCGTGTTCACGGATTTCCAGACTGACGGGGCTCAGTGGATTGCTCATAGCAAACACTGTGGGTACGGGGTTATCCGGCATGGCGTGGTCACGTTGCGCACTGCCGCGAGTGACTTGCAGATAAAGCGATTGCTCGTCACCGTTATTTTGTGTGATGAGTTCGTTTAACATTATGCCCCACTCTGCGTTGCTCAATGGGTTGGGAATGCGCACAGCAGTGAGGCTGTTTTGCAGGCGTTGCAAATGTTCGTCGAGCCGGAATAGTTTTCCGCCGTAGACGGGGATAACTTCGTAAACCCCGTCGCCGAAGATGAAGCCACGATCCAACACAGGTACGCAGGCTTGGTCGGCGGGCAGAAATTTGTTATTGAGATAGACGATGTTCATGGTGGCAGAGTATAAAAGATAAAACGGGGACGATAAAAAAATAATAACGTCATTCCGCTTGAAAAATGCATCGTATGGCTGACGCGCCGATCGACAGTGTGTTGCTGGTCGCTATCTACTGAGCTGATAGGTCACTACGCCTGTGCCGCTATTTACGTTGTGCACGGGCATGTCGGGGATATTACTGTCTCCTGCGTCATGGATAAGGGATATCGCCAGGTTGCGGTTAACGGACCAGGAAATAGTGCTGTCACGCCAGTTCGGCGTGTAGCTGGTGAAGCCGCTGAGGTCTGAAACATCGTCATTGTAGAATGTGAGTTCGGGAGTGGTGACCCATTTACTGATAGTCACGGAATGGCCTGCAGGGATGTGATACCAGCCATTGATGGGGTCGACAGGTAAACCCGTGTCGTTGTCCAGTACCGTAAAGCGGCTTGTCGCAAAATTGGCAGTGCCCGCTACGGATACCGACGATAGTACCGGTTTTGGATAACCGGTAACGGACGCGTAGGCGTAAACGTCGCGCTGTTGGAAGTAACGTTTTTGCGGGCAGGTCTGGGTCTCTGTAGTGCCGACTAAGGCCCAGGCAAAGACGTAGGCAGAGGGCGGAACAAGCGCACTTTCATCCAGGATGTAGTCATAGCGGTAGGTCAACACCGAGGATGAACTCTCCACCGTGGTGACCTCGAATTGTGCATCGAAGTCAGGTACATCATTCCAGACCGATGGTGTGGGTGACGAGGGCAGCTCATCACTGGGAATAGTCGTCGTTGTGCCGAAACTGGCGGCAGGTACCTGTTCCGGCACCCAGGCAGAGCCCGTAAAGTTCAGTACTGTGGAAGTGGCTGTCCATTCGACCATTTCCGGGCACTGGGTGGTCGGTGTCATGAGTCCTATGCGCCATTCGGGCGTTGTTTTGAGGTTGATCTGGTGCTCCCGCACCAGTTGATCGACAGTCTGCGTCGTGGTGTGTGTCGAGTCGTCCGTAAGCGACAGATAAAAGGATTTGCCCACGGTATTGGTAAAGGTGTAAGCGATACTGGCGAATTCCATATTGTTGAGCGTTGCCCGGTCTGTGAACGCTGTTCCTGTGAAGATATCGTCCCCAAAGTCGCTGATGGTGTCCATGCTCAATGCAGGCACATAAAAGTCAGCGCGGAAAAGAAAATTCAGGTTGCTCAGGTTGCCAGCAGCATCACTCACCTCGACTCGTATCATGTGTTCGTCCACAGGTGTTGCCTGATGCCAGTTTGGCGTCAGCATTTCGGATACCAGTGGAATCAGGTATTCATCATTGATAGCACTCACGGTTCGCCAGGGGTTGATGATTTCGCCGCTACGTTCGTATTGGATGCGTACCTGCATGTCTTCCGGTGCGGTAGTCGCATCCGGTCCCATTTGGTCCGAGACACCGAAGGCAAAGTAGGGTATTGCGTTGTTATTCAGTTCCAGACGGTCGATGAGCACGCCGTTGAGATCAACGGCATTTGTTTCAAAATACAAGGGCAGGGCATCGTTCACATCTTGCAAGGCAGCCTCGGTGTAGTTGCCATCACCATTGGAAAAGCGAGCAAGGCTGTGCATGTCAGTTGAGGTGATAACGGGAACAATCATGTCCAGATGCAAAATGGTTTGAGTATCCAGCTGTTTGCCGACTTGATCGATGACGCTGATCGGAATGATATTTTCGCCGGGTACAAGGTTGACGGTTGCGTTCCAGGTGCCGTCTGTGAACAGGGTGGCCGCTTGCCCCTGAGCGGTGATGGATTGAACGCCAGAGACATTGTCACTGTACGTGCCGGTGATCAATGTTGTTGCTTGGGCACTGGCTGGCGGGGAGTTGATGTTGACCACGGGTGCTGTGTTGTCAAATTGTAAGGTGAAGGCGCTGTTTGCCTCGTTGTTCAACACATCGGTCGCGGTGACGAGAATTTCATGCTCGCCGTCGGTATAGTCTGTGGTGTCGATGATGGCTAGGACATTTGTCGTGTCTGCGAGATCGGTCACCAGGTCGCCATCAATGGATATGCGAATGCGTTCAGCCCCTAAAAGCCCGCCAATGGCTATTTCAAAACTGAAGACGCCACTGCGATATTCATCGGCTGATCGCGTTATGGTGATTTCGGGGGTTTGTCCATCAATGCTGACCGGATCAGATGTACCCAGCAGCGGACCGGTTTGTGCGGCCATTTGCTGGGCAGGGGTAAGCAGTTTATCGATGCTCAGGCCGGTTTTATTTTCGTTGCTGTTGGCGATGGCCAGCATGTGCAGGGAGAATGCGATGCGAAAGGTATTTTCATCAAGTGCCACCCGCCCAAAGGCCAGGGGTATTAATGCTGTGCCTTCCCGATTGTAGCCCTCGCCGTTAAACACACCATCGGAACGGACATCGTTGTAAAGAACCTGAGTCAGGGCAATTGATGGATAAATGCTGTGTGGCACATCGTTTTTGTCACTCGCCCACGCTGTCCAGCTGGACAATCCTGCCAGATAAAACCCATACAATGCCGAGTCATTGAGCTCGGAAAGCAGGTTGTTTTCATCAGTAACCGCCAGAGGGGGTGTTACGCTGGTATCGATGGCGAAGAAGTGGTTAATGTCTGCGTTTGCCTCGGAGATTGCTTGATCCACAGATACGCCATTGTTAATTTTGTATTCCGCCAGACCGACGGCAAGATGAGTCAGCGGTGTCACCATGGCATCAAGCGGTTCGCCGGATTTGTAGTTTGTTACGGCACGCAGCACCTGTCCATCGGCCAGGGTGACAGCACTGCCGCTGGCATCTTCCAGATAGGTGCCGCCGCTGACTTCAATCAGGAGCGGTTGCTCGGATGTTCGTAGCTCAATGGCATAACCGCCCTGCTCATCAGTGACGGCAGCACCCAGGAGTACGCCGCGAATGCCGTTTCCAAAACCGTAAACGCTGACCCGGGAGCCTACAAGAATACCGTCAACAACATTGCCTTGTACGGCGCCGGGTGGACGTTCTTTGGGTAAATCCAGGGAGTCATCCGACGAGCAGCCTGCGAGAAAAGACACTGCCGCAAGCAGCAAAACAGGCAATAAAAGCAGTGGTTGCGATTGTTTGTGTATTGGCATGATATGAATCCTGTTTGTGTCAGTAGCGATACAGCAGCATGATCAGGGCCGAGCTTTCGCTGATATCCCCGTCAATGGGAATGGTTTGCTCAAGCTTTGCGCCAATGTCCCAGTTTCGGGTTAAGGGCCATTCACTGACGATGTTAAGTAATAGGGCGATGGATGTTTGTTCGCGGTCGGGCCAGGCAGCAAGCAAAAACCCATCTGAGTCTACGGTGTGTCGCGTGGTGTAAGTGACCGAGGAAGCGCCGATACCCACGCCAAACCAGGGTGCCCACAAGCGTGTTACCCGCAGGCTTTTTTGCAGGGAAAAGCGAAGACCAGACTGTTCCACGTTCTGGCCGACCTTGCTTGCTGAAGGGTCCAGTACAGCCTTGTAATAAAAGAGTTCCGACCAGTAACGTATATCCCTGATCAACCAGTCGGTGTGGATCAGCGTCAGTGGCTGCGAGGTCCATTCCTTTGCGGTATTGCCAGCCGGGTCATCTACTGAGACATAAGCGGTGCCCATGGCGTATCCCAGTTTTGCGGTATTTTCCGGTAGGCCGAGCGCTGCGTCTGCCGAGCGGACAACAAGCACCGATAATAACACCAGGGCGATGAGATAAAGCTTTTTCATTAGGTACGAACTCCGACAGCTTGCCAGAACCAGATTGTGTTAAAGACCCATGCAGTTATTACTAAGCGTAGTTATGTCATTTGTCATAAAGATAATCAAGCTGCGTTATGACGATACCTCGCGTACTCTGTGCGACACCAAATTTAATACTGCCATCGTAAGATGTTACTCTTCCTGCGCCTTTTTCACGCACGGTTAACTGAAAGTTTCCCTTGCCACGCATCTGGTCTTTAACTTTTTCCCACTGGATATTACTGATCATCATTTTGCGCATGTCAGTAACAGCAAACAACTTACGGTAGTCATCCTCAATTTCATTGAGGCTGGTTTTGTCGTTGCTATGCGCGTTTTCGGCAAAAATGCTGACCAGTTTTCGCAGGTTACCCGTCTCATAAGCGGAGGTGAGTCTTGATAACAATATTTTCAGATCGGTTGCCGGGATCTCTGTTTCTGCTGCTGTGGTTGGCTCCACCGGGTTGCTATCGACGGAGGGTTGCTCATGCCGCATGGGGAGCGTGACAGGTTTTGCGAGAGCCAAAGAAGATGCTGATGGCAGGGAGGAAATAACAGCGGACGTGTCCGTGGTCTTGCTGACTTTGGTGGACTTCTGACTTTCTGATGGCAGCCGGGTTTTTGACGGTCGGGGAGATGGTTTTGCTGTTTGAGGGAGCCCGGATGCCTGGTCATTGTTTGCCAAGGTCGTCTGTATGCTGTCAGCCTTCTCTTTCTGGTGCGATGTTTTGTTAGTTTCCGGTGTCTTGTGCTGTTCCACGGTCAATGGTTCTGTTGCCCCTGTTGTTAACGGGCCAGCTTCAGTGACGATTCTGGAGAAAGAGGTTTCGGGAGTCGCCAGATTATTGTCATCTTGCAGCGAATCGATAGTCGTTGCAGAGCCGGAGGCAGCTGTGCTGTTTTTTCCAACGGGCATGATGGCTTCGGGTTGCCCGCTCCGGCTTGTACCCTTTTCGCCATTGGCCGCATCCTGTATCTGCGCTGGCGCAATTGTCGCGACTATCAGTCCGTTTGTTTCCTGGTTACCTGCTGTGTTCGACAGGGTGACGGGTTTATCGATGTGTTGAAGTTGAGACGCGGTGAACACGCCAAGGACGGCGACACTTGCAACGGTAGCCCATTTCCAGGCGGATGAAGGATGGTGGTTTGTTCTGGCAGAGAGTGGCCGGGGCGGAATGCCAGGTAGGCTCGCATTGAGCTGCTGTATGCTGTCCGGTGATATCAGGCGTGCTGATTCGGCTCTGATATAAAAGGCGACACTGGCACGTAACTCCCGGTCAGCCTGACTGTCTTGCGTTAACGTGCGCAGCAGCCGACGGGCACCGTCGCGCACCAATTTCTGGAGGACATCCGTATCTTCCAGGTTTGTGTGGCAGGCAATCAATGCGGTGCCGATTGATTTGTTATTGGTAGCCGGGGATGTGAGTTCTGGCTTCTTTGTGATGGGTGTCTGATTGGTAACAACCTTCAAAAGAGGTGCTGGCGTATGAAGCTCTTGCGTACCCGTTCTTGCTGTTGTTTGAGGCTGGCTATGTCGGTGAGCAGAAATGTCGATACCAGGAAATGGACTTGTGAAATTTTCATTGGCGCGCGCGCGGGGTGTATGGACAGTCGTTGTTTCCTCCAGTAATTCTCTGATGACGTTATGCACAACACCGACATCAATTTTATGTAGCTCGTCGATATAGCCCTGCAATAACAGACGATTGCAAAAAAAATTGATTTGTCGCGGAATCCCGCCCGTGAATTTATGGATTGGCGGATAGGCGTTATCGTGAAATTGGGGATCACCTCTCCAGCCAGCCCGGGTCAGGCGGTGTTTGATATATTCCGCTGTTTCAGCTTCGTCCAAGGGGTCCAGATGAGCGGAGGCAATAACACGCTGCCTGAGATGGGTCAGTTCCGGTTCTTCGAGTTTTTTTTCCAGTGGTTCTTGCCCCAGCAGAAAGCACCGTAGTATCGCTTTTTCGCCAAGTTGAAAATTGGACAACATGGAAAGTTCTATGAGTGAGGCGGTCGACAGATTGTGTGCCTCATCAATCAGTAGAAACACCTGCTTGTTTTGACGGGCGCAACCGATGAAAAAATTCTCCAGTTTCTTCAGTAAAATACCTTTGCCAAGGTCCTTGGTATAAATCTCAAAGGAAGCCGCCACCAATTCCAGCAAATCGTCAGCCTGCAAATTGGTTGAAACGACTTTTGCAAATACAACATGAGGGTCATCAAACTCATTGATGAGGTTAAACATCAACTCGGTCTTGCCGGTTCCCGGCGCACCAGTGATGACAACAAACCCTTCACCCTGTTGCATTGCATAGCGAAGGTAAGCCGTTCCTCGCTTATGGGTGCGACTATTGAAGAAAAAGTATGGATCGGGTGTCAGCCGAAACGGGGCCTTGCGCAGTCCGTAAAATGACTCGTACATCCTCGTTCTCACGCCCCCCTAATAGGGTAATATTGCGTTATGGGAGTTTTCCCACTGGTCAAGGCATTCATGAGCCCCTACCATGATTCTAGTTAGCCTGAAGAGGCTTTACCAGCTTAGAGGGTTTTCAATTAATAAAGCCGTACTGCTGGACCTCTATTTTTGTCCAGCAAGGCAGATTTGCTCCGAATCAGGGTGAGAGTCGTGTAGGATGTTTTGTGGCGATCATTATCCCGCTGCCACATCGCTGAGTAGGTTCACTGGAAGAAGATACTGTTTTGTATCACTGGAGTGATAAATAAAAACACTGCTGTCCGGTTACTTCCTCATGGTCATACCGATGCACGTATTCTAATTTGTGTTTGGTGCGCGTAGCGCATTCCATCTGGCTGAGTAGTTACCTTTATTCAAACAAAAGTTTAATCTCGTCAACAAGGTTGCCAAACAGGCCGCCTGATTCGATTGCAGACAACGCCACCAGTTCGCGTTCGGCATATTGCTCATCACCAAGAGCGATGTTGACAGTGCCAAAGACCTGGCCCTGTTTGATAGGGGCGATGATGCGTGCACCGAGATTCATGTTGGCATCCAGTTTTTTATACTGACCTTTGGGGATGGTTAGGTAGAGGTCTTCATTCAGCCCCAGTGATAATTCTTCTTGCGCACCTTTCCACACGCGAGCCGTAGTGAGGGGTTCGTTGGCTTCGTAAAGTCGATGGGTTTCAAAAAAGCGAAAACCATAAGTGAGCAGTTTTTGACTTTCGCTGGAACGGGCTTCATCGCTACGCGTGCCCAGTAGCACGGAAATAAGGCGCATGCCGTCACGCTCGGCTGAAGCTACCAGACAGTAACCCGCAGACTCAGTGTGACCGGTTTTGATGCCATCCACGTATTTATTACGCCACAATAGACGATTGCGATTGTATTGTTTGATATCGTTGTAAACGAATTCTTTTTGTGAGTACCAGTCGTAGTGTTTGGGGTAGTCGCGAATCAGCGCGATGGCCAGTTTGGCGAGGTCGCGTGGTGTGGTGTAGTGGTCTTTGTGTGGCAGGCCGGTGCTGTTTACGAAGTGGCTGTCAAGCATGCCCAGTTCGCTGGCATGTTGGTTCATCAGTGAAACAAAGGCATCCTCGCTACCAGCCACATGTTCGGCCAGGGCCACGGTGGCATCGTTGCCGGACTGGATAATCACGCCCTTGAGCAAGTCTTCCACAGAGACTTTTTTACCTACTTCGATGAACATGCGTGAGCCTTGCATGCGCCAGGCTTTTTCGCTGATGCGGACTTCATCGTCAAGGCTGATATTGCCTTTGGCCAGTTCGTGGTCAACGACATAGGCGGAGAGCATTTTGGTGAGGCTGGCAGGTTCCATGCGTTGGTCAGATTTTTTCTCCGCCAGCACACGACCACTGTTGAAGTCGATGAGCAAATAACCCTTGGCTTTGATTTTGGGTGTGGCGGGAATCAGTGTTGCAGCCTGGGCTGAGGTGAAAAACACCATTAACAGAACAGAGATAAAAAGGGGTAACAAACGGCGCATGGCGGTACTCATGATGTGGTCAATTGGAGGTGTGGTTAATTTTCTTGAAATCAGTGTACAACCCGAGGGGGCAGAGAATAACGATTTTTACCTTATTCCACAACGATGTGCGGCGAGTCTATACCCAGTGGCGACAGTTGTGTACGCAGTTTCAGTGCATCTGCTTCGGAGTGCAGCGGTCCAATGCGCACACGGTAGACGTTGGAGTTGTTAGTGGCTTTACGATTGATGGATATATTTTGCTGGGTGGCGTTCACCAGGCGATTAAGTAATTGCGAGGCATTGTCGTGGTTAGTAAAAGCGCCCACTTGCAGGTAAAGCTGGCCAGGATTGTTTTCCACAATGGTAGAACGCTGTGGGGTAGCGGGGCTTGATAACGCCACGGGTGTGATGCCGGCCTGTGGTGTTTTTGCCGGTGTGGTGGGGTCGATGACACGGATTCTTACTCGTCCTGTACCTTTAGTGGTGATGTCCAGCTTTTGGGCGGCGACATACGACAGGTCAATGATACGCCCGCTGACAAAGGGACCACGGTCGTTGACACGTACGATAATTTTGCGCTGGTTGTCGAGGTTATGTACTTCAACATAACTTGGAATAGGTAGTGTTTTGTGCGCTGCGGTCATTGCATACATATCGTAGGGTTCGCCGCTGGAAGTGCGATGGCCATGAAATTTTGTGCCGTACCAGGAGGCATGGCCCGTTTGTACAAAACCATGGGAAGACTGGCGTACGGTGTAACGTTTGCCTTGCACCACGTAGGACTTGGGGTTGCCGTATTTACTGCGCGGCTCAATTTTGGGTACAGCGTTGGCAACACGTGTGTGGTCAATATTTTTTGTGGGGGCACTGTCTTGCGCAAAACCGTAACGATCATGTGGTAGTGAGCCGCAGGCGCTGAGCAGCAGGCTGCTGATCAGCAACAAAGCGGCGGATCGAATAGTGCGATTGTGTGGAAAAAATATCGGCATGATTAGGAGTGGGCGCATTAACTGGAACGGTTTGTGTTGGTGTCCGGGTTTATTTTGGCGGATTCCGTAGCCCGTTTTGACATGATGGCCTGTCCCAGCTGGTAAACTGCCATGGCGTATAGTGGACTGTGATTGTAACGAGTGATGACATAAAAGTTATTCAAACCGATCCAGTGTTCGCGGCCAGCGAGGGTTTTCAGTTCGATGAGCGCGCCCATGGCGTTGGGATCGAGTTTGCTTTTTGCAGTAGCACCACGTTTGCGCAGTTCTGTGACCGTGCTGTGTGGTTTGTAGCCTTTTTTGACCAGTACCTGAATGTGATTGCTGCCGACAACGGCAGGGACAACCACTGGGCCGCCGGGTTGCCACTTATGACGTTTGAAATAGTTGGCCACGCTGCCGATGGCATCAACAGTGTTATTCCACAGGTCGCGTTTGCCGTCGCCGTCAAAATCGATGGCGTAGTTACGATAACTGCTGGAAATAAACTGAGGTTTGCCCATGGCGCCTGCGTAAGAACCTTTGATGGTCAGTGGTTCAATATTTTCTTCACGTGCCAACAATAAATACTGTTCCAATTCGCTACGGAAAAATTTACTGCGTTTGGGGTATTCGAAAGCCAGCGTCGACAGTGAATCCATTACTCTGTAGCCGCCTTTGTGTCGTCCGTAGCGGGTTTCGACGCCGATAATGGCGACGATGATTTCCGGTGGTACACCGTATTCTTTTTCTGCCCGTTCCAGGGTTTCCTTGTTTTCATTCCAGAAGGTGACACCTTCGTTGATGCGTGTTTGAGTGACAAAGATGGGGCGATATTGATGCCAGGGCTTGCCTTCCGCCGGGCGGGTAATGGCATCGACGATTTTTTGCCGGAGTTCGACCTGTTTGAACAATGCGGTGAGCTTATTCGCATCAAAGTCGTGTTTTTTTACCATCTCATCAATGAACTGCTGTACGTCGGCACGGGCGGTAACATCCTGTTCGTCCAGAGGTATGGCAGCCGTCACTGGTAGTGTCAGCAGGCAAAGGCCTGCGAAGGTGATCTTGAAACGAGATCGTGCAGCACGAAGAAAAAGGGGTATGTGAAGTTTGGACATGAAAGACTCTTGGCCCCTATCGGGGCAGTAGTTTGCGATGTGTGTGTATGGACATGAGGATACCGAAACTGGCCATCAGGGTCACCATGGATGTGCCACCATAACTGATTAACGGTAATGGTACACCGACGACAGGCAGTAGGCCGCTAACCATGCCGATGTTGACAAAAATATAAATGAAGAAGGTCATTGTCAGGCTGCCGCCCAGCAGTCGGGTATAGGTGTCCTGCGCCTGACTGGCAATGAGCAGGCCGCGCATGATGATCAGCAGGTACACTGTCAGCAGGGCGAGGATGCCAAACAGACCAAATTCTTCAGCATAGGCGGCGAAGATGAAATCGGTAGAGCGCTCGGGCAAAAAGTTCAGCTGTGACTGGGTGCCATTGAGCCAGCCCTTGCCGTACAGTCCGCCGGAGCCGATGGCGATTTTGGACTGAATAATGTGATAACCCGCACCGAGTGGTGACTGTTCCGGATTGAGAAAAGTGAGTACCCGCTGACGCTGATAATCACGCATGAAGTGCCACAGTACCGGAGCGCTGGCGGCCAGCACGGCACCAGCGACAAAAAACAGCCGCCAGGAAATACCCGCAAACAACAACACAAAGATACCGGCACCAGCGATGAGCAGAGCGGTGCCCAGATCCGGCTGTTTGGCGATGAGCAGGGTGGGGATGACGATAAGCAGGCAGGCCATCAGCAGGCGTTTTAAGGTGGGTGGCAGCGGGTGGTCGCTGAGATACCAAGCGATCATCATGGGCACGGCGAGCTTCATCATTTCTGATGGCTGAAAACGAAACAGACCGAGATCCAGCCAGCGTTGTGCGCCTTTACCGGTCTCGCCAAAAAACAGCACGGCCAGTAGCAGGCCAATGCCCAGCCCGAAAAACCAGGGAGTCCAGCGTTTCAGTGTGGCGGGAGTGATCTGCGCCAGTGCCAGCATGATGAGAAAGGCCACACCCAGGCGCACGACCTGACGCCAGACGATATCGATGTTTTGTCCGCTGGCGCTGTACAGCACAAACAGGCTGACCACGGAGAGCGCGAGCAGACAAACCAGCAGCGGGGCATCCAAATGCAGGGTTTCGGCCAGGTTGCGACGATTAGTGCGCAGCACCTCGGCGCGGGCCTCAAACAGACTCACGATTTTGGTTCCTCTTGCTTTGGGGCTAACATCTGGTTCAGATAATAATCCATTACTTTGCGCGCAATAGGTGCGGCCACTGCACCACCACTGCCGCCGTTTTCCACCACCACGGCTACGGCAATGCGTGAATTTTCGACCGGGGCAAAACCCACAAACAAGGCGTGATCACGCAGTTTTTTGGCGATGTCTTCTTCCACGTATTCTTCATCCTGTTTGATGCCAAATACCTGTGCGGTGCCGGTTTTGCCGGCGATCTTGTATTTTGCGCCTTGGCCGATGCGTCGTGCCGTGCCTTTGGGGCTGTGTACTACCTGGGTCATGGCACGGATGATGTAGTCCCAATTGGCCCGGTTGAGCACGGGCACAGCAATATTAGGTACGGCAGGCAGGCCGATGATTTCCCGGCTGTCCGGGTCTTCGGTGGCTGCCACCAGGCGCGGACGCAGTTGGTGGCCGTAGCGGGACAGCGTGGCGGTAGCTTCTGCCAGATGCAACGGCGTAGCCAGAAAAAAGCCCTGGCCGATGCCGGTAATCAGGGTTTCGCCAGGGTACCAAGGTGTGCGTTTAACCTGGCGTTTCCATTGGCGTGATGGCACCAGCCCTGTTAATTCACCGCTGGTGTCGATACCGGTGAGATCATTAAAGCCGAAGGGCTCGAGAAATCGGGCAATTCGGTCAATGCCCAGGGTCAGTGCCAGGTCGTAAAAATAAACATCGCAGGATTCAACGATGGCCTGGGTGAGATCCACGTGGCCATGGCCGGTTTTTTTCCAGTCGCGGTATTTGCGCTCGTCGCCATCAAGCATGTACCAGCCCTGACAATAAGTAGAGACATTGGGGTCAATGAGGCCGTATTCCAGCCCGGCCAGACCAACGAAAGGCTTGATCGTGGAGCCAGGGGGGTAACGGCCGCGCAGGACGCGATTGAACATGGGTTGGTCCGGGGAATCCTGCAATACCCGGTAAGTTTTGCTGTCAATGCCGCCTACAAATAGATTGGGATCAAAGGTGGGCATACTGACCAGTGCCAGCACACTGCCGTCGACGGGGTCGATGGCAGCCAGTGCGCCATTGTTGTCACCAAAGGCGGTCTCGGCAATACGCTGCAACTCGATATCCAAATTCAGGTACAGGTTGAGGCCGGGTATGGGAGGAGTGCGATCCAATACCCGCAGGGTGCGGCCCTGGGCATTGGTTTCCAGTTGTTCGACGCCGACTTCACCATGCAGTAGGTCTTCATAGAATTTTTCGATGCCGGTTTTGCCGATAAAATCCGTGCCTTCGTAGTTGGTGTTGTCGATGTGTTGCAATTCCTGCTCACTGATACGCCCTACATAACCCAGCGCGTGTACACCACGACCATTAAAGGGATAGTGACGATAGAGGTGAGCGACCGTATCGACGCCGGGGAAACGGTGTCGGTTGACGGCGAAACGCGCGACTTCCACATCGGAAAGCCGGGTACGCAAGGGTACGGGTTTGTGGAGATGGGTACGTTTCAGGCGATTTTTGAAACGGGCGATGTTTTCGTCGCTGATGTCGACGAGCTGGCGTAACTCGGCGATAGTGGCATCCAGGTCGACCACACGCTCACGGGTAATTTCCAATTGATAGCTGGGCAGATTTTGTGCCAGTAGTGCGCCATTGCGGTCGTAAATCAGTCCGCGGGTGGGTGGCACGGCACGAATGTGTACGCGGTTTTTGTCGGATAATACGGAGTAGGTGTTATGTTGCAGTACCTGTAAATCAAACAAACGCACCAGCAAAAGAACCATCAGGGCAGTGGCCAACAGTAATGCTATGACGGCCCGATTGGTGAATAGACGGGTTTCGCGGAAGTGATCCTTGAGCGTGGAGTGTGAAGCCATGGGGTAGTGTTCAGTGATTGATTATCGCTGTGATGAACTTAGCGGATGCGATAAGTTCGGCGTAGGCCACGCAAGACGACAAACAATAACGGCCACACCAGCATGCTGGTGAGCGCAGGCAGCCACCAGTAGGCCCAGGTTTCTGCAGACTGTCCTGTGACACCCTTGATCCACAACACCAGCATCAGATGCAGAGCGATCAGGAATAGTACACTGACGGACTGTTGCCACATGGGAAAGAGGCGGATACGCTGGTGCAGGCGTAATGCCAGATAAGCGACCACGGCCAGTGCCAGGGCGTTCTGTCCCAGCAAGGCACCGTGAGCTACGTCCAGCATCAGTCCGGCCACCCAGCCGACGCCGACACCAACGCGTTCAGGCAAGGCGATACACCAGTAGACCAGTACCAGGGCTACCCAGTCCGGGCGTAGCGTTTGTGCCCAGTCAGGCAGAGATAGCATTTGCAGGAGCAGGGCAGTAATGAAAGTGAGCAGCAAGATGATTCCACCATGATGTCGGGTTATGTTCGCGGACATGGGTTTAGTCTGGACTCCGCAGTTGATTGCTTGGAGGTAAGTTTGACATGATGAAATTATTCAACCTAGTTTATGACTGCGTTGCTTGCCGTTCACTTGTTGGGCGAGCCGCTGCGACATGTTTCTGGTTTATGCTCAAGGCTGTGTTACCTCGTTGGGTGTCTGCGGTGTCACGGCTTGCTCATTCTTATGTTGAGTGGGCCAGAGCAACAGGACTTCGCGAGCCTGTTCCAGTCGTGCGGTGGGCATGGCGGAAATGACCGCATAGGGCAGGGTGGGGTCTTTCACGACCCCGGTCACCACGGCCACGGGATAACCGGCCGGGAAGCGCCCGCCCAATCCGGAAGTGGTGAGCAGGTCGCCTTCTGTGATGTCGGCACTAATGGGCAAATAGGGAATGTCCAGTTTGTCGGGCGCGCCAGTGCCTAGAGCAATGGCGCGCAGACCATTGCGATTTACCTGGACGGGTATGGCGTGATTGGCATCGGTGATTAACATGGCGGTACTGGAAAACGGCCCGAGGTGCACTATTTGTCCCATGGCACCTTCGGCATCCACGAGTGGCTGGCCGAGATAGGCCTCATTGCGGCCGCCTTTGTTAATGACAATCTGCCGGGTGAAGGGTTCGAGATCCACAGCCAGCAATTCACCGATGAGCACCCGCTCACCGACTTTTTTGGAGGATTGCAGCAATTCACGCAGGCGTTGGTTTTCTGCTTTCAGTGATTGGAGCTTTTGCAAGCGCGCTTTGAACAGGGTGTGCTGGAGTTTGAAGCGGTCATTTTCCTCTTGCAGGGTTTCCCGGCTGGAAAGACTGTCGCTCATCCAGTAAGTTGCTGCCACGGGTAGGTTGACGATGTACTGTAGTGGATAAATCAGCAAAGAGAGAGCGGAGCGAATACCTTCAAGATGATTCTGGCGATGATCCAGCGCCATCATTAATGAAGAGAAGACGACCAGTACCACCAAGCGAGTAGTAATGGATGGTCCCTGTATGAATAGCGGTTTTATCTTGGGAACCTCTGATTAAGTCTGAGTGAGAAAAGAGCGAGATTCAAATGTGTTGCCCATTATCTACACCGGATGATTATACCGGGTATTTGTGTCGGGCGGCGGAAATAAAGACGTCGATGACGCTATATATCAGTAGCTCTTTACTCAGTAGCTCTTTATTCAGTAGTAAAGACGTCGGTACCGGTCTCATCAATCATTTCCAGAGCGCGACCACCGCCGCGCGCCACGCAGGTGAGTGGGTCTTCAGCGATAATCACCGGGAGGCCTGTTTCTTCCATCAATAAACGATCCAGATCTTTGAGTAATGCGCCACCGCCAGTGAGTACCAGGCCGCGTTCAGCCACGTCTGCACCCAATTCTGGTGGGGTTTGTTCCAGTGCTGTTTTCACTGCGCTGACAATACCCGACAAAGGCTCTTGCAGCGCTTCAAGGATTTCATTGCTGTTGAGTGTAAAACTGCGTGGAATGCCTTCGGCCAGATTACGGCCGCGTACTTCAGTCTCACGAACTTCGTCTCCCGGATAGGCATTGCCGATTTCTTCCTTGATGCGTTCAGCGGTAGATTCACCGATCAGTGTGCCATAGTTGCGGCGCACATAATTGATAATTGCTTCGTCGAAACGGTCACCACCGATGCGCACCGAAGCGGAATAAACGATGCCGGTGAGTGAGATTACCGCCACTTCGGTGGTACCGCCACCGATGTCCAGCACCATGGAACCACTGGCCTCGCTTACCGGCAGTCCGGCGCCAATAGCCGCTGCCATAGGTTCTTCGATGAGATATACCTCGCGCGCACCGGCACCCGAAGCAGATTCGCGAATCGCGCGGCGTTCCACCTGTGTTGAACCGCAGGGCACGCACACCAGCACACGCGGGCTGGGATGAAAGAATTTGAATTTGTCTGTGTGTACCTTGTGAATAAAGTGCTGGAGCATTTTTTCGGTGACCGTGAAGTCGGCGATCACACCGTCTTTCAATGGCCGGATAGCCTGAATGTTGCCCGGAGTGCGACCCAACATGCGTTTGGCCTCGGCACCGACAGCGGCGATATTTTTCGGGTTACCCGTGCCGCGCTCCATGCGAATGGCCACCACGGAAGGTTCGTTGAGCACAATGCCCTGTCCCTTCACATAAATCAGAGTATTGGCTGTCCCCAGGTCAATGGACAGGTCGTTGGAAAACAAGCCTCGGAATCGTGCAAACATCGTGGTTTTGGTCGCTCTTGTTTGATACTTATTTAAGCGCCAATGGCGCGGAGATTTTGTCCGGCACCGTACCGGACGTTTCACTAAATACAGGCCATTACGAAATGGCCTCAGTAAATTTCCGCTAATGTAGCAATGCCGGGGAGTTTCGGCAAGTTACTGTCAGGACTTTGGGCGCAAGGGCATTTGTGCTAAATTCTGCACTCTTTTTTGAGTCGCTCCTTATTATCCATTTTTAGAGATCCTGCTATGTCCCTGGGAAAAGAAGATATTGAAAAAATTGCTCATCTTGCCCGGCTGGGCATCAGTGATGTTGATGTGCCGGACTATGCCCGTAACCTGTCCGATATTCTTGATCTGGTGGAGCAGATGTCGGCTGTTGATACCAACGGCGTGACGCCTATGGCGCATCCACTGGATGCCCAGCAACGTCTGCGTGCCGATGACGTTACGGAAACAAATCAGCGCGAGCAACTCCAAGCCAATGCACCTCAGGTGGAAGCGGGCCTGTTTCTGGTCCCTCAGGTTATAGAATAGCAGCAGAGAAAATAATATGACCGTAGAACTTGAGCTTATTCATTAAAAATATTAAAGCCGGGTTATGATTTGGTAAAAGCTACAGAATTGTAAGCCATTATTTTTCAACTTTCTTGAGTTTCATAATGCACAACAAATCCATCGCGGAATTATCACAGGGCTTGGCTAGCGGCGATTTTTCTTCCACAGAGCTGACTCGCGCCTATCTTGATCGTATTGAAACACACAATGCTGGGCTTAATGCGCTGATCAGTGTTACTGCGGACGAAGCTATGGCGGCTGCACAGCTTGCTGACCAAACACGACAGGCGGGTAATGCCGGTTTGCTTACCGGTGTTCCTTTGGTCCATAAAGATATTTTTTGCACCGAAGGTGTGAAAACGTCGTGTGGCTCAAAAATGTTGGACAATTTTATTGCGCCCTACGATGCCACTGTGACGGCTAGGTGTAAGGCGGCGGGCATGCCCATGCTGGGTAAGGCGAACATGGATGAGTTCGCTATGGGGTCGTCCAACGAGACCAGTTTTTACGGCCCGGTGAAAAACCCCTGGGATATTGAAACGGTCCCCGGCGGCTCTTCCGGTGGTTCCGCCGCGCTGGTGGCGGCGCGATTGACTCCCATTGCCACAGGCACAGATACTGGGGGTTCGATTCGCCAACCGGCGGCGCTTTGCGGTATCACCGGGCTTAAGCCCACCTATGGGCGAGTGTCGCGTTACGGTATGATTGCCTTTGCCTCCAGTCTTGATCAGGCGGGCCCGATGACCCGCAGTGCTGAAGATGCCGCCTGGCTTCTTAATGTTATGGCGGGTTTCGATGAGCGTGATTCCACCAGTGTCGAACGCGAGGTGCCGGATTACACTGTAACCTTGAATAACGACCTGCAAGGTTTGAAAATCGGTCTGCCTAAGGAATACTTCGGTGAAGGTCTGGATGCCGAAGTGGGGCGGGTGGTAGATGCAGCCATTAAGCAGTATCAGCAAATGGGTGCCGAGCTGATGGAGATCAGTCTGCCTAACTCAAACTTGTCGGTGCCGACTTATTATGTGGTGGCTCCTGCAGAGTGTTCCTCAAATCTGTCGCGTTTTGATGGCGTACGTTTTGGTCATCGCTGTGAAGACCCGCTGGACCTGGAAGACCTTTACAAACGATCACGCGGTGAAGGTTTCGGAGCAGAAGTAAAACGACGCATCATGATTGGTACTTATGCGTTGTCCGCAGGTTATTACGATGCCTATTACTTGAAAGCGCAACAGTTGCGTCAGCTTATCAGCGATGACTTTAAACAGGCCTTTGAAAAAGTGGATGTGATTATGGGGCCGACGGTACCTGATGTTGCCTTTAAACTGGGTGCCAAAGCCGGCGATCCTGTGAGTATGTATTTGTCAGATATTTATACTATTGCCACCAACCTTGCGGGATTACCCGGTATGTCGATTCCTGCGGGGTTTGTTGCCGGGAGCAAAGGTGATATGCCAGTAGGTTTGCAAATTATTGGGAATTATTTTGACGAGTCGCGCTTGTTGAATGTGGCGCACCAATACCAACAAGCAACTGATTGGCATACTCGAACTCCTCAAGGGTTTGAGTAACCATTAGGTGATCCATAAATAGGGGATTAATGTGATATGAATATATTATTGTTTGGTCAATTATGGGCAAACCATCCCAAAAAGGATTTCCCGTGCGATGAAGAAACTTTTCCTAATCAATGCGCGATAAGAATGAGTGTTGCACTAGATAAATCTGGCATTAATACCAACACATTCGATAAAATGTATCCAAACAGAAGGTGCTATCCAGGGTTTAAACACTCACCTAGGCATATTTTAGCCGCACAAGAACTTGCCAACTGGATTAAAAGTGAAACCAAATTATTTGGTAATGTAGAAATAACTAAAAATGCAAATAGAAAAGATTTTGTGGGTCGAAAAGGTATTGTTTTTATAAAGGATGGCTGGGGGGCGACGGATCATATTGATGTTTGGAATGGTGCCTTTATGCAAGGAGGAGAAGGGGGCTATTTGTCTCGTGGCAAAGAGGTTTGGTTTTGGGAAGTAACAAAATGAAATTATTAGCTGTTTTTATTTCATTTTTTCTGGCTTCCTGTTCTTTTGCAGATGAAAGTATTACGGATCATGCTGTCCTTTATTATAATGACTTAACACTTATCAGTAAAAATGGCAGCTGTGTTTTGCAGTCAATTGCATCATCAAAAACCACCGAATTTACCTTGCAACTTAAACCGCCCTGCTATTTTGTGAGACAGAGTAAAAATAAAAAACTGAAACATTTTGCCTACCCGCGTCTGGATGCGGATTTCGTTGTGATCATGTTTGGAAACCCAATCAGTGATGAAGAGAGAAAAATACGTGGTTTGAAAAATGATGATATCTGTGGCAGTGCTGCTCAGGGAATGATTATTTTGAATAATAATGTAAGGATCTCTGAAAAAGTGTCAACTGGGTTGTCATGTACAGATGGCGGTCATGACGAAAAGGATTTTTGGTATTTTGCAAAACACAGTTAGCTAATATATACCCGTGGCGTTTGGGATTTAGGTCTAATTGCACGCTCTATTTTCTCCATGGCTGCGTTGAAATTCCTTGCAATAGAACGACTATTACGCGTCATTTCGCTTTGCCATGAAGCAAATATGACGCACACTTAAACCTAAGTCCCAAACGCCACTGGTATATTTGGTGGTTGTTTACATCAATATTCGCAACTATAGAGGCATTAAATTTATGCAATGGGAAGTTGTTATCGGCTTGGAAATTCATGCCCAACTTGCGACTAAAAGTAAAATTTTTTCCGGCGCATCCACCGCTTATGGTGCGGAGCCGAATACCCAGGCCTGTGCGGTAGATCTGGGGCTGCCCGGCGTGTTGCCGGTGCTGAACAAGGAAGTGGTGCGCATGGCTGCCAAGTTTGGTTTGGCTATTGGCGCTAATGTGTCGCGACGTTCGGTATTTGCGCGCAAAAATTATTTTTATCCTGATCTGCCCAAAGGCTATCAGATCAGCCAGATGGAATTGCCCATTGTTGAGATGGGCCAGTTGGAGATCGAGCTGGAAGATGGCCCCAGTAAAATAATTGGTATTACCCGTGCGCACCTGGAAGAAGATGCGGGTAAATCCATGCACGGTGATTTCCACGGCATGACGGGTGTTGATCTCAATCGTGCAGGTACCCCGTTGCTGGAAATTGTCTCCGAGCCGGATATGCGCTCCGCCAAAGAGGCGGTTGCCTATATGAAAAAAATCCATTCTCTGGTGCAGTATCTGGAGATTTGTGACGGCAACATGCAGGAAGGCAGCTTCCGTTGTGATGCCAATGTTTCAGTGCGACCGGTGGGGCAGAAAGAATACGGCACACGCGCAGAATTAAAAAATATCAACTCCTTCCGGTTTGTAGAAAAAGCGATTGATATTGAAGTGGAACGGCAGATCGACCTTATTGAGGCCGGTGGCAAGGTGGTGCAGGAAACGCGCCTCTATGATTCCGATAAAAATGAAACACGTTCCATGCGCAGCAAAGAGGAAGCTAACGATTATCGTTATTTTCCTGACCCGGATTTGTTGCCTGTGGTGATCGAAGAAAGTTTTTTGAGTGAAGTAAAGTTGTCTTTGCCGGAATTGCCCGATGAAAAAAAGCAGCGTTTCGTGAAGGCGTTTTCCCTGAGTCATTATGACGCCGGGGTGTTGACCGCGAGCCGGGAGTTGGCTGACTATTTTGAGAGGGTGACAAAGGTGGCTGGCGGCGAAGCCAAACTGGTCGCCAACTGGGTGGCGGGGGATTTGATGGGGGCGCTGAATAAAGCGGGCCAGGAAATCGGGGAAAGTCCGGTGAGTGCAGAAATGCTGGGCGGTATGGTCAAGCGCATCCAGGACAACACCATTTCCGGTAAAATTGCCAAAGAAGTGTTTGAGGCTATGTGGCAGGGTGAAGGTGATGCCGACACTGTTATTGAAGCGCGTGGCTTGCAACAGATTACTGATTCCAGTGCTATCGAACCGATCATTGATGAAATTATTGCCAATAATCCGGGGCAGGTGGAGCAGTACCGTAGTGGTAAAGACAAGCTGTTTGGTTTTTTTGTCGGTCAGGTAATGAAGGTCACTCAAGGTAAGGCTAATCCACAGCAGGTTAACGAATTACTCAAACAAAAACTTAGTGGTTAGCCATTGTTTTTTTGCGAATGTTTTTTGCAAACCGCCTGTGTCAGGGTCGTTCAAAGTATAATGTCTTCTTGTAACGATGAGATATTTTTCAAAGTGTTATTGTAAATAATCACCTGGTTGCGGCCATTGTTTTTTGCAGCGTAAAGCGCTTTGTCAGCATGGAACAACAGGGTGGTTAGTGCAGCTTCTGAATCCAATTGGTTTTCGGTAAGTCCCACGCCGATACTGGTGGTCATACTGATAAGCACCTGTTTATAGGTTACGGGGTTTTTGGCCAGGGTGTCACGGATTTTTTCTGCCAGTATTTTCCCCCCTTGAGTCGTGTCACTTAAACTCAGAATTAAAAACTCTTCTCCACCCATGCGAAAAATATAATCGCTGGCACGGCAGGACTCTTTTAATACCTCACCCATGTGGGCCAGACACTGGTCGCCGACGAGGTGGCCGTATCGGTCGTTGATGCGTTTGAAATAATCCAAGTCCAGCATGAGCCCACAAAGACAGTGTGTTTCACGTTGTGCCTGCGCAAACAGTTGTGGGAATATCTGCTTGAGGTAGCGACGATTATGCAAGCCCGTAAGTGAATCAGTGATGGCCGATTCTTCTAGTCGTTTGTGGGCGCGCTCGATTTCGCCCTGTTTTTCGCGCAGGCTTTGCAGCATTTCGGAAAAACGATTAGACAAAGTGTCAATCTCGTTGGTTTCTATGGCTCGACCCATCATGGGTAATGCACCTTGAGTGACTTCACGGGTGATTTCCATTAACTGGTTTAGTGGGCGATTGAAGTCGCGTGCAATCATCAGCCCCACGGTCAGAGTGGCAAGGCTGCCAAATATGATCAATACAAAAATGATTTGGCTGTGCCGTTTTAATTGTTTAAGCACTTCCCATTCTGAAATGCCGTGCCACAGATGGAGTGTATCCATGCTTTCACCTGCGAGAGGAATGGCGCGCACGTGATAGACTTTGTCATTCATCACGATGCTGTCACCGCGTGGCAGAAAGGTTTTGCCTTCACTTTCGGGCAGACTGCTCAATTGCACAATATTGTTTTTTTCGATGAACAGATGTCCGTTACTATAGCTTTGATGCCGACTGAGCCAATTGTTGTCGAACAGATGGGTGATAGCAATGGTGCCTAGTGGGCTGCCCTGATAAGAAATGGATGCCCAAGCGACCAACTCAAACCCGTGTGAGCTTTGGGTATAAAAAATTCTATTTTGTGACTGGCGCATATGTTCTTGCACGGCATTGGCAAGGTCGGCATTTTTTGTGTTGAGCTGTGGCTGTCCGTTCAGGTTGAGAAATACAAAACGTTTTACTGGCAGCCAGCTGAAGATGCGCTTAAAAAGCCGACGCAGGGCATCTTCTTCGGCCCCAATCTTGGTGATCATGTACATGTATTCCTGAATTCGTGGGTCGTCACGAATTATTTCGGCATGGTGCAGGAGTCCATTTTCTTCCTGTTCGATATTGCCGGTGAGCAAGTGGGCTGTGTTTGAAAGATTGTAGCTGGCTTGTTCCAGAATGGCATCGCGGGAATAAATATAAGTATACGCCAGTGTTGTCACCAAAAATGTGGTAAGCAAAATAGTGTAAAAAGACAGGCGTGCGCGATATGTGGTCAACATGAACAGAAACTGTTATTGCGTTACGGCATTTGCTGAGATTGCTGGCGATGTTTGTTGCATTGGGTTGAGTGGTAGCAGTTCATATTGTTGGGCAACCATGCGGAAGGCTTTACCGGTTTGTGCTTCATTTATGAGTTTGACCACATCCGGTGATGGATTACGATTAGTGATGGCCGAGAGTTGGCGATAAAAGGGGTATTTACCGTTGCGCAGGTTTTCTGCCGTGGGCTTGAAGCCGTCCACAGCGACGATTTTTATTTTATCTTCGGGTTTGAACTTCCAGGTGGAACCCGTGTGACCAATGGCGCCACTGAAATCACCTACTCGTTGAACCATGGTTGCAGCACTTGTGACGTTCAAGCGCTCCTGACGAAATTCTTTGTGATCAGGCAAAATAGTTTTCCAGTGACCAGGGCGTTTTTTACAGTGCAAGCGTGCGATCACCACGATGGGTTTGTTCTCTCCATCTGCATCGGCCCAGTTTATCAGCTCGCCACGGAAAATGGCGCGGACCTGCTTTGAGCTGAGGTTATCCACCGGGTTGTCTTTGTGGGTGAGAATCAGGATGGGCTCTTTGGCCAGCGGATAGACAATGAGTTGTTCTTCTTCGATATCTTCATCACTCAACGAGCAGCAGACGAAACCAAAAGTTTCCCGGCTTTGGGTGGCTTGTCTGGCGGCTTTGATGCCAGCATTGCAACCGGCGCCAAGCATGGAGTTTTTGCCAAACAAAATGATATTGCGATCGGTTTTGGCTTCCAGGTCGGCCTTGAGGGCATCAAACAGAATCCACGCAAAATGTGCGCCGACTCCCATGAGTGCGTTGTCATTTTCGTGGTCAGTGGTGCTGTGGTTGACCGTATCTGTCGAAAAGGCGGGCAATGGAAAAAAGGTCATAATGAAGAACACACATAGATATATGCCTGTGATGCGCTGGCTCGTGCTCATTTGAAACTCTCCGTGATTTCCTTGTATTTGTATCCTGAATCATTCTCTAATTTTCTGCATCCATGCCGTTGCTATTTTTCGTTTGTTTTTTTCTAAGGTACCTACTTATTGTTGTGTCCATTCGCTTTTGCCTCAAGAGTTTCCGCATCTTGCTGATATTATTCAGACAATCAGAATGAACGATGACAGACCAAATATGGACGTTAGACAGGGAGTTATTACATGCACGTTTTTTGACAATACGTCAACAGCATAACAGCATGTTGCGTAATATTTTTTGTGATTTTTATAGCATGTTGGGTGAACGAAAAGTATTGGCTGACTCGTTCCAGGTTGTCGGGGAAATATATATCCAAAACGACAAGTCCCAGTATTTATTGTAAAGTGTGGTGGGGTCAATTTCTTTATTTTTGCCAAAGATTATGTTTTGGCGGGGATATTCGTGGCGTTTGGGATTTAGGTGCGCAGTATGGGACATATGCATTTCATGGCGAGGTAAAACGATAATATCGGGATTATTGTGAGGAATTTTAACGCGATCATGAAATGAAGAGGGTGTGCAATGAATATCGAAATATCAATCGCTACAGGTTATATCCTGTGGTTTGCTACAAACAGGGCATTGCGGGTCGCGACGCAGGCGGATTTCACGAAATTCCAGGGTGCTGGCATCCAAGGTTAACAAACGTCCGGCAAGAGGAGTCCCCAATCCACTGAGCAGCTTGATGGCTTCGGTGGCTTGAATGCTACCAATGATGCCCACCAGAGGGGCCAGCACACCCGTTTCGCTGCATCTGGCTTCGGCCTCGGGGATGTCATCGTAAAGACAGCGATAGCAGGGGGTATTTGCATCTTCATCAGGTGCATTCGGGAAAACCGATACCTGACCCTCCAGGCGAATGGCTGCGCCGGATACCAGCGCGGTGTGCGTGTTTACGCAGGCTTGGTTGATGGCAAAGCGGGCGGCAAAATTATCGCAGGCATCAATGACGACATCTGCCTGCTGGACGGCCTGGGTGAGTGCTTCGTCGGTGAGTTTTTCCCCCAGCGTGTTTATTTTGATTTCCGGATTCAGGGCATGCAGTGCGTCTGCTGCTGAGTCCACTTTGGCGCGGCCGATGTCATTGTGGCTGTGCACAATCTGCCGTTGCAGATTGGATAAATCCACGACATCAAAATCGACCAGCGTTAGTTGCCCCACACCGGCTGACGCCAGGTACATGGCGACTGGAGAACCTAATCCACCGAGACCGATAATCAGTGCGTGAGACTGCATCAAACGTTGCTGCCCGGCAATGTCCATCTGGGGTAGCATAATTTGCCGGCTATAGCGGAGAAGCTGGTGATCGTTCATTAGGGAGTGTCAGTGGATAACCGAAAATCGGGTTGTTTCAAGAGTAATGTCGTAGATATTCCGGTCGTTCATCACGGCAGCCATGTTTGCGTTGATTGTAACAATTGACAAAGATATCGAGCGTGGAGTTGGCTTGATCGTGCTGATAACCCAGGTTCATCAACTGGGTTTCTTCTGTGTAATAAAACAATGAGCGTTTCATTTTGATCGACAGACTGTTGTCTAGATGAAAACCGACTTCCACCAGCGCGGCTTCAAGCACTTGCAGGGTTACCTGACGGATATCGTAGCTGACTTGCATACAATTATCGTTGAGTGTGAGAACTTTCTCGATACCGGGTGCCCCTAGCAACAGACGCAATGCTTCGCGGGCATCATTGCTTGCTGGGTCCACATTGCAAAAGTGGATTTCACGAGTCTTAATGAAATCGGTAGTTAAGGAATCCATGGTTTAATCCTAGTCTGGTTACGGCAGAAATTCTATGTTTCCTGTACGCTTGCCGCCCAGGTGCCCAGGCTGACACGATCATTTTGAGCCAGATCTTTTTCGGTTTGCACCTGCTGATAGCCCAATCTGTGCAAGATAGCAGGCACCGTATTGCCTTGATCGTAGCCGTGTTCCAACAGCAGCCAGCCGGGTGAGCACAGATGTTGGCGGGCTTCGGCGCAAATAGTGCGGATGTCTGCGAGACCGTCCGGGCCGGATTGCAGTGCCGTGAGCGGTTCAAAACGCAGATCACCTTGCTGCAAATGAGGGTCGTCGGGGTGCACGTAGGGTGGGTTGCTGATGATCATTTCAAAGTGCTGATTGGCCAGGGGCTCATACCAACGCCCTTCAGCAAAGCGAATATTGTCAATTTTGAGTCGAGTCGCATTGTTACGGGCGATGGCCAGTGCGGCGGGTGAAATATCCGTGGCGACAATTTGGCAATGAGGCCGCTCTCGAGCAATGGCCAAAGCAATGGCCCCGCTGCCAGTGCCAAGGTCGGCGATGTGCCAGGTAGCGTCGGGCGGAATTCGTGCCAGTGCCAATTCTACTAAATACTCAGTTTCCGGGCGGGGGATGAGGGTGTCGGGCGACACCGTCAATGTCATGTCCCAAAAATCGCGCTTGCCAGTGAGGTAAGCAACGGGTTCACCCAGGCAACGACGCGCGAGCAGAGTCTGGAATTGTGCGAGGTGTGTCTGTTCGGGCACGCGCTCCGGCCAAGTGCGCAAAAAAGTACGTGTCTGGCCCAGCGCATGGGCCAGCAGAACTTCAGCATCCAGTTGAGGGTGTTCGCACAGACCCGCGTTATGCAGTTGTGTTTCCGCTTCCAATAAAATGTTTTTGATATTGATATCTTTCGGGTTATTCGTCACTTAATTGTGCAAGTTGTTGAATTTGATGTTCATTGATCAGCGGCTCAACCACCTGATCGAGATTGCCCTGCATGATTTCATCCAGCTTGTACAGGGTGAGGTTGATACGGTGGTCGGTCATTCGTCCCTGTGGATAATTGTAGGTGCGAATACGTCCGGAGCGGTCGCCGCTGCCGACGAGTGATTTGCGGGTTTCAGCCTGTTCAGCATCCTGTTTTTCCCGTTCAGCATTGGTAATGCGGGCCTGCAATAACGACATCGCACGGGCGCGGTTTTTATGTTGTGATCGCTCGTCCTGACATTCCACCACTGTGCCGGTGGGCAAATGGGTGATGCGAATCGCCGAATCGGTTTTATTGACATGCTGACCACCGGCACCGGAGGCTCGAAAGGTATCGACTTTAAGATCGGCAGAATTGATTTCGATTTGCTCCACTTCGGCCACTTCCGGCATGACTGCCACGGTGCAAGCGGAAGTGTGAATACGTCCCTGGGATTCGGTTTCCGGCACGCGCTGCACTCGGTGACCGCCAGATTCAAACTTGAGTCGCGAATAGGTGCCCTGGCCGATGATGCGCAGAATGATCTCTTTATAACCGCCGTGCTCGCCCTGACTTTCGTTAATAATTTCGACCTGCCAGCGGCGGTTTTCCGCATAACGCGAGTACATGCGAAACAGATCGCCAGCAAACAGCGCAGCCTCGTCACCGCCAGTACCCGCGCGAATTTCCAGAAAAGTATTGCTGCTGTCGTTGGGGTCAGTGGGCAATAACAGTTTTTGTAATTCGAGTTCCAGTGTCTGCTGACGCTCTTTGGTACTTTCGAGCTCTTCTTCGCCCATTTTGCGCATTTCGGGGTCATCATCTTTGAGCAGTGCTTCGGCCTCGTGCAAATCGTCTAACGTGGACTGGTAGTCCTTGAAACATTTCACCAGGGGGTCAATCTGTGCGTATTCTTTGGATAACTCGCGAAACTGGTTTTGATCCGACATGACACCGGGATCAGCGAGCAGAGCGCTGACTTCTTCGAGACGATCCGCGATGGTTTCCAGTTTGCTGTGAATCGATGGTTTCATAATTCGCCTGTATTATTTTGTCTTATACCTATGTAAAAGCCTAAATCTCAAACGCTATGGGTATATTTAATCCTGTGTCAGCCATTTTCCCCAGTCTGTCAGCATTTTCCGGGATAGCATCAGGATAGTCTTTTTGACTCGGATTTTTTTTGTTCAACACAGTAAAGAGCAACTCCCGCCCACAAAAAACGGCTGCCGAAGCAGCCGTTTTGTATCGGTGTGATAAACACTTGTTACCGATAGTCCCCACCATCGGAATGCTTGATACGCGACAACCCTAACAATCTTGTGGTGTAATAGCAACAAGAATAAAACCAAAAGTTCATGGAGGGGAGTAATGGGTTATCGATTGGGGATAGACCTTGGTACCGCATCGGTTGGTCTTGTATGCATCAGGCTGGATGCGGACAAAGAACCTGCTGATATTGCATACCACTGCGCGCATATTTTCCAGGAACCTGTAGAGCCCGCCACAGGCGGTGGCGTTGGAAACACCAAGGCATCTGCCCGTGGCGCTGCTCGTCGAACCCGCCGACTTATCGACCGTCGTGTAAGTCGGCTACAAGACCTCGCGGCAATCTCTGAGCTACTAAAAGTTGACCCTCAGACCATCATCCCTGATAACGGACGATGCTTGCACGAAGCTCGCAGCCAGGCAGTAACAAAACCAATCACGCTGGAAAATTTGGGCAGAGTATTCTTTCGCATAGCAAAGCGTCGTGGTTATGCCGGTGGTTTCCAGGTTAAAAAAGAAGGCGACGAAGGTCAGGTTGAAGGTGGTATCAATCAACTCAGGCAACTCATGCAGGATGCAAATTGTGACTGGTTGGGACAATATTTCCTGCACCGCTTTAACAACGGAGAAACCCTCAAATTGAAAGAAGCCAAACCTGATGGCCTGTACGTCAGTCGTGACATGGTTGAAGCCGAATTTGAACAAATTTGGAAAATACAGTCGTCAGCCCACCCTATATTAAATAAGCAATACCAGGACAAGCCACTCAAAGAAGTTTTTCGCAATGTCATTTTTTATCAACGACCACTGAAATCTGTTGCTGCCATGGTCGGACAATGTCCACTCGAACCCAACTTGCCTCGCGCACCCATGAGTCAACCTGCTGCTCAGGCTTTCCGCATTGAAAAACAGATTGCTGATTTGCGTTGGGGTATGGGGCGTCGGGCGCAAAGACTATCGCCGGAGCAACAAACTGTTATCCGTGACGTACTCGCAACAAAAGAAAAGGCTACTTTTTTACAAATTTACATCGCAATGAAAAATGCTGATTGCCCAAAGCCTGAACATCGCGGCCTCAATTTCGACCGTCCCAGTCGACCTGAACTCAAAGGCAACAGCACGCTCAAGGCTATGGACAAATTGGGTCTTGCCGAGCAGTGGCAGGCGTTCAACGAAGGCACACAAATCAGTATCATTAACCTCCTCGCTGATCTGGGCTCGCCGCAGGAAGTGGATCGGGCTGACTGGTCCACCCGGTTTCGCGGTAAGGGTAAAAAAAACAAACCTGGAAAAATGTGCAAGTTTTCTTTCGATATGGTGGATTTTATCAATGCCATGGTCGCCAGCGGCAAGTTTGATCGCCTGAGCAAAATGGGATTCGATGGCGGGCGTAGCGCATACTCCATCAAGGCCCTCAAAAAACTCACGGAAAAAATGCAAGAAGGTATGGATGAATACGAAGCCACCGCGTTTCTCTATCCGAAACCCGAGAAAAAAGCTGAATTACTGACACAGCTTAACTCACACAAATCCACTGGTAATATCGTCGTCGATGTCGCGTTGCGCCAGATGCGTTATGCCGTCAATCAGGCTATTGATGCCATGGGTGGTGAGCCACCAGCGGAAGTTGTGATCGAGCTCAGTCGAGATATGGGACTGGGTCTCAAACGTCGCGCCGAAATTGAAAAAGGTATGAAAAAAAATCAGTACGAGCGTAAAAAAGCTAAAAAAGACCTGGAAAAAAACGGACACTCGGCAACCTCCACTAACATCTTCCGCTGGCGGTTGTGGCAGGAGCAGGAGAATAACTGTCCCTACTGCGAACGAAAAATCAGTCTCGGCGCAGCAGTGGATGGCAGTGAAACCAATCTGGAACACATCATTCCACGCACCCTTACCCGAGTGGGTCGTCAACAGGACCACATCATGCTGTCTCATCGGCACTGCAATGATGACAAAGGTAACCGCACACCCTGGCAAGCCTGGGGCCATGATGCAGACAAATGGAAAATCATCATCGAACGCGCAAAGGCATTGGAGAAAAAGCGACGTTTTGCCAAAGCCCGGTTTCTCACCCTGCAAGACTGGAAAGCAGAAATCATCAATAGCGATATTGTTAACGATTTCACCAATCGCCAGTATCACGAAACTTCATGGATTTCCAAGCTGGCGGCGCAATGGATGCGTACTGTATGCCAGGATGTCGCTGTCAGCCGAGGTGCAATGACTGCCCACCTACGACAGATTTGGGGGCTAAACACCGTCATCCCGGAAATACGTTTTGAATCCGGTTTGCCTGTTTTCGATACTGCGGAAAAGAAAAATATAATTACGAAAGAAGAGTTTGAGAAATATAAACCTTACTGGGAAGGCCACAATAATAACCACAGTGGTGTACAACGCACGGATCAAATGATCGAGAAACGCATAGACCATCGACATCACGTCATTGATGCATTAGTCATCGCCCTCACTTCTCGTGGTTTGTATCAAAAAATGGCACGCAATTACAAGGCCTTGAGCGAACGTGCGCAAGCAGGAGAACACGTCAAATTAAAACTCTCCATTAACCCACCGTTGAAAAATATTCGCACTCAAGCACTCGACATGATTCGAGAGCATCACATTACCCATAAACCAGATCGACATGTGGGTGGATCATTGTTCAAAGGTACCGCCTACGGCGTCACATGGGAGGAAAACGACAACGATCCCAACGCCGACCCCGAACAAAAACTTACCCTGCGCAAAAACCTCGAAGCACTGGCCGATGACAAAAGCAAACCCGATGCTGTACGTAAAGAACTGGAGAAAATTGCCAGCCTTGATACACGTCGATTAGTGATTGATACCTTCGATAAACGCATTGCCGCTGGAAAAATGGCAAAAGAAGCATTGACTAATATCCAGCACCCGCAATACCGCAATGTCATTCGGCAGGTGAAAATGTTAACTGACTACTCGGCTAACACCGCCAAGGAAATCGAGTTTGAAAGCCGATACAGTACACCGGAGAAACCCCATTATAAGTGGCTGCGACACGATAATTACGCCTATCTGGAATTAACCTGCACTCCCGGCGAGAAGCCGAACCCCCAACTTATCACACAATGGGGAGCCTTGAGACAAAAAAACCAACCCATTCCACCCAATACCAAACGGTTTTTCAAGGGTGATACGGTTGAAGACACCAAGGATGGGAAGCATTTTATTATCAAACAAATGAAAGCCCAGAATGGGGGGTTATTTGTATTAGTACCTATTACCGAGACACGTGAAGTCCGAGATATGGCCAGTAAAGATGGTCTGAGAACAATTAGCGGCCCAGCACTATCTCGGGTAAAGCTGATCAGCTAATGCCAGACAATCGTATCCTGCTCATCGAAAACCCTGCTCATCTGTCGGTAGACCTTGGACGCATAAAAATAACACGACAAGATCACGACGATGCGCATGTGCTGCCCGCTGACATCGCCGTGCTATGCCTGCATTACCACACCGTTAGCCTCACAGTTAATGTGCTGCGCGCATTGTCTGAAGCTGGCGCGGCGGTGCTGGTTACCGATGAGCAACATTTGCCCACCGGATTGCAACTACCACTGGTGGCCAATCAATTGTTAACACAACGTCTACATTTGCAAATCGCCCAACGGGAAACTCCGCTCGGCAATGATGCCTGGGCACAACTGATACAGGCAAAAATAAGTACTCAGGCAATGAATTTACGTCACCTGAAATTGAAAGGCGCATTACGACTGGAACGCCTGAGTACGGAGGTTTCGTCCGGTGACCCCAATAACAAAGAGGCACAAGCCGCTAAACATTATTGGAAGCACCTGTTTGACGACGATTTTAAGCGGGAAAAACGCGGAGCCATGGATGGCATCAATAGTCGGCTCAATTATGGCTACGCGGTATTGCGCGCCATGATCGCACGCCAACTGGTCATAAGTGGCCTCACACCTGCATTGGGGATTGGCCATCACAACAAGCAAAACCCTTTTAATCTCGCCGACGACTTTATTGAACCCTATCGTTTCCTGGTTGAACGACATATATGCACAATGGATATTGAGGACGCGGCTTTCGGGAGCAACGACAAACCTGAATTACTGGCTTTCATTGAGCAGGCCATCGTCATGAACGGTCAGGAATATCGTTTGCCCAGCGCGATCAACGAAAGTATTTCCAGTTACTGCCGATTACTGGAAAACAAAAAAGAAAAATTACTGCTACCAGAAAATGCAACAGACGAGGAATAGAACATGGCAGTTAATGGGTGGCGCGTAATGTGGGTGCTGGCCGTATTCGATTTTCCCACCACTACGCCAGAAGAACGTAAGGCGTATACCCAGTATCGTAAAGAATTGCTCAGAGAGAATTTTAATCAGCTGCAATTCTCAGTCTACCTGCGGCATTGTCCCACGCTCGCTAAAGCAGAAGCCCAGATTGCCCGGCTGCGAAATGTCATCCCGGAGAACGGCCATGTGGTATATTTTCTCATCACCGACAAACAATATGGCATGACCCGTGAATTTTTCGGTTTCCAAAAGACCCAAAAAAAGCCCGATTCGCCGAAGCAAATCGAGCTTTTCTGAAAAGACCTCCCGCAAAATCAATCACTTGCGTTTGACTTAGTTTATCAAGCATTCCGATGGTGGGGTATCGGAACTGGCGTACGGGGTGAGTTGTCTACGCAAATAGTTTATCAAGCATTCCGATGGTGGGGTATCGGAACGGGCAAACCCTGGTGGTCGGTAGCCCGATTAGTTTATCAAGCATTCCGATGGTGGGGTATCGGAACGTAGGTAAACTCGGCAATCCGGCTTGAGTGAGTTTATCAAGCATTCCGATGGTGGGGTATCGGAACTTCGAGCGTACAGTGGCTGAAAATGAGCTGAGTTTATCAAGCATTCCGATGGTGGGGTATCGGAACGAATAACGCTGTGGTCTCGGGCGTTTTTCTAGTTTATCAAGCATTCCGATGGTGGGGTATCGGAACGCTGTGCTCGCAATGCGGAGGCGCTGACATAGTTTATCAAGCATTCCGATGGTGGGGTATCGGAACCTAGTAGATAGCGTCAACATCAGGACGTTTAGTTTATCAAGCATTCCGATGGTGGGGTATCGGAACTACCGGTGCGGAGTTAATTCGCCGCCTCGCAGTTTATCAAGCATTCCGATGGTGGGGTATCGGAACCTATCGAGCGAGCCCTGTCTGCGGTCTGTGAGTTTATCAAGCATTCCGATGGTGGGGTATCGGAACCGGCGGCGGTACCAATACGGTCTGCGACAGAGTTTATCAAGCATTCCGATGGTGGGGTATCGGAACGAAGTAATTACAGATAACGTTGTAATAGGTAGTTTATCAAGCATTCCGATGGTGGGGTATCGGAACGGATTGGATCAACAGCCCATCAACAGTTGAAGTTTATCAAGCATTCCGATGGTGGGGTATCGGAACTCTGTAATCTGGTCTTTCATTCTTTCTCCCAGTTTATCAAGCATTCCGATGGTGGGGTATCGGAACTAAAGGGCGGCCACTTTAGAGACCGGAATGAGTTTATCAAGCATTCCGATGGTGGGGTATCGGAACTCTGTAATCTGGTCTTTCATTCTTTCTCCCAGTTTATCAAGCATTCCGATGGTGGGGTATCGGAACTAAAGGGCGGCCACTTTAGAGACCGGAATGAGTTTATCAAGCATTCCGATGGTGGGGTATCGGAACGCAGTAGGTTGTGCTCATTTTTGCGCCCCCAGTTTATCAAGCATTCCGATGGTGGGGTATCGGAACACAAGGTAACCGGGTTGAATGGCGTAATCAAGTTTATCAAGCATTCCGATGGTGGGGTATCGGAACCGGAGTAACGCGAGCCACTTAGTAGGTGATAGTTTATCAAGCATTCCGATGGTGGGGTATCGGAACACATATTACTGCGCTGGCCACGCAGTTTGTAGTTTATCAAGCATTCCGATGGTGGGGTATCGGAACGATATCCGCAACGTTGTGTATGCTCAAATCAGTTTATCAAGCATTCCGATGGTGGGGTATCGGAACAATGAACGCGCCAGCCATGCAGAGAAACAAAGTTTATCAAGCATTCCGATGGTGGGGTATCGGAACGAGTCCGCCGCCGACCTCAAGACCCGCGAGAGTTTATCAAGCATTCCGATGGTGGGGTATCGGAACTTTAAGATAAACGCCGTAACCCCACTGACCAGTTTATCAAGCATTCCGATGGTGGGGTATCGGAACGCAACCGACGCGGGCGCGATCAGCCAAACAAGTTTATCAAGCATTCCGATGGTGGGGTATCGGAACGACAGTGAGAGTACAAGCCGGTTTATCACCAGTTTATCAAGCATTCCGATGGTGGGGTATCGGAACAATGCCGTCCCCGCGTTGCTGTGCGGATCATAGTTTATCAAGCATTCCGATGGTGGGGTATCGGAACGCCGTGGTAGGTGAGGTCACAGTGTCCAAAGAGTTTATCAAGCATTCCGATGGTGGGGTATCGGAACATAGTTGCCATAGAGAACACAAGTGGAAATAGTTTATCAAGCATTCCGATGGTGGGGTATCGGAACTAGCAATCACACCGCCATGGTGTTTACTAAAGTTTATCAAGCATTCCGATGGTGGGGTATCGGAACTTATAATATAAAGCTTTCATTTTGTCCGCTAGTTTATCAAGCATTCCGATGGTGGGGTATCGGAACGGAGCTTTTGGTGTTAATCAATTGACATCTAGTTGTAGTAGCTCAGACCCGATCTGACAGTTGCCCATTTCTTAGGGTGACTGTTAGTTTAGATTTGAGCTAAATTTTTTTCTGCCCAAATCGATTTACCATCAATTAAAGTTTCTAGTGGTGTGCGTCC
>Ga0316204_10002707_pt1 | contig 38868 bp, 39 predicted proteins | sample 6monrhotite_MG_2_FD_205661 | JGI IMG/M metagenome (GOLD analysis project Ga0316204, IMG submission 205661) | Microbial mat bacterial communities from mineral coupon in-situ incubated in ocean water Damariscotta River, Maine, United States -... | ecosystem: Environmental > Aquatic > Marine >...
ATACTGGCGAGTAAATTAGAAAAGCTATTGTCGAAATCTTTTAAATCAATACGATCAAGATGGCAGTGTGAATCAATAAACATGGAATTAACTTTGAGGGAGTTATGATGAACGATGGAAGGCGACTAATACGTAATTAGCCGCCTGCAAAGATTTTTACATAGTATGTGTTGTACGGTCTGACTTTAATGCACCAGCAAGGTAAGTCTCAATTTTTGTACGCGTAGTGCCATTATCCTGAGGCCCGAATTGCACACCAATGCCTGAAGCCTTGTTACCCTGTGCACCAGGCGGCGTAATCCAGATAATTTTACCTGCAACCGGAAGACGCTCTTTGTCATCCATAAGGGTTAAAAGCATAAATACCTCTTCACCTAAACCGTAGGATTTATTGGTTGGTATAAACAGACCACCATTACCTACAAATGGCATGTAAGCAGCATAGAGTGCCGCCTTATCTTTAATAGTGAGTGATAAAATCCCTTGTCTCGGTGCGCCGCCAGCAGCCATGTGTTATACCCGTTTTAATTGTTTGTGCCATGATAATAGCAAATCTTCCCATAACAGTTGAGTATTCAGTGGGATAGATTGCAATTGTTTTTGTTTAATTAACTGATCCAGGTACTCATATAGACTTTGAATGCTCGACCTGTCAACTAACTTCACTAATTCAGACCGATGTGAGTCATGCACCAAATCTGCCTGTTCACCACATTGATGCAACTTCACCAGGTCCTGCACCCAGTCGTATAACCAGTTGAGCATATAATTCAATGGTAGCTTATGTAACTGTTCAGCGAGCTCAACAAGTGGTTGCCCCTTAGCTACCGAGAGCAATGATTGAATTAATAAGCGATGATTTTCCAGTAATTCAGATTCTTTTAACTGCATTGCCAATAAAGGCGCTCCATGCGCCAGGTTCAGTAATTCGCCCGATTGCCCAACTCCCTGCTCTTCCAGCCATTTGATGGCCTGTTGCGACTCAGGAATCGTGAAATGAATGAGCTGACAGCGAGAGCGTACGGTAATAGGTAACTTTTGTGGATTGGAGCTAACCAGTATCAAAATAGAATCACTCACAGGCTCTTCTAGCGTTTTTAGCAGGCTATTGGATGCATTGATATTCATATCATGTGCATCCACTATCACCACCACCTTATAGCCGCTAAACTGGCTTGTTAAGGTGAAGCTGGCAGATAACTGTCGAATATCATCGACCTTAATGGCTTTACCTTTTTCCTCTGCCTGCACAGTGAACATATCCGGGTGGGTTTCGGCCTCTAGCAACTGACAGGATGAGCAAACGCCACAAGCCGAGCCATCTGCAGATTGATTTTGGCACAACAGGCTATGCGCTAATTGCATCGCAAAGTCTAACTTCCCTAAACCCTCTGAACCAACCAGAAGCAAGGCATGAGGTAATTTACCTCCCTGCTGCTGAAGCTGAACTTTGCGCCATTGTGTTTGCTGCCATGGATATTTCATGTAGTAATACTTTATACACCGTACGTAAAAAGGTTATTTGATCATGTAAATATTACTATTTACATGATCAAACCACCATAAACAATGGATTTTAAATAGCTTATTCCGTTAATCCGAATGTCTTAATGTCCGGATAAAAAAATCAGCTCGATAACTATACTTAAGCTGATGCTTCGGTAAAGGATACCAAAATCCCCCCATCGATAGGCATCTGCTTTTAATAACCGTCAGGAGACCATAATTATGATGTTGAATGTAGCCGGCAAAAGCGTAGAGACAAATGAACAGGGATTTATCAGCAACCTCGCTGAATGGAGCGAAGACTTCACGGAAACCATCGCAAAAAATGATGGTGTAGATTTATATAATGATCATTGGGAACTAATTCTTTACTTCAGAGAGTATTACGAAGAAAACCAGGTATGCCCAACTATGCATAAAGTGGTTCGTGAACTCGGAAAAAAAGACACCCATTTTCGTAATCAAAAAGATTACGAGAAACATATTTACAAATTATTCCCTAAAGACCCAACCCATGAAGTATGCAAATTAGCTGGCTTACCCATGCCTCAACCAGATGACTAGTTTTTTCAGTGTTATCTGTTATAGCTAAAAAAAAGCACCTTAATTGGTGCTTTTTTTATGCTTACATTTATTCAACAATGTTCAATATTCGATGTTAACCCAGTAAAGACATACTTTCTAAACTGACACTATCATAACAGTGTCGGTTTCTATTTTTACATAGGCTGAACAATCGTAAAGGCACCTCGAATCTCACCAGGCTTGTAACCAACGGCTTTATCAGTCGGATAAAGTTCTTTAAGTTTAGTAGAGATATTAGAATCAATATTCTCGCCATGACATTTGAGACAGGGCATTGTTTGTAACGGTGGCATACCAATAGCCTTCATAAAGCGAAAATTCTTCTTCCCACCTTCTTCAACTACTTCAAAGTAAGCCATCTTTTCTGGTGACTCACCTGCAGCACGACGCTCTGCAAATTTTTTCAGCACTGTTGCTTCCCACGCATCAGGTGCATTCGCAGGATTGCGTAACTTCAAGCTAGTACGCCCGACTTTCCAGTTATTTTTTTCTGAAATTTGTCCTGCAATTAAAGGGGCACTTTCATTACAAACCTTTATAGCCTCTACCGGGCCGCCTTGCTTCATTGCCGTTTTCATTTTCATCATTAACTGCCCGGCAAATTCCTGAACAACCTGCTTACTCTGTTCCGCTCGGGCTTGAACGTCATCACTAGCGACACTTGCACTTAGAGGCGCCAGGCAGAGAAATGCTATTCCCATTATTTTTTTCATCTATTTAACTCCTACAAACCTTAATATATAAATTAATTCACAAGTTTTCAAAAATCGTTCTAATCTGTTTCTGTACAGATATCAGATCACCAGAGGCATCAACTGTTTTCATTCTCGCTGGATCTGCATTTGCTCGTGCAAGATATGTTTCTCTTACCCGATTAAAAAAGGCATCACGCTCCTGCTCAAAGCGATCCGGCGCGCTTCGCTTACCAGCACGCTCTCGCCCTACTTCAACTGGCGCATCTAGCAATATCGTTAAGTCGGGTCTTAAATCACCCAGAACCCAATTTTCCAGCCCTTCTATGCGCTTCACATCCAACTGTCTTCCACCACCCTGGTAAGCATAAGTAGCATCGGTAAATCGATCACACAACACCCATTTTCCACTTTCCAGTGCAGGCCTTATCACTTGCGCAACATGTTCTGCGCGCGCTGCAAACATAAGCATTAACTCGGTATCATCAGACATACCTTTGAAATCTTCTCCAAGCAGCATACCACGCAATACTTCTCCCAATGGCGTTCCGCCCGGCTCTCGAGTTTCTATATATTCAATTCCTTGTTCATCCAACATAGACTTTATGAACTCCATATTAGATGTTTTACCTACGCCTTCTGAGCCTTCTAGAGTTATAAACATAGGGCGAGTCATTTCTGCATTCCCTCACTGCCTTCAAGGGTTATAAATAGTGGTTTCGTCATTATGCTATTTCTTCTTTATTTTGCGTTGATGAACATCAACAGCGTGCTCATGTTCTTTTAAAGTTTTTGAGAATATATGTCTACCCGATCTATCCGACATAGCGACAAAATAAATGTATTCCGTTGCATCCGGATGGCTAACCGCATCGAGCGCACCCTGTCCTGGCATCGCTATTGGTGTAGGCGGCAAACCTTTTCTTGTATAAGTATTGTATGGTGTATCTTTACGTAAATCCCTAAAACGAATATCGCCTTTATAGCTATCTCCCATACCATATATAACTGTAGGGTCTGTTTGTAGTCGCATCCCTTTTCGTAACCGATTGATAAACACGCCAGCAATTTGTTTACGCTCTTCCACAATCGCACTTTCTTTTTCGACAATAGAGGCAAGTATCAAGGCTTCATAAGCTGAATTTAACGGCAAATTGGCATCACGAGATTCCCAGGATTTTTCTAGTCGTTGTTTTTGCTGTTGATAAGCCTGGCGCAATAAATCCACATCACTCATGTCTTTATGAAAACGATAGGTGTCTGGAAAAAATCGACCTTCGGGATGTTCTCCGCCATATCCCAGCGTCTGCATAATTTGTTGCGGATTTAAGTCTTTCAAATTATGTTTTAAATGAGGGGATGCACTGATTTGCTGCATCATCTGTTTAAAGGTAATTCCTTCAACCAGGGTCAAACTGTATAAACGTACTTTGCCTTTTTGCATTTGCCCAAAGAGTTCTAATACGGTCATATCTTGATTAAGCTGGTACTCACCCGCCTTCAACAATCGAGCACTACCTGTCACTCTTGCCCAAATAGAAAAATACACGCGATTAGTAATAATATTTTTATTTTCGAGGTCACGTGCCAATACTGAAACACTGGTGCCCGGCGAGAAATTATAATATTGCTCTCCGTCTACACCCAACTGTTTATTTAGAAAAAAATAAAAATCTACTGCAACAGCGCTAGATAGAATAAAAATCAAACCCAATATTTTTTTTATCATATTATTCTTCAGCTAAGCACTCAATGAATCGTTTAAGCTTGTTTGCATTGTTTTAACCTGTTCAGCTATAGTGAAGTTATATTGTTGATCACCCGATAATATTTTTGTAACAGGCCAAATACCGATTAAGCTATTAGTTATGAAAATAGAATCCATTTGTAAAAAATTCTGCTCACTAATATCTATTACATTCACAGGAATATTATTTATATCTGCCAGATTCATAACATGTTGTCGCATAACTCCCGCGACACCCGAATTTTCTAAAGAGGGAGTATAAATTTCATCATCTAACACACAAAACACATTACTCATTGTGCCTTCAATAATATGCAGGCTGTGGTCCAGCATAAAACCTTCTGCGATATGTGAATCACTCCATTCATTACGCGCCAACACATTATCTAATCGGTTTAAATGTTTAATACCGGCCAATGCTGAATTAACAGATACAGGCGTCTCACATAAACAGGCAGTCACACCTAGTGAGTTACTTTCAGTATATTCAGGCCAGCTATAAACCGCACTTATTCTGCAAGTAACATCATTATTTCCATACGCATAACCTCTACCAGAAACACCTCGCGTTAAAGTGAGCTTAATAACTGCATCGTTAGACAAGTTTAATTTTTTTATATCATCGAGCCATAACGCTTCATCCACCTGGGATAATGAGAGGCGCTCTGCTGAATGCTGCATGCGCTGCATGTGCTCATTCCACAACTGTAACTGGCCATTTTTATAGGCAATGGTTTCAAAAATACCATCACCATATTGAAGCCCACGATCACGTGCATCTACACTACTTTTCTCATGTCCATTTACGAGTATTTTATTCATCACTTACGATTCCCTGTTTGTAACGCATGGATAAGTCCTTTTGCCTTTGCTCGCGTCTCATTCAATTCATTTTCTGGATTTGAGTCTACTACAATTCCACCGCCTGCTCTAAATTGCAGCTTGTCATCATCTCGCGTAATGGTACGAATTAAAATATTTAAATCCATGCTGCCATCATGATTTAAGTAACCTAATGATCCAGTGTATGCACCACGCCCTACCTGCTCTAATTCAGCGAGTATTTCCATACAGCGTACTTTTGGGCAACCTGTAATTGTACCGCCCGGGAATACCGCTGCAATGAGCTGACCCGGTGTCATATTTTTACGTGCCGTACCACGAACATTTGAAACAATGTGGTGCACATGCTGATAGCTTTCCAGCACCATCAGTTCATTCACCTCTATGCTACCCGGCTCACATACCCGGCCTAGATCATTACGCTCCAGATCAATCAGCATAATATGCTCGGCACGTTCCTTGGGGTGTGCAAGCAACTCGGTTGATAGCCCTTTATCTGCCGCTTTATCTGCTGCTCGCGGTCGCGTACCGGCTATTGGTCGGGTTTGTATGCTACCATCTTTAACCTGTATTAAGCGTTCGGGAGAAGAGCTAATAATCGCTTTGCAACCCATTGTCACCAGCGCATTAAACGGGCCAGGATTAGATTGACTGAGCTGATGATATACACTTGCGTGATTCACCTTGGAAATTAATTTTGTCTGCCAGCGCCTTGATAGATTAACCTGAAAGACATCCCCATCGACAATATATTTATGTAGTTTTTTATGCTGCTGTAGATATGCGGTTTCGTCATCTTCCAGCATTCCATCTATATCAAATGTCTGTTTGTAGACAGATGCGTCTAGATTATTCTGCAAATCAGCTTCAATAGTTTCTACACATTCACTAAATTTACTTTCGCAGACAAGAAAAGCCTGTTGCTTATTTGCATCAATAATCACAGCGGCAGGGAAACGACTAGCAAAGGCAACGGGCAAACCATCTATTGCCTGTGGCAAGTCCAGTCCCGTTTCAATTTGTTGTGCAAGCTCGTAACCCAGATACAAAAACCAGCCACCGGTGAAAGGCAATTCGCTTTTAATGGCTATTTGCTTTTCTGCTTTCCAGGCATCATCCAGTTGCTCAAGAAAATTTTCTTTATTACTTGTAATCGTTTGTTGTGGACAGGCGAACAAGATATCAAAGCGCGCAATATCACTATTGTCATCACCACAAATTGCGGTTTTATTGCTACTTAATAAATGTGGATAGCGCTCAGGATTATTGGCATGAAGCGCCAACAGGTCTGAAGTATTGGGAAGGGCCTTAATAATCAAAGGCTGAGGCATAAGTTTTAAAGCCCAAATGAACTAATAATTAATTCACCCTCTCGACTATTAAAAAAAACGCCGAGAGGGTGAATAATTATATTTTCTTAAATAAAACAGAACCGTTTGTACCACCAAATCCAAATGAGTTTGATAGTGCGTATTGCATTTTCATATCACGTGCAATATTAGGTACGTAATCTAAATCACAATCAGGATCCTGATTATCCAGATTGATTGTTGGAGTAGCAACCTGATCATGCAAACTCATTACTGAGAATACCGCCTCGATTCCACCCGCAGCACCTAATAAATGCCCGGTCATAGATTTTGTCGACGTAACAGCCAGTGATTTAGCATGATCACCAAATGCTGCTTTAAGTGCTTGAGTCTCTGCTACATCACCGGCAGGTGTCGATGTACCATGCGCATTCACAAATTCGATTTGATCAGGATTAATACCGGCATCTTTCATAGCATTAACCATGCAACGCGCAGCACCTTCACCACCTTCCGATGGGCTGGTCATATGATAGGCATCACCACTCATGCCAAAGCCTACCATTTCAGCGTAAATTTTAGCGCCACGCGCTTTTGCATGCTCGTACTCTTCTAGCATCATTACACCAGCGCCATCACCAAGTACAAAACCATCACGATCTTTATCCCATGGGCGACTTGCTGCCTCCGGGTTATCGTTATTACGCGACAGTGCACGTGCTGCGGCAAAACCACCCATTCCTAATGGTGATGATGCCTTTTCAGCACCACCGGCAAGCATTGCATCCGCATCACCATAGGCAATCATACGTGCGGCCAGGCCAATACTGTGCGTACCTGTTGTACAAGCTGTTACAGGCGCAATATTAGGACCTTTAATGCCGTACATAATAGAGATATTACCGGAGATCATATTGATGATGGTACCCGGAATAAGGAAAGGTGAAATCTTGCGTGGGCCACCCTTATCTAAAGCTTCTTTATTCTTTTCAATTAAGGGAAGTCCACCAATACCAGAACCCACAGCAACACCGATACGCTCTGCATTTTCTTCGGTAATCTCAAGGCCTGAATCTGTAATTGCCTGAGCAGCAGCTGCAACGCCGTAATGGATAAACGTATCCATTTTTTTCATGTCTTTTTTGGGAATATACTCTGACGCATCAAAGTTCTTCACAGTACATGCAAATTTAACGGCAAATTCGGTCGTATCAAAATCGGTAATGAGTGATGCACCACTTCTTCCCGCAAGGACACTATCCCATGAAGACTTTAAATCATTGCCTACAGGTGACACGATACCTAAGCCGGTAACGACAACGCGACGTTTAGCCAAGAGCACTTCTCCAGGTTTGGTTTAATAATAATTACTGTGTATTTAGATGAGCTTGAACAGAAATGCTCTGTGTAACTAAATCACAGTAACAATTTATGGTAGACGTTTGCAAAGCAACAAAATTGCCCTGCATAAACAAAAAAAGGGCAGGCACTACGCCCGCCCTTTTTCAAAGGACTCAATTAACTGTTAGCGTTAACGTAGTCCAATGCTAGCTGAACGGTAGTGATTTTTTCAGCATCTTCATCAGGAATTTCACATTCAAATTCCTCTTCCAAAGCCATAACCAGTTCAACGGTATCTAATGAATCAGCACCTAGGTCATCTACGAATGAAGCTGCATTTGTAACTTCTTCTTCTTTAACACCTAGCTGTTCTATAACAATCTTGCGAACGCGTTCTTCAACACTGCTCATGGATGGTTCCTCTCGATTACGAATATGTTTGAGCTGCGCGGTATTTTAGTGAATAACGCCACAGACTACCAGTGATTTTTTTAAGCAATTTAAAACACTAGTATATTTATTAAAATCAATAGGTTATATAATGCTTTAAAAGTAAAATATAACACTATGGCATATACATACCACCATTAACATTAATGGTTTCACCGGTTATATAGCCCGCTTCAGGCGAAGCAAGGAAAGCCACTGCATTTGCAATGTCCTGCGGATCACCTAATTTGTTTAATGGAATTTGAGCCGTTAGCGCATCTCTTTGTTCTTCAGGTAGTTCACGCGTCATATCTGTATCGATAAAACCGGGTGCCACGGTATTAACCGTAATGTTACGCGAACCTATTTCACGTGCTAATGATTTACTAAATCCCAGAATGCCAGCTTTTGCCGCAGAGTAGTTTGTTTGCCCTGGATTACCCGTCAAGCCAACAACAGATGCAATATTGATTATGCGACCTTTACGTGCCTTCATCATTGGGCGCACAACGGCCTTCGACAATTTGAATATAGATGTCAGATTAGTTTGAATGATGTCATTCCACTGATCATCCTTCATCATCATCAATAGATTATCTCTTGTGATACCGGCATTATTAACAAGGATACTAATCGCACCAAATTCGTCTTTTATAGCTTTGATAACTGACTGAATAGACTCATCGTCAGCAACATTTAAACACATGCCCTTACCGCCCTTTGGCGATAAATATTCTGTGATTTTTTCAGCACCACCTTCTGATGTCGCCGTACCAACAACCGTTGCACCTGCAGCGGCTAGTGTTTCTGCAATCGCCTTACCAATACCACGACTTGCGCCTGTTACTAATACGATTTCATTTTCTAAATTCATAACTTTTCCTATCACTGATGCCCTAACTAACTAAGACAGAGCTTCTACTGTGCTATCAAGGCTGGCCACATCATTAATTGTATAGTGAGCAATCTCTTTATTAATTCGCTTATTTAAACCAAGCAGTACTTTACCCGGGCCACATTCAATCGTTGCTTCAACACCTTCTGCGACCAGATTATTAACCGTATCAACCCACAACACTGGATTATGTAACTGCTTTACTAAAGCTTTAGTAATATCAGAAGGTCGCGTGTACGCCTTCGCCACTACATTCTGTAAAACAGGTACCGCCGGTTTAGTTACTTTTATTTCTTCTTTTATGAACGCTGCCAGTTTCTTTGCAGCACCTTCCATTAAATTTGAATGAGAAGGTACACTCACCGGTAATTTTAACGCACGCTTGGCGCCGGCTTCTTTGGCCATTGCCATAGTAATTTCAACTGCTTGCTTATTACCTGCAATAACAACCTGGCCGGGAGAGTTAAAATTAACCGCCTGTACAGCATAGTTATCATCGCTGGCTGTTTTACAAAGATCCAGAATCACAGCATCTTCAAGACCTAAAATAGCTGCCATTGCGCCTACACCTTCAGGCACCGCTTCCTGCATTAGTTTGCCACGTTGTGAAACTAACTTCACCGCATCTTCAAACTTCAATGAGCCCGTACAAACAAGCGCTGTGTATTCACCTAAACTATGTCCTGCATATAAGGCTGGCTCTACTGAAATTTTAGATTTCAAAATTTCATACACAGCGACACCTGCTGTTAGCATTGCAGGTTGTGTTACTTCTGTTTTATTTAACTCTTCAGCAGGACCTTCCTGAACTATTTTCCATAGGTCATAACCCAAAACCTCAGATGCTTTCGCATATAATTCTGTAACAATCGGATAAGCTTCTGCCAGCTCGGCCATCATGCCAATAGATTGTGAACCCTGCCCTGGAAAGACACATGCAAATTTCATAGATTTACCTTTTAATTTAAATTTCTGAATTCTTTATTTTGTTCAGATTGTTTCAGTAAGCTTATAGTGTTTAGTTAAATACAAGCTTATAACGCAAGATGCAAACTATAACCCCAAAACATCCTGCATATCATACAAACCTTTTTCTTTACTTTGTAGCCATTGAGCAGCACGCATAGCACCTTTAGCAAAAGTCATTCTACTAGATGCCTTATGTGTAATTTCTACACGCTCACCTTCGGTGGCAAACATAACCGTATGATCACCCACTACATCACCGGCACGTATTGTTTCAAAGCCAATACTTTTTGGATCACGTGCACCTGTGTGACCTTCTCGGCCATATACTGCACATTCTTTTAAATCACGTCCCAATGTATCAGCAACCACTTCACCCATACGTAATGCTGTGCCTGACGGCGCATCAACTTTGTGGCGATGATGTGCTTCTATAATTTCAATATCATAATCTTCATTTAATACAGATGCAGCCATTTCTAATAGCTTCAGGCATAAGTTCACACCAACACTCATATTGGGTGCAAACACAACGGCAGTTTTTTCTGCTGCCTGCTGAATAAGCAATTTCTGCTCATCACTAAAACCCGTTGTTCCAATGATGATATGTTTTTTATTTTCTTTACAGATCTGTAAATTATGTAATGTAGATTCAATTGATGTGAAATCAATTAAGGTATCAAAGTCGTCAACAACACTTGCAATATCATCAACCAGTTTCACATTGAGTGTACCAACACCGGCAAGTTCACCGGCATCTGCGCCAATCAAACTAATACCGGGTCGTTCAATTGCAGCACTTAATCCACAATTTTCAGTTTGCTGGCAGGCTTCAATTAAGGTTTTCCCCATACGACCAGCAGCGCCGGTAATTGCAATTCGTAACATGTAATTTCTCTTAAAATTTAACGCTTAAATTTAATCAACAGTTTTTATAAGCTAATGTAGGCAAAGCCCTTTTCCTGATGTTCCAATAAATCAGCAGCGCCCACCTGTACAATTTCTGCAAAATCATACAGGTCATCTTTTTCCCAACCCAGGCTCTTAAGTGTATTCCCACAGGCATGAAACTTCACACCATAATCAGACAGGCTTTTTACAGATTGCATATTCTTTTCAGATACGGGTCTAACGGGAATTTTAGCCAACAAATGAATTCCAGGGCCAAATACGGTCACTACAATGGTTATATTGTCATTGTATTTTTTCAGCATTTCACTCACGGAAAACAACACAGCATCGTGATATTTTTCACTACTCTTATTTAGCTGGTATATAACATTATGATCAGTAGGATCGCCCGGGAAACGTAAGTCATCCGCTGACTCTGTTGTTGTCTGCTCAGCACTGGTGGCATGTTTGCTAACAAAAACGCCAGCCAACATACCTGCTAGTCCTGTGAGTAACTTCCTGCGTGTCGTCATGATATATATTCTCTCAGAGCTTCATGTCATCAAAAAACTTCTTAACCCCATCCATCCAGGTGCTACCCTGCGGGTTATGGTTTTTATTATCACCATGCATACTATCATCAAATTCTTTAAGCAACTCTTTTTGCTTAGCCGTTAACTTAACCGGTGTCTCAATAACAACCTTACATAAAAGGTCACCAATTGCACCACCTCGAACCGGCTTAACGCCCTTACCTTTTAAGCGGAACATTTTTCCAGTTTGTGTTTCACCTGGAATTTTCAACTTAACACGTCCGTTTAAAGTGGGCACTTCAAGTTCACCACCCAGAGCAGCTGTTGCTACGCTAATTGGTACCTGGCAATGCAAGTTACTTCCATCGCGTTCGAAAATGGCATGCGGCTTAACATGCATTTGTACATATAAATCACCCGGTGGTCCACCGTTCTCACCCGCTTCACCTTCGCCAGATAAACGAATACGATCACCATTATCAACACCTGGTGGCACTTTAACAGATAGCGTCTTACGCTCTTCTATACGCCCCTGACCATGACAGTCATTACATGGGTCTGAAATGGTTTTACCCTGGCCATGGCAATGTGGACAGGTTTGCTGAACAGAAAAGAAACCTTGTTGCATTCTTACCTGACCCGTACCGCCACAGGTTGTACAGGTTGTAGGCGATGAGCCTTTCTTGGCCCCTGTACTATCACAGGTTTTACAAGCAACTAGCGTCGGGATCTTAATCTTTGCTGTGGTGCCGCTAACCGCATCTTCCAGACTCAGCTCCATATTGTAACGCAGGTCTGAACCACGGTATGAACGACTACGCCCACCGCCGCCACCGCCGCCGAAAATATCGCCAAACACATCGCCGAAGATATCACTGAAGTTGCCGTTACCCGCACCATAGCCTCCACCAGCAGATGGATCGACACCGGCATGACCGTACTGGTCATAAGCTGCACGTTTCTGCGCATCAGATAAAATATCGTAAGCTTCTTTAGCCTCTTTAAATTTCTCTTCTGCACCGGGATTATCCTGATTTCTATCAGGATGATGCTTCATTGCTAAACGTTTAAAGGCCTTTTTTATAGCCGCTTCGTTGGCATCTTTACCTATACCCAGAACTTCGTAATAATCTCGTTTTGACATACTGATAGCGTCTCTTAAATTTCTACTTCCCTAAGTTGCTCTACTTAAGGAATGTTCTTATTACTGCTTTTTGATCGTGAAAACCATTACGTTAAATACACGAAATGCCCGGCTTAAAAAACCAGGCATTTCGTAGTGGCGCAATGCCTAAGTATTTAACTTATTTATTGTCTTCTTTAACTTCTTCGAACTCAGCATCAACCACTTCATCATCAGCGTTAGCTGCTGCATCTGCACCGGCATCCGCCGCGCCTTCTGCTGCACCCTCTTTCTGCTGTGATTGAGCGTAAGCTTTTTCAGCTACCTTGCCAGCCGCTTCAGTTAATGCCGCTGTCTTAGTTTCGATAAGCTCTTTATCGTCGCCTGCTGTTGCTTCTTTCAATTCAGCAATAGCCGTTTCGATTGCAGTCTTCTCACCTTCTTCTACCTGGTCACCCAGATCTTTCAGTGATTTCTCTGCAGAGTGAATTAAGTTATCAGCCGCATTACGCGCTTCTACTAATTCCTTCAGCTTACGATCTTCGTCCGCATGGGCCTCAGCATCTTTCACCATTTTTTCTACTTCTTCATCTGATAAACCTGAAGAAGCTTTAATGACGATTGACTGCTCTTTACCTGTTGCCTTGTCCTTAGCTGATACGTTCAATATACCGTTTGCATCGATATCCAGAGATACTTCGATCTGTGGAATACCGCGTGCTGCAGGTGGAATGTCCGTTAAGTCGAAACGACCTAGTGACTTATTACCCGAAGCCATTTCACGCTCACCTTGAAGTACGTGAACCGTTACTGCCGCCTGATTATCGTCTGCTGTAGAGAATACCTGTGATGCCTTAGTCGGGATCGTAGTGTTCTTCTCAACCAGTTTGGTCATTACACCGCCCATAGTCTCGATACCCAACGATAGAGGTGTAACGTCTAGTAACAGGATGTCAGTAACATCGCCACCTAGAACACCACCTTGAATTGCAGCACCCATGGCTACTGCTTCATCTGGGTTCACATCTTTACGTGGTTCCTTACCAAAGAAGTTTTTAACCGCTTCCTGCACTTTAGGCATACGGCTCTGGCCACCAACTAAGATAATGTCATTGATATCGCCAACACTTAAGCCAGCATCCTTCAATGCAACCTTACAAGGCTCAATCGTACGCTCAACTAAATCTTCAACCAGCGACTCAAGCTTTGCACGAGTCAATTTGATGTTCAGATGTTTAGGACCTGACGCATCAGCTGTAATGTAAGGTAAGTTAACATCAGTTTGCTGATTTGAAGAAAGTTCGATCTTCGCCTTCTCAGCACCCTCTTTAAGACGCTGTAGTGCTAGTGGATCACTGTGTAAATCCATGCCAGTGTCTTTCTTAAATTCATCTGCAAGATAATCGATCAGACGCATGTCGAAATCTTCACCACCGAGGAATGTATCACCGTTAGTCGCCAATACTTCGAACTGGTGCTCACCGTCAATGTCTGCAATTTCAATGATTGATACGTCGAAAGTACCACCACCTAAGTCGTATACCGCAATAACGTTGTCGCCCTTAAGCTTCTTGTCCATACCGTATGCAAGTGCTGCAGCCGTTGGCTCATTGATAATACGCTTAACCTCAAGACCGGCGATTTTACCCGCATCTTTCGTTGCCTGACGCTGTGAATCATTAAAGTAAGCAGGAACCGTTACTACCGCTTCAGTTACTTCTTCACCCAGATATTCCTCAGCCGTCTTCTTCATTTTTTGAAGTACACGTGCTGAAATTTCAGGTGGTGCCATCTTGTTACCACGCGCTTCAACCCACGCATCGCCGTTGTCTGCTTTGATGATTTTGTAAGGCACTAACTTGATATCGCGCTGTACAACTTCTTCGTCGAAGCGACGACCAATTAGACGCTTAACCGCGTAAAGTGTATTTTCAGGGTTGGTTACAGACTGACGCTTTGCAGACTGACCTACCATTACATCATCACCTTCACCGAAAGCAACGATTGAAGGAGTCGTACGATCACCCTCAGAGTTTTCGATTACACGAGGTGCGTCACCATCCATAATTGCGACACATGAGTTAGTTGTACCCAGGTCGATACCGATAATTTTGCCCATCTTTCTTACTCCAATAAAACTTAAATTCTTAACTTATCCCCTAGATAGGGTCAGGTTTTTATATTTCAATGCTAAATCAGCATTTTTTCTGTATCTTTCTATATTACTTTCGTTGTTACTCAGGTTGTCGCAGCGAGCTTTCAAAGCAAAGCGGAAAATGTAGGTTTGCAAATGCAAATACCCATTTCCCAACGCAAATTTGTAATCACGCCGAGCTGAGTAATAACGTTTATTCTGCTGCCTTGGACACCATCACCATCGCTGGACGAACCAGACGATCATTTAACAGGTAACCTTTTTGCATAACTGCCATCACCGTATTCGGCTCTAATTCAGCATTGGGCTGCATAGACATCGCCTGATGATGCTCTGGATTGAATTTTTCACCCTCTGGATTCAATTCAACCACATTAAATTTCTCAAATAGACCAGCCAGCATGGTTAGCGTCATTTGACTACCTTCACGTATGCTCTCTATCGTCACATTTTCTTGCAGCGATGCACTCACACCCATTTCCAGGCTATCTTTAACACCTAACAGCTCAGTAACGAATTTTTCCAGCGCAAATTTATGCGCATTTTCCAGATCTTTTTGCGTTCGACGACGGATATTATCCATCTCAGCTTTGGTACGTAGTAACTGGTCCCAGTTGTCCGTAGCCTTTTTCTCCGCCTGATCCAGACGCTCTATTAGCTCTTCTGGTGAAAAAGCCTCACCGGCTGTTTCATTAACCGCATCCAATACTTCATCAGATTGCAGATCATCCTGCATATCTGCCTGGTTTTTATCGAGGTTTTCCTCGTTTGACATCGCTGAATCTCCAAAAATATAACGTCTGAAGCGCATATGGGGGCGGTGTTTTAAGATTCAAGTAAAAAAGTGAGGGTATTTGAAAAATAGGCTTGTATGGACACAGCTAAAGAAGCGATATGGAGCATGGAATACTAAAATCTTGTTAAATAACTACTTTCAGCCGATAGCCAATAACCGAGGCGAGAGCGCTTAGTGTTTGCTTTTAACTGGCGCTAGCCTTTTGTTTTTCAGACAGTGCATCAATCGCTATTTTCACATCATTAATATCAAGCCAATCTTCCGTATCCACATGAACAGTTACCCTATCCTCCTCTTCATGCAAAGCTTCCCAATTCGATAGCTGATGATCAAGTACGCCGATATCCGCATCGGATACTCCATCTTTTCTCTCGATAATACGCTGCTTCATTACTTCAACAGAGGCTGTTAATTGCAAAATGATATAAGGGACATCTATACGCTCAGCAAGCAGCTTAAACATTTCTCTCTGCTCATACTTTAAAAAGGTAGCATCCACAATAACACTGTAACCGGCTGTCATTATCTGTTCTGCAAGCTCGGCGAGCTTGCTATAGGTCTGCTGCGAGGCCTGTGTGGAATAGATGCCAGTATTCGTCTCATTTGTAGCGCTACTACTTATATAATCGAAAAGTCGTTTACGCTCCACATCAGACCGAATACGTATCATTCCTGTTTTATCAAGCAACTGTTGAGATATGGTGCTTTTACCAACAGCAGATAATCCCTGCATAATAATTAATTTTGGTGCTGCACATTGCGTATAAGTAATCGCCAGATCTAAATATGCTTCGAACTGGGCACGTGACTTCAGGCTCTCCTCTTCGCTAATGTTTTTCTGCTCAATGCGCAAGGCATCTACCTTGGCTCGAACCAGAGCCCGATAACAAAGATAAAAATTAATAAGCGCCAGACCGGCATAATCACCCGTAATTTCAAGATATTGATTAAGAAACCGATTCGCCAATGGATGCTGTTGGTGACTCTGTAAGTCCATAACCAGAAAAGCGACTTCACTGATCACATCAATCCAGCTTAAGTGTGAGTTAAACTCTATACAGTCAAATGCCATAGGCTGATCTTTAAGCCAAATTAAATTCCGCAAATGCATATCACCATGACATTCACGAATAAAACTATCACGTTTGCGTTGCCCAAACACAGTCGCCAGTTTTACAAATTCAGATTCAGTCCATTGCAAAAGTGCAGATAATTTTTCTGCGTATATTTTTGTATCCAGATGCTCTTTTATTTGCTGAAAATTTTCTTCGACTGGATGATAAAGCACATCTTTTTCACCATAGTCCATGGTGGCATCTGCAATCGCGGCTGTATGATGAAAATCTGCCGTCATGCGTGCAAACGAATCCATATATTCAGCTTTAAGCTTTCCGGCGGCAAGCATATTATCAAGCTGTGCAGATTGCGGAAATTGCAGCATTTTTACCGCATATTCAAATGCCTCACCCGTCCCAGATACAACCGGTTTGTCTGGTGAACCAGTTATAGGAACAACGTCAAGATAGATGCCAGATGCCAGCCTGCGATTAAGGCGTATTTCCTGTTCACAAAAACCGCGCCTTTTTTCCAGTGTAGAAAAATCTAGAAAGCCAAAGTTAACCGGCTTTTTTATTTTGTAGGCAAACTCACCCGTTAGAATCACCCAGGAAATATGGGTTTCAATGAGTTCTAATTTTTTAACTGAATGATCATACACATCTGTATTCAGCATGCTTGATATATGAAAGCTCATTTTTTGATCATAGCATGCTGCCAGCAAAACCGTCTTATATATCAATCAAATCAGGATTGATGTTCGAACACCAGACTACCACCTTGTTACTTTGGTGCGACATGCCCGCTAACGACTGCCAGATGGAGACATTTAAGTTATGTTAATGAATGAGGAAGCTGACATTTAGGAAGCCTTAGTTAAGGGATTTAAACATATTGGGGGACCCAGTCCATGTTTTATTGGACGACTTGAACGTAGTGTTAGGTTTTTTTCATTAGTGAACATAAGGAATTTGTGTAGAAAATGCCTTTCCTTAGAAAATAATATGATCGCACAAAGTAGAGCATGAGTTTTGTAGACATTACAACAAGACTAACCAATTTTTGTATTATTTCAGACTCTGCTAATAACTGCGATAAATCGTGATAGAAGCTATATAGTGACAAAAGATAGCCAGATAGATTTACTGTGTGTACTAGATCCTCAAAAGCAACGTGAATTGCTATTTATCTCATTGTAGACAATCCATACTGTTTTTCAATTTTATAAACCTAACATGGAATATGGTAGCAACATTGGAATTCAACATCCCTTCATTATACTCATATTTAATATTAACCCACTAATCTAACCAGCTTAAGTCCAGCGCACTAAATATACAGGTTTTAAAATATCCAGGCTTATGTAACAAACACTTAATAAAATCGAAATGCATTAGTAACAATCCAAATCTAGAATTCCATGCAAATAATGGAGTTGTCTAGATGTCTGTATATCTTATAGCAAGAGGTGATGGTGGCGCACCAATATATCGTCAGATCCGTGATGCTTTAATAAATGAAGTACAGGAATTCTATAATCCTGGTGAATCATTACCATCTGAAAATGAACTAGCTCAGCGTTTTGGTGTAAATCGTCATACTTTGCGACGCGCCATTGATGAACTAGTTACCGATGGTTTTGTTGAGCGGCATCATGGTAAAGGAGTCTTTGTTCTTGAGCCAGCCATCAATTACTTAATCGATAGTACAACCCGTTTTACAGAAAAACTACACTCGCAGGGTAAAAGAACGACAAGTCGAGTGTTGCGTAAACAGTGTGTTCCTGCGAAGGGTAGCGTTGCATCTCGTTTAGAAATACAGGAAGGTGAAAGTGTCATATTTATTGAGACACTTCGTCAAGTTAATGAAAAACCATTTTGTATCATCTCGCACTTTCTTCCAGTTCAGACATGTGAAGCTGTTTTCGAAAACTATAACGAAGGATCACTTCATAATTTTCTTAAAAAGAATTGTGATATTGAATTAAAACGTTGTGAAAGTTTGATCAGCTCAGTCTTGCCTGCTGCTGAAGACGCCAGCCTGTTAAATATGCCTAGGCACGCTCCAATATTGCGCGTTAAAAGTATCAATCTTGATATCAAATCTAGCAAACCGATTGAATATGCAGTAACACGTTTTCGTGGCGATGCCACACAACTTTCTTTTCAACCATAAAATATTTATCTAAAACTCACGAGGAATTACTAATGAATATCAAAACTTTAATAGCTACGGGTATTGCCGTCACCATGCTAACTGGAACTGTTTCAGCCTCCTTACCGGATGGTTCAAAAGAACATCCCTTACGTGTATTAATGATCCCTGCAGATACCGGCAGCAACGACATTACTCAAGACTATAAACCTGTATTTAACGGCATTACTAAAAACTATGGCATCTACTTTGATATTAAAGCGGGTAACAGCTATTCAGCAGTTGTGGAAGGCTTATGCAACAACCAGGCTGACATAGCATGGTTAGGCGCATCTACTTTTGGCGAAGCCAATGAAAGATGCGGCGTTGACTTACTGGCTGTCGATGTTAAGAAAGGTGATTCTTCTTATTACTCAGGTATTTTTACTCGCAAAGACAAGGGTATAAAATCACTCAGTGATCTGAAAGGCAAAAGCATAGCTTTTGGTAGCACCAGTTCTACTTCTTCGTTCAATTTCCCTGTTGCCATGCTGATCGCTGATGGCGTTAATCCTGTAAAAGATTTCAACAAAGTTATCATTGCAGGCTCTCATTCAGCATCTCTGGCGGCACTGGCAGAAGGTAAGGTTGATGCAGCAGCAGCTTCATATAACTCATTTGGAAAAGCTGTTAAGAAAGGTGCAATTGATCCATCCAAGTTTATGCCTCTAGCGAAATCACAACCAATACCAAATCCACCTATGGCAATGAACAAAGGTTTAAACAATAACCTGAAGATTAAACTTCGTGAAGCATTCAACAACATTCACACCAAGATTGATTCTTCCAAAATCCGTGGCTACGGTGGCAAGAAAGTTGATCGTTACGATGCAAACTTTGATGAGAAAAAGATCTTTGCAGCACTAGCTAAACTAGGCGCTGTTACCAAGCAAGTTAAAGCAGACATGGTCGATAAAGCGGGTCAGCGTTAATTCAGATTGAATAGGCGCAAAGGGGAATAGCATGAGCTATTCCTCGAATATTTATAAACAGAGGTAGAACAATGTTACATTTTAATTCAGTTAGCCGCGTATACGACGACGGCACACGCGCAGTTGATAATGTATCTCTGCATATTCGTGAAGGCGAGTTCTGTGTATTACTGGGGCCATCTGGTGCAGGTAAATCTACTTTAATGAATATGGTTAACGGTGTTGTTGAACCCAGTAGTGGCTGCATAACACTGGGCGATATGCCACTTAACAAAAAAAACATGTCAACAATTCAACGCCGTATTGGCATGATCCATCAGCAACTTCATCTGGTGCCACGCTTATCAGTATTACATAACGTACTGGCAGGTTTATTACCCGATGTTAGTTTCTGGCGCAGTTTAATAAAATCGTTTCCACTTAAAGATCAACGTCGTGCTTGTGAATTACTTGATGAAGTCGGCATGGAAGAAAAACATTTATTTCGTCGGGCTTCAGCGCTATCCGGTGGGCAGCAACAAAGAGTCGCTATTGCTCGTGCATTTATTTCTAAACCTGAAGTTGTAATAGCCGATGAACCTGTAGCCAGTCTTGATCCTGCAATGAGTCGCAGTGTTCTTGAAAGCCTTAAATCTGCAGCAAAACATCATGGCACAACCGTGATTTGCACACTGCATCAACTGGATTATGCGCTTGAGTTCGCCGATCGAATTATCGCGCTTCGTAATGGTAAAGTATTTTTTGATGGCCACCCTGATGAGCTGGATTCAAACACTCAGTCTCAACTCTATGATCTTTCACGCCCTGAACTAAAAGCTGCTGAATTGGTGGCGGCATGAAAACTCAGACAAATCATAAGCACTGGAATGAATGGGAAATTTACCAGGCTGTTACACCGAAAAACATTATCATTCTGTTTGTAGTTTTTATTTTATTATCCTTCTCTGCGCATAACACAGAACTTGATAAAGCCTTTGTTGAAACCTCTAAAGCGGTTCTTTCTGCAGTCGGTATCGGCGATTCTCAGGTACTGGATGGTGCAGCAAGATTTGGAAGCAAGGCATTTCCTATTCAAATATCAGAACGAACAGAAGTTAATAGACTAGAAAACTTTGATCGAAACAATCTTCCCTTGTTTGCCTACTTAGAACAAGGCGAATCACGAGAATACGATGCTCTTGAAAATACCTGGAGTGTTGAAAAAGCAGAATTTCTGGTAGAGCCGATTGGTTATTTGCAGAAAGTTTTAATCAAGATGCTAGAAACAATAGAAATGGGTTTCTGGGGTACTGTTATTGCTATTACTATCTCCCTGCCCTTAGGCATTCTGGCCAGCAGAAATTATACACCACACAGACTTATTTATTCATTTGCTCGTGGCTGGTTGAGTTTTCACCGCGCTATGCCGGAACTAATCGTAGCTCTATTTCTAGTATTAATTTACGGCTTTGGTCCAATCGCAGGCGTTCTTGCTTTAGCAATACATACTAGTGGAGTACTGGGTAAGTTCTTTGCTGATGAAATCGAAAATGCACCACCGGGACCACAACTTGCTGTTAGTTCATCAGGAGCGGGAAAATTAAAAGTACTGCGCTATGCCGTATTTCCACATGTTTACCCTGCCTGGATTGCTTACACCCAATATATTTTTGAACGCAACATTCGTACAGCAACAGTGCTGGGTATAGTGGGTGCGGGTGGCATTGGCATGGAACTTAAAGGACGCTGGGATCTGTTCGATTACGGTCATGTAACTACTATTTTACTGGCCATATTCCTGACAGTAGTCGTGCTGGAGTTTTTCTCCCAGAAGCTGCGTAACAAAGCACTGTAATCGGTTTTTTAAAAAGTGAACCACCTAACTAACTTATCTAGATATCTAGAAGAATAGAGAGCCATGATAGAAAGAACTGAATGGGTAGCGGCTTTAACTGCCCAACCCACCGACAAACTAATGACTGTTATTGCTGAGTTATCCAGTAACTGGTCAATACGCCCAAAAACTTTACCTCAATCTGGATTAGGCATGTTGAAGTTAAACGACAGTGCATTTGAAGAAGCCTTTTATTTAGGTGAATTTCCACTGTCATCTGCCTGGGTAGAAATTAAAACAACTGAAGGCTTAATTGCTGAAGGTGCCGCACAAGTAATGGATGATCGTGTCGATGTCGCCGAGGCACTGGCACTTTGTGATGCTGTTTTATCAGCACAACTACCTGGCTGGGAATCTATAGCCAGCTTAGTTGATGAAGGTACGGAAATTCGCGAGGCAATTCGTCAGGAACGCAAACAAATACTCGCCAGTACACAAGTTAACTTTTCCTTACTGGATGATATAGGAGATAACGATGCTGCATCTTGATCCCATCTGGATGGCCGATAATCAGCAGGCAAATTTCCGTCTACTGCTAGATGCCATGGCGCGCCCTGGTCAATGCTATTCACTTATTATTACGCCTGAAAAAGGTCTCGCAGCACTTGCCCTGTTAGCAACACTGCTAGATTCCGAAGTATCACTGGCCGATCCTCATGCGCTACTTCATAAAGATGACTGGCCCATGCTTCAGGCGAAATCAGTGCATGCAGAACAGGCAGATTATGTCATCTGCGATGGCAATCACGCCCCAATTTTCAAACCAAAATTAGGCACCCTGCCCAGCCCAGATCAGTCTGCAACACTCATCCTTGTAGTAGATTCCATAGTTGATGGTAATGGTGATACCAGTGCTAATAGCGATATACACCTGACATTAACCGGGCCAGGTATAGCCAGCCGCAATCAATTACTTATCAAAGGACTCAATAAGCAGTGGTTAGAAAAACGTGAAGATTGGGTCTGCACCTTCCCTTTAGGTGTAGATTTCATACTGGTGGATGACAGGCAAATGGTCGCTATTCCGAGAACTACCAAAGTGGAGAAAATCTAATGGGATATGTAGCTATTAAAGGTGGCAGCCAGGCAATTGAGGGTAGTAAAGCGGTATTCGACTATTTGCGTACTCGACAGGGTGATCGTGCTGAATCACTGGATACCGATACTATTGAGCACCAGTTACGCCTTTTACACAGCCGGGTGATTTCGGAGGGCGGCATCTATCACCCACGGTTGGCATCACTTGCCATTAAACAGGCTCAGGGTGATACCCTGGAAGCCGCCTTTACACTGCGAGCTTATCGTTCTACGCAACCCCGTCTTGCTGAAACACCCATGCTGGATACTAGTAAAATGCGTATTACTCGACGCATTTCATCTGCCTTTAAAGATATACCCGGTGGCCAGATGTTAGGTGCAACCACCGATTATCATTTACGCCTGATGCGTATGGATTTACTGGATGAATCACCTGAACGTTTCCGTGCTATTACTAAAAACTGGTTGAGTGAACGAGAGGATACTGACATTCCTGATACCTTTCCGAAAGTACTTGAAGGGCTGCGTAAGGAAGGTTTGTTGCCAGCTATTAGTAAAGCAGAGCGAAGCCAGCAAGCATTCGACATTACCCGTGAACCGTTAATTTTTCCTGTACCTCGATCAGCTGCACTGGCCACAATGGCACGTGCTGAACAGGGATCATTGCTTGCCATTGCCTATTCAAATATGCGCGGTTATGGCGATGTGCACCCCACCGTTGCAGAACTGCGTGTTGGCTATTTACCGATTATGTTGCCGCACCCTGTTACCGGTGAGTTAACTGAAATTGGTGAAGTCGAAATAACCGAATGTGAAGTCGTTGCAAGCTATGAAGATGAAGATAGCAATAATAAGTCAACCTTCACGCTTGGCTACGGTGCCTGCTTTGGCCATAACGAAGTCAAAGCGGTGAGCATGGCGATTCTGGATCGATCATTGCAAAAAGGTATGAAAGACGGCCCCAGTAACCCATCGGAAGATCCGGAATATGTATTATTACATGTGGATGGCATCGACTCCATGGGATTCTGCACGCACTACAAAATGCCACACTATGTAACCTTCCAGTCTGATATGGATCGCTTACGCACGACTCAGCAAAAACAAAACCAGAAGGAGCAGACAGCATGAGTGAATCCTATCCTTTTGGCTTTCTCGATGAATATGCAAAAAAAGAAGTTCGCCGCAGTGCTTTAAAGGCAGTGGCGATACCCGGTTACCAGGTACCTTATTCCAGTCGCGAAATGCCAATGGGCCGTGGCTTTGGGACCGGCGGTTTGCAACTGACCCTGTCGCTACTGGGTAAAGGTGAAACACTCAAGGTAATTGATCAGGGCTCTGATGATTCTGTCAATGCGGTTAACCTGCGTAGTTTTATTGAGATGACCTGCGAAGGCATTAATACAACAACTATAATTGACGAGGCTGACTTCATTCAATCTCGCCATCGCATTCCAGAGAAAGCATTGCGTGAAGATCAACTTATCGTGCTTCAGGTACCCTACCCAGATCCATTAGTAATCGTTGAACCATCAGAAGACAAACGCAAAATATTACACGGTGAAGGTGATTATTCGCGGCTGCTAGTTAAGCTTTATGAAGACATCGTTAAGTTTGATGAAATTACTATTTCTCACCGTTACCCAACGCGTATTAATGGCCATTATGTGATTGATCCATCACCTATACCTCGTTGGGATGTGCCTAAGCTTCATCAATCGCCAGCACTAATATTACTAGGTGCCGGGCGCGAGAAAAAAATATATGCGGTACCTCCCTACACCGATGCTGAACCATTGGCTTTCGAAGATGTGCCTTTTCGTACTGAAGATTTCATTGATGAGACGGGGCAACGGCGCTCATGTAAACGCTGCGGTTGTATAACCAGTTTTCTCGATGAATTTATCGATTCAAATACCGGTGAAAAAGTTTATCAATGTTCTGATGCTGACTGGTGTGAAGAATATGAAACGATTGCTTTGCAAGAAAGGGAGTTAGCCAATGGATAAGATTCTCGAAGTTGAAAATTTATCGAAGGTTTATGGTCACGGATGCCCATCCTGTTTTGAGCTGACTGGTCCTGATTTTAATACCAATATCTGCCCCAACTGCGGTAGCGTAGTTGCTGCACACAATGTGTCATTTGAACTGTTTAAAGGTGAAATTCTGGGCATCATGGGTGAGTCTGGATCAGGTAAATCAACCGCAGTGAAGTGCATGAATTTCGACCAGGAACCTAGTTCTGGTCGTGCCATATTCTATGATGAAGACAAACAACATGACCTGTTCAATTTGAATAGCGCACAACAAAGAAGACTGGCCAATCATCGTTTCGGTATGGTTTACCAAAATCCTCATTTGGGTCTTAATTTCGATATCACCGCTGGCGGCAATATTGCCGAACGCTTATTGATGTCGGGTGTAAAAAACTATTCGGGAATTCGCTGTCGAGCGAAAGACTTGCTATCTCGCACTGAAGTTTTAACTGAACGTATGGATGAACTACCGAAAAACTTTTCTGGTGGCATGCAACAGCGCGTTCAGATTGCAAAGGCACTGGCGACTAATCCGCCATTACTATTTTTGGATGAAGTTACTACCGGGCTCGATCTTTCAGTACAGGCGGCCATTCTTGATTTAATTATGGAAATTCAGCAGGACATGAACACTGCGATGATTGTGGTTACCCATGATTTAGGCGTGATTCGTTTACTGGCCGGACGCACGCTAGTAATGAAATACGGCCGCATTATCGAGTCGGGGTTAACGGATCAAATACTGGAAGATCCACAACATGCCTATACTCAGCGACTCGTCGCATCAGCGCTTTAAGGAGTGGAATAATAAATGAACGATACACCCATACTGCGCGTTGAAGCATATTCAAAACAGTTTGAATTGCACGAACAGGGGAAGACTATTCCCTCCTCCTGCGATGTAAACCTGTCGGTTTACAGTGGACGACTCACTGCTTTGATTGGCCCGACCGGTGCCGGTAAATCCACGGTTTTAAAAGGTATTTACCGAACCTATTTACCTAGCAGTGGACGACTAATTTACCAAACAGCCTCGGGACATGAAATAGATTTAGCTCAGGCCGATGAACATCAAATTCTTGAATTACGTCGAACAGAAATTGCTTATGTAACGCAATTTTTACATGCCTTACCAAGGCAGGCGACTGAAGATGTAGTGGCTCAACCTTTGTTATTAAAAGGCATGGATAAAGCACAGGCAAGAGATATAGCACGTAACATGTTGGCTGCAATGAATTTGCCAGAAAGGTTATGGAATATTTCCCCTGCCACTTTTTCTGGTGGCGAAAAACAAAGGGTCAATCTTGCTCGCGGACTGGTATCCCGTCCGCGTTTACTATTGCTGGATGAGCCAACCGCCAGCCTTGATCCAAAAACCACTGATAAAGTTGTTCAACTTATTGAAAACCTGAAAGATGAAAATGTTGCCATGTTGGCCATTTTTCATCACCCCGAATTAGTAAAACGACTGGCGGATGACATTGTAGAACTGAAACCGCCAATCGCTATTGAAAATATTATTGAGGAGATAGCCTGATGAAAACCTGTTTAACTCACGCCAACATAGTACTGGCAGATAAGATTATTGAAGATGCATCCATATTGATAGAAGACGGAATAATTACTGCCATTAATCCTGAAACTGTTAAGGACGCAAATATTATTGATCTCGAAGGCAAGACATTGATGCCAGGTATGATTGATTTACATTGCGACGCACTGGAAAAAGAAGTTGAACCAAGACCTAATGTACATTTCCCATTAGACTTCGCCTGTGCCCAGGCAGATAAACGCAATGCCGCGGCAGGTATCACCACAGTTTATCATGCCCTATCTTTTGCCCATGAAGAACTGGGTGTGCGTAATAATAATTTTGCCGCCGATGTCGCCCGCGCCGTACATGCATGGCAACCTCATGCTTTGATAGATAATCGCGTACATTGCCGTTATGAAATTACCGATGAAACAGGCTTGCCTATTCTTAAACAATTACTCAATGAAAATTCCATGCATATGATTTCGATGATGGATCACACACCGGGCCAGGGCCAGTTTAAAGACATGGCAGCATACCGTGATTACCTGACACGAAATTATAAAAAGACAGCGGATGAAGTTGATGTCATTGTCGAGCGCAAAGAAGCGGCAGCTGAAGGTGCTTATGCACGAATGAATGAACTGGCAACAGCTGCACATGCCGCCAATATTTCTGTCGCCAGCCATGACGATGACTCCGCTGAACGCATCGACACAATGACAGGTATTGGTGCTGATATTTCGGAATTCCCAATCAACCTTGAAGCAGCTCAGGCAGCCAAAGCCGCTGGCATGTCTACCATTTTTGGTGCGCCCAATATACTGCGTGGCAAAAGTCAGTCAGGATCAATGAAAGCTATTGAAGCCATTCATGAAGGTGTCGCTGATTGTTTGTGTGCCGATTATTCACCTGCATCATTAATCGTTGCAATCTTTCGAATTCCTGAATTATCTGATCTTGATCTTCCCGCTGCAATTCGTTTAGTGACAAGCAATCCTGCGAAGGCCGCTCGTCTAGCAGATCGTGGAGAGATCGCCATTGGCAAACGCGCCGATCTTATCGCAGTAGACATACCCGGTGGCTTACCTCAAGTATCCACGGTATGGAGTAATGGAAAACAAGTTTATGGCGTGGTTTATGATCATGGCTAAACTTTTTTATGTAATTGGCGCTTCTGGTGCGGGCAAGGATAGCCTGATCCACCACGTACGACAAAACATGCCTGACGATGCATCGATTATGTATGCGCATCGTTACATTACCCGACCTGCTGATGCGGGTGGTGAAAATCATGTTGCATTATCTATACGAGAATTTGAACGTCGAAAAGAACTGGGCTGCTTTGCAATGCACTGGTTTAGTCATGAAACACATTACGGCATTGGTAAAGAAATAAATGTCTGGCTATCTCATGGTCTTGACGTAATAGTGAATGGATCTCGAGGCTACTTAGAGGATGCTGCAAAACTTTTCCCCGATCTGGTACCGGTGTTAATTAGTGTTGAACCCAGTGTGCTTAGCGATAGATTATTTGCTCGTGGTCGCGAGACAGATGAACAGATAAAGAAACGCTTGATACAGGCAATACTTCTGGAAAATGAAGTCAGCCATCCTCACTTATTAAAAATTGAGAACAACGGGCTTTTGCGGGATGCAGGCGATGATCTGTTGAATGCCATACTGGGTGGGGTGAAGGAAAAGTGCGCCTGACACTTCTGGGGACCGGTGATGCCGCCGGTATGCCCCTCTATGGATGTAACTGTGATCGCTGCACCATGGTCAAAGTGAATGCTGAACACCAGCGCGGCCCAACATCCGCCCTGCTCGAAGTTGATAACAAGCGATACCTGATTGATGCCGGCCTAATGGATATTGCCGACAGGTTTCCTGCATCCACTCTGGATGGCATCATACTAACGCACTTCCATGCCGATCATGTTCAAGGCCTGTTTCATTTACGCTGGGGAATAGATCAAAAGATTCCTGTCTATTGCCCCCCTGACAGCTCAGGATGTGCTGATTTATTCAAGCACCCAGGCATTCTCGACTTTCAGGTACAACGAAAATTCGAAACCATAGATTTAGGTGCACTAAAGCTTACGCCGGTGCCGTTAATCCATTCCAAACCAACCTTCGGCTACCTGATGGAGCATAACGGGCATAGCATTGCCTATCTAGTAGACACCAAAGACATACCGCCCAGAACAGAAGAGTTCCTTAGCAAGAAACTGCTAAACGCCGTTGTTTTAGACACAAGCGCTCCACCTGGCGTGGAAAGCGGAAATCACAATAATCTCGATAACACGCTAATGCTACAGCAACGAATAGATGCTAAAAAAACAGTCATGACTCACATAGGTCATGATTTTGATATATGGCTGAGTCACCACCATAAAAGCCTGCCTGAGGGCCTAATTCCTGGCTTCGACAATTACATTGTTTTTCCATAATAATTGGAATGACATTTAGATGCTCGCAGAGATAATGCTGAATCTCTGCTTTGGAGTTAACCTCAACCGGTCAACACCGCCAATAACAAGCAAACATCTTAAAACAACAAGCCATGACAAATCCCCACCTAAAACGGACATTGGAAAGTAAAATTTGTTGATAAAGGTCAATCCACTCTATATATCTACATTCATAATTTGATACTCAGACAAGTATTAACTATTCTTCGGTATATGACGGACATAAACACTCTTAAGCATCGAGCAAAGGCATTTGATTATCTGTTTGATGCCGTGGTGGTGACTGACTTGCAGGGTATTATTATCGACTGGAATTCAGGCTCGGAAAAACTCTATGGATATTCAAGGGATGAAGCCGTTGGTCAGTCTGTCAGCATACTTCACGTTCCCGATGATTCAGAACATATCACCTCTGAAGTGATATCTGCCGTTGAAAAACATGGCAAATGGTCAGGTGAAGTTAGAATGTTACACAAGGATGGACACATTGGATGGATTGAATCGATCTGCATTCCCTTTTTTGATGAAGACAATCAGATGGTAGGTGCCTTAGGCATCAATCGAGATATTACCGATCGTAAAGAAGAGATAGAACGCCTTAGCTATCTGGCGCACTATGATTACCTCACCAATATACCCAATCGATATTTATTGCTGGATCGGATTACACACCTGATCGCACAATCTGAACGTGATAAAAATATCTTTGCCCTCTTATACATTGACGTAGATAAATTCAAAACCATTAACGACACGAAGGGCCACGCATTCGGTGATGAAGTTCTGAAAGAAACAGCATTACGGCTCAAGCAATCTATCCGGAATTCAGATACGGTTGCAAGAATTGGCGGAGATGAATTTGTTGTATTACTGGAAAATATTTCTAATGAAAGAGATGTTTCGACTATGATTGAGGCATTAACAAAATCTCTTAACAAAACATTTTTGATTGATAAAGAAGAAATTAATGTTCGCTGTAGCATTGGTGCTGCCCTCTATCCAAATGAAGGTGAAACAACCGACGCCCTACTCGCTGCAGCCGATAAAGCGATGTACAAAGTCAAATATAATGAAGAAAATTACTGCGAGATTTAATGAAGATACAAACTAGATTGTATTAACTGATTTATAGTGTCTCTATCTTATTCTTAGCCTTATTTCCTACTGAAACAGGTTTTACTTTTTAATTTAACTCATTAATAAATTAAATAACTGACGCTATTGCTTCTCAATATTAAGCAAAGAATGTTTGAACCGCTGCGTCTAATGTATCACGCATATCAGGATCATCAGTCAAGGGTGTAACCATGGTCATCATACATGCAGATTGTGGCTCAACCCCTTTGCTGATTAATTGCCCTGCGTATACAAGCAGACGTGTAGAAACACCTTCATCCAGACCGTGGCCTTTCAGGTTACGTGCGCGATGTGCAATCTGAACCAGTTTTTCCGCTGTTTTTTCGTCAACACCAGATTCTTTTGAAACAATCACAACTTCTTTTTTTTCAACAGGGTAATCAAAATCCAGACCGCCGAAACGTTGTTTGGTAGATTGCTTAAGGTCTTTCATTAAGCTTTGGTAGCCAGGGTTATATGAAATAACCAGCTGGAAATCCGGGTGCGCTTCAATCAGCTCACCTTTCTTATCTAATGGAAGTGTTCTGCGGTGATCTGTTAATGGGTGAATAACAACCGTTGTATCCTGACGCGCTTCAACAACCTCATCCAGATAACATATGGCACCTATACGTGCCGCTGTCGCCAGTGGGCCGTCCTGCCATTTTGTGCCGTCCTTGTCTAACAGAAAACGACCGACCAGATCAGAGGCTGTCATATCTTCATTACAGGCAACTGTTACTAAAGGGCGCCCTAACTTATATGCCATGTACTCAACAAAGCGAGACTTACCACAACCGGTCGGCCCTTTAAGCATCATAGGCATACGTACATTGTATGCCGCCTCGTATAATGCAATTTCTTCACCTACGGGTTCGTAGTATGGTTCATCTTTAATAATATACTGTGTTGAGTCGACAGTATTTTCTGACATGATACAACCTTCGCTGGTACTGCTATTTTTATTCAAACCACAAAAAATTAATTTTAAGTCAGTGCTCTTTAAATGAATTTATGGCGTTTCAAATCACCACAAAGCAATTCAGGCTAATCTCTATTTTCATCCTTTGTTTCCAGTTCGGCATCGCCACTCCAGCCGCCTTCTTTTGCCCGCTTTATGCCTTCACCATGAATTCTCTGATGACGTTCAAACAATTCTTCTGGTAAGTTACTAACCAGGCAGCCGTACTTATCCCATTCTTTATCCACCTTGTCTAATAAGGCGTCAATACCTGCATAGATCCAGCCTTCACAGGTTTCGGTTTCTTCAATCAGACCAAAAACCCAGGCATCACGTATGATTTTACCCACACTTGTCATACCGTTATTAACATCTTTATCTATACCTACGTATTTAATCGGTGCTGCCATAGTAATTCTCTTTAAATTTACACGCCTTGAAAAAGCTAGCTGCATTTTCAAAAGGCCTTACATTAGTGGGATACAATTTTGCCACAAATGACATAGCTGTACGAATAAGAGTTGCAAATAACTGTTTAAATATCTTTAAGTAAGGGCACTGTACATAGATTTTAGTACCTTAATTACTACTGAAACAGCACTTTAACAATTTATAATAGATGAAGTTAAACAGCTTTGATGCTTACAAAGAAGCCGATACTCCGTTTGAGTTACTCGTCTGAACCCAGAGCCAGGCTTAACAAACGTGCTGTAATATTGACCGTACTAATGACTTTGCTGTATTCCATACGTGTTGGCCCTATAACGCCTAGCACACCAAGGGTATTATTTTTACTGCCATAGGGTGCAGAGATAACCGTAAAGTCATCGACACCTTCAATTCCTGCCTCTGAACCGATAAACACCTGCATATCATCCGCCTGAATACAGCGGTCCAAAAGCCCAAGCATGTCACGCTTACTTTGAAACGCCTGAAATAACTGCTGCAACTGAGTGGCGTTATTGGCCTCATCAAAACGAATTAAATTAGATTGCCCATGCAAACGAAAACCTTCCGACTCGTTATCCGGTGTTAGCACCTGATCAGCCAGTGTCACCGCTGCCGCCATCATCTCGTCAACTTGTGTTCTTGCGGTTTGCAGCTCCTGCATTAGTTTATTACGGATACTAAAAATATCTTCACCCATAAAATGCTGATTAAGATAATTAGAAATCTTCAGCAATTCATTTTGAGTGTAATCCTTATCGACATGAACAATACGATTTTGCACATCTCGCTCATTAACCACTAAAATGGCAAGAATTTTTTTATCCGGTAATGGCAGAAACTCAATTCGGCGTAGGTTCAGCTGACCCGATTTAGGCAAGGTAATAATGCCCGCCATTTGTGTTAGGTCGGTGAGCAAGTTATTCGCAACATTAATTAAACTGTCTTTATCCTGATCGCTATTTAATTCTTGTTTAATACGTTCTTTTATTGCTGACTCTAATGGGCTGAACTCCAGCATAGAATCCACATACATACGAAAACCCATATTGGTCGGCACACGCCCTGCTGAAGTATGTGGTGCAGAGACCAGACCCATGGAATCTAAATTCGCCATTACATTACGGATAGTCGCTGTAGAAATATTTAAACCTGCGGATTCCGCGAGTGTTTTTGAACCAACGGGAACGCCTTCATTTACATAACAATTAATAAGTGTTTTAAGTAAATACTGTGCACGCTGATTAAGCGGATTTGATGTGCTAGATTGAGTAACCGTTTTTTTTGACATGGGTAGTATCAATTAAAGTTTTTTGAGCTCACCATTTTCAATGGTATAAATCGTATCCATTTTTTTTGCCAACTCCATATCATGGGTGACAACAATTAAACTTGTACCAAATTCATTATTAAGGCGCATCAATACCTGCACAACCTGATTTGCCGTTGTTCTATCAAGATTACCCGTTGGTTCATCTGCACAAATACAACGAGGTTCATTGATCACAGCTCGTGCAATTGCCGCACGCTGACGTTCACCGCCAGAAAGCTCGGAAGGCTTATGATGCAAACGCCGCGTCATTCCGACTTTATCAAGTAACATACTTGCCTTATTCATTGCCTGCGAAGGTCTGGTGCCACGAATCAAGGCAGGCATTGCAACATTTTCCTGCGCGGTAAATTCAGCCAGTAAATGATGAAACTGATAAATAAAACCCAGATAGTTATTTCGTAAACGGCAGCGTTGATTTTCAGACATCTGCCCGAGGTTTTTTTCATCAATAAACACTTCACCTGAAGTAGGCATATCCAGACCACCCAACAAATGCAATAAGGTACTTTTACCCGAACCAGACGCACCAACAATTGCCACTTTTTCACCAGCTTTAATTGTAATGTTTATGTCTTTTAAAACATCTAGGCGACTTCCCCCGCCATCATCATATGACTTAGATAAGTTTGTAGCTTCTAGAACAGTATGATCTGCTGAGCCAGCGGGGAATATTGTTGATTCTGTAAATCGATCATGCGATACCATTTATATTAACTCCGCTTACTCATATCGCAATGCATCTGCTGGCTGAATACGCGCCGCTCGCCATGCAGGATAGATTGTTGCCAACACCGATAAACCAAATGCAGATAATGAATAGGTAAGCACATCTGACAAATGTAAATCTGATTTTATATCTGTAATGTAATACACATCAGCCGGTAAAAATTTAGTTTGAAACAGTGTTTCAAAGAAACCGACAATCTCACCTACATTAGACGCAATAGGCACACCAATACCAACACCTATAATAGTGCCCACTAAACCAATCACCGTTCCTTGTACAATAAACACCCACATTAAACTAGTGGGTGTCATACCAATGGTGCGCAGTATGGCAATGTCAGCCTGCTTCTCATTAACCGTCATCACCAGTGTAGAAATAATATTAAATGCAGCGACAGCTACTATTAATAATAAAATTATAAACATAACAACTTTTTCAGTTTGTAATGCTTTAAATAAATTGCTGTGCATCTTAGTCCAGTCACGCACCCAGTAATCTTCGCCGACTAATTTATCCAGTTCACGTGTAACTTTATACGCGCTAAACATATCATCTAGTTTTAATCGAAGGCCTTCGACGTTCTCACCCATACTAAATAATTTCTGCGCATCCTGAATATGCATAATAGCCATCGAACGATCAAACTGATGCATACCCGCTTCAAAAACACCAACAACGGTAAAACGTTTTAGCCGTGGCATAACGCCTACGGGCGTGACGTTTGCCTGTGGCGTAACCACTGTAATTTTTTCACCTTCGAATACGCCCATGGCATTAGCAAGTTCACGCCCCAGAATAATGCCAAACTCTCCTGCTTTTAGGTCTGATAATTTCCCCGACACCATCTTTTGATCAATTTCAGAAACATCAGGTTCCAGCTTGGGAAATACACCGCGGATGATTGCGCCACTAACTCGACTGCGATTACTCAGCATGGCCTCGTTTTGTGTAAAAGGCGCAGTGGCTATGACATTGGAATGTTTGGAAACTTTGGCCTGCATGCCTAACCAGTCATCCAGGCGACCGTCCTGTCCAGTAACCGTTGCGTGAGCTGTCATTCCCAGAGTACGTTCCCGTAGCTCTTTACCAAAACCATTCATTACGGAAAGAACAACAATCAAGGCAGCCACACCCAAAGCAATGCCCAGCATTGAGAGTAAAGCGATAAAAGACACAAAGCCATTACGGCGTTTTGCTCGGGTATACCTAAGTCCTATATAGAGTTCTTTAGGTCTAAACATGTTTGAAAAAAATCATATATTTTAAATTTTTAGTTTTATATAGCCTGTAGTTTTACAGGTATGGCATCAGTAATATTTATTTCGTAAGGGGTAATCGACGTACCATAGGCGAGTATTTCCACGCCTTCCTTTTGAGCCTGCCTTAATAACCTTCCGTACTCTGGGTCTATTGAATCTGCAGGCTCGACAAGAGTAACATCAGTACGCATGATTATAAATAGCAAGACTGCGCGATGCCCAGCCTTTACCTGCTGCATTAACTCACGCAAATGTTTCTGGCCACGCGTTGTTACTGCATCTGGAAAACTTGCCACACCCTCCTGCAAACTTAAAGTGACATGCTTTACTTCCACATATACCTTTTGTTGCTTATGGGTAAGCAAAAAATCTATACGGCTTTTCTCATCTCCATAAGGCACTTCACTCTGACAAGTTTCAAAGTCAGATAGTTCAGCAATACGCCCCTGCCGTATTGCTTCACCAGCCACTTTATTAGTGAGCCCCGTATTTATACAGGCCAATACGTTGTGCCCTAATTCAACGAGCTGCCAACTATGTGGGTATTTACGTTTCGGGTTATCCGAGACACTTAACCAGACATTTGCATCGGTAGGCGCACAGCCTGTCATTGCACCTGTATTGGCACAATGCGCTGTTATTTGCGAACCATTGTCCAGTGTGATGTCTGCGAGGAAACGCTTATAGCGCCGGATGAGTTTGCCCTTGATTAGGGGCGAGTCGAAAACCATACAGGAAGTGTAACGATATTGCGGTGCTTATACTAGATTGCAGAAGCACCGCAGTATCATATAGAAATAACAGCCTTAGTTAAATAACTTAACTAATTTTGCCAGGGTAATTTTCAATACCCGGATTTTGTTTTATACCCACCAGTGTAGGATGATTAATTTTAGGTAATCTCAGTACATTGTCCTTACCGCGATTCTTCAAAATATAGTCACGTACCACATCCCACATTAAGCGACCATCTGGTGCTTGATTAACGGTTGCCCAGCCAGCAACTTTATATTTCTGATCTGGCTCAATTGCATGACCATTATCAAGCTTTGCCTCTGTAATACGTTGATACAAAGGTTTAGCTGGATCAATCGTATAATCCATACCGCCAACACGCACCATGTCACCACCTGATTGTAAATATGGGTCAACATCAAACAGGTTGTCGGCGACACCTTCCAGAATTCGCATCAGGTCACGTCCAGACATTTCACTTACATAGGTTTCACCGTAAGTAATAGCACACTGGGTCATTACATCTTCCATGGTGATCCAGTCACCTTTCAATGTTGTTGTACCCCAACGTACACCTGCAGACATAGCAACATCTGCACCGAACTCTTCGCGCAATGCATTACATAAGATCTGATCCCATGTACCCATAAAGTTGCCGCGACGATAAAGTAAACGATCTGCTATCGCCAGCTTTTCTGAAAGAATCTCTTCGAAAGATTTACCCAGACGTGACTTATTGTAGAAAAGTTTACTAACGCGACTTTCTACAATATTTTTATCATAAACTGTCTCACGCATTTGCTTTAAATACGCTTTCATTTCTTTATCTGCTGGCAACCAGTCTGTAATAACCGGTAGCATCTTATAATCCATGGACTTGATCTGGCCGTCCTGAATATCAAAATCCATTACGCCAACAAATTTACCATTTGAACCCGCATTAGTTACCCAACAGGTACCACCTTCAACATTTTTAATTTTAAGTGGTTTTGGAATACCATCATGTGTATGACCACCGAATACCGCATTCAGGCCCGGCACACGCTCTGCCATTTTAATATCAACATCCATACCATTATGTGAAAGTAACACAACAGCATCCGGCTTTTCTTTAGCTCTAATATCCTTCACAAGCGCAATCATATCGTCTTCACGCAAACCGAATGACCAGTCTGGGAAAAATTCCTGTGGATTGGCATTTGCCGTACGTGGGAAGGCCTGACCTACGATACAGATTCGTGCACCGTTAACTTCTTTAATAACGTATGGCTGGAATGCATGACCGGTATCTTCATCAAACAGGCCACTGCCATCATATTGCTCAACCAGCTTGGGATACTCATCACCAAACATAGAGTCTTCTTTAACGCGTACGTTCTGGCCAATGAAGTCACCTTTAAATAAAGCCACATTGCTTAGCACTTCATTTTCTTTATAGGTGAATTCCCAATGTCCTACCATCACATCAAGACCGAGGATATTAGATGCCTCTACCATGTCCACACCGCGTGTCCATAATGAAGTACCTGAACCCTGCCATAAATCACCACCATCAATAGTGATCGTATTTTGCTGACCACCCGCAGTAGAACGCAGGCGATCTAATAAGGTTTTAATATGTGCAAAGCCACCTGTTTTACCAAAGGTACGCGCCGCACTTTCAAAATCGAGGTAAGTATATGCATAAGCTTCTGGTGTAGCAGGCTTATAACCCATAGCCGTCAATAATTTATTACCCACCAGGTGAGGTGGACGTCCATAGGCATCACCCACACCCAGGTTCACATTAGGCTCTCTAAAGTAAACAGGATTAAGCTGACCGTGCACGTCTGTAATATGCAAAATCCTTACGTTACCCTTCATAGGTACATTGTAAAAATCTTTTGGCATTGCAACACCAGAAGTCGTTAAACCCTGGGCTGTTTTTGACATTAAAGCAGGTACTGCAGCTGTTGCAGTTGCAGCACCTAGAATTTTGAGAAACGAACGACGATCTAAAAATGGCATGACTTCACCTTAACGATGGGGGTTACATATAAGTATAGAATGCTATTTAGGTGCATTCCCTATTCCACTCGAAGCTTTAATACAGTCCTACAATTGTAAGGACTCAATTTATAGTTATAATGATCCTACCAATAATAATGATTTTTTATTTATATTTCAAATGCTTAGAACCAAATTTATGACTCATAATGCAATCTGCAAAGTGCATTATGCAATAGCGTTATACATTATGAGTGCACTTTCTGTATGCAATTATAGCAGCGCAGATATTGTAAAGCCTGCACTAGTTGAAATTAGTGTATTTACCGAAGGCCACTACAGAGTCGAAGTCCGCGCCAGTATTGAGGCCATGATGACGGGCATTAACTCACAATATAAGACCACACAAAGCTCCCCTTTTGCTGATGCCTATGATGAATTAAGGGTATTGCAATCTGCACAATTGAAAGAAAAATTTATTCCCTTCCAACAAACGGTCACGCAGCAGATAAAGCTACATTTCGATGATCAGGCAATGGATTTACACATTACCGAAGTAAACATTCCAGTACCCGGTTATACAAAGGTACCACGCATCAGCACAATCGTATTTGAAGGCAATATAGACAGACAGGTAAAACAGCTTAACTGGTACTACCCCGCTCGCTTTTCAGACAACGCCGTTCGCGTGAGACAGGTCGATAGCGAAAATGAAAAATGGCACTGGTCAAAATGGCAGTGGATACGGGATGACAGCGTGAGTGACAACTTCTCATTGTCAGCCGTGTTTACAGATCCACCACTGCTCGACGTTATGGCCGAATACATGCTGAGCGGCTTCGATCACATAATCCCCAAAGGCCTGGATCACATCTTATTTATATTGGGCATCTTTCTGCTCAGTACAAAACTTAAACCACTGGCCTGGCAGGCCACAATGTTTACCGTGGCGCACTCTATTACCCTAAGCCTTTCTATGTTCAATGTAATCTCACTGCCCGCGAGCATTGTGGAACCATTAATTGCCTTATCTATTGCCTATATTGGGCTGGAAAACCTATTTGCCCACAAACTAAATAACAGCCGCTTAGTGCTGGTGTTTGCATTTGGACTATTACATGGGCTGGGTTTCGCTAGTGTACTCGCCGATTTTGGTATGCCCGAAAGCAGATATGCCGTTGCATTAATTGGCTTCAATATAGGCGTCGAACTGGCACAATTAGCCATACTGCTTGTGGCCTACTTTGGCATCACCATCTGGTTTAAAAACAAGGATAAATTTCACAACTACATCACCGTACCCGGCTCAATCGCTATTGGTGTAATTGGCCTTTACTGGACCTGGGATAGAATCAG
>Ga0316204_10002708_pt1 | contig 38865 bp, 29 predicted proteins | sample 6monrhotite_MG_2_FD_205661 | JGI IMG/M metagenome (GOLD analysis project Ga0316204, IMG submission 205661) | Microbial mat bacterial communities from mineral coupon in-situ incubated in ocean water Damariscotta River, Maine, United States -... | ecosystem: Environmental > Aquatic > Marine >...
GTCGAATTCCCCGGCGGCATCAAAGGCATGGCGCTGAACCTTGAAACCGATAACGTCGGTATCGTTATTTTTGGTAATGACCGTACCATCAAGGAAGGCGACATCGTCAAACGGACCGGCGATATCGTCGACGTTCCCGTCGGCAAGGGCCTGTTGGGTCGTGTCGTTGATGGTCTTGGAAATCCGATTGATGGCAAGGGGCCGCTTGAAGATGTCACGCGTACCCGTGTGGAAGTCAAAGCGCCCGGCATTATCCCGCGTAAATCTGTGCATGAACCCATGCAGACCGGCCTTAAAGCCATCGATAGCTTGATCCCGGTTGGCCGTGGCCAACGCGAATTGATCATCGGTGACCGTCAAACCGGCAAAACGGCGATTATCGTCGACACGATTTTGAACCAGAAAACGATCAACGACGCCGCCAAGGAAGAATCCGAAAAGCTCTTCTGCATTTATGTTGCCGTTGGTCAAAAGCGTTCAACCGTTGCCCAGATCGTCAAGACGCTCGAAGAATATGGCGCCATGGATTATTCCGTCGTCGTCGCTTCGACGGCGTCCGAACCTGCCCCGCTGCAGTTCCTGGCTCCGTACACCGGTTGCACCATGGGTGAATTCTTCCGTGATAACGGTATGCATGCAGTCATCTTCTACGATGACCTGTCCAAGCAGGCCGTTGCCTATCGTCAGATGTCCTTGTTGCTGCGTCGTCCGCCAGGACGTGAAGCGTATCCCGGTGACGTTTTCTACCTGCATTCGCGCCTTCTTGAACGCGCCGCTAAAATGAACGAAGAAAATGGTTCGGGTTCGTTGACGGCGTTGCCGGTTATTGAAACCCAGGCATCGGACGTTTCGGCCTATATTCCGACCAACGTGATTTCCATCACCGATGGTCAGATCTTCCTGGAAACGGAACTGTTCTATCAGGGCATTCGTCCGGCGGTGAACGTTGGTATTTCGGTGTCACGTGTTGGCTCTGCGGCCCAGATCAAGGCCATGAAAAAGGTTTCCGGCTCGATCAAGCTGGAACTGGCCCAATACCGTGAAATGGCCGCTTTCGCCCAGTTTGCGTCGGACCTTGATGCCTCGACCCAGCGTCTGCTGGCCCGTGGTGCCCGGTTGACCGAAATTCTCAAACAGGGACAGTTCAAGCCTTATCCGGTTGAAGAACAGGTTGTCGCCATTTTTGCCGGCGTCAATGGGTACCTGGATAATGTGGACGTTAATCAGGTTACTCGATACGAAGCATCGCTGATGGATGATATTCGTGCCAATGGCATCGATATCCTGACCGCTATCCGCGAGGAAAAAGATATTTCCAAAGATACCGAAACCAAGTTGAGGGCTTTTGTCGAGAATTTCACAAAAGCTTTTGCTTAAGGGACGTCGTAGCAGCCGATGGCAAACCTCAAGGACCTACGTATCCGGATCACCAGCGTTAAGTCGACGCAGAAGATCACGTCGGCCATGAAAATGGTGGCGGCGTCTAAATTGCGCCGCGCGCAAGCCGCCGCCGAAGACGGGCGCCCTTACGCCGAACGTATGGAGCGCATGCTCAGCGAAGTAACGTCGAGCCTGTCGACCATGGATGGTGCGCCCAAGTTGCTGGCGGGAACCGGTAGTGAAGAAACTCATCTGGTTGTCGCCATTACCGCCGACCGTGGATTGTGCGGTGGCTTCAACGGCTCGATCATCCGTCAGGCCCGGCGTCAGGTAAATGACCTGAAAGGCCAGGGCAAGAAGGTCAAGCTGATGTTCCTGGGTCGCAAGGGTCGCGATGGCCTGAACCGGGAATTCTCGGCCGATGTGATCGATTCCAGAGAGGGCCTGGTCAAGTCGGGTGTCGAATTTGCGACGGCTAAAGACATTTCTAGCAGTATCGTTGAACGCTTTGAAGCAGGCGAATTTGATGTCTGCACGATCATCTACAACAAGTTTGTTTCGGCGATGACGCAGGAAGTGACAAGCAGCCAGGTCATTCCTTTCCCGGTCCCTGAAAAGAATGCCGATGAAAGCGATGCCGAAACCGGCCTGAAGGCGATGTATTTGATGGAGCCTTCGGAAGAAGAAATTCTTGACGACTTGTTGCCGCGCAATTTGTCGGTACAGATTTTCCGTGCCCTGCTGGAAAGCAACGCATCCGAACACGGCGCTCGTATGACCGCCATGGACAATGCGACCCGTAACGCGGGCGATATGCTCGACGGCCTGACTCTGACTTATAACCGTACCCGTCAGGCGGCGATCACCAGCGAATTGATTGAAATTATTTCCGGCGCTGAAGCGCTATAAGGAGCCAGATACATGAGCAAGAATAACGTTGGCAAAATTACGCAGGTCATGGGCGCCGTCGTTGACGTTCGCTTCGAAGGTGAACTGCCGGCAATTATGAATGCCCTGCACATGCAGCACCAGGGCAGCTTGTTGGTTTTGGAAGTGGCACAGCACCTGGGTGAATCAACCGTCCGGACCATCGCCATGGACACCACCGACGGCCTGGTTCGCGGACAGGAAATCATGGATACCGGCGAGCCGATCATGGTTCCTGTCGGGCCTGAAACATTGGGCCGTATTCTTAACGTAATTGGTGAACCGGTCGATGAACGCGGCCCGGTCAACGCCAAGATGAGCTATCCTATTCACCGTGAAGCTCCTGCCTTCATCGATCAGTCAACGGATACCGAAATCCTGACAACGGGCATCAAGGTTGTCGATTTGTTGGCTCCTTACGCCAAGGGCGGCAAGATTGGCCTGTTCGGTGGCGCCGGTGTTGGCAAAACGGTTCTGATCATGGAATTGATCAACAACATCGTTAAAGGGCACGGCGGTAAATCGGTATTCGCCGGCGTTGGTGAGCGGACACGTGAAGGTAACGATCTGTATCACGAAATGATTGAATCTGGCGTTATCGACTTGGAAGGTGACAATTCCAAGGTGTCCCTGGTTTATGGCCAGATGAACGAGCCTCCCGGCGCACGTGCCCGGGTCGCCCTGTCCGGCCTTTCCATGGCTGAATATTTCCGCGACGAAGAAGGCCAGGACGTGCTGTTCTTCATGGACAACATTTTCCGCTTCACCCAGGCCGGTTCGGAAGTTTCCGCTCTGCTGGGTCGTATTCCTTCCGCCGTGGGCTATCAGCCGACCCTGGCCACTGACATGGGCACGTTGCAGGAACGTATTACATCCACCAACAAGGGTTCCGTGACGTCCGTGCAGGCCATTTATGTGCCTGCCGATGACTTGACCGATCCTGCACCGGCGACGTCGTTTGCCCACTTGGATGCAACCACCGTTTTGAACCGTTCGATTGCCGAACTTGGCATTTATCCGGCCGTGGATCCGCTCGATTCGACCTCGCGTGTGCTTGATCCCCGCATCGTCGGCGACGAACATTACAACACCGCTCGTGAAGTCCAACGTGTACTGCAAACCTACAAATCCCTGCAGGACATTATCGCTATTCTGGGCATGGATGAACTTTCCGAAGAAGACAAGTTGACCGTGGCACGCGCCCGTAAAATCCAGCGTTTCTTAAGCCAGCCGTTCCATGTGGCCGAAGTATTCACCGGCTCGCCGGGCGTGTTTGTTTCCCTGGAAGACACCATCAAGGGCTTCAAGGGTATTATCGAAGGCGAATACGATCACTTGCCAGAAGCGGCTTTCTACATGGTCAGCACCATTGAATCTGTGATTGAAAAAGCACAGAAGATGGCCGAAGAAGCGGCATAAGCCTTTAAGACCAAAGAAGATAGGGATCGCCAGATGGCGGAAGATAAAATCGAGCTCGAAGTTGTGACGCCGGGCAAATTGTTGCTTAGCGAAAGCGCCGACATGGTCGTCGTTCCCGGTGGCGAGGGTGACTTCGGTGTCCTGCCGGGGCACGCGCCCATGCTTGCGGGCGTTCGGCCAGGCACCATCGACATTTACGAAGGTGACAAGGTTGTTAACAGCGTATTTGTCGAAAGTGGTATTGCCGAAATATCCGGCGAGCGCTGCACGATTCTTGCCGAAGAAGCCTTTGTTGTTGCTGACCTGGACCCGGCAGCGGCACAAGAACGCCTGAGCCAGGCCCGCGCCGCGCAAAGTGCAGACAAGGAACACACTGACGGCAAGGACACCCAAGACGTCCTGGTCGCCGAAGCTATGGTCGTGGCAGCGGAAAACCGGCGCTAGTCGATCATTCGATCTGTTTTTCCAAGGTTTTAAGGCGCTCCGGACAGGCCCCGAGCGCCTTTTCCTTTGTGCGGTGAAATGGGCTGCTTGTTCAAGGTGCAGGCTTTATCAGTTCAAACGCCGCCCTGCCCAAGCTCTCGCCGTTGATCAAAATTTCAACGTGATGTTCCCCGCCGTAATAGACACGCGTGCTGATATGCCGTATCGCATGTTTCCGCGTGGCCTCATACGTGGCATGGCCTCGCAGGGTCAGGGTTTTCCACTTAAACACTTTCGGGCTGGTCTTGCCGTTGGCTTTGCGGTGGTGGATCGCGTAATCGATGATCAGGTCCTGGTCTTTTGATGATGTCGATTGCAAAGTGATGGTGAAATGAACTGCGTCGCCGAATTGAACGATTGAATTCGGTATTTCAAATTTATTCAAAGCGACTTCGGGCCTGCCGTACCCCAGGGCCTTCAATGTGGCGCGGTGACCTTGTTTGATTAACGAACGACAGGCGTGCCGAACAAGTTTTTTGCGGTGCGGCGATGCTCCTTTGTACCATTGACGCGCAATTGTCGCGACGCGGTCGGGGTGATCCTTGGCGATATCATTCAGGTGATTGGCGACCGAACGGCGCACATATTCTTGTTTGTCATCGCGTAGGGCTTTCAGGACCGGCACCATGGGGGATGGGTCTTTAATCAAACGGGGCAGTTGCATGGCCCACGGCAGGCGGGGCCGGGTTCCTTCTGACACCAACCGCCGGGCGTGGCAGTCGGGATCATTGATCCAGCTTTTCATGGTGTCGAGTGTTCGATCCTGATCGGCCAGCAAAAAATAACGAATTGCAAATTCCGATGAAAACAGGGGGGTCATTTCCTTTAGCAGTTGTAGTGACTGATCAAAGTCGTCCAGTCCGTGTTGGCCGACCACCATGGTCAATGGCAAGGAACCCCAGCCTGAAATGCCTCGATCATCGCTTGAGGGATTGGTGGCGTCGGGGTGCAGGATGGCGCGTAAAACACGTGCACGATCATCGAAGTCATCGGGCAATGCCTGATGCAACTGGTCGGCAATGAGCTGCATTCGGTCCTTTAGCTCAAGTCTGTCTAGTTTTTGCCCGATTGGCCTTTCAAACGTTTTGCGTTCAAAATCGGGTAGTTGTTTTTCCAGGTGATCGGCGATACAGACCACCAGTTTCATCGAAAAATTGTTTTTGAAAGGTTCCATGTATTTCCACCAAAGTATTTTTTAGTCGTTTATTCGTAGGTTGCGAGGGAATGATATATTTCAACACCATCGCCATCGTCTTTTGCATCCGCTCCCGTGTCCATGACCGAGAAAAATGCGTGGCACGCGGGTGAGTTCTTCTCCCGTTCAATTATCTCCTGCATGTCGCCCATGGACGCGAAATGAAGTATATCCAGATAATCCCCATCGCTTTTGCGCACGAGTTCACGGCGCAACAGACCCGGTTGATGACCCGCAAAATCTTTTTGAAAGATATGCGAAGCGGCAAGCAGGTCCGCTTCTGTTTTTCCTGGTGCCAGTTTGATGAGGGCGAGCGCGGTAATCGGATTGGCCATATTTGTTCCCCTTTGGTTTGACTGAGAGAATCAAAGAATATTGTCAATTAGGCCAATTTATGTCGTATTTGTTTGATGAAACGTACATCCGCCATGACCCGGTTTCAGAGGCTCGAATTCATTTCGGCCCGATTGAAATCGGACGATCCCCAAACTATTGGTGACATAGCAAGCGAAGCAGGCGTTAGCATACGTACATTGACCCGCGACATTCAGGTGTTGCGTGAACAGGGCCAGCCCATTGAAGCTGACCGGGGGCGCGGTGGTGGTGTGCGCCTGCATTGGAGCTGGGGGATTGGCCGATTGAATTTGAATTACGGCGAAGCCATAGATTTGTTAGTAAGCCTGGCGGTGGCCGAACAGATGAAATCTCCCCTGTTGATGGCGAACCTGGGATCCATCCGGCGAAAACTGATGGCCTCTTTTTCGCCATCCATGAAACACAAACTCAACAGTCTTAAATCCCGAATCATGATTGCCGAGACCGCCTCGCCATTTGTGCTTTCTGCTTTTTCGGCGCCAAAAGTCGGTATTGTGGAAGGCCTGCACCTGGCATTTGTAACTATGTGTGCAATGACCATCAGCTACCGGGATGAAAATGCCGCCCTGACTCAGCGCGTGATCGAACCACATTATCTTCTGCTCAGTTATCCGGTCTGGTACGTACTGGCCTGGGATCACCTGCGGGGTGATGTGCGTACGTTTCGGTGTGACCGCATTATGAAGGTGCAGGTGCATGACGAGGGGTTTCGCCTTCGCCCGCTTACCCGTTTTTCTTCGGCGACAGAAGGTGTCGAGGCCATTCAGCCCTAGTCGGCCACCATTTAATTTCTTGTATCACCATATTGCCTGCGTGTGGGGTTTGGTTCACAATCATCCAAGACCTACATGCCATATCGAAAGGACCGAGATCATAATTTTCCGCCAGTTATTTGACGCCCAAACAGGAACCTACACCTACTTGCTCGCCTGCCAAGAAACGGGGGATGCGGTATTAATTGATCCCGTTTATGAACAGGTCCGGCGCGACGGCGCGTTGCTTGGGGAACTTGGCCTTACGTTGCGTTATACCCTTGAAACCCACATCCATGCCGATCACGTCAGCGGGGGGTGGTTGCTCAGGCAAAAAACGGGCAGCAAAATTGCCCTGTCGTCGGATGCGGGCGCGCAAGGATGCGATCGTCTGCTGGCCCACGGTGACAAAATTGAATTTGGCAACCGCTACCTGAGCGTCCGCGCGACGCCCGGCCATACCGCCGGGTGCATCACTTTTGTTCTAGACACCGAAGACATGGCCTTTAGTGGCGACTGCCTGTTGATCCGGGGTTGTGGCCGGACGGATTTTCAGGGCGGTAGCGCCCGGCAAATGTTCCAGTCTGTTCACACCCAGATCTTCACCTTGCCCGAAGGTTGCCTGATCTATCCGGGACATGATTATCGTGGGCTGACCAGAACCACCGTGGCAGAGGAAAAATCTTTCAACCCCCGCCTTGGTGGTCAATTAAGTCAGGATGATTTTGCAGGCTTCATGGACAACCTGGGCCTGGATCATCCCAAGAAGATCGATGTTGCGGTTCCCGCCAATTTGAAATGCGGCGAACCCGATGATGGCAACGTTTCAGGTGATGAACCGACCTGGGCCAATCTGACCTTTACGTTTGGTGGAATTTGGGAAGTTCAGCCCCAGTGGCTGGAAGAAAACTTAAACGCGGCGCATATTCTCGACGTGCGCGAAATAGATGAGTTCGAAGGGCCCTTGGGGCGAATTCCCGGCGCGCTATTGATCCCTTTGGGGGAACTCGCCCAGCGCGCGGAAGAACTGGATAAAGCCAAACCGATCGTCACGGTCTGTCGCGCCGGCGGGCGTTCGGCGCAGGCTACTGTGATCCTGCGCCGCGCCGGTTATACCGACGTCGCCAATTTAGCCGGGGGCATGTTGCGATGGCGTGCCCAAAATTACCCAGTCGAAGGTGGTCGAGACTAGAACTCGACGTCTTGTGCCAAACCCTGCTCTTGGGCTAATTGCGCCGCCGCCGATGCCACGGCAAGATCCTGAAGCCCAACACCGGTGCCATCAAACAGGGTGATTTCATCATCTGATGAACGGCCTGTATGTTTTTTGATGATGACATCACCAAGTGGCGTAATGGCGTCTTCGGTGATCAACCCGTTTGCGATGGCGTGCTGGGTTTCGCCGATGGTGACCGATTGCGCGACCTCATCGGTGAACAGTGTTGCCGCGGCTACCAGGGCCGGATCTACTTCCTGCTTGCCTTTGGTGTCGGTCCCCATGCACGCGATGTGGGTGCCGGGTTTAATCCAGTCTTTCATCATCAGCGGTTCGTGGGCTGATGTGATCGTGATGATGACATCAGCCGCCGCACCCAGTTCTTCGCGTTCGACCGCTTCAAACGGCAAGCCAATTTCTTCAGACACTTTGGCCAGGCCAGCCAACATGGCGGGGTCCACGTTCCAGGCCACTACCTTCTTGAAGTTGCGTTGTTCGGCGGCGGCGCGAAGCTGAAAAGTCGCCTGGTGCCCGGCGCCGACCATACCCAGAACTTCTGCGTCCTGGCGTGCCAGATGGGCGATGGAAACCGAACTGGAAGCCGCCGTTCGCACGGCAGTCAGGTAGTTGCCACCAACCAGGGCTTTCAGCTTGCCGGTGTCCGGGTCGAACAGGAACACGGTGGACTGATGGTTGGTCAGTCCTTTGGCCATGTTTCCCGGCCAATAACCGCCGGATTTAACGCCCAATGCCATTCCGGCCTTATCGAACCCGGATTTAAAGCCATAAAGCGCATCGGCATGGCCAATGGCTTCACGGATGACCGGAAAGTTATAGGCATCTCCCCGTGACATGGCGGCGAATACGCCTTCTACGGCATTAAACGCATCGGCGCGTCCGACGACCTGTTTGCAGATATCTTCGCTGACGATCAACATCTTAGTACGCCATGCCGCGAGCGGTGACAGGCCATACGCTTTCGACAACGCCGCCGCGCACGCCTACATACCAGTCGTGAACGTTGCAGGTTGGATCGCAATGCCCGGGTACCAGTTTAAGTTTTTCGTTGATTTCAAGTACTCCTTCGGGGTCGGAAATGACTCCGTGTTCGTCCGAACACTTGATGTATTCGACATCTTTGCGACCAAACACGACAGGCAGGCCACTGTCGACTGACTGCGCCTTCAGGCCGGCGTCACAGATCGCCTTGTCGGCCTTGGTGTGGCTCATGACCGAGGTCAGCAGGAACAGGGAATTTTCCCACTCGCCTTCGTCGATCCGGTTGCCGTTGGCATCCAGGATGCGACCGTAATCGGCATCCATGAAAGCGTAGGAGCCGCATTGCAGTTCGTTGAAGACTTTTGAATTGCCTTCGAAGTAATAGCTTCCCGTGCCGCCACCGCCGACAATGTCGCATTCCAGCCCAAGTTCTTTCAAGGCATCGACAGCTTCGCGCACCATGGCAACGGCGATATCGATTTTTTCTTTACGATCTTCGTATTTGTCCATGTGTTGCATGGCACCCTGATAGGCCTGAATGCCGGTGAACTTAAGTCCTTCGGCGGTATCAATGGCTTTTGCGATGTCGAGCACGGCATCGGTTGAATTAACGCCGCAGCGACCGGCACCACAGTCGATTTCGACCAGGCATTCAATGGTCGTGCCATGTTTGCGGGCGGCGGCGGAAAGGTCGGCCACATTGTCAATGTCATCAACGCACACAATGGTGCGCGCGCCCAGTTTGGGCAGGCGGGCAAGTCGGTCGATCTTGGCCGGGTCGCGGACTTGATTGGAAACCAGAACATCGGTGATGCCACCGCGTACGAAAGCTTCGGCTTCAGAAACTTTCTGGCAGCAAACACCACAGGCTTCGCCAAGCTTTTCCTGAAGCAGGGCGACGTCGACGGATTTATGCATCTTGCCGTGTACCCGATGGCGCACGCCCATGTCTTTGGCGAACTTTCCCATCTTGATGATGTTACGTTCCAGCGCATCCAGGTCCAGAACAAGGCAAGGCGTCTGGATATCGGCCTCGGCCATACCGGCGGCGGCGGGGATGTTGTAGCCAACTTCGTATTCGGCGAAATTTGTGTTGTCTTTCATAGTATTTTCCCTTTTTTAGTTGGCCCTACATCCAGGGCAGTTTTTTCAGGTCCACATTGCCGCCGGTCAGGATCACACCCACACGCTTGCCGGCAAACAGTTCTTTGTTTTTCAGGATTGTCGCCAGCGGCACGGCGCTTGACGGCTCGATGACAATTTTCATGCGTTGCCAGGTCAGGTACATGGCGTCGATGATTTCTTCCTCGGTTGCGAGCAGCACATCGGTTACATATTTTGAAACGAAATGCCAGGTACGCGGTCGCATGCTGACTTTCAACCCATCGGCAATCGTATCGGGGGCATCGTCTTCGATGATTTCCCCGGCATGGAACGAACGATAGACATCGTCGGCATTTTTGGGTTCGGCTGCGTATATCCTGGTCGTCGGCGACATGTTCGACAGGGTCAGGCATGTTCCCGAAATCATGCCGCCACCGCCGATGGGGGCGACCACGGCATCCAGGTCATTGATGTCTTCATATAGTTCCAGCGCGCAGGTGCCTTGCCCGGCGATCACCCGGTGATCGTTATAGGGATGGACAAAATCGGCACCGGTACGGGCGACCAGTTCTTCAAGCATGGCCTCTCTGGCCGCCGTCGAAGGTTCGCATTCCAGCACTTCGCCGCCGTAACCGCGAACCGCCGCTTTTTTGGCCTCAGGTGCGGTGCGTGGCATCACCACCGTCGCCTTGATGCCGCGCCGACCGGCGGCGTAACTTAAGGAAAGCGCGTGATTGCCGGATGAATGACTGGCGACCCCTTTTGCCGCCTGCTCTTCGCTTAAGCCAAACACGGCGTTGGAGGCACCTCGCGCCTTGAAAACGCCGGCCTTTTGGAAGTTTTCACATTTGAAGAACAGCTCGGCACCACTAAGGGCGTTGAAATAGCTCGACGTGAGAACCGGTGTGCGGTGGATGTAAGGTTTGATCCGTGCGTGCGCGGCCTTCACATCGTCGAAGGTCGGGATATACATGTCGGGGCTTTCGCTGATGTCGTTCATGGTGTCTTCACGCCGCCTTGGACAGGGCAATGCCCGTCGATTTCCGATAATAATCCTGTGCCGCGGCGACCCCGGAACCAAGCTCGATGGGATAGCTCAAATCCTTCATCGCCATTTCAATCGTTGCGATACCCGAAAGCGCCATAACATCGCTCAAGGACCCCAAGTGCCCGATGCGGAAGGCTTTGCCAGCCATCTCGCCCAATCCGACACCGAAGGAAACTTTATAGGCGGTATAGGCGTGGTTGGTAAGGGTGTTGCTGTCAAAACCTTCGGGAACAAAGATGGCGCTGACCGTATCGGAATAGAGATCCGGTGTTTTTGCGCACAACCGCAAACCCCAGGCCTGGACGGCATTGCGTATGCCCTGGGCAATGCGGAAATGTCGGGCGAACACATTGTCCAACCCTTCATCGAGCAGCATGGCGACACTTTCGCGCAGGCCGTTGATCAGTTGAACCGGCGGCGTGTAGGGGAAACCACCGCTGGCATTGGCGTTGACCATGTCGCGGAAGTCGAAAAAGCAGCGGGTGCATTTGGCATTGTTGGTCGCCTCCATAGCCTTTTGGCTGACGCCGACGATGGCGATGCCAGCAGCGATCATGAAGCCTTTCTGGGATCCCGAAACGGCCAGGTCGACGCCCCATTCATCCATGCGAAAATCCATGGACGCCAGCGAGCTGACGCAATCTACATACAGCATCGCCGGATGATTCGATGCGTCCATTGCCTTGCGCACGGCGGCGATATCGCTGCGCACGCCGGTCGCCGTTTCGTTATGGGTAACCAACACGGCCTTGATTTGATGGCCTGTATCGGCGGCAAGGCGTTGTGCGTACAAATCGGCGGGGGCGCCCGTGCCCCATTCGCATTCAATTATTTCAACATCAAGGTTGTGGCGCTGGCACAAATCGATCCAGCGGTGCGAGAACATACCGAAACGGGCCACCAGAACCTTGTCGCCCGGCGACAGCGTGTTGGTGATCGCGGCTTCCCAGCCGCCGGTTCCGGTCGACGGAAAACAAATCACCTGTCCGGTCCGGGTTTTGAAGATCTGCTTTAAGTCTTGCAGCAGCGGTACAAAAGTTGATTCAAAATCAGGGGCCCGGTGGTCGGTGGCCTGGACATTCATTGCCGCCCGCAACTGGTCGGGGATGTTGGTTGGGCCGGGGATGAAAATAGGGTTCTGGCCGTTCATGTCTGGTCCTCCTTGAGGGTCCGGTATGTCGTTCGCTGTTTCGATCCGCCAATACTAGCAGGTGAAATTACTTTTGCAATTTTTCTGAAAAAATGTTCCAATTTAAATGAATATAACATAAATCATTGTTTTTTAATAATTAATCTTTTTTTATTCGGCCGAGTTTAATTTTTTTGGAATTATTTTTTATTTTTATTTTGGCGAATTTAGCCTGATTTTGGCAATGATCAAGGAACGCGATGATGGAATGGCAAACACAGCAACCACCGCAAGCAGCCAAACGTTCGCGGGGCAGGCCCCGTTCCCTGCCATCGGATTCGGGCGGCAATACGGTTCAGGCGCTGGACCGTGGATTAATCCTGTTGCGGGATTTGGCTAAACAAGGGCGGGTTACCTTGACGGATATCGCCCTCAGGGTGGGCATGCCGCCGTCCACGGCGCACCGGATCCTGGCCACTTTGCAAAAGCATGGATTTGTCGATTTCGATCAGGCCAACCAGGAATGGTCCGTCGGCATCGAGGCCTTTCGTGTCGGCAGTTCCTACCTGGCCCGCACCAATCTTGTCGAAGCCGCTCAGAAAGTCATGCGCCCGCTTATGGAAGAAACCGGTGAAACGGCAAACCTGGCCATTCCCGATGGCGGTGACGTAGTTTTCATTAGCCAGGTCGAAACCCATAATCCCATTCGGGCGTTCTTTCGTCCGGGAACGCGCTCGTACATGCACGCCTCGGGCACCGGCAAGGCGCTGTTGGCGGATTTGTCGGCACGGGATCTGGAAGAAATCCTGCAAAGCAAGGGCCTGCCCGAATTCACGGACAAGACCCTGACGTCGCCCGCGGCCCTGTATGCCGACCTTGAAGAAATCAGGAAGCGGGGCTGGTCGTTTGACGATGAAGAACGTTATTCGGGCATGCGCTGCGTTGCTGCCGCCATATACAATTCCCTGGGCAAGGCGATTGCCGGGGTGTCCGTGTCGGGCCCGACGGACCGATTTGGCGATAACACGGTGTCAGAACTTGGCCCCAAAGTCAGGCGCGCCGCGGCCGAGGTGACGATGATGATTGGTGGCAAGGCGCCGGATAGCTAAAAGCCAGTATGTGGCGTTCAGGAACGTCGCTTCCGCATTTTGCCGCCTTTGCGCTGGTCGGCTCCCGACCGGGTTGCCGCGCGCGGCGCGATGCCGGATTTATCCAGGCCCAGTTCGTGGGCTTCTAGGCGGCGGACCTCGTCGCGCAGGCGGGCCGCTTCTTCGAATTCAAGGTCGGCGGCGGCGGTTTTCATGCGTTTTTCTAATTCCGCCAAATGGGTTTTCAAGTTATGGCCGACCAGGTGGGCATCGCCCGAAACGCCGGTGTCGACGGTCACGTAGTCCTTTTCGTAGACACTGCCCAGGGCATCGGTGATGTTGGATTTGATGCTTTGCGGGGTAATGCCATTGGCGGTGTTGTAGGCTTGCTGCTTTTCCCGCCGACGGCTGGTTTCGCCGATGGCGTAATCCAGCGACGCGGTCATTTTGTCGGCATATAAAATCACCCGGCCTTCGATGTGGCGGGCGGCCCGACCGATGGTCTGGACCAGTGATGTTTTTGACCTGAGAAATCCTTCCTTGTCGGCATCCAGGATGGCGACAAGCGAACATTCCGGAATATCCAGGCCTTCGCGCAGCAAGTTGATGCCGACCAGCACATCAAAGGCACCCAGTCGCAAATCGCGGATGATTTCGATGCGTTCCAGGGTTTCGATGTCTGAATGCATGTAGCGCACCCGCACGCCGTGGTCATGCAGGTATTCGGTCAGGTCTTCGGCCATGCGTTTGGTCAGGGTTGTCACCAATACCCGTTCGCCCTTGGCGGCGCAGGCTCGTGCTTCTTTCATCAGGTCATCGACTTGGGATTCGACCGGGCGAATGATGCACAAGGGATCGATCAGGCCGGTCGGTCGCACCAGTTGTTCGGTAAAAACGCCGCCGGTGCGGTCAAGTTCCCATGGCCCCGGTGTGGCCGAAACGAATACCGACTGCGGCCGCATCGCGTCCCATTCGTCGAATTTAAGCGGCCGGTTGTCAACACAACTGGGCAAACGGAAGCCAAACTCGTGAAGGTTTGTTTTGCGGGCGAAATCGCCTTTGTACATGCCGCCGATCTGGGGCACGGTTACATGGCTTTCATCGACGAACAGCAGGGCGTTGTCGGGCAGGTATTCAAACAGGGTCGGTGGCGGCTCGCCCGGATTTCGCCCCGTCAGGTACCGGGAATAATTTTCGATCCCGCTGCAAAAGCCAGTTGTTTCCATCATTTCCAGGTCAAACGTGGTGCGCTCGGCAATGCGTTGCGCTTCGATCAGCTTGCCCTCGGCGGTCAATTGCTCGACCCGCGCTTTCATCTCGGCCTTGATCTTCGGGATCGCCTGCAACAAAGTCGGGCGTGGTGTCACATGGTGGCTCGACGGATAGACGGTGATTTCTTCAAGTGTTGCTACTTTTTCGCCGGTCAGCGGATCGATCTCCCAGATTGCTTCCAGCTCGTCGCCAAAGAATGATAATCGCCAGGCCCTGTCTTCGTAATGGGACGGAAAAAGCTCGACCACATCGCCGCGAACCCGGAAACTGCCGCGCGAAAAGTCGGCATCGTTGCGCCGGTATTGCAGTTCGACAAGCCGTTTGAGCAGGTCGTTGCGGTCGAATTGGGTGCCTGCCTGTACCCGTTCGGTCATGTTGGCGTATGTTTCCACGCCACCAATGCCATAGATGCACGACACCGATGAAACGACGACAACGTCGCTGCGTTCCAGCAAGGCCCGCGTCGCAGAATGCCGCATACGATCGATCTGTTCGTTGATCGAGGCGTCTTTCTCGATGTAGGTATCGGTTCGCGCCACATAGGCTTCGGGCTGATAATAATCATAATATGAAACGAAATATTCCACCGCGTTATCGGGAAAGAACGACTTCATCTCGCTGTACAGCTGTGCCGCCAGGGTCTTGTTGTGGGCCATGATCAGGGCCGGGCGTTGCAGGGTCTGAATGGTGTGGGCAACCGTGAAGGTCTTGCCCGACCCGGTTACGCCCAGCAATACCTGTTCGCGTTCGCCTGCTTGCAGGCCCTTGGTCAGTTCGGCAATGGCCGTGGGCTGATCGCCGGCGGGAACAAAATCCGAATTCAGCCGAAAGGGGATGCCACCTTCGACAGGGGGGCGTTTTTGCGGCACGAAGGGCAAGGGGCTGGCCGGTGTGTTCATACAAGATGATATAACCGCTTTCTGGTGATCCGCCAATTCGTTAGACTGAATATTATGTCTACCAGCAACTATTTTCCGGCAACGGCCATGCCAGACGGCGACTGGTGGTCAGCCCTGTGGCCGGACCCGCAGGCGGTTTTGCAACAGCTTGGCTTGCAGGCGGGGCAATCCGTCGTCGATTTATGCTGTGGCGATGGCCATTTCACGGTGCCGCTGGCGCATCTTGTTGGGCCCAAGGGCCGGGTAATTGCCCTGGATATGGACCTTCAGATGCTACAGACGGCACAAGACCGGATGCAACGTCAGGGGCCCGGTTTTGCCGCCGATACGTGCTCCTGGATCCAAGGCGATGCCTACCGGATCGACGAACAAATTGCCGAAAAGGTCGATGTGGTCTTGATGGCCAATACCTTTCATGGGGTGCCTGATAAACAGGCATTGGCCCAAGCGGTGAACCGGGCGTTGAAACCCCAAGGCCGGTTCGTCCTGATCAACTGGCACGCCGTGGCGCGGGAACAAACAACGGTGTTGGGTCAGCCGCGTGGCCCCAAGACCGAAATGCGCTTGTCGCCAGATGATATCTGCCAAATTCTCGCTCTTGTCGGGTACGAGCCTGAAAATATCATTGATCTTCTGCCCTGGCACCATGGCACGGTGTTCCGGCTTGCTAAGCGCCCTTGAGAGGGGTAAATTGCCGCCGGTTTCAACTGAGCAGACCTGATGGAAAAGAACATGCCGTTTATCGCCGACCGCCTTTCGCTTATCAAGCCCAGCCCAACTATCGCCATATCGACCAAAGCCCGCGAATTGAAGGCCGCCGGTCGTGATGTTATCGGCTTGGCCGCCGGGGAACCGGATTTTGATACTGCCGATCACATCAAGGAAGCCGCGAAGGCTGCCATGGACCGGGGCGAAACCAAATACACCGCCGTTGCCGGAACACCCGAACTGCGCCAGGCGATTGTCGACAAGCTCAAGCGTGACAACGACCTGACCTACACCACCGAACAGATTTCGGTCGGGTGTGGTGGCAAGCAGAACATCTACAACGCCCTGATGGCGACCCTTAACCCCGGCGACGAAGTGATCATCCCGGCACCGTATTGGGTTTCCTATCCGGATATTACCTTGCTGGCCGAAGGCAAGCCGGTGTTTGTCAATTGCCCGGCCGAAGCCGGTTTCAAGATGAGTCCCGAAGCCCTGGAAGCGGCGATCACGCCGAAGACCAAGTGGCTGATCCTGAATTCACCGTCCAACCCAACGGGTGCCGGGTATACACGTACCGACATGAAGGCGCTGACCGATGTTCTGTTGCGCCATCCCCATGTGTGGGTGATGACGGATGATATGTATGAATACCTGGTCTACGACGATTTTGAATTTGTCACCCCGGCCCAGGTCGAACCGGCGTTGTTTGACCGCACGTTGACCCTGAACGGTGTCTCGAAAGCCTATTGCATGACGGGCTGGCGTGTCGGTTATGCGGCGGGCCCCGATGAAATCATCAAGGCCATGAACAAGATCCAGTCGCAAAGTACCACGCACACGGCGTCAGTCAGTCAGGCCGCCGCCGTTGCTGCCCTCAACGGACCGCGCGATTTCATTGACGCCCACAATGCGGTGTTTGTTGAACGGCGTGACCTGGTCGTTAGAATGCTCAACGAAGCCGAAGGCATCACGTGCCCGAAGCCCGATGGTGCCTTTTATGTGTATCCGTCGTGCGCAGGCATGATTGGTAAAAAAACACCGGACGGCAAAGTCCTTGAGACCGATGGCGATGTGGTTACCTATTTGCTTGATAGCGAAGGCGTCGCTGCAGTCCATGGCGAGGCGTTTGGCCTCAGCCCGCATTTCAGGGTGTCCTATGCCACCTCGACAGAACTTTTGAAAGAAGCCTGCACGCGTATTCAGCGCGCCTGCGCAGCTCTTTCCTAAGAGTCATTGACCACGGGCAATTTAGAGAAAAAAGGGGGACATACCGCCCTTTTTTCTTGTGAACCCCTGCCTATGAGTCCTACCCTGAAAGTCGACGCCCCCGCTCTGCGCGCGTCGTAGAAATATTCAGCGCTCTCGGAGCCGCGTCCAAAGCCGTTAATCATAACGAGCCTGGGAGGCACCCTCCATGTCCAATTCTAAATCACCCTCTGTACCCCGCGTCGCGGCCCTTGTCGGGCCGTATCTGTGTGGCAAAACCGCGTTGCTGGAAAGCATTTTGCTGATGGCCGGAACCCTGACGCGCAAGGGCAATGCCAAGGATGGCTACGTCGTCGGCGACGGGTCACACGAAGCGAAAACCCGTAAAATGAGTACCGAATTAAGCATCGCCCAATGCGAATATCTGGGCGACAAATGGTCGTTCATCGATTGTCCGGGATCGGTCGAGTTGAGCCAGGAAACCTACAATGCCCTGATGGTTGCCGATGCCGCCGTTGTTGTATGCGAACCCGGTCAAGACAAGGCCATGACCATAGCGCCGCTGATGAAGTTTCTTGATGATCACCAAATCCCACACACTATTTTCATCAACAAAATGGACCAAGAATCCATTGGCGTAAAAGCCACTTTCGAAGCCTTGCAGGAAGTTTCCGCCCGGCCGCTTGTGTTGCGTGAAATTCCGATCCGGGATGGTGAAGGTGTCACCGGGCATGTGGATCTGGTTAGCGAACGGGCATATGAATGGCAAGAAGGCAAGGCGTCCAACCTGATTGCCGTGCCCGAAGGCCAGCGGCCCAGGGAACAGGACGCGCGTATGGACCTTTTGGAAACCCTGGCTGACTTCGATGACGCTCTTCTGGAAGAATTGCTTGAAGAAGTGAGCCCGTCTACGGATGAAATTTATCAGAACCTGACCAGGGACTTTCAGGAAGACCGGATTGTTCCGGTCTTTTTTGGTTCTGCCGAACACGGTAACGGCGTGCACCGATTGCTAAAAGCATTGCGTCATGAAGCGCCTGAACCGATGCATACACAAAAACGTCTGGGCATTGACGGGGCCGGCGTTTCGGCCGTGGTTTTCAAATCCCTGCATGCCGGACACGCTGGAAAATTGTCATTGGCGAGACTTTTTGGCTCGGGCCTTAAAGACAGTGGAACGTTGAAGGGGGAACGGATCGGCGGTCTGTATTCCATATTCGGTCAGCGCCATGACAAAATAGCCGATGCAGGGGCGGGGCAAATTGTCGCCATTGGCAGGATGGAAGATGTCTCCACCGGCGATTTGCTGACGGAAGACAGGTGTGTGCCAATGGACGTTTGGCCCGAAATCCTAAGCCCCCTGTATGCCATGGCGATCCATGCGGAAAAAAGGGCCGATGAAGTCAAGCTGACTGAGACCCTGGCCAAAGTTATCGGCGAAGACCCCGGCCTTTCCGTGGAGCATAGCCGCGATACGGGTGAGCTATTGCTGTGGGGACAGGGTGAAATGCATTTGCTGATCGCGTTGGACCGTCTCAAGAACCACTTCAACATGGGTGTCACATCGAGCCGTCCGCAAGTGCCCTATAAGGAAACCATTCGCAAGTCGATCTCGCAGCATGCTCGCCATAAAAAACAAAGCGGCGGTCATGGTCAGTTCGGAGACGTACATCTGGACATCAGGCCTTTGCCGCGGGGGTCCGGTTTCAACTTCGATGACACCATCACCGGCGGTGCCGTGCCCAAACAATACATCGCTCCGGTTGAACACGGCATCAAGGATTATCTGGCCTGCGGGCCGCTGGGCTTTCCCGTCGTTGATTTGGCGGTAACCCTAACCGACGGCCAGTTCCATGCGGTTGACAGTTCCGACATGGCGTTCAGGGCGGCAGCTCAACAGGGCATGCGCGAGGCCATGCCCAACTGCGGCCCGGTCCTGCTTGAGCCCATATGCCAGGTTGAAATTTCGGTGCCGGGCATGTTCACGTCGAAGATCCAGCGTCTGGTCAGTTCCAGGCGCGGGCAAATTCTGGGTTTCGATGGAAAGGCAGGGTGGAAAGATTGGGATGAGGTGAAGGTGCAGTTACCCCAGTCGGAAATGTTTGATCTGGTTATCGAACTGCGGTCCATGACCATGGGGGTGGGTACCTTCAAATGGTGTTTCGATCATTTGCAGGAATTTAGTGGACGTGACGCTGACAAGGTGATCGCTGAACGGGCCGGGTAATATATGAACTCAAACCCTGAAAAAGAAAATGCCGGACCCCCAAGAGGGTCCGGCAAGTTCAACAGGGAGGTTTTACGTCTTCTGAGAGACGAAGGAACCCGTTACCTAAGGGGGGGAGGAAGGTAATCAGGACCCCGCGACGGCATCAATAACAGGGGAGGAATTGATGCCGTAATACATTGTATGTTTCTAATATAATGAACTTCTAATATATGTCCAGTGATAAATTCGTAAATGCTGCATTTTTTTACCTTACGCGGACGATCCGTCAGCGAGGGTGTTTATTTCCCCTAAAGATTTTTCATAGAAGCTCCGAATCTCCAAAACGCATCGTCCGGCGGAACTCATATCGCTGGTTTCGATGCTTTGACAGAGCTGAATTGCTGTGGCGTTAAGGGCGATCAGCCCAACAGCCCCCGACATGCCTGCCAACTTGTGCGAATGACTGCCGACTTCCTCATTGTTCCCGGCAATCCACGAGGCCTCCAAATCGTCAATAACGGCTGCGCTCTGAGCGACAAATTCAGAAAGTAAATCGTTCGCTTTATCCTTACCCAGGAATGCAGCAGTTCGAAGATATGCGTCCGGATTCAATATGGGCAATGGGGCCGTTGTCTTTTCGCGCGATAAGACGATCCGCCGCAACACCATTTCCACAAGATCAAAGTTTAGTGGTTTTTCAAGGACATCGTTCATGCCAGCAGAAAGACAGGCCAATTTTTGCTCCATCCCGGTTGCCGCGGTGACGCCAATGATCGGAATATCAGGTAACAATTTTCGGGCTTGATGAGTGGTTTCCATGCCGTCCATGCCCGGCATGAACAGATCCATCATGATAGCGTCAAATGAGCCTGCTTTCATGAGGCCAAGGGCTTCGGGCCCCGAAACAGCGGTTGTCGCCGAATGCCCTTCGCTGATCAGATAATCGGCAAGAATATCGCGATTAATCTGGACATCATCGACAACCAATATATTCAATGCACGTAGTTTCGAATTGGTATGGTAGATGAGGTTTTCATTGGAGAAATCCGTTAACACTTCTTCATCGACTGTCGGCAGCGGGATATCCACGTAGAAAACACTCCCCTTGCCCACCTTGCTTTCCAGGCCAATGGTCCCGCCCATGGCAACAACCATTTTCTTTGCGATGGCGAGGCCGAGCCCGGTGCCCCCGTGGTGCCGGGACGGGCTATTATCGACCTGCGAAAAATGTTGAAAAACGACTTCATGTTGCGATTGGGCGATGCCTATTCCTGTATCTTCGATTTCGAAGCGGATGCCATTGGGAATGTCATTGCCGGGGCAAGGGGCGACGCGAACATCGATACGGCCACTTTTCGTAAATTTCTCGGCATTGCTGAGCAAGTTTAACAACACCTGCCGTAACATCAGGGAATCGCCCGACACCAAGTGCGGCAGTCCCGGGTCAATCGTTACATAGATGGGAATGCCCCGGTCTTGCGCCCGGCTTGACATAAGGTCGACGATCCCGTTCACAAGCAGATCGATTTTTAACGGATGGGGGCTGGCTACAAAATTTCTTGATTCCGCCTTGGCATAGTCGAGTACGTTATTGAGCAGGGCACGCAAGGCGGAGCCGGAGGAGTGGATCGTCTCCACGTACTTTCTTTGACCTTCCGACAAGGCACTACGCGACAACATTTCGACCGTCGCCAAAATACCGTTAAGGGGCGTTCGTATTTCGTGGCTCATGGTCGCCAGAAAAGTAGATTTAGCCGAGTTTGCCTGATCGGCGGATAACTTATCCAGACGAAGTTGACGGACGCGATCAGCTAGGGCCAGAGACAGGACGAACATTTCAATCAAGGCCGCTGCATAGACCGACATGCCCCCCAGATCGGTGCGTTCATCTGTGAGCCCGAACAGGTCGCCCGAAATGCGAGCGGCGCCAAGCATGAGAATTCCCCAGCCAATCAGGATGTAAAGTGCCCCGGGAATTTTTCTCCAAACCCCGATCCCGCTGCTGATGATCAAAAGGGGGAGCAAAACAAGGACGCCAAGCATCAAAGCTTCGACCAGGAGAGAGCCCTCGACAAAGGGCCATAGCATCATGACCAGGGCGAGGAACAGGAAGTACAGGTGGAACAAAATTCCCATGGTCGGAATATTCTTCCGCAGGTTGAGAAATCGATAAACGAACCAACCGCCTGAAAGCTGGGTAGCGCCATGGAATAAAGGGTGAAGCAGAAAATGTTGATCGTAGAACTTGAAGAACGACTCGGTCACGCCGAGGACCGCCACATACAGAGCTATGTTCGACGCGACATAAAAGCAATAAAGCAGATAATTGCGATCTCTCAGGCTAAAGCCAAGCATCATGTTGTAGAACAGCAAAGCCAGCATGGCCCCGGTAATCAAGGTGAACAGCAAACTGCGTTGGAAGAAGGCGCTGTCGACCTCCAATTTTGGCATGGCGTAGATGGTGAAGGGGTACAACAGGGCTGCGTCAGCCCTAAAAGCAATGCTCCGGGTCTCGCCCAGGGGCATGGTGAGGGGGATGGAGTATCCCACGTTAACACTGGGCAGTGGGTCCTTCACGATGGCCTCGCGGCCGGAAACATGATGCGATTCCAATTTATCACCGTTCAGGACGTAGACGTCGATCCGGTTGACCAGGGAGTTGTAGACCGCTAGGCCCCAATCGGCGGTTGCCGATGTGTTGGTGATATCAAAGACCAGCCAGTAAACTTGCCGCCCGGGCTTGATCTTGGCTGACACCCCGACGGCGGCTGACGTCCTGGCAAGGGCTATGGCGTCGGTGTAGGTCAGGTTCTTGTCACCATCAACGATCATCGTCGCGATACTGGCTACGTCGAGACCAGCTACGCGAACTTCTTCAGCCGCTGTGCCGCCTGGGAAAAACACTGAAAACAGGCAAGAAAGCACAGCCATTTCAAAGATGATTTTCATGCCTCCCATAATAATCACCTATTTTGATCTTTTTCTCCTGTAAACGTGAATATATCGCAACCGGAGTTGACGGCTAATACCGTGATGACTGGCCCCTCCCAAAAAAGCCCCGTCTGCCGAAACGTCAGGAACAAGCCGGGCGAACGTCAGACGGGGGAGGGACAAACCGATATCTGTTTAGTTGCGGCTTCCTTCGCCTATTCGCAGGCTGCCATGTTCTATGGTGATGACATCCTGACTGGATGCTTCGATCTGATCGCTCCAACTATCTCCTGTAAGTGGATTGATTTTGACCACGCATCTTTCACAAATACCTTTCCAGAAATTGCCGGCATCAAGCGAACGGACTGTCTGTCCGGAACTTTCTATTACGACGACCCGGTACGTCACGCCGTCTTCATTCCAGATGTCGACAGCCGCTTTAGCTGGCAGCGAGCCCACCAGTGCGCCCATGAGTACGGCCGCACAAATCGAGAGAAATTTAGCTACCCCTTTTGTCTTTCCCACCTTGAATCTCCTTTAACAGTGATTCCGTTGAAGGCTGTTTTCTCCAACGTATTACCCATCTCTAACAGAGCCGGATAAGTAGTGAGTGAATGGGATGTGAATGGATCATGAATAGCCTGAAAGAGCATCAGGCTTGCCAGGGTTTCTTAAGTAAACAGCGCTCACTATTTTGAAAAAGAGAGCATGTAGCCAGACCCGGGAACGGTTACAATTTGGCCGTCTTTGCCATCTTGATTGCTAAGCTTGCGCCGTAAACGCCCAATCAAAACGTCAATGGTACGGTCACCGGGGGCATTGCCAAAGTGGGCCGTGGCATCGAGTAGTTGACTGCGCGACAAAACCCGGTTTGGCGCTCGCGCCAGGGCGACGAGTATATCGTACTCGGCCCGCGTCAAAGGAACGGTGTTCCCGTTTCTGTCGGTGACGGAACGACTGTCGAGGACCAGCATCGACCCATTACCAATTGACAGGGGGCTGTTCCCGGGCTCAGCGCCATGAGAGCGCCTGATTATGTTCTGCATGCGCAGCAGCAATTCAATGGGGTCGAACGGTTTTGTCAGATAATCGTCGGCCCCCATTTGAAGTGCTGCAATCCGATCAGTTTGATTTGTCCGGGATGTAATGACGACGATAGGTATTTGTGAAACCGAACGAATTTGCCGTATCAGAACCAGGCCATCTTCGTCGGGAAGGCCAAGGTCCAGCATCAGCAGAGAAAAATCGCTGCGATCAAGATGCTGCAACATCTCCTTGCCGTCGCCTGCGACCCTTACCTCATAGGATTCTTTTTCAAGGTATGATTTGAGTAAAGACTGCGTCAGTTTATCGTCTTCAACCAGAAGTACACGGATCATGCCCATGTGTAATCTGTACCGCGACAAACGTGTATAACGCCTGACCACATGTCGGTCACAGTATTGCTCCTCCCCCCCGGGTGTAATTCTTCATTCAAAAATCTGTATGCTTATTCAACTAGATAGACAATCAACAGGCAACGTATTTTCGGAACTTTATGGTTGCTCCTGATCAGAAACCGGCACCATTTAATTCGGTGTCGGAGAAATCAATGCGGTTCTAAATCGGGATGTTTTCGCAAAGAAAATGCCGGACCCTCGAAAGAGTCCGGCAAGTTCAACAGGGAGGTTTTACGTCCTTAAAGGACGAAGGAAGCCGTTACCTAAGGGGGGGAGGAAGGTAACGGGCTCCCTGTCTACAGCATTGATAACAGGGGAGGAATCAATGCTGCGAACTGTGTGGTCTGATCAAGATTAGAAGACCTTTATGGGTCTGCTGGTTATTCTCAAACCGAAATCTTTATCTCCCTTCGTTGCTGCATCAACCTGGTTAGAAAAAAAGGCCGGTTCCCGAAGGAACCGGCAAGTCTAACAGGGAGGCTTCACGTCTGGGAGACGTAAGGGGCCGCATGAGGCGGTCCCTTTTTTCGAGCATTGCGCTCAAAACAATTGGCCATGCTGCACTGCAACATTGCGTGATTTCAATATAGGAAAGCAGGTGCCGTTTTTCCACCGAAAATTGGACAAATTAGCTATGCAAAAAACGCATGCCAATTTCCAAACCATGTTTCCGGTACTTGGGGGTCTTACTTCAGGCCTTCTTCGGCAATCCGGCGGATCAGGAAGTCACGGAACACAATGATTCGCTTGGAATTGCGCAATTCATCGGGATAGACGAAATAGGCATCGATGGACGGGCCGCGTAGTTCCGGCAAGATTTCCACCAGGCTTTCGGATTCCCGGTGCATGTAATCGGGCAGGGCGGCGATGCCAAGGCCACTTTCGACAGCCCTGAAGATGCCATAGATGGAATTGACCTTAAGCGCTGGTTTACGCATCGCCTGATCTTTTTTCTTACCGGCACCCAGCAACCAGTTGAGACCCGTTGCCGGGGGCCTGGCGTCCTCGCCGTAGACGATCAGGCGATGATCGTCCAGGTCCGAAGGTTTCATGGGCATGCCGTTATGTTTTAAATAGTCCGGCGCGGCGAACACCTGGTAGCGCATGGTCATCAGGCGGCGCTGGACCAGGTCGGGCTGGGTCGGCGGCATCATCCGGATGGCGACATCGGCTTCCCGCATGGACAGGTCCAGTTCGGTATCGGCGAGGACAAGCGAAACGTCGATGTCGGGGTAAAGTTCCAGGAAATCCTTGATTCTTGAGGTCAGCCAAACCGAACCGAAGGCCACCGTCGTGGTGACTTTCAGGGGCCCCGTGGGGGATTGTTTGCTTTCGATAATGCGTTGTTCGGTCATGGAAAGCTTGCCGAACATTTCCTGCACGGTACGAAACAGCAAATCGCCCTGTTCGGTCAGGATCAGGCCCCGGGCATGGCGGTGAAACAGGGGGACATCAAGGCTTTCTTCAAGCCCGCTTACCTGCCTGCTGATGGCCGATTGGCTTAGGTTGAGCGCTTCGCCGGCGCGGGTCAGGCTACCCGCTTCGGCGACAGCATGAAAAACCCTGAGCTTGTCCCAATCCATCGACTCCCCCTTCCTGCCGGGCATGGTTTATTGTGCGGCCCTGGCCGTGCTTTCGGTTTCGGCGATGAATTTTTCGGCTTCCAGCGCGCTCATGCAACCGGTTCCGGCGGCAGTGACGGCTTGCCTGTAAATTTTGTCTTGAACGTCCCCTGCGGCGAACACGCCGGGAATATTGGTTGCCGTGCTGTCAGGCGCGGTGATCAGGTAATTGTCCTTGTCCATGTCCAGTTGGCCCTTGAACAGTTCCGTATTGGGGCTGTGGCCAATGGCAACAAATACGCCATCCAGGTCTACATTTGAAACCGTATCGGTCTTGATGTTGCGAACCCGAACACCGGTAACCCCGGGCGGGTTCTGATCACCCACAATTTCTTCAAGCACACTGTCCCAGATGAATTCGATTTTTGGATTGTCAAAAGCGCGCTGTTGCAGAATTTTTTCTGAACGCAATTCGTCACGGCGATGGATCAGGGTCACTTTCGATGCGTGGTTGGTCAGGTAAAGCGCTTCTTCGACAGCCGTGTTGCCGCCGCCGATCACGGCGACTTCCTTGCCACGATAGAAAAACCCGTCGCACGTGGCACAGGCCGAAACACCGAAGCCCATGAAGGCTTCTTCGCTTGGCAGGCCAAGCCAGCGGGCCGATGCCCCGGTGCAGATAACCAGGGTGTCCCCGGTGTAGGTATCGCCGCCATCGCCTGTCAACGTGAAGGGCCGTTTGCTTAGGTCGGCTTTGACAATAATATCGTCAATCAAACGGGTGCCGACGTGTTCAGCCTGGGCCTGCATGGCGATCATAAGGTCCGGGCCCTGCACGGCTTCGGCAAAGCCGGGATAGTTTTCGACCTCGGTGGTTATGGTCAGTTGCCCACCCGGTTGCAGGCCCTTCACAAGGATCGGTTCCATGCTGGCGCGAGCGGCATAAATGGCGGCGGTATAACCGGCGGGGCCGGAACCGAGAATCAGGACTTTGCTGTGGTAAGTGTTGGACATTATACCCGTCGTTCCAGAAGTTGCTCGCCGAAGGTGGCGAATGTCCCTTTAAAATAGAAACAGAAACGCCGGTGCGCAAGCGGCAGGGCCGCTTTGCAGGCAAAAGCCCGAAATCAATGCGGTTGTCTTGGTAATTCTCATTGTATTACGAGGATATCGTTGTAATATTATTACTCAAACTGGAGGCTATTCTGGAACCAAAAGAAGCAAAAAAGGTCAAGCTGGACCAAATCGATCACCGGATTCTGCATGATCTGCAGGCCCGTGGCCGAGTGACCAACGTTGAACTGGCGCGTCGGGCCGGAATTTCGGCGCCGCCTTGTCTCAGGCGCGTTCGGGCCCTGGAAGAAGATGGATTCATTCACGGCTATCATGCCGACCTGGATGCCTCGAAACTGGGCTTCAAGGAGATGTTTTTCGCCCTTGTTGGACTGTCGAGTCAATCGCAGACGGTTTTGAAGGACTTTGAAGAACTGGTTTCCGACTGGCCCCAGGTGCGCGAATGTCACATGCTTAGGGGGGATGCGGATTTCTTGCTGAAGATTGTCGCCCGCGACAAGGATCAGCGCGATGAGCTGACCATGAAGCTGACGTCCACCAAAGACGTGATCAAAGTGACGACGCTAGAAACCATTCGTACGTCCAAGGATGTGCCCGGTGTGCCGGTTGAAGAAGGCACGCTGGAAACCGATAGTCTTTAAGGTACCTGCCCCTGCGGGCGCGCTCTTCGCGCTTGCTGGGTCTCTGGAAGTCAGACCTTAAGGCCATACAAGACCGAGCCTTGCTAGACCGTGGCTCCCTCTGTCATTCCCGCGCAGGCGGGAACCCAGTCTTTTTCACAGTCCCTGGATCCCCGCCTTCGCGGGGATGACGTTAAATAGACCCGGCGCCTGTCTGGCCTTAAGGCCTGACTTCCAGAGACCCAGCCAAGGACCCCGAAGGGGACCGCCCGGCGCTTGAGGGACACGACCCTTAATGACCCAGCTCTAATACCTCACCCTTACTTGTAATCCACCCTGACGATTTCATAGGATTTGGTGCCGCCGGGGCTGACCACTTCGACGCTATCGCCCAAAGATTTGCCAATCAGCGCACGCGCCAAGGGCGAGGTCACAGATAATCTGCCGTGGGCGATGTCGGCCTCGTGGCGGCCAACGATTTGATAGTTGGATTCATCGTCGGTGTCTTCGTCGGCCAATAAAACGGTCGCCCCGAAGCGCACCACATCGCCTGACAGCAACGACGGATCGATGACTTCTGCCAGGCTGATGATTGATACCAGTTCGGCGATGCGGCCTTCGACGAAGCTTTGGCGTTCGCGCGCGGCGTGATATTCGGCATTTTCCTTCAAATCGCCGTGTTCGCGTGCGATGGCGATTGCCTTGATGATCGCCGGGCGTTCATCTTCTTTCAAGCGGCGGTGTTCCACTTCCAGGCGCTCCAGGCCTTCGCGCGTCATCGGCAGCTTTTCCATAACTTAAACTTCCTATCAAGATCAAACCGTTTGCCCGGATAAATGGGCAGCATACGCCAAAAAATGCCGCGATTCCCGTTAACCGGAAACCGCGTCAGCGTTCAATAGACAAAATACTAGAACGAGCGACTAAAATAGGACTGTAGCGTGCTTACTTCAAGTCCACCGTGGAGATCGCCTGCAACAAGCGCCTCGATGGCGCCGACTGCGGCGGCGGCACCCATTATGGTGGTGTAATGGGGGATGTTTTCTGTCAGCGCCGACCGACGGATCGAATAACTGTCGGATACCGCCTGACGCCCGAGCGACGTGTTGATCACCAGTTGAACCTGGCCCGATACAACGGCGTCAACACAGTGGGGGCGGCCTTGCAGAACCTTGTTGACGCGTTCGACAGTGAACCCTTCACCGTTCAGGTATTCCGCCGTGCCGCCGGTGGCGATGATCTTGAAACCCAGATCCGTTAAACGCCGGACCAGGGGCTTGAGCGCCGGTTTGTCCTTGTCCTTGACGGATACGAAAACCGTACCTTCAGACGGCAACTTGATGCCGGCACCCAGTTGCGATTTGGCAAAGGCGCGGGAAAAATCGGAATCCAGGCCCATGACTTCGCCGGTTGATTTCATTTCCGGTCCCAGGATGATGTCGACGCCGGGGAACCTGGAAAATGGGAATACCGCTTCCTTGACGGCGATGTGCGCGCCCGTGGCGGTATCTTGCGTGTCAAAGTCTACCAGCTTTTCACCGGTCATCAGGCGGGCGGCTATTTTGGCAACGGGAATGCCGGTCGCCTTGGCGACAAAGGGCACGGTCCGGCTGGCGCGTGGGTTGACTTCAAGAATATAAATATCCTGGCCCTTAACGGCGAACTGCACGTTCATCAGGCCGACCACATGCAGGGCTCTGGCCAGCGCCGCAGTCTGGACCTCGATCTCTGTGATGATATCTGCGGGCAATGAATAGGGCGGCAGCGAACAGGCCGAATCGCCCGAATGAATGCCCGCTTCTTCGATGTGTTGCATGATTCCGGCAACAAAAACATCTTCACCATCGCACAGCGCATCGACATCGACTTCGATGGCATCCTGCAAGTAGCTGTCCAGCAGCACGGGGCTGTCGCCTGAAACCTTCACCGCCGTCGTCATGTAACGGTTCAGGGATGCGTGATCGTAGACAATTTCCATGGCCCGCCCGCCCAGCACGTATGACGGCCTCACAACCAGCGGGAAGCCGATCTTGTCGGCGACGGCGACGGCTTCTTCGATGGACCGCGAAATGCCATTATCGGGTTGCTTCAGGTCCAGCTTGTGCAGCAGCTTCTGGAAACGCTCGCGGTCTTCGGCCAAATCGATGGCGTCGGGGCTGGTGCCCAGGATCGGAATGCCGGCGGCTTCCAGGGCTTGGCTCAGCTTCAGGGGGGTCTGGCCGCCCAGTTGCACGATAACACCCAGCACCTCGCCTTTTGATTGTTCGACGCGGATCAGTTCGACCACGTCTTCATCGGTCAGCGGCTCGAAATACAGCCGGTCGGATGTATCGTAATCGGTTGATACGGTTTCCGGGTTGCAATTGACCATGATCGCTTCATAACCGGCTTCCTGCACCGAATAGGCGGCGTGGACGCAGCAGTAATCGAATTCGATGCCCTGGCCGATGCGGTTGGGGCCGCCGCCCAGGATGACTACTTTTTTGCGGTCCGTAGGTTCGGCCTCGCACTCGGGCGGGTTAACGCCGTCGCCTTCATATGTGGAATACATATAAGGCGTCTTGGCCGGGAATTCAGCGGCGCAGGTGTCCACCCGTTTATACACCGGGTGCACGTTTAGGGTCCGTCTGAGCCCGGCAACACCGGCGGCGGTGGTGTCCGTCAACTGGGCCAGTCGTTCATCGCAAAAGCCCATCTGTTTCAATTTAAGCAGGCCCGGCGCGTCGCTGGGCAAGCCCGCATCACGGATCGTTTGCTCGGTGTCGACAATGTGTTTGATCTGTTCCAAAAACCACGGGTCGTACTTGGATGCGGCCTGCACGTCCTCGACGCTCAGGCCGTGGCGGAAGGCTTGCGCAATAACCAGCAACCGGTCCGGGCTGGGCACGGTCAGGGCGGCCTTGACGGCGTTGGTATCACCACCCGCGGCGCCTTCGATCTCGATTTCGTTAAAACCGGTAAGGCCCGTTTCCAGGGACCGCAGGCCCTTTTGCATGGATTCGGCAAAGGTCCGGCCAATGGACATGGCCTCGCCCACCGATTTCATGGACGTCGTCAACAAGGCATCGGTGCCGGGGAATTTTTCGAACGTGAAACGCGGTATTTTGGTGACCACGTAATCAATGGTCGGCTCGAAACTGGCGGGCGTGATGCCGGTAATATCGTTCATCAATTCGTCAAGCGTATAGCCAACGGCCAGCTTGGCGGCGACCTTGGCAATGGGGAAGCCAGTGGCTTTGGACGCCAGCGCCGAAGACCTTGAAACCCGGGGGTTCATTTCAATCACCACCAGGCGCCCATCTTTCGGGTTTACCGCGAACTGGACGTTCGAGCCGCCGGTGTCGATGCCAATTTCGCGCAGGCATGCGATCGAGGCGTTGCGCATGATCTGGTATTCTTTGTCCGTCAACGTCAGCGCCGGGGCCACCGTGATGCTGTCGCCTGTGTGCACACCCATGGGGTCGACATTTTCGATGGCGCAAATGATGATGCAATTGTCGGCGTGGTCGCGCACGACTTCCATCTCATATTCTTTCCAGCCCAGTACGGATTCTTCGACCAGCACTTCGGTCACCGGCGATGCGTACAAGCCGCCGTTAACAATTTCCTCGAATTCGGCGGTGTTATAGGCAATGCCGCCGCCGATACCGCCCATGGTAAAGCTGGGCCGGATGATCAGCGGCAAACCGATTTCGTTCATTGCAGCACGGGCCTGGTCCATACTCTTGACCACGATGCTTTTCGGGCTTTCCAGGCCAATTTTGTCCATGGCGTCACGGAACAACTGGCGGTCTTCGGCCTTGGCGATGGATTTCGAATTGGCGCCGATCAGTTCGACATTATATTTTTCAAGGATGCCGTCGGCTTCCAGCGCCATGGCGGCGTTCAGCGCCGTCTGGCCCCCCATGGTCGGCAACACGGCATCGGGGCGTTCCTTGGCGATGATCTTTTCCAGAATCGGTGTCGTGATCGGCTCGATATACGTGGCATCGGCCATGGACGGGTCGGTCATGATCGTCGCTGGATTGGAATTGACCAGGATCACCCGGTAGCCTTCCTCGCGCAGCGCCTTGCATGCCTGGGCACCCGAATAATCAAACTCGCAGGCCTGGCCAATAACGATTGGCCCGGCACCGATGATCATGATGGATTTAAGATCTTCTCTTTTGGGCATGGCTCAGGCGTTCTCCGCGATCATTTTCACAAACCGCTCGAACAGATAGTGGCTATCCTGGGGTCCGGGGCTGGCTTCGGGGTGGTATTGCACGGAAAAGGCGGGCTTGCCGTCGACGGAAATGCCTTCGAGCGTGCCATCAAACAGCGACGTGTGGGTCAGGGTGATGCCGCTGGGCAGGGTGTCGGCATCGATTACGAAACCGTGGTTCTGCGAGGTGATTTCGATCTTGCCGGTGGCCAGGTCCTTGACCGGGTGGTTGGCACCACGGTGGCCCATGTGCATTTTTTTCGATTTAGCCCCCACCGCCAGGCACAACATCTGGTGGCCCAGGCAAATGCCGAAGGTGGGCATGTTTGCATCCAGCAACGCCTTGATCATGGGTACGGCGTAAACCCCCGTTGCCGCCGGATCACCCGGGCCGTTGGACAGAAACACGCCATCGGGCTTGAGCCCCAGTATTTCATCCGCCGTGGTATGGCCGGGCACGACAGTGACCTTGCAGCCGCTTGCGGCCAGGCACCGCAGGATATTGTGCTTGGCCCCGAAATCGACGGCGACGACGTGGTATTCGGGATCGGTCTGGGTGGCGTAGCCACCTTTAAGCGACCAGTCCGCCTGGTCCCACGCATAGGTCTGGGTGCAGGAAACTTCCTTGGCCAGGTCCATGCCTTCCAGTCCCGGCCAGGAATTGGCCATTTCCTTCAGTGCGGGAATGTCGATGGTTTCATCCGGGCGGCCCATGTTGATCATGGCGCCGATGGGCGCGCCGCCGTCGCGGATGCGCCGGGTCAACCGGCGGGTGTCGATGCCGGTTAGGGCCACCAGATTGTTCTTCTTCAGCCAGGCATCCAGATGTTCGCTAGACCGCCAACTGGCCGGATCGGTGATGTCGGCGCGCAAAATACAGCCGCGCACGGCAGGCGTCAGGGATTCAGTGTCATCAGGGTTGGTTCCCACATTCCCGATATGAGGGAAGGTGAAGGTGATGATTTGCCCGGCGTAGCTGGGGTCGGTCAGAATTTCCTGATACCCGGTCAGCGAGGTATTGAAGCATATTTCGCCCAGGGCCACGCCCTGAATGCCAGCGCCCCGGCCCCAAAATACGGTTCCGTCGGCAAGAACAAGTGCACCATCGCACCCCGGAGGCCGGGCGTCGTGGATCGTGCTCGATGCTGTTTTTGCGTCGGACATGGGTCCTTACGTCCTTATGTTGTCTGAAGTTGAGGTTATGTAAGCACATGCGGCCTTGACGTCAAGACTCCTGTGGCGGAAAAGTTTGTTGTTTATCAATAGCTTAAAATATTTGAACAATTTGCCTTTCTTTTCGTTTTTCTATACCGTGCGCTCATCCTGCAATTACCCGGTGATTTTTATGCTTCGTACCCGTTTGAGTGATGCCCTGAAAGTGGCGATGAAGGCCAAGGAAAGCCTTGTTGTTGCGACTGTTCGGCTGATTTTGGCAGCACTAAAAGATCGCGACATTGCGGCCAGATCAAAGGGAAACATGGATGGTGTTTCAGAAGACGAAATTCTTTCCATGCTGCAATCCATGATCAAGCAACGGCGCGAAAGCGTCGAAATGTATGAAAAAGGCGGACGACTGGAATTGGCCGAGCAGGAAGCCCGGGAAATTGACGTCATCCAGATGTTTCTGCCTGAACAGCTTGATGATGCGGCCGTGGCCGCCGCCATCGTCGACGTCATCGCCGAAACCGACGCACAATCCTTGAAGGACATGGGCAAGGTTATGGGGTTGCTGAAAGAACGCTACGCCGGGCGCATGGAATTTTCCAGGGCCAGCGCCGTGATCAAGGAAAAGCTTTCCTGAGGGCCTGGAAAAGTTTCACAGGCCAGCCTTGTTCACGGGTTTTGTGGAAAACCCTCTTGATATCCGGTGGATAAAACCGCTTTTTCCAGGCAATCGAGGAATCGCCAGGGCAGACCTAATCGTATAAAGTTCAAAATTCCCTGCTGCCCTCTTTAACGAGTCGATACTTCATGGCCTTTTCACCGCAGTTTTTGGATGAATTGCGCAACCGCACCGCCTTGGTCGATGTGGTTGCCAAGCGTGTCCGGCTGATCAAAAAGGGGCGTGAACACCACGGCTTGTGCCCTTTTCACAAGGAAAAGACGCCCTCGTTTACGGTCAATGAAGACAAGGGGTTCTATCATTGCTTTGGGTGCGGGGCCCACGGCAGCGCCATCGATTTTGTCATGAACACCGATGGCCTGTCGTTCCCCGAATCCGTCGAACGATTGGCGGGCGACGCGGGCATGGATATTCCCGTCGATACCCCCCAGGAACGCGAACGGGCCAAACATCGCCAGACCCTGTATGACGTGATGGAGGCTGCGACGGTTTTCTATGAGCAAAAACTGCGCATGCCCGAAGGCCGGGCAGCCCTGGACTACCTGCACGGGCGTGGATTGGATGACGCCACCATTTCGGCGTTTCGCCTGGGTTATGCCCCCGAAGGTCGTGCCGTGATCCAGCCAACGCTCAAGCGCCAGGATATATCCGATACTCAAATGATCGATGCGGGCCTGCTGATCAGCCCCGATGATCCGGCGCGCCAGCCTTATGATCGCTTTCGCGACCGCGTCATGTTTCCCATCAGTGACCGGCGGGGGCGCATGATCGCCTTTGGCGGGCGCATCATGGGCGACGGGACCAAGGCCGCCAAGTACCTGAATTCACCCGAAACACCGCTGTTTCATAAAGGTGCCGTGCTGTACAACCTGCACCGCGCCCAAGGCCCCGCCCGCGATGCAGGCACACTGATCGTTACCGAAGGTTATATGGACGTCATCGGCCTGCACCGGGCAGGCTTTGCCAATGCCGTGGCTCCCCTGGGGACGGCCCTGACCGAAGACCAGATCGCACTGTTGTGGAAAATCACGCCCGAGCCGGTGTTGTGCTTTGACGGCGACAATGCCGGTGGGCGGGCGGCGGAACGGGCGGTTGAACGCGCCTTGCCCTTGTTGGTGCCGGGCCACGGGCTGCGTTTTGCCCATTTGCCTGCTGGCGAAGACCCGGACAGTTTGGTTTCCAGCCAGGGGGCCGAAGCCATGAACGGGATCATCGACCGTGCCGAGCCGCTGTCTGAAGTATTGTGGCGTATGGAAACAGGCAACCGAATGCCGCAATCCCCTGAACAGCGCGCGGCCCTTCAAAAAGCCCTGGAAGATCATACCCGACGTATCTCTGACGCAACCGTGCGCAGCCATTTTCAGAAGGAATTCAAGGATCGCCTGTGGGCCGCCGGAGCCCGTCAGGCGGGACGGGGCGGGCAGCAAAAGGGGGCTCACAAAGGCGGTATTGCCCAAGGGGTGCGACTTCCGGCAACGGCGGGCGCGGTTAAAATGAACCCGGGCGTGCTGCAAGAGAGGATTCTGCTGGCCACCCTGATCGGCCATCCGGAGCTTTATGACGCGGTAGAAGAACGTCTTGGAACTGTTGCTTTTTCGGCCCCCGGTCTTGACATTTTGCGTCAGGAGGTTTTAAAGACCATTGCCGGACAAGCTACACTTGATTCAGAGGGGGTGAGAACCCACCTCATTGATAATGGTTTCACAGAAATTCTGGGTTCCGTTTGGGGGCCGCGAGTTTTTGGGCATGCTTTTTTTGCCCGGCCCGAGCAAAATCCGGAAACGGCCCGGGATGGTTGGGAAGAAACGTATGCTCTATATAGGAATATGGACCTGCGGGTTGAAATCCAGGAGGAACGCGAGCGATCTGAAGAGGATATGTCCCCTGAAAATGTCGATCGGTTCAGTTCGCTGACCGTATTGAAGAACGAAGCCGCCAGGGGCATGGACGACGACAGGTAGTGCGCGCGTTATAAATTCAAGCCGGAACGTTTGTTTCTTTCCGGAGCTGAAAAAAAACAAGAAGGTTATAGATGGCAATTAAAACGACTGCCGCTGCTGAGGTAGCGACCCCCCAGGAAGAAGGCAGTGACAGCCCCCTTCTCGATACCCTGGGCGCATCCGTCAAGAAAATGCTGGCCAAGGGCAAGGAGCGCGGTTTCGTCACCTATGACGAGCTAAACGCCGCTTTGCCGCCCGAGCAGGTTTCTTCTGAACAAATCGAAGACACCATGACCCAGCTTTCGGAAATGGGCATCAGTGTCGTTGATAACGAAGATAGCGAGGAAGCGACCAAGGAGGTCGCCGACGAAGCCGAAGAAGGCAAAGCTTCCAGCGGTAATGTCGATGAAAGCGATTTGGGCCGCACCGACGACCCGGTTCGCATGTACCTCAGGGAAATGGGCTCGGTCGAACTGTTGTCCCGCGAAGGCGAAATCGCCATCGCCAAACGTATCGAGGCCGGTCGTGAAATGATGATTGGCGGGATTTGTGAAAATCCGCTGACCATTCGCGCCATCGTCGAATGGCACGACGCCCTGATCGACGAACAAATGCTGTTACGTGACATCATCGATCTGGATGCCACCCACGGCGGTGGTCCGGGTCAGGCGCCGCAAAACCCACCCCGGACCGACGGCACAGCAGTTGCGGGCGAACCTGCGAAGACCGATGAGGCAACCCCGGACAAGCCGGAAGACAAAGACGCCGACGACGCCGATGCCAATACCGAAAATAAAGCCGGTGGCGACGACGACGAAGATGACGGCGAAGAAGTCAATTTGTCGCTCGCGGCACTCGAAGCCAAATTGATGCCCGAAGTGATCGAAAACTTCGAAAATATCGCCAAGACCTACAAGAAACTTCACAAGTTGCAATTGATCCGCATGGAAGCGTTTTCTGCGGGCGAAGAACTGAAGCCTGCTCAGGAAAAACGCTACGGCAAACTGCGCCACGAATTGATCGACCTGATGGAAAGCGTGCATTTGAACAATGCCCGCATCGAACAATTGGTTGAACACCTGTATGGCCTGAACCGTCAATTGATTGGTCTTGAAGGCAAGCTTTTGCGGATGGCGGTGAACTCCAAGATCAAACGTGAAGATTTCCTGGAACACTATCATGGCCATGAATTGGACCCGCGTTGGTTAAGCAACGTTGGCAAACTGGCCGGCAAGGGCTGGGCCCGGTTTATTACCCGCTACAGCGATGACGTCATCGCCGTGCGTAAAAGTATTTCGGATATCACCGAAGAGGCCGGCCTGCCGGTGAATGAATTCCGTCGCATCGTCGCCATTGTCCAGAAGGGCGAACGCGAGGCCGCCCGCGCCAAGAAGGAAATGATCGAGGCCAACCTGCGCCTGGTGATTTCCATCGCCAAGAAATATACCAACCGGGGCCTGCAATTCCTCGACCTGATCCAGGAAGGCAACATCGGCCTGATGAAGGCCGTCGATAAATTTGAATACCGCCGGGGCTACAAATTCTCGACCTATGCTACCTGGTGGATCCGTCAGGCGATCACCCGTTCGATTGCCGATCAGGCCCGGACCATCCGGATTCCCGTGCACATGATCGAAACCATCAACAAACTGGTCCGCACGTCGCGCCAGATGTTGCATGAAATCGGTCGCGAGCCGACCCCGGAAGAATTGGCTGAAAAGCTGTCCATGCCCTTGGAAAAGGTCCGCAAGGTCCTGAAAATTGCCAAGGAACCGATCAGCCTTGAAACGCCCATCGGTGACGAAGAAGACAGCCACCTGGGTGACTTCATCGAAGACAAGAACGCCGTGCAACCGCTTGATGCGGCGATTCAGGCCAACTTGCGCGAAACCACAACGCGCGTTCTGGCCAGTTTGACGGCACGTGAAGAACGCGTTCTGCGCATGCGCTTTGGCATCGGAATGAACACGGATCACACCCTGGAAGAAGTCGGCCAGCAGTTTTCCGTTACCCGCGAACGTATTCGCCAGATTGAAGCCAAGGCCCTGCGCAAGCTGAAACATCCGTCACGCTCGCGCAAGCTCAGAAGCTTCCTTGATTACTAGGCGGTATACGCGATAAAAGATACCTAAGGGCTGGGGTAAATCGCCCCGGTCTTTTTGTTCCCGCCGCAACTATAAAGGCGGGAACACGGTGGGCCTGTAGCTCAGTTGGTTAGAGCCGACCGCTCATAACGGTCTGGTCGCAGGTTCGAGTCCTGCCGGGCCCACCATTTTTCCTATTTTCTTCACTACCCCATCCCTCCTGGTGCGTGCCAGGTTTTCAGGTATACTGCCAGATAATCTGGTTTCACTTGGGCGAGTGATCACGCATGACGAAGGCCGTCTTTATAGCCAAGGCCGAATCTGCTTACGATGATCAGCCGGGAAGATATCATTTTCCGCGAACATATTTGCGCCAGGTTGAAGCAGCGAAGAATGACTGGATCGTTTATTACGAACCCCGCAGACCGAGTGCGGACTTAAACAGCAGCGGCGGCAGTCAGGCCTATTTTGCAACGGCCCGGCTGGATTCGATTGAACCTGATCCTGTGTTACCCGATCACTTTTACGCATTTGTCGAAGACTATCTTGAGTTCGACAGAAAGGTTCCCTTTAAAGAAGGGGGGCATTATTTTGAAAGTGCGCTTCAAAAGGCAGATGGCACGACGAATAGAGGCGCTTTTGGTCGATCTGTCCGTTCCATGCCCACAGAAGAGTATGACCTAATTTTGCAGGCGGGATTTTCAGATATTCTTGGGGCGGAGGCTAACGTTCAACAATTGATGCCGGGTCTTGCCGAAGAACAATTGGAGCTTGACCGGCCTATAGTCGAAAAATTAACGGCAAGGCCGTTTCGCAATGAGGCATTCTCACGTCAGGTAATGACTGCTTACAAGAACACATGTGCCATCACTGGACTGTTAATAATTAATGGCGGAGGACGATCGGAAGCTGAAGCCGCACATATACGACCGGTTGCAGATAAAGGACCGGATACCGTCCGAAATGGTCTGGCACTTTCACGTACGGTTCACTGGATGTTTGATCGTGGCCTGTTGTCTCTCGATGACGATCTGACGATACTTCAAGCGGGCAGTAGCGTCCCTGATACCATGGGGCGACTGATAAACCCGGATGGAAAACTTCTTCGACCGCCTTGCCCCGAACTGTGCCCACATCCGCAATTTCTCAAATATCATCGGGAAAATGTGTTTAAGGGGTAGCTTGGATACTTGTTATATCTGATCGATGAGAGTTGAAAACTCTGGATAAGGTTTGTCATTAATTCAATTATTTTCTGCTACAGAGCGCCGCTGAGACCGGAAGTTTCATGGTGAAATTGTTCATGGTTCGGTTTTCAGAATTCGCATAACGTACCCTTCGGGGAACTGCGTTTTGCTACTTTCTGGATTGTGGGGTTTTAGTGACATGCTGGAACTTCCCTCGATGAAGCAAGACATTCTTGCGCTGACCCGCGATGAGTGCAATCAGTCATCTTGTTTGAACTTGTTTTTTGGAAAAATGGACTGGGCTAGTGCGTGTTCTTGTGAGGAAATCAAGCGGAGTAAAAGCCGTTGAATGCGATTAAATCCAAATCCGGTTTCCTGATTGGCGCTGCAATCGGGTCGGGAAATACCGGGCAGGCGGCCGAGCGTGGCGGGGCAGATTTCCTTCTGGCAATCAATGCCGGGCGGCTGCGCAATATGGGGGCGCCGTCTATTGCGTGCATGTTGCCAATTTTTGATGCTCAAACCCTGACCGAGGAATTTGCGCAAGAGGAATTGCTGGCGCTGTGCAATAT
>Ga0316204_10002709_pt1 | contig 38863 bp, 40 predicted proteins | sample 6monrhotite_MG_2_FD_205661 | JGI IMG/M metagenome (GOLD analysis project Ga0316204, IMG submission 205661) | Microbial mat bacterial communities from mineral coupon in-situ incubated in ocean water Damariscotta River, Maine, United States -... | ecosystem: Environmental > Aquatic > Marine >...
TCTACAGCGCTTCAGCGCCGGAGATAATTTCAATCAATTCACTGGTGATCGCCGCCTGACGCGAACGGTTGTACGTCAGCGTCAACTTGTCGATCATATCGCCAGCGTTGCGGGTTGCGTTGTCCATAGCCGTCATGCGCGAGCCGTGTTCCGAAGCCGAGCTTTCCAGCATCGCCTGAAAGACCTGCACGCCGAGATTCTTCGGCAACAGCACTTCGAGGATTTCGCTTTCTTCAGGTTCGAATTCGTATGCCGCTTTCAGCTCACCACTGTCAGCGTCCTCACCACCGTCAGCTTCATCCGAAGCAAACGGGATCAGTTGCTGGGTGGTGACGATCTGCGTCATCGCCGACTGGAACTTGTTGAAAACGATCGAGCAGACATCAAATTCGCCCGCTTCGAACATTTCCGTAATCCGATCGGAGATCGCCGTGGCTTCATGGTACTGGATACCCTTCTTGCCGCCGACGCCGATGACGCTATCAACGATATCGCCGCGGAATTCGGATTTCAGAAGGTCAGCGCCTTTACGACCGACACACAGCAGCTTAACGGTCTTGCCTTCGTTTTTCAGCTCATGAACAAGGCGGCGGCTTTCGCGCACGATCGTACCATTGAAACCGCCGCACAAACCGCGGTCGGATGTGAACACCACCACGAGGTGGATTTTCTCGTCACCGGTACCGGCAAGCAACTTCGGTCCACCTTCCATACCGGCGAAAGAGCCGGCAAGAGAACGCAGCACCGTGTCCATGCGCTGAGAGTAAGCGCGGGCGGACTCGGCCGATTCCTGGGCGCGGCGCAACTTGGCGGCCGCGACCATTTTCATGGCCGAAGTGATCTTGCGCGTCGATTTGACGCTGTCGATCCGGTTCTTTAGGTCCTTGAGGTTAGGCATGAGACGTTGTCCCGCTCCGCTCCTTGAGGTCTAACACTTAGGCGAAAGACTTGGTGAAGTCTTCAGTGAACTTCGCCAGCTTGCCTTCGGTTTCATCGGACAGGGCCTTTTCGTCACGAATAGTGGCCAAGATGTCCGCACCCTTGGAGCGCAGCTCGCCGAGCAACGCATGCTCGTAACGGGTCACGTCCTTGGTATCAACCTTGTCAAGATAGCCCTTCACGCCGGCGTAAATCACAGCAACCTGCTCTTCAACGGTGAGCGGGCTGTACTGCGGCTGTTTCAACAGCTCGGTCAAGCGCGCACCGCGGGCCAGCAAGCGCTGGGTCGCCGGATCGAGATCCGAAGCGAACTGCGCGAACGCCGCCATTTCACGGTACTGAGCCAGTTCCAGCTTAATCGAGCCAGCAACCTGCTTCATCGCCTTGATCTGAGCCGCGGAACCCACACGAGACACCGACAGACCGACGTTCACAGCCGGGCGGATGCCTTTGTAGAAGAGTTCAGATTCCAAGAAGATCTGGCCATCGGTGATGGAAATCACGTTCGTCGGGATGTATGCCGACACGTCACCAGCTTGGGTTTCGATCACCGGCAATGCGGTCAACGAACCGTTACCGGCGGCGTCGCCCAACTTACAAGCGCGTTCCAGCAGACGGGAGTGCAGGTAGAAAACGTCACCCGGATACGCTTCACGTCCAGGAGGACGACGCAGCAACAGCGACATCTGACGATAGGCAACAGCTTGCTTGGTCAAATCATCATAGAAGATGACCGCGTGCTGGCTGTTGTCACGGAAGAACTCACCAATGGTCGCACCGGTGTAGGGCGCCAAGAACTGCATCGGCGCCGGATCGGATGCGGTCGCCGCGACAACAACGGAATATTCCATTGCGCCGTTGTCTTCGAGCGTCTTCACCAACTGCGCAACCGTGGAGCGCTTCTGACCGACGGCGACGTAAATGCAGAACAGCTTTTCGCTGTCGTTGCTGGCCGCTGCGTTGCTGCTCTTTTGGTTCAAAATGGTGTCGATGATCACGGCGGTTTTGCCGGTCTGGCGATCACCAATGATCAATTCGCGCTGACCGCGACCGATGGGGATCAAACTGTCGATCGCCTTCAAGCCCGTCTGCATCGGTTCGTGAACCGATTTACGCGGGATAATGCCTGGTGCTTTGACTTCCACACGACCGCGGGTGGCGTCCGTGATGGGGCCCTTGCCGTCGATGGGATTGCCGAGACCGTCGACAACGCGGCCCAACAGGCCCTTGCCGACCGGCACGTCAACGATGGTGCCGGTACGCTTGACGGTGTCGCCTTCTTTGATGCCACGGTCATCACCGAAGATAACAACACCGACGTTGTCTTCTTCAAGGTTCAGAGCCATGCCCTTAATGGCGCCCGGAAACTCGACCATTTCACCGGCCTGGACGTTATCAAGGCCATGAACACGTGCGATACCGTCACCGACGGAAAGCACTTGTCCAACCTCGGCGACTTCCGCCTCGGTACCAAAATTAGCGATCTGATCTTTCAAAATTGCGGAAATTTCCGCGGCACGGATATCCATTATCCAATCCCCTTCATGGAGAGGTGTAACTGCTGCAACTGAGTTTTGAGCGATGAATCGATCATGCGCGAACCGACTTTAACGATCATCCCGCCAAGCAGGCTCTCGTCAACATCGGCTTCGATGGAGACCTTGGTCCCCACTGCCTTTTTCAACACATCGGAAACGGCCTGAAGCTGAGCATCGGAAAGCTTCTTGGCCGAAGTAACCTGCGCCGTGGCTTCGCCCCGGCGACGCGATAATTCATTGAGATACGCCGCGATCATGCTTTTCAGTGCGGGCAAGCGACGGTTCTGGGCGACGGTACCAACAAAATTACCGGTCAATTCGTCCATCTCGGCTTTGGCGCACAACGCCGACAAAGCCTTAACCTGCTGTGCGCGTGTCAGCACCGGTGATGAAATCACACGGCGCAAATCGGCACTGTCATTGATCATGGACCTCAAAGATTTGAGGTCTTCGGCGACCTTGTCCAGGCTCGACGCAGAGTCCGCCAACGCCAATAGAGCGGTGGCATAGCGGCCCGCGAGGCCTGTGGTACCTGTGGTCTCGGATGACACCTGGGAGAATCCCTGAGCTGAGTGTTATACCCGGGGGCTGAGAGCCCCTCTAAATCGTCCGCTTGGCACGCGCAAATGAATTACTGCCCATACGTAGCGCGGCAGTTATCTAACACAGGGGTCTAGGGGTTGCAAGGCGACTCTTCGGATATTTATTTTCGCAGAATTCCGGGGGTTTGACGTGTTTCTGACACAAACGAGCATATGTCTTTTTTCATATATTAGAAAATTCGCATAAAAACGTTTCGTAATGTTTCAAGACTGGCTGAAATCCGCCCCTGGTTCGACTTAAAAAAGAGCCTCAATACACGCGGCGCGAACATTCCATTTCGTGTATATTTTCAAATGCTGATATTGAAGCGCTCATAAAAAACTTTGCGGATCGACGTCGATTTGGATTCGCACCCCTTTTTCACGGCGTTTCGCCTTCGCCAGACGCTCCAGCCATTCACGCACCACCGGCTGGGGGGCGATGCCCGGTTTGAGCTTCATCAACAAGCGCCGCCGATGGCGTCCCCGCAACAAAGCCAACGGCGCGGGTGCCGGTCCAAGCACCTCAATCCCGTCATAACGCGGCGCGGTGCGGCTCAAGCTAACCGCCTGGGCATCGACGGCGTGCTCATGCGCGCCGGACACGATCAATGCCACCAGACGGCCAAAGGGCGGCATATGCAGGTCTTCGCGCGCTTTGACCTCTTCGGCGATAAAACGTTCGCGCACGCCGGACTTCATCGCCTGCATCACCGCATGGTCGGGCTGGTAGGTTTGCACCAACACCCGTCCGGGCCGCTCACCGCGCCCGGCGCGCCCGGCGACTTGGTACAAAAGCTGGTAGGTCCGCTCGGCGGCGCGTAAATCGCCACCCGCCAAACCCAAGTCGCCGTCCACCACGCCGACCAACGTCAACATGGGAAAGTGATAGCCCTTGGCGACGATTTGCGTGCCGATGATCAGATCGACCTCATGACGCTCGATGCGCTCGATCAACTCTGCCGCCGCGCGTGGGCCGGTCAAGGTGTCGGAACTGGCCAGAACCACGCGGGCGTCGGGAAACGCGATCTTGGCTTCTTCGGCGACCCGTTCAACGCCGGGGCCGCAGGCGTGAAAGCTATGCTCATCCTCGCAATTGGGGCAGCGTTCGGGCATCGGGATGGTGTGGCCGCAATGGTGACACTGCAACCGTCCGCGCCCTCTCCTGTGCTCCACCAGCCACGCCGAACAATTGGGGCATGCCAGCCTAAAACCACAGGTGCGGCACAGCGTCAGCGGTGCATAGCCGCGCCGGTTCAAAAACAGCATTGCCTGCTCGCCCGCCGCAAAGGTCTGTTCCAGCGCCTCGACCAGCGATGGCGACAGCCACCGTGTCGCGGGCAGCTTTTCGCGGCGCATGTCGATCAAATCCAGATCCGGCAGCACTGCGCCGCCATGGCGTTCGGGCAGGTGCAACAGCGTGTACTTACCGCTTTCGGCATTGACCGCTGTTTCCAACGACGGCGTGGCGGACGCCAAGCAAATGGGGATGGCGCCTAAATGGGCACGCACCACCGCCATATCGCGGGCGTTATAAATGACGCCTTCTTCTTGCTTGAAGGCCGGGTCGTGCTCTTCATCGACGACGATCAGGCCGAGGTTTTGATACGGCAAAAACAACGCCGAGCGCGCGCCAACCACCACGTTGACCTTGCCGTTGGCCACTGCACGCCAAGTTTCGCGACGATCGCGCGCGCCCAAATCGGAATGCCACTCAGCCGGGCGCGCGCCGAAGCGCCGCTCGAACCGCGCCAGCCATTGCGAACTCAGCGCGATTTCCGGCAACAGCACCAAAACCTGCTGGCCGTGTTTGAGGGCCTCGGCCACCGCTTCGAAATAGACTTCGGTCTTGCCCGATCCCGGCACCCCATCCAACAGCACCGCGGCAAAGCCGCCCGCCTTGGTTTTTGCCACCAGATCATCGGCCGCCGTGAGCTGGGCGTCGGACAGTTGCGGACCATCCAGATCAATATCAGGCTGCGGCCAGGACTTTTCACGCCCCCGCGACGCCTCGATCAGCGCCCCCGCTTTGGCCAGTCCGGCGACCACAGCGGGCGAGCATCCGGCTTCCATCGCCGCTTCGGACGCGCTCAACGGCGGACCGTCGCGCAAAACCGCCAGCACCCGCTCGCGGGTGGCGGTCAGCTTGATGTCGGGCAGCGGATCGGCGATGCGATAAGCCTTGGTGCCTTTGGGCGGTTCCAACGCGTCGGTGACGCTCATCGCCATTTTCAGCACCGCGCCGGGGCTCGACAACGTATAGCCTGCGACCCAGTCGATGAACCGCCGGGTGATGTCGGCCATCGGCACGGCGGGCAGTTTTTCGATCACCGTTTTTAACTTGGCATCCGCGAAACCGCCTTCACCGGGTCCCCACACCACCCCGGCCATTTTGCGCGGGCCCAGCGGCACACGCACGAAATCGCCCGCGCTGAGCGTCAAGCCATCGGGCACCAGATAGTCGTAAACCTGGCCAAACGGCACCGGCAGCAAAACGCCACAGCGCGCGCCGGGGGGAAAGGTTTGAGGGGGCGAATCGATTTTCGTCATGGCTCCAGCTTACGGAAGGAAAGCATTAACGAAAATGGTTCATGATGAGCCAACACGATTCGGTCCGATTCTCGGAACTGTGAGGGGCGCCCCATGACCACCAACATTCTAACCACCGAAACCTTGTTGAGCGACGACGACATTGGCCAATACCTGCTCGACAATCCTGACTTTTTTTCACGCAATCCCGAGATCTTGGTGCAGATGCAAGGCCCCATCGCCGCAGATCGCGGCGACGGCGTGGTCGATTTCCAGTCCGCGATGGTCGACCGCCTGCGCGATGAAATCCAAAACCTCACCGCCTGCACCCAGGACGTGATCGAAACCAGCCGCACCAACATGACCTACCTGACCCGCACCCACGCTGCGGTTCTGGCGTTGCTATCGGCCCAAGACGCCGCGCATATGGCGCGCATCATCACCGATGATTTACCGCTGCTGCTGGATGTCGATGCGGTGGTGTTCGGCTTTGAACAAGACACCAAAGCCGAAGCGGCCTTGCGCCTACCCGGCGTGCGCATGCTGCCGTTCAGTTATCTGGATGCCCAGATCGGCGAAGGCGGCGACGTTGCTTTGATCCGCGATATGCTCGATGACGGCACCATCTTTGGCGACGAACACGTCGATATTCGCTCCGCCGCGCTGGCCCGTCTGCGCCCCAGCGCCACCACCGCAGGCGGCCTGATCGCACTGGGCTCGAACATGTCAGGTGCTTTTCATGCCGGTCAAGGCACCGATTTGCTCAACTTCCTCGCCCGCGTAAGCGAAAAGCTGTTCCAAAAATGGCTGAGCACCCCGTAGACGCCCCCAGCTTAACGGGCGCGCTGGAGCAGATTTCTGGCGAGCCCGCGCTCAAACGCGCGTTGTCGAGCTGGCTCGATTGGTTGCAGCACGAAAAACGCTCCAGCCCGCACACCATCGATAATTACAGTCGCGACATCGCTGCGTTTTTGGTTTTTTTCACCGACCACCTCGGCTTCACCCCCGGCGTGCGCGATTTGGCGCAGTTGCGCGCGGTGGATTTTCGCAGTTGGCTGGCGCGCTTGGGCCAGGACGGCAAAAGCCGCGCCACCATCGCACGGCGCTTTTCGACCTTACGCAGCTTTTACAAGTATCTTGAACGCCAAGGCGTGCTCACCAACGCCGCCGTACATGCGGTGCGCACGCCCAAACTGCCAAAATCCCTGCCCAAGGCGCTGAGCGTCGAAGATGCGTTGGAGGTGGTTGATCTGGCCGAAGACCTGGCCAATGAACCGTGGGTCGGCAAGCGTGACCGGGCATTGCTGATGCTGCTGTACGGCTGCGGACTGCGCATCGCCGAAGCGTTGGAGCTTGACGTCAAAGACTTACCTGAAGGCGACATCATGGTCGTCACCGGCAAAGGCAACAAACAACGCGTGGTCCCGGTGCTGCCCCAAGTCGCGAAAGCCATCGCGACCTATGTAAAGATGTGCCCTTACCCGATGACGCCAAGCAGCCCTTTGTTTCTAGGCGTGCGCGGCAAGCGTCTGCAAGCCGGTGTGGCCCAGGCGATGGTGCGCGAGGTGCGCGCGATGTTGGGGCTGCCCGCCAGCGCCACACCGCACGCGCTGCGCCACAGCTTCGCCACCCACCTTTTGGCCGGTGGCGGCGATTTGCGGACTATTCAGGAACTTTTGGGCCATGCCTCGCTGAGCACCACCCAGCGTTACACCGATGTCGATGCGGCGCGGCTTCAGGCCGTCTATTCCCACACACACCCCCGCGCAAAACGAAAAAAATAGTCTCTCATTGCGTGAAATCCTGTCATTTACCCGGACACGCGCCACAAGTCCTGGAAAAACCACATGAAATGTGTGCGCGCATTGTACTACCCACAGTTTTGTTTTTTCTAATATGAAAGACCCCTCAAATGAAAACAGGGGGATAACAAAAATGATCCGCACACTCACGCTCGTCGCCATGGCATTTGTGGCGCTGCTGTCGTTCCAGGCACCGGCCCAGGCCGAAGGCGCAATGAAGCCCTTCTTCCTTGCCAGCAAATCAAACGGTTCGTTGGACGCCAGCGTCGCCGCCACCACCGCAAAGCTGCAAGCTGCGGGCTTCGAAGTTGCCGGCACCTACACGCCGTATGCGGGCGCAACCGTGATCATCGTCACCAGCGACGCGCTGAAGGCCGCCGCCGCCAAGACCGAATTCGGCGCTTACGGCGTGGTTCAACGCGTTGGCGTCACCAACGTAAACGGCGAAATCCAAGTTGCTTACACCAACCCAAGCTACATGGCCGCCGCATACCGCATGGACGGCAACATGGCCGACGTGACCGCCGCGTTGAACAGCGCGCTCGGCAACCAGGGGGAATTCGGTTCCGACGAAGGGCTGACCGACGAAGATCTGCGCGATTACCACTACGCGTTCTTGATGGAATACTTCGACGATCCGTCCAAGTTGGCATCGTACGACGACTATGCCAGCGCCGTCTCCAGCGTTGAAGCCGCATTGGCCAAAAACACCGCCGGTGTGACCAAAATCGCGCGCGTCGATGTGCCCGGCAAGGAAGAAACCTACTTCGCCGTTGGTCTGTCGGGCGATTTGAAAAACAACAACGAAAAATTTCGCGCCGACGCGTTCGTCATGAGCGAAATCGATTTCAAAGACACCCGTTCAACTGCACATCTGCCGTACGAGATCGTCGTCTCTGGTGACCGTGTCTATGCGCTGTACGCACGTTTTCGTATCGCCATCAACTTCCCGGATCTTTCCATGATGGGCGACAACAGCTTCATGAACATCATGGCGTCGCCCGAAGCCATCCGCAAAGCCTTAACCTTGGCCAGCGGTGGTAATTTCAAGGAAAAATAATTGGGCCTCTAGCCATGTGAAATGGTTCAGTTTGTTGGGCCATTGAGATTATCCGCCCGGTGTAACGCCGGGCGGAATTCTTTACAAACCGGTTCTATCCATGGTTTAATCTGCACAACCATAAGGAAACAACCAGTCGGTGCTCGACATGACTTTCATTGCGCAAAGTTCGTCAACTGAACCCATGCATTGTCTCGACGAAATCACCCGTCGCGCCGCGCGCGTCGCCCTTGCCGGCTACGACGCCGTTCGCGTCCCGTATATTTGCCAGTTGTCGGGCTCATCCGAAGAAATTTTACTCATCAGCCGCTACGCCGCCGAGCGTATGGTCGTCGCCACCTGCGGCACCATCGACATCGACGAAGCCCGCGTGCTGGCCATGGTTCACATCGCCAAGCTGTGTGAAAACGACATTGGCGAACTGCTGCACATGTCGGGCAACAAGGCCGCCACCATCCTGCGTGACTTGACGGCGCGGGATTTAGCCTTTTCCCACGATATCAATGGCGTGACCTGTTACATCCAAACCGATGGCGAAGTCCGTACCCAATTCACGGATTTGGCGCTAGGCGCGTTGAGCGCCTGAACATACAAAAGCCGCGTTGAGCGCCTGAACATACAAAGGCCGCGTTGAGCGCCCAAACACACACTGCATTAAGCCGTTAACGACGCACCCACACCCACGCGCCCGCAAGCTCATTAGCGCTAAAATGTTCGGCGTCGCCGTAAGCCAGACGATTGAGCGTGCTTGCCGCCACGTGGCTCCACTTCGCGCCACCGACGATGGCGACGCGCTCCAGATCGTTCCAGTGTTTGACGCCCATCACAAACTCTTCCCACGCCGCCGCCGGATCGACGCGGTCACATTCGGACACGTCCAGCAACAGCCGCACGGTTTTATGTTCATCAATCAGCGCTTCAATGCGCGCTGCCAACAGCTTGCACGCCTCACCGTCAAGCCGTCCGCCAACACGCGCACCGACAACATTGCCACTGCTTTGGGGCAGAATCTCAAGCATGACGCCCATCACCTCCTTCAATCAACGCAATAGGGCCTGCGGGTATTATACCACGCAGGCCCCATGCGGTGTGTGACAAGAACGCGTTTTAGATGTGGATGGCCCGCCCCAAACACGCCAAGGCGGCTTCTTTAACGGCCTCGGACGTGCCCGGATGAGCATGGCTGGTGCGCGCGATGTCTTCGGATGATCCGCCGAATTCCATCGCCACGACAACCTCTTGGATCAGCTCACCGGCACCGGGGCCGATGATATGTGCACCGAGAACACGATCGGTTTTGGCGTCGGCCAAAATCTTCACAAAGCCTTCGGTGTCGCCCACCGCGCGGGCGCGGGAATTGGCCATGAAGGGGAATTTTCCGACGCTGTAGTCAACGCCCTCGGCCTTCAGCGCCTCTTCGGTTTTGCCCAGGGCGGCAATTTCCGGATGGGTGTAGACCACCCCGGGAATGGCGCCGTAATTCACGTGACCCGCTTGACCGGCAAGAATTTCAACGCACGCGATGCCTTCTTCTTCGGCCTTATGCGCCAACATCGCGCCACCGATCACGTCGCCGATGGCGTAAATGCCCTCGACATTGGTTTTGAAGTGACCGTCGGTTTTGATGAAGCCGCGTTCGTCCATATCAACGCCGACCGCGTCGAGCCCCAGCTTGTCGCTGAACGGACGCCGCCCGATGGCGACCAGAACCACATCGGCTTTCAGCATTTCCGTTTCGCCGCCCGCTGCGGGTTCAAGGTTCAGCGTAACACCGGATTTTGCAGTTTTCGCACCGGTGACTTTGGTACCGGTTTTGAATTTCAGGCCCTGTTTCTTGAGCGTGCGGGTGGCCTGTTTGACCACCTCACCGTCCATGCCGGGCAAGATCGCGGGTAAGAATTCGACCACCGTGACCTCCGCGCCAAGACGCCGCCACACAGATCCCAATTCCAAACCGATCACGCCGCCGCCAATCACGACCATGGACTTTGGCACCTTGGCCAAATCCAGTGCGCCGGTAGACGTCACGATTTGCTTTTCGTCCACTTCGACCCCGGGCAACGGTGCCGGTTCCGATCCGGTGGCGATGATGATGTGCTTGGCGCTGTACGTGTCCTTACCGACCTTGACTTGGCCGGGCGCGGTGATCACGCCACTGCCCACAATGTGGGTGATTTTGTTTTTCTTGAACAAGAACGCGATGCCCTTGGTCAAGTCGCCGACCACCGAATCTTTGCGGCTCAACATCGCCGCCAAGTCGAGCTTCGGCGTAGCGACTTGCACGCCATGCGCGGCCATACCGTGACCGGCTTCTTCAAACAGGTGCGACGATTGCAACAGCGCTTTAGATGGAATGCAGCCCACGTTCAAGCAGGTGCCGCCCAAGGTTTCGCGCTTGTCGATGCACGCGGTGTTAAAGCCCAATTGCGCGGCGCGGATGGCGGCGACATAACCGCCCGGCCCACCGCCGATAATGACGACGTCAAATGCGTTATCAGCCATTTGGGGAAGTCCTCCAGAATTATTTTAAGCGTCCAGCATGATACGGTCGGGATCTTCGATGCACTCTTTGACACGCACCAAGAAGGTCACGGCCTCGCGGCCATCGACGATGCGGTGATCGTAAGACAGCGCCAAGTTCATCATCGGACGGGCTTCGATGGAACCATCGGCCATGACCATCGGGCGCATCTGGATTTTGTGCATACCCAAAATGCCCGATTGCGGCGTGTTGAGGATCGGCGTCGATAAAAGTGAGCCGAAGATGCCGCCGTTGGTGATGGTGAAGGTGCCGCCGGTCATTTCATCCATGGTCAAGCGACCTTCGCGTGCACGACGGCCGAAGTCGTTGATAGACTGTTCGATCTCGGCGAAACCCAGCGTGTCGCAATCGCGCACCACCGGAACCACCAGACCGTTTTCGGTGCCGACCGCGATACCGATGTCGTAGTGGTTTTTGTAGATGATGTCGCCTGCGTTGATCTCCGCATTCACGGCGGGCAACTCGCGCAGCGCGGTGACCGCAGCTTTGGTGAAGAACGACATAAAGCCCAGCTTCACGCCGTGCTTTTTCTCAAAGCCGTCTTTAAAGCGCTTGCGCAGGTCCATGACGTTGGTCATGTCCACCTCGTTAAAGGTGGTGAGCATCGCGGCGGTGTTTTGCGCTTCTTTGAGACGCTCGGAAATGCGCTTGCGCAGACGGGTCATGGGCACGCGCTCTTCACGCGGGCCGATGGGGCGCGGTGGATATTGCGCCGGGGCTGGTGCAGCTGCCGGGGCTGGCGTAGGTGTTGCAGCAGGTGCCGGAGCAGGAGCGGCTTGACGCGTTTCCAGATAAGCCAGCACGTCACCCTTGACGATGCGGCCATCCTTGCCGGTGCCGTTGATTACACTTGGATCGATGTTGTTTTCATCGATGAGCTTTTTCACCGCAGGAGAAAGCGGTGTGTCTTCCTCGGCGGTGACAGGAGCTGGCGCTGGCGCGGCAGCAACAGCCGGGGCGGGGGCGGGGGCAGATGGCACCGCGCCCACAGCCGCCTCATCGATGGTGCCGAGGACGGAACCCACGTCAACGTCGGTGCCCGCGTCGAACGCAATGTTCGTCAACACGCCCGCAGCCGGTGCGGGCACCTCGATCGTAACCTTATCGGTTTCCAATTCGACGATTGGCTCATCTAGATGCACCGTCTCGCCCGGTTGTTTAAACCACTTGGAGACCGTTGCCTCAGTGACCGATTCCCCCAGAACTGGCACGTTGATTTCGGTAGCCATTATGACCTCTCGCTTTCGTTCGGCCCGCCAGAGGTATCCCCTGGGAGGCCTTATCCATTCAGTTCATTAATATTGCGGCCGCTGATGCGGCTGCACTAATTTTTTCAAATCGCCGGACAAAGCCTGTTCGACGATCCATTTTTGTTCTTCGACATGGCGCTTGTGCATACCCGTTGCCGGGCTCGCCGCACCACGACGACCGACATAATTCACAATCAGATGGTCGTTATTGAGGTCACGCACAATGGTTTCGATGCGCTGAGCGACAAAGAACCATGCGCCCATGTTGGCGGGCTCTTCTTGGCACCACACCACTTCGGCATGCGGGTAACGTCCCAACTGCTGCATCAAGCCTTTCCACGGGAACGGATACAACTGCTCCAAACGCACGATCGCGACGTCATTGATTTCGCGCGCGCGGCGTTCTTCCAACAAGTCGTAATAGATCTTGCCCGAACACACGATGACGCGCTTGACCTTTTTGTCCAAAACCAAGCGGTCGTGTTCCGGCAACACCCGGCGAAAACGTGTGCCCGGTCCCATCTCGCCCAAATTGGAAACCACCAACTTGTGACGGAGCAACGATTTGGGCGACATCACAATCAACGGCTTGCGCAGGTTGCGCCGCAACTGGCGGCGCAACACGTGGAAAAATTGCGCCGGTGTGGTGACGTTGACGACCTGCCAGTTATCTTCGGCGCTCGATTGCAAATACCGCTCCAACCGTGCCGATGAATGTTCCGGCCCTTGGCCTTCGAATCCGTGGGGCAACAACATCACCAAACCCGACATGCGCAGCCATTTGGTTTCGCCAGAAGACACGAATTGATCGATGATCACCTGCGCGCCGTTGGCGAAATCGCCGAACTGCGCTTCCCATATGGTCAAGCAATGCGGGTCGGAAAGCGAATGGCCGTATTCAAAACCCAACACCCCGGCTTCGGACAACGGGCTGTCGATAACTTCGTAATGGGCCTGATCGCCGGGGCGAATGTTGTTGAGCGGGATGAAGCGTTCTTCGTTTTCCTGATCGACCAGCACCGAGTGACGATGCGAGAACGTACCGCGACCGGAATCTTGACCCGACAAGCGCACACCGTGGCCTTGGATCAAAAGCGTGCCGTAAGCCAGCGCTTCCGCCAAAGCCCAATCGACGCCCTCTTGGGTATCGATCATTTTGCGCTTGGCTTTCATCTGGCGCAAAATTTTGGTGTTGGTGTGGAACAAGGCGGGCGGTTCCGACAGCGCATGGCCGACTTCGCGCAACAAATCCATCTCGACCGAGGTGTCGTCGTCGCGCAGTTCTTCCGCGCCTTCCAAGACAAACAGCCCCGCCCATTTGCCTTCCAACCAGTCGGCCTTGTTGGGTTTGTAGCCGTCGGCGGCCGCGCGTTCCTTGTCCAGGTGCGCCGAAAAATCCGCGACCATTTTGTCGCTGGCGGCCTCGCTCAGCACACCTTCTTCAATCAGTTTGCGCGCATAAATCTCGCGCGTGGTCGGATGATTGGCGATAGTCTTGTACATGATCGGGTTGGTGAACATCGGTTCATCACCCTCGTTATGGCCGTGACGGCGATAACAGAACATGTCGATGACCACGTCTTTTTTGAATTCCTGGCGGAACTCCATGGCGATACGCGCAACGTGAACCACGGCTTCAGGATCGTCACCGTTGATGTGAAAGATCGGTGCCTGGATCATCTTCGCCACGTCGGACGGATACGGTGAAGAACGCGAATAGGATGGATGCGTGGTGAAACCGATTTGGTTGTTGATGATGATGTGGATGGTGCCGCCGGTCTGATAGCCGCGCAACTGCGACATATCCAAAGTTTCCGGCACCAACCCTTGGCCCGCAAACGCCGCGTCGCCGTGCAGCAACAAGCCCATCACCTGTTCGCGCTTATCATCGCCCATCTGGCGCTGTTTGGCGCGCACCTTGCCCAACACCACCGGATTGACGCATTCCAAGTGCGATGGGTTGGCGGTCAACGACAGATGGATCGATTGACCGTCGAATACCCGATCCGCCGAAGCGCCCAAGTGGTACTTCACGTCGCCCGACACTTCGAGTTCTTCCGGCATTGCCGACAGGCCGAGAAATTCCGCAAAGATCGCCATGTAAGGTTTGCGTAAAATCGACGCCAAGATGTTCAACCGACCACGGTGCGCCATGCCCATAACGATCGACTTGACGCCCATCTGGCCGCCGCGCTTGATGATCTGTTCGATGGCGGGCACGACACTTTCGCCGCCGTCGAGACCGAAGCGCTTGGTGCCTTTGAATTTAACGTCGAGATATTTTTCGAAGCCTTCGGATTCCACCAAGCGCTCCAAAATGGCGCGTTTTCCTTTGATGGTGAAGTCGGTTTGATTGCGGATGCCTTCAATGCGCCGTTGAATCCAGGCCTTCTCGTCGGGCTCTTGGATGTGCATGAACTCGACGCCGATGGACCCGCAATAGGTTTCCTTCAAAATCTGAAGAATTTCGCGCATGGTCGCCGTTTCCAGCCCCAACACGTTGTCGATAAAGATCGGGCGGTCCAGATCTGCGTCCGTAAAGCCGTAGGTGCGATAATCGAGTTCCGGATGCTGGGTGCGTCCTTCAAGCCCCAAGGGGTCGAAGTTGGCGATCAAGTGACCGCGCACACGATAGGTGCGAATCAGCATCAGCGCGCGGATGGTGTCTTTGGTCGCGGCACGGATCACGTCCACGCTGGGGCGCACGGTGCCTGCGGTGACGTATCCCGCGTTGGGAACTTCCACCGCAACAGCGTCACGCTCAGATTCGATTTCCATCAAACCGCCGCTACCAAATTGGCCGATCACGCCAGAGGCCGATGCCGCCCAGGACGCGCCCCGCAAATCGATGAGGATTTCACGTTCCTCATCATCCATGGTGGCGAAGTAGTCGGCCCACGATTGATCCACTTGGGAAGCGTTTTCGGTAAAGCGGGCGTAAAGCTCCGCCACATATTGCGCGTTCGCGCCAGTTAAAAAAGTATCGGACGATCCTGCCATGATCCCTCTGCGAAATGTCGGCTGTTTAAGCGCGTACATCCGCCCTCGTTATATGCCCCGGTTACCCCAAACCCGGCCCGCTCTCGCGGGCCGGATGTTTAAATGCCTTGGTCCTTAGGTTTAGCCCTTTAGGACCTCCAGCATGGTCTTGCCCAGCGTTGCGGGCGATGAGGCGACGGTGATGCCCGCACTCTGCATCGCTTCGATCTTGTCGCCTGCGGTCCCCTTACCGCCGGAGATGATCGCCCCCGCGTGGCCCATGCGACGTCCCGGCGGTGCGGTGACGCCGGCGATGAAGCCGACCACAGGTTTTTTGACGCTTGATGCTTTCAAGAATTCGGCGGCTTCTTCTTCTGCCGTACCGCCGATTTCGCCGATCATAATGATGGATGTGGTCTCATCGTCGGCCAAGAACATCTCCAGGCAATCGATGAAGTTGGTGCCGTTGACCGGATCACCACCGATACCGATGCACGTGGTTTGTCCAAGCCCGGCCGCCGTGGTTTGCGCCACGGCTTCATAGGTCAACGTACCCGAACGCGATACGATGCCAACGCTGCCGCGTGTGTGAATGTGGCCTGGCATGATGCCGATTTTGCATTCACCCGGTGTGATCACGCCCGGACAGTTGGGACCGACCAGACGGGTTTTGGAACCGACCAGCGCGCGTTTGACCTTAACCATGTCGAGCACCGGAATGCCTTCGGTGATGCACACCGCCAGCTCGATCTCGGCATCGATGGCTTCCAAGATGGCGTCGGCGGCGAACGGCGGCGGCACGTAAATCACGGTGGCGGTGGCACCGGTTTTTTCGACCGCGTCGGCAACCGTGTCATACACCGGCAAGTCCAAGTGTGTGGAACCGCCTTTGCCCGGCGTCACACCGCCGACCATTTGGGTGCCATACGCAATGGCTTGTTCGGAGTGGAAGGTGCCCTGCGCGCCGGTGAAGCCCTGACAGATGACCTTGGTGTTTTTATCGACGAGAACGGACATCTTACGCGGCCTCCTTCACAGCCTGGACGATCTTTTGGGCGGCGTCGCCCAGATCGTCGGCGGAGACGATGGGAAGTCCCGACTCGGCCAATATTTTTTTACCCAACTCGACATTGGTGCCTTCAAGGCGCACCACCAGCGGAACGTTGAGGCTGACTTCACGCGCCGCCGCGACCACGCCTTCGGCGATGACGTCGCAGCGCATGATGCCGCCGAAGATGTTGACCAAGATGCCTTCGACGTTGGCATCCGACAGGATCAATTTGAACGCCGTGGTGACGCGTTCTTTGGTCGCCCCGCCGCCAACATCCAAGAAATTCGCCGGGTCGCCGCCGAACAGCTTGATGATGTCCATGGTCGCCATCGCCAAGCCAGCGCCATTGACCATGCAACCGATGTTGCCGTCTAACTTGATGTAGTTGAGATCATGGCGCGCGGCTTCCAATTCGGCCGGGTCTTCTTCGTCTTCATCGCGCAGTTCTGAGACGTCTTTTTGACGAAACAGCGCGTTGTCGTCAAAGTTCATCTTTGCGTCCAGCGCCATCACCGCGCCGTCGCTGGTGACCACCAGCGGATTGATTTCGATCATCGACGCATCCAGCGCGTTGAACGCTTTGTACATGCCGAGCATCAGCTTCACCGCCGCGCCGACCTGCTTGCCTTCAAGCCCTAAGCCAAACGCCAATTGACGGGCGTGGAACGGCAACATGCCGATGGCCGGATCGATGGTCACGTGGTTGATTTTTTCCGGGGTTTTTTCCGCAACCTCTTCGATGTCCATGCCGCCTTCGGTCGACGCCATAACGGTGATGCAGGACGTGGCGCGGTCGATCAAGAAGCTCAAATACAGCTCACGTTGGATATCGCAGCCTTCTTCGATATAAACGCGTTTGACCTCTTTACCTGCGGGACCGGTCTGGTGAGTGACCAGCTGCATGCCCAACATGTCGTTGGCGGTGTCGCGCACGTCGTCAATGGACTTGACCACTTTGACGCCACCGCCCTTGCCGCGCCCGCCGGCATGGATTTGCGCTTTGACGACCCACACCGGGCCGCCCAGCTCTTTCGCCACGGCCTCGGCCTCCGGCGCGGTGTAAGCTACCTTGCCGTTGGGCACCGCCACGCCGTATTTGGCGAGCAGCTGCTTGGCTTGATACTCGTGAATGTTCATATGTCTTTGTCCTCTCAGAGCCTCATATACATGAGAGCCCTGCCTCAGTTTTTTACTTCGCGGCCTCAGGCGTGGTGGCCGGTGATACAGCAGGTGCTATAGCGGGTGTTTTGGGAGCCGCCTTGCGCACCGGAGCTTTTTTCACCGGAGCTTTTTTCGCAGGCGTTTTTTTAACCACAGCTTTTTTGGTCACGGCTTTTTTCGCAGGTGCCTTTTTCGCGGGCGCGGCTGCACCGGCTTCCAGTTTCTTGATGGTGTCGACAAGGCCAAACACAGCCTTCACCGATTTGTTGAACAGCGCCTTTTCGGTGCGATCAAGTTTAATTTCAACGATGCGTTCCACACCCTTCGCGCCGATCACCACCGGCACGCCGACGTACATGTTTTTGACGCCGTATTCGCCCTTCAAATAGGCGGCGCATGGCATCACGGACTTTTTGTCCTTGAGATACGCTTCGGCCATTTTGATGCCCGCAGCGGCAGGTGCGTAGTAAGCGGAGCCGGTTTTCAACAAGCCGACGATTTCCGCGCCGCCGTCACGGGTGCGCTGAACGATTTCGTCCATCTTCGCCTGGGTGGTCCACTTCATGGCGATCAGATCGGGCACCGGAATACCGGCGACGGTGGAATAACGCGGCAGCGGCACCATGGTGTCGCCGTGACCGCCCAACACAAACGCGGTGACGTCTTCGACAGAGACGTTGAATTCTTGGGCCATGAACAACTGCATGCGCGCGCTGTCCAACACGCCGGCCATGCCGACAACCATGTGCGGCGGCAAGCCCGAAGCTTCACGCAGCGCCCACACCATCGCGTCGAGCGGATTGGTGATGCACACCACGAACGCTTTGGGGGCGTATTTCTTGATGCCCTCACCGACTTGTTTCATGACGCTGACGTTGATGGACAGCAGATCATCGCGGCTCATGCCCGGCTTGCGCGCCACGCCTGCGGTGACGATGACCACGTCCGCATTTCGAATGCCCGCGTAGCTTTTGGTGCCTTTGAGCTGAGCATTGAAACCTTCAATTGGTGAGGATTGCCCGATGTCCAGAGACTTACCTTGGGGCACGCCATCCATAATGTCGAACATGACGATATCGCCCAGTTCTTTGAGCCCGGCCAAGTGCGCCAGCGTTCCGCCGATGTTGCCTGCGCCGATAAGTGCGATTTTGTTGCGTGCCATTGGAATACCCTTATCTCTGTCTTCTGACGCGTCCTCGTCTCGGACGGACGTCTGGTTCATGTCGATTTAAGCCGTCTTTACGGCTTGATTATGTCAGTTCCGACCTTTTTTAGGCCCCGATATCTTCTTTCCGGCTGCGAAAAGCAGCTGGGGCGCGCCATGTTGCGCTGCACAAAAATCCGTTTGTTTCGTAGCGTGTTTCCCATCCCGGGGCAAGGCCAAACAGCCCAAACGGGTAGGATTCTTTACGGACGTCTTTCAGCGAGCATTTAACGTTTCTCAATCCCCTCGTTTTTCATGTTTCAATTCCATGTATGACTCCGATTGCATTTCCACAAGACGTGATGCGGTGCGTTCAAATTCAAACGAACCCTCGCCTTCGACGTACAGATCCATCGGCCCCACCTCGGACGAGCAAATCAGTTTCACGTGGCCTTCGTACATGGCATCGATCAGCGTGATGAAACGCCGCGCCACGTCTTTGTTCTCGGAACTCATTTGCGGGATGCCGACAATGATCAAGGTGTGAAAGCGCCGCGCCAATTCCAAATAATCGGCGGGCCCCAAGGGCCGTCCGCAGATATCTGAAAACTGCACCATGGCGACGCCTTGGGTCGCTTTGGGCACCGCGATGTCGCGCCCCTGCACCGGAATGGTCGCGGCGTGGGCGCGCGCACCATGGGTCAACTTAACGAATGCCTGCTCAAGCTTGGCGCGCGCTTTTTCATCATCGGGGTACAGGTACACATCCAACTGGCGCATATGCTCGAGGCGGTAATCGGTTTTACCGTCGAGCTGCAACACATCCATCTTTTCTTCGATCAGATCAATGAACGGCAAGAACGCTTCGCGCTGCAAACCGTCTTTGTATAAGTCGCACGGCGGACGGTTGGATGTCGTTACCACCACCACGCCTTTTTCAAACAGCACGCCGAACAGGCGGCTCAAGATCATCGCGTCGGCGATGTCGGTGACTTGAAATTCGTCAAAACAAAACAGCGCCGCTTCCGCTGCGATTTGTTCGGCGACCGGCGGAATGAGATCGGCTTCGCGACCTTTGAACTTTCGGTACTCGTTGAGGCGGATGTGCACCTGCTGCATGAAGGCGTGAAAGTGCACCCGGCGCTTGCGTTTGATCGGCGCGTCTTCGAAGAACATGTCCATCAGCATGGACTTGCCGCGCCCCACGCCGCCATAAAAGTAAATGCCTTGGGGCGGGTCTTCGCGGCGACGTTCCAGACCGAAGCGTTCTTTCCAGCCCACCGGGCCGGTGCGGGGTTCAAATTCTTGCAGGGCCTTGTGCAGACTTTGCAGCTTTTCCACCGCCAGCGCTTGGGCGGGATCGTGCTTCAATTCGCCCGAAAAAATGCGCTCTCGGTATTGAGCGAGCGGCCCTATCGGCGATGCTCCATCAGGAACGGACATGGTAGGCCTTCAGCCTTTTATTTTGCAACTGCACAAACGTAAACGTATGAATTGATTTCACTTAAGTAAATAGCTGTTTTTTCTGTACTTTATTTTATGGCCCTCGGATTGATTACACCCCGAGCTTATATCCGCAAAAGTTGCCGAACCGAGGCTTGCGGCCCTGCGCCGTCCGGGGCAAACTGGGGGCAAGCCTTATAAAGTAAGCCTTCAACAGAAAGCCCCGCACATGATTGGTGAAAGCCTACTTGAGTTTGAGCCCATGGTCCGTCTCTCGGCATTCGCGGGAATCTTCGCTGTGATGGCGCTGTGGGAACTGGCGTCACCGCGCCGCCCGCTATACGTTTCCAAAAAACTGCGGTGGTTTTCCAATCTCGGCATCGTCGTGCTCAACACCGCGCTGGCCCGTATCGTCTTTCCGATGGCGCCGGTGGCGTTCGCCTATGTGGCGGCGGAGCATGGCTGGGGAATTTTCAACATCATCGAGTGGAACGGCTGGGTCGAGGTGGTGATCGTCGTGGTGTTGATGGATTTCTTCATCTGGCTGCAACACGTCATGGTTCACGCCATCCCACTGTTGTGGCGACTGCACCGCATGCATCACACCGATGTCGATTACGACGTGACCACCGGCGCGCGCTTTCACCCCATCGAAATCTTGTTGTCGTTCGCCATCAAGTTTGCGGTGATCGCGCTGTTGGGCGCCAGCCCGATGGCGGTATTGGTGTTCGAGGTTTTGCTCAACGCCACCGCCATGTTCAACCACGCCAATGTGCGCTTGCCTTTGGGGTTGGACGCGGTGTTGCGTTTGGTGGTGGTGACGCCGGACATGCACCGGGTGCATCATTCGGCCGTGCCGCAAGAATGCAATTCGAACTTCGGCTTTAACCTGCCATGGTGGGATCGTCTGTTCGGCACTTACACCGCACAGCCCGAAGCTGGACACGAAGCGATGACCATCGGGCTGGATATGTTTCGTGAAGAACGCGAAGAACGCCTCGACCAAATGCTGATCCAGCCGTTCAAGACCGCACGTGGCGAATACGCCATCAACCGCCGCGATTGGGATTGACCTTGAAAGCCGGACGCCAAACTGCCGAATTCACCTTCGAGGTTCAACACATCGGCCTCGACATGGACTTTCACCATCCTCAGGGCCGCGACTTAAAACTGGATGATGCGGTCATTGAAGCATTCGAGACGGAACGTGAAAACGCCGAAATTTTCATCCAAAACGCATCGGGCACGGCCTTTTCCACCGAAGAACTGCTGAGCTGGTTCTTGCTGCAAACCGGCACCACGCTGGCCGACCAATTGCCCCAGTCAGCCTTGGCGGCGGCGCTGGAAAAAGGCGAAGGCCACGTGTTCATGACCTTTCCCATTCGGTTCGAGCCAGGTGTCTTTCACATGATCACCATCGACGGCGCGCAGGATTTGTCGGCGCTGAAAGTGATGTCGAAAGTCACCATCCACAAGCGCGCCCCAAAAACAACGGCACCTTCAACGTCGCCATCAACGGCGCCAGCTTCAGATTGACGCCGCCGCCTGAGGCGAGGATAGTCTGCCACCACACACCCATTTTTGAGGATACCCATCTACATGTCCGAGCGCGAAGATCACCGAAGCCCCGAAGAAATTCTCAAAGCCCAGCGCACCCTGGTTTTCATATTTGGCTTCGCCACGCTGATGCCGACGTTGTGGATGCTTCTTATGGTGTATGGCGGCATCACCGCAGGTCAAGGCGACACGACACCCTTTGACGGCTTTTCCACGGTGTTACTCTATTGGGGTTACGCCGCACCTGTTGTGTGGCTGGTGGCAAATGGTCTCGCACTCAAACTCATCCAAACGGGAAGCGGCGACAAAGCAAAGCTGTTCCCTCTGATCCCGGCTTTCTGGGCGATCATCTGGTTCGCCAGCCAAGCCAGCGGGTGATCTGCTTTTTACCCTGCTCTTGCTCTGAAAAGGGGCATTTCAAGTGTTCGAAGTGGACGCAACGACGCCCCTCAATCGACCACAAAAAGCTTGGCTCCCACCGGCGTCGAGGAACGGTGTGATTCTGCGTTGTCACCAACCTGATAACTCATTGCGGGCTTAAGAATAAACTTACGCCCATCGTCCAGTTCAGTGTGCAACTCACCTTCCAAGCAGAAAAGAATGTGGCCTTTGACACACCAGTGGTCCGCTAAATACCCCGGCGTGTATTCCACCATTTGAACGCGGATTGAGCCGAAATTTTGGGTCTGCCAATAGGCAACTCCATTTTCGCCCTTGTGTTGCGTTCGTTCGATTGTTGACCAGTCCGTGATCCCAAAGGGAATATCGTTTATGTTCATGCGGGGCTACTCCTGGCAATGAATATTGAGGATGCGTGGAACTGCTCTATCGAGAATGTTTAGCAAGCATCCGCAATAGCGGCTTGGAGTGTTTGCAGGCTTGCTCTTCGGCCTTCCGATACTGTTCAATGAGATCTTTGCCGAACGGCGTGAGCGTCGCGCCGCCTTTGTCCTTGCCGCCCATTTCTGTGATGATGACCGGCTGATCGAAGGCCTCTTGCAGCGTATTAAGCAGGTGCCAAGCACGGCGGTACGCCATGCCCAATGCACGAGCTGCCGAGGAGATGGACCCTTCGCGTGCGACGGTTTCCAAAAGCATGATCTTGCCCGGCCCAATTGAGGTGCCGCCCAATTGAAGCTTTAGGCGGACCTTTGTTTCAAGACCTGTCATGACGCGGGGGCTCCTGTAGCGCAATTGTTTACGCGTTCTCATATCAAAAATTAACTTGAACGGATCCATTGACCAGAGCAATCGAAAGATTTAACTTATTGCGCTATGATATTAATAGCATATCGCTTCGGTGATGTGACACCGACGATGCTGGAAAGGGATATAGTATGAAGCGTTTCCTTCAGATTCTGGTTGCGTCCGTACTGACTGCGACAAGCGCAGTCGCAACGGCCACGGCGAATGAGTACATCACCGTAGCCTCGACGACGTCGACCGCAAACTCAGGGTTATTCGATGACCTGCTGCCGCAATTCACCACAAAAACCGGCATTGAGGTCCGCGTGGTTGCTGTCGGCACCGGGCAAGCCTTGAAGATCGCGCGCAATGGCGATGCGGATGTTTTGTTCGTGCACCACCGTCCCTCGGAAGAGGCCTTCGTATCTGAAGGCTTTGGCGTAAAGCGCTACGGCGTCATGTACAATGACTTTGTCATCGTCGGGCCAGCAGCTGATCAGGCTCATGTCAATGAATGCGCTTCCGCGTCCGATGCCTTAACAAAAATCTCCAAAGCGCAGAGCGTTTTTGTTTCGCGCGGCGATGACAGCGGCACCCACAAACGCGAAAAATCTTTGTGGAAAGCGACTGGTGTGCAATCGGGCGAACCCGCAGAGTCTTGGTACCGCAGCACCGGTTCCGGCATGGGTGCGACACTGAACACGGCTGCGGGCAGCGGTGGGTACGCCCTTTCCGATCGCGGCACCTGGATCAGTTTCAAAAACAAGCAAGACCTGCGCATCGTCTGCGAAGGCGATCCCGCCCTGTTTAACCCTTATGGCGTGATGTTGGTGAACCCCGCCAAGCACCCGCATGTTAAAGCCAAAGCTGGACAGGCCTTTATCGATTGGCTCGTCTCAGCTGAGGGCCAAGCGGCCATCGGCGGCTTCAGGCTTGAAGGCCAAACGCTGTTCACACCGAGCACCAGCAACTAAGCACCAAGCCAGGTTGAACAAACAACAAAGGCCGCCGGTTCACACCAGCGGCCTTTGTTTTTGTAGCGAACCAACCTCAGCGGCGTTTGAGCAACAAGTGTTTGATTTCCGCAATCGCCTTGCCCGGGTTGAGGTGCTTGGGGCAGGTGTTGGTGCAGTTCATGATGGTGTGGCAGCGATACAAGCGGAACGGATCGTCGACGTTGTCGAGGCGTTCGCCCTTGGCTTCGTCGCGACTGTCGGCGATCCAGCGGTAGGCTTGCAACAAGATCGCCGGACCTAAGTAGCGGTCACCGTTCCACCAATAGCTGGGGCAGCTGGTCTGGCAGCAAAAACACAAGATGCATTCCCACATGCCGTCAAGCTCTTTGCGCTCGCTGGGGCTTTGCAAACGTTCCGCCGTCGGCGCGGGGGTGTCGGATTTGAGCCACGGCTCAATCGACGCGTACTGCGCATAGGGCACGCTCAAGTCCGGCACCAAGTCCTTGATCACCGGCATGTGCGGCAATGGATAGACTTTGACCTCACCGCGAATGTCTTTGATCGGTTTGGTGCACGCCAACGTGTTGGTGCCGTCGATGTTGAACGAGCACGATCCGCACACGCCTTCGCGACACGAACGACGGAAGGTCAGCGTGCTGTCGATTTCGTTCTTGATCTTAACCAGCCCATCTAAGACCATCGGCCCACAGGTGTCGAGATCAACCTCGTAGGTGTCGACGCGCGGGTTCTCGCCGCTGTCGGGATCGAAGCGATAGACCTTAAAGCGCTTGAGGTTCGTTGCGCCCTCGGGCGCTTTGTGCAATTTGCCGCGCATGACTTTCGAATTGGCGGGAAGATTGAATTCAACCATGTCTCTGTCCTCCGGGCTTAATACACACGAGCTTTCGGCTCGATGTATTCGACCTCATCGGTCAGGGTCCAGGTGTGCACCGGGCGATAACCGAGCTTCACCGATTGATTTTCGTCCAGCCACGCGACGGTGTGCTTCATCCACGTCTCATCATTGCGATCGGGGAAATCGTCACGCGCATGTGCGCCGCGGCTTTCTTCGCGGTTCAAAGCCGAATGCACGGTGGCTTGGGCGCACGCCAGTAGGTTCTCCAGCTCCAACGCTTCAACCAGGTCCGAGTTCCAAATCAATGAACGATCATTGATGGCGAGCTCATCCAAGCCGCCGACGATATCGTCGATCTTCTTTTTGCCGTCGGCCAGCACGCTCGCGTCGCGGAACACCGCTGCGTCGCGTTGCATGGTGCGTTGCATGTCGTCGCGAATTTGCGATGTCGGCAATTCGCCTGACGCGTGGCGCATTTTATCAAACCGATCCAGCGCTTTGTCGGCGCTGTCTTTGGCCAGGGATTTTTGCTCCGCTCCGGCTTTGAGCACTTCCGCTGCGCGCAACGCCGCCGCACGACCGAACACCACGATGTCCAGCAACGAGTTGGTACCCAAACGGTTGGCGCCATGCACCGATACGCACGCCGCTTCACCAATCGCCATCAGGCCCGGACACACCGCGTCGGGATCGTCGGCGGTCGGACGCAACACCTCGCCGTGAATGTTGGTCGGGATGCCGCCCATGTTGTAGTGCACGGTCGGGATCACCGGGATCGGGTCGCGGGTGACATCAACGCCGGCAAACACCTTGGCGCTTTCCGAAATGCCAGGCAGACGTTCCGCCAGCATATCGGCACCCAGATGTTCCAGATGCAGCATGATGTGATCTTGCTCGTCGCCGACGCCGCGGCCTTCGAGGATTTCCACCGTCATGGCGCGCGACACCACATCGCGCGACGCCAAGTCCTTGGCCGTCGGCGCGTAGCGTTCCATGAAACGTTCGCCATTTGCGTTGGTCAGGTAACCGCCTTCGCCACGGGCCCCCTCAGTGATCAGTACGCCCGCGCCGTAAATGCCGGTGGGGTGAAATTGCACGAATTCCATGTCCTGAAGCGGCAGACCTGCGCGCGCCACCATGCCGTGACCGTCGCCGGTGCAAGTGTGCGCCGAGGTGCATGAGAACCACGCGCGGCCGTAACCGCCCGACGCCAGCACCGTGGTCTGGGCGCGAAAACGGTGGATAGTGCCGTCTTCCAAATTCCACGCGATCACGCCGCGACATTCGCCGTCTTCGTCCATGATCAGATCAAGGGCGATGAACTCGACAAAAAATTCCGCATCGTGACGCAGGCTTTGCTGATAGAGCGTGTGCAAGATCGCATGGCCAGTGCGATCCGCCGCGGCGCACGCGCGCGGCACCGGGGCCTCGCCGAAATTCTTCATGTGGCCGCCAAAGGGGCGCTGGTAAATCTTGCCTTCTTCGTTGCGCGAGAACGGCACGCCAAAGTGTTCCAGCTCATAAACCGCTTGGGGCGCGTTGCGACACATATACTCAATAGCGTCTTGATCGCCGAGCCAGTCGGAACCCTTGACGGTGTCGTACATGTGCCACTGCCAGCTGTCTTCGTCCATGTTGCCGAGCGCCGCGCCGATGCCGCCCTGGGCCGCGACGGTGTGGCTGCGGGTGGGGAACACCTTGGTGATGCAGGCGGTCTTTAGACCTGCCTTGGTCATGCCGAACGTGGCGCGCAAACCCGCACCACCTGCGCCGATAACCACGCAATCATAGGTGTGATCTGTAATGGGATAGGATTTGGTCATGGTCGATTATCCAGCGAGCGAGATTTTAAGAACGGCGAAGACGGCCGACGCGGCGAACATCACCGTGCCATACTTAACCAACAGCAGCAGGCCCATTTTCCACACCTCGGAATGGACGTAGTCTTCGATCACCACCTGCATACCCAGTTGCGCGTGGTGGAACGTCGCCACCACGAACAGCATCAAGAATACGGCGTTGCCGAATTCCCCCGCCCAAGCATGAAAGGCGGCGTAGTCGCTGCCGGTCAATGAAATCAGCGAATACACAAACCACAAAGACAGCGGCAACAGGGCCAGCGCGCTGATGCGTTGCGCCCACCAATGGTGCACGCCTTCGCGGGTCGATCCGAGACCGCGCACGCGCCCCAATTTGGATTGCAGGCTGCGTGTTTGTTGCGGGGTGTTGATCATGTCTGGTTTCTCCTCACAACTTGCCGACGTGGCCGTAGGCCATCAACCAGCTGAGCACCGTCAGCGACAACGACGCGATCACCACCAAGATGCCGGTGATGCGCAGTCTCGACATCTCGAAGCCCCACAACATATCCCAGCCCAAGTGGCGGATGCCGTTGCACATGTGATAAAATAGCGAAAACGTGAAACCGAACAAAACCAGCCGCCCGAACCACGATTCCATCACCGCCTGAGCGCGCGCGAACGCCTCGGGTCCGTATGCGGCCGATGCCAGCCAGTACGCCAACAGCACCGCGGCGAACGCCAGCACCACGCCGGTTGCACGATGGGTGACCGATAAGATGGAGGTGATCTGCGGGCGATAGACCTGCAAATGCGGTGAAAGTGGTCTGTTATCGTCAGGCATGTGCCAGTCTCCCCTCTGCTTTCAGAGGCTTTGAGTGTCCCGTCCACAAACGGGTAAGTCAACGAAACCCGTGCGGTTTAACGTCGGGGCATCAAAACAGTGTAGTCGAAATCCAGAACCACCGCAGGGTCGTATTTACCCGCCTCATCCTTATAGGGGAAATCTCCGGCGGTTTTGTCCTTGAGCCCCACGGTGCGCAAGCGCAACGCGCCCACACCGGGGTGACCCGGTAGTTCCATTTTGTCGAGCACTTCGCTCCACGCATAAACCGTGTCGCCGGCAAAAATCGGCGCCACGTGCGCGCCGGCGTTGATCGCGGCGATCTTGAACGCGTTACTCAGCCCATTGAACGAAAGCGCGCGACAGATCGAAATGACGTGACCGCCATAAACGATGCGCTTGCCGAAACGTCCGTCTTTTTCGCTGTGCTGGTTGAAGTGCACACGTGCGCTGTTTTGATAAAGACGGGTGGCGAGCTGGTGCTCAGCCTCTTCGACGGTGAAGCCATCAACGTGATCGATCTTCTCACCAACCACATAATCGTCCCAAGCATGCGGGCTGCCGGAAAGCTGGTAATTGTATTCCGCCATATCCAAATCGGTCGGCGCGGCGAGATGTTCGGCGGTGACGCAGTCGGGCAGGTCGGGCACGACAGGGCCGCTTTCGGGCACGTTCGGCGCCGGGGTGGACGGATCTTTTTTATTGACCATCACCCAGCGCACGAAATCCGCGACCAGTTCGCCGCGTTGATTTTCACCGATGGTGTGAACGTAGACGATGCCCGTTTTACCGCTCGACGTTTCTTTCAAGCCGATAACCTTGGAACCCGCGCTGAGCGTGTCGCCCGCATACACCGGCGTTACCATACGCCCGGCGGCGTAGCCCAAATTGGCCACCGCGTTCAACGACACATCCGCCACCGACTTGCCAAAGACCACGTGAAAAGCCAGCAGATCGTCGATGGGCGCAGCCTCATAGCCGATGTCCATGGCGAAGCTGTCGGCAGACTGCACCGCAAAGCGCGAACCGTAGAGCGCGCAATATAGCGCCACGTCGCCTTCCGTCACGGTGCGCGGGGTCGCGTGTTCAAGGACCTGGCCCAGTTGGAAATCTTCGAAAAAATTTCCTGTCCCCGTTTTCTTCACAGCCGACATCTTGATCCCTCTGACCCTCTGAATTTAAATCTTACGCCGTAAGCTCAGCTTGCATCGCGTCAATCATACCTGACAGTTGCACCAAACGCCGCGCTTGCGCAACGTGCAGATTTTCCACCAGCTTACCATCGACCACGACCACGCCTTTGCCCTCAGTTTGCGCCACCTCGAAAGCTGCAATGATTTTTTGCGACCACGCCACGTCGCTTGCTGACGGGGCATACACCTCATTGGCCTTGTCGATGGTCTTGGGATGGATCAGGGTTTTACCGTCAAAGCCCATGTCGCGACCTTGCTCACATGAATACGCAAAGCCCTCATCATCATCCAAATCCAAATGCACGCCGTCAACGATGGCAAGATCGTAAGCCCGCGCGACCAACAGACAATGGCTCAACGAGGCCTGCAACGCCACCCGTTCACGGGTGTGCGCGGCGTGTAAGTCCTTGGCCAAATCGGACGTGCCCATGACGAAGCAACCGACCCGCGGGCTGGCGCTGCCGATGTCTTGGGCGTTGAGAATGCCCAGCGGCGTTTCCATCATGCACCAGATGGCCTGAAGAGCGGGTGCGCCTGCGGCTTCCATGATGCGTTCCACCTGATGGATGGTGCTCGGACCTTCGACCTTGGGCAGCAAAATCGCATCCGCGCCGGACGTCGCGGCGGCAACGATGTCTTGATGCCCCCAAGGTGTGTCGAGGCCGTTGACGCGCACGATGCATTCGCGCTGTCCGTATCCGCCTTGGGCCAAAGCCGAAACGATCCCGGCGCGGGCTTGTTCTTTGGCATCGGGCGCGACGGCGTCTTCCAAATCCATGATCAGGGCGTCACACGCCAACGCGCGGCCCTTTTCAAGGGCGCGGGCGTTGGAACCCGGCATGTACAAGACACTACGTCGAGGACGCTGGCCCGGGGGGCGTTGCCCAGGGGGAAGTGGATTTTGAGGCGGTTGAGTGTTGGGCATGGGGAGGCCTCCGCTGATCTTTTCTTTTCGCACCTGCGAGATAGCAATATGCCCCCGTTGAGAATTCATGGCAAGCCCCCACAACATTCCCATAAACAGGTCTTGTTGATGTGTTTGAAAATACTCACAATGGTGTTACTAACCTCCATACACCTTGACGATAAGGAACTTAAGCGAGCATGACGGAGCACGGCTATCTAAAGCAGATCCGATTTTTGATCGTGGACGACAATGCCTTCAGCCGTCAGTTGACCCGGCGGATCCTCAATCAATTTGGTGCACGCCATGTTCACGAAGCCGAAAACGGCGCGCGTGCTCAAGACGAGGTCAAATCTTTCAAGCCCGACATCATCGTCGTCGACTGGGTGATGAGCCCGGTGAACGGTATGGAATTTGTCCAATGGTTACGTGAAAGCGCAGACAGCCCTGAACCGTTTACGCCGGTGATTATGGTCACCGCTTATTCCCACCTGCACAACATCATGCAAGCGCGCGACGCGGGCATCAACGAATTCCTCACCAAACCCATATCCGCGAAATCCCTGATCATGCGGGTCCAGTCGGTGATCGAAAAACCGCGACAGTTCGTGCGCGCCGATGCCTATTTCGGCCCCGACAGACGCCGTCGCGACTTGCCTCATCGTGGCGATGAGCGCCGCGAAGACATGATTCAAAACGACGATAACGTCATCGATCTCGGTCCGTAACCATCCGGCTACATAGCCCGGTCATTGGTCTGAGCCGATTGTTTCTTGTCTTCACCCACGACACGCCCCACATACACATAGGCCGCGTATCAACCAAACCGCAGTTATCTTGTATGATGAATCACGCCATGGTATTCTAGGCGCGTATGCGGAGGGACCCCATGGGACAGAGCAGCTATCTCGCCAACGTCAAGTTCCTCATCGCCGACGACAATGCGTTTATGCGCACCATCATCCGGCGCATTCTGGCCACCCTTGGCGTGCAAGATATCCGCGAAGCCGGTGACGGCGCCGAAGCCTTAAAAATCATCCAGACATGGCCTGCCGACATCATCTTGTTGGATTGGGAAATGACCCCGTTCGACGGTATCGAGTTCACCTCCATGATGCGCCATGCCGACGTCATGACCAACACGTTCATGCCCATCATCATGATTTCCGCCCATTCGGAATACTGGCGCATATCTAAAGCGCGCGACATGGGTGTCACCGAATTTCTAGTCAAACCCATTTCTGCGCACACATTGTTTTCACGCATCCGCAACGTGATCGAACGCCCGCGCCCGTTTGTCAACGCCCCCGGTTTCTTCGGGCCCGACCGACGTCGCCGGGAACAACTACACAGCCAAGAGCGGCGCGAAAACGAACCTGATCAAATCGCCCCCGACCAGATCATGGGCCAAGATGAAATCAACGACTTTTTCAATCAGGGCGATAACGGAAAAATGCCCCATTACACCCCACCCCAACAAGACGGATAGGCTTGAAATGCACACACCATTGACCCTTCGCAGCACAATATCTAACTAAGCTACTCGGCATTTTTTTTAGGGGCGTTTATGGACGAACATGGATATCTGCACGGCCTTAAATTTTTGATCGTGGATGACAGCGCGTTTATGCGCGAACTGCTGGGGGACATTCTGCGTCACTTTGACGTGCGCAACATTCGCGAGGCGTCCGATGGCGCCGAAGCCCTGCAGATCATGCAGGCCTGGACACCCGACATCATTATGATCGACTGGGAAATGACGCCGTTCAACGGCATCGAGTTTTGCCAGTCCGTGCGTTCATCCAAGCGGGGCGACGAATGCTTTGCACCGATTATCATGATCTCGGGCCATTCGGAGTACTGGCGCATCCAACGCGCACGAAATGCGGGCATAAACGAGTATTTGGTCAAACCCGTATCACCAAAGGCTTTGTTTTCACGCGTCCGTGCGGTGATCGAGCGGCCCCGCCCGTTCATCAAAACGGCGACCTATTTCGGCCCCGACCGCCGCCGTCAAGACATCAAGCATGCCGACGAACGGCGCGAGACCCAACGCGACCAAACGCCGATTCCAGCCGAAGAGGCCATGGAACAAGACCAGATCAACGCGATCTTCAACCCCGGCTCCGAACATCCCGACGACCAAAGTGAAAAACCCGTCGGCCCGCAAAGATAACCCCGCAATGACAAAACAAAACCGCCCCAACCGGATGGCCGGGGCGGTTTGTGTTTATCGACGGTTTGGGTGTTATTTGCCCAAATAATCGCTGGCGAGGATTTCCGCAATCTGCACCGTGTTCAACGCCGCGCCCTTGCGCAAGTTGTCGGACACGCACCATAGGTTCAGGCCGTTTGCGACCGATGCGTCTTTGCGGATACGCGATACGAACACCGCATCTTCGCCGGAGCATTCGGCCGGGGTGACGTAACCTTCATCCTGGCGGTGATCGACCACCGACACACCCGGGGCCTCACGCAACGCATCGCGCGCTTCATCTTCGTCGATCGGGTTTTCGAATTCCAAGTTGATCATTTCGGAATGGCCGATGAACACCGGAACGCGCACACACGACGCACAGACCTGGATATTGGGGTCGAGAATTTTATGGGTCTCGACCACCATCTTCCATTCTTCTTTGGTCTGGCCGTCATCCATGAACTTGTCGATGTGCGGAATGACGTTGAACGCGATCTGTTTGGTGAAAACTTTGCGGTTCTGCTCAGAGGTCTGGTTCATGTAGACGCCACGGGTCTGGTTGAACAGCTCATCCATCGCCGACTTGCCGCCACCGGATACCGACTGATAGGTCGCCACCACCACGCGCTTGATGGTCGCCAAATCGTGCAGCGGCTTCAGCGCCACCAGCATTTGAATGGTCGAACAGTTGGGGTTGGCGATGATGCCTTTTTTGGTGTAGCCCGCAATCGCGTCCGGGTTCACTTCGGGAATCACCAACGGCACGTCCGGGTCCATGCGAAAGTGCGAGGTGTTGTCCACCACCACCGCGCCCGCAGCCGCAGCCTTGGGCGAAAACTCAGCCGAAACCGATGCACCCGGGCTCGACAACACGATGTCGGTGCCCTTGAAATCAAAGGTGGCGAGGTCTTGGCATTTCAAAACCGTGTCGTCACCGTATGAGATTTCATTACCGATCGAACGATGGCTCGCCAGCGCGACCACTTCGTCGGCAGGAAATTCACGCTCGACCATCGTTTTCAGCATTTCTCGGCCCACGTTGCCCGTGGCGCCGACGACTGCGACTTTGTAACCCATTGCCTTGTATCTCCTCATTTTGAGCCCACCACACCGGGGCCCATACACCAAGGCCCGCGGAGCTGTCCGCGGGCCTGGTTGCAGTTAAGCAAAACCAAAAGCCCGCTAACAGCGAGTGGTGGTTTTGGTAATCTTGGTTTTAGCAACAGAACGCGCACCAACGGCGAAAACGGCCGGGGTGGAAATTAGATCACATTTTGCCAGCAGTCGGCTCATGTCGCGTCCTCATAAAATCTGCGCTTTTCTTAGCGTTTAGGGGCGCAAAAGACAAGCGTAATTCCCTGCTTTCAGCCCACCGCACTGACATAGATCCCACTTTTTTGACTTTCTTGGGAATAAAACGCCCCGCCCAGGTGTTTACCCCCCTGACAGACTGAAATCCCTCTCTTTCCTTTAAAAGGACCTATTCGATGAACAAAACAACCGTTCTCGCCTTATCCGTTCTGGCTTTCGCCACCGTAAGCACCACACAAGCGTTTGCTGGCGCCGCCGATATGGCCGAAAAGCATTTCAACGCCATCGGTTCCGGCGACGTCGGCGCCTTGCAAAAAGATTATGATGAAAATGCCGTGTTCCAATGGGTCGGCGGCCCCCTTGACGGCGTCTATAACGGCAGCAGCGCCATTTCCGGGCTGTGGTCGAAATTCGCCAAAGCCCAGGGCAAGCTTGACGTCAATGTCATGAGCATTGAAGAAAGCGCCAACCCCAAAGGCGTCACCGTCAACGCCGCCGTGACCTTCACCGGCAAGAAACCCATTCCCGTTCGCTACATCCTCGTTTACCGTGGCGACAAATTGGTGAATGAAATCTGGCAGATCGATCCCAATCTGAAAACCAACAAGGCTTACTGATCTCAGTAAACGAGGGTGCGGCCATATGTCGCTTTTGACGGCGCTGCGGACGCACCCTTTTTCTGACCGTATAGACAATCCGGGGAATGCCCCACTATGGATATCCGTCATTCGATCGCTTCTGAATTGCCCCGTCTGCGCCGCTATGCCCGCGCTTTATCGGCAGGCAACACGTCCCATGCCGACGATCTGGTTCAACAAGCCCTGGAACGGGCCCTGAACAAAGCGCACTTATTTCAGCCCGGCACCAATCTGCGGGCTTGGCTGTTCACCATTTTGCATAACGTCACGGTCAGCGAGCACCGCAAACGCGCCGCGCGCCCTTATGAAGTCTCAGACGAATCCGCTCCCGAAAGCGCATATGCCACATCCCCCGATGCGCATGACAAGCTGGAGCTGAGAGATATGGCCCGAGCGCTGGAACACCTGCCTCAAGAGCAACGCCAAACCGTGCTGTTGGTCAGCTTGGAAGGCCTGAGCTACAAAGAAGTGTCCGAGGTGATGGCCGTTCCGATCGGGACCGTCATGTCCAGATTGGCGCGCGGGCGCGATCAACTGCGAATCTTGATGGAACGTGGCGTTGAAAAAAATACGCCGAGATCCACGCTAAGGCCCACGCTATGGAGGGTGAAATGAACACCAAGACCGACCCCGAACTTGAGGCGATGCTTCACGCCTTTGTCGATGGCGAACTGGACCCCCAAGATGAGCAAGCCGTGCGCGAGCACTTGGCCTTAAACGCCGACGCCGCCCAACGCGCCGATGCGTACCGACGCCAGGGCGAAGACCTGCATGACCTTTACGACGACGTGTTCACCGAACCGCTGAGCGCCGACATGCGCGCAGCCCTCAACGCACCTTTGGCGACAAACCCCACCCGACCGCGCATTTTCACCGCCCCCATGTGGCGCATGGCAGCCGCAATCTTGCTGTTCACCGTTGGTGGCCTCAGCGGTTGGTGGGGCCATGTGCTCACCAGCGCCGAAACGCCGGTCGCGCTGGCCAACGCCGCCCCTCATGTCGTCCCCTATGTCACCCGGGCCATCGGTGCCCACGTGGTCTATGCATCCGAAGTCCGTCATCCGGTCGAAGTGGGTGCCGACCAAGAGCAACACCTGGTCACTTGGTTGTCCAAACGGCTGGGCCATGATGTTCATGTGCCAAAGCTGGACGAGGCTGGATTCGAGCTGGTGGGTGGACGACTGCTGCCCGACGACGCCAAGCCCGCCGCCCAGTTCATGTATGAAAACCATGCCGGACAGCGGGTGACCCTCTACGTGAGCCTCGACACCAAGCGCACCGAAACCGCATTTCGCGTGGTCGAGCAACAAGGTACCTCGGCCATATATTGGATCGAGGGCGATTTGGGCTATGCCTTGGCGGGCAACCTAGAGCGCGAAGATATGCTCAAAATCGCCCGCTTGGTCTATGACGCCCTAACGGTCTGATGATCATGTGATCTAAAGCGCTTAGCCGAGCTTTTCCAGCTCTTTGATCAGCGCGTCGCCCATGCCCGACGTCGACACCAACGTCATGCCATCGGTCATGATGTCGGCGGTGCGCAGGCCCTTGGCGAGCACGCTTTGCACCGCGGCGTCAAGCATGTCGGCGTCTTCGATCATGTCGAAGCTGTAGCGCAGCATCATCGAGTGGCTGAGCAGCGTCGCCAGCGGGTTGGCTTTGCCTTCACCGGCGATGTCCGGTGCCGAGCCGTGGACCGGTTCGTACATGGCGGGGATTTTGCCGGTGGCGAGGTCTTTGGAGCCTAAGCTCGCCGACGGCAACATACCCAGCGATCCGGTCAGCATCGCCGCACAATCGGACAGCAGGTCGCCGAACAGGTTGTCGGTAACGATGACGTCGAACTGGCCGGGCCAGCGCACCAACTGCATGGCGCAGTTGTCGGCGTACATGTGGCCCAGTTCAACATCGGCGTAATCGGCGTCGTGGACTTCATTGACGATCTTGCGCCAAAACACACCCGATTCCATGACGTTGGCTTTTTCAACGCTGGTGACTTTGTTGTTGCGCTTTTTCGCCAGCTCAAAAGCAACCCGCGCGACGCGGTCGATTTCATGTTCGTTGTAGACTTGAGTGTCGAAGCCGTAGCGCACACCGTCACGCAGCTCTTCACCGCGCGGCTCGCCGAAGTACACCCCGGCGGTCAGTTCACGCACAATCATGATGTCGAGACCGCGCACCACGTCGGGCTTCAAGGTCGAGCTGTCGATCAGCGCGTCAAACACCAACGCCGGACGCAAGTTCGCGAACAGGTCCAGTTCTTTCCTCAACCGAAGGAGGCCCGCCTCGGGCCGGTGCTCACGCGCGACGTTGTCCCATTTGGGACCACCCACGGCACCCAGCAGCACCGCATCGGCGGCTTGGGCTTTGTCCATGGTCTCGTCGGTGACCGCGCAGCCGTGGGCATCGAAACATGCGCCGCCGACCAGATCTTCTTCGACCTTAAAGCCGGTGTCGCGTTTGTCGTTGGACCAGTCGATGACTTTTTGGACTTCGGCCATGACTTCGGGGCCAATGCCGTCACCCGGCAGCATGAGAATGTTTTTGGTGTTGGACACTGTTTTCAATCCTTTAAGCGAACAACCAGGGCTGGCTGGCTTTTTGTTTGTCTTCATAGCTGTCGATCTTGTCGGCTTTTTTCTGGGTCAGGCCGATGTCGTCGAGGCCTTCCAACAAGCAGTGCTTGCGAAACGGATCGATCTCGAATGTGACAACACCGCCGTCGGGGCCGGAAATGGTCTGCGCTTCCAGATCGATGCTCAGCGTGGCGTTCGCGCCGCGCTCGGCATCGTCCATCAACTTGCCCAGCGTCTCTTCATCGACGCGGATCGGCAGCATGCCGTTCTTGAAGCTGTTGTTGTAAAAAATGTCGGCGAAGCTGGTCGAGATGATCACCTTGATGCCAAAATCGTTCAGCGCCCACGGCGCGTGTTCGCGCGATGAGCCGCAACCGAAGTTATCGGCCGCGACGATGATGGTGGCATTGCGATACGCGTCTTTGTTCAACACGAATTCCGGGTTTTCGGAACCGTCGTCGAGATAACGCATTTCGTCGAACAAATGCACACCCAAACCTTCACGCTTGATGGTCTTCAAGAACTGCTTGGGGATGATCATGTCGGTGTCGATGTTGCGGATCGGCATCGGTGCCGCAACGCCGGTGAGCTTGGTGAATTTTTCCATGACTTCTCTCTCCTTAGCTCAGCTTACGCACATCGGCCAACTTACGAACATCCGTAAGGCAGCCGGCGATGGCGGCGGCGGCGGCCATGGCGGGGCTGACCAGATGGGTGCGTCCGCCTTTGCCTTGACGGCCTTCGAAGTTGCGGTTCGACGTCGAAGCGCAGCGGTCACCCGGTGCGAGACGATCATCGTTCATCGCCAAGCACATGGAACAGCCCGGCTCGCGCCACTCGAAACCCGCTTCGATAAAGATTTTGTCCAAGCCTTCTTGTTCGGCTTGTTCTTTCACCAGACCCGAACCCGGCACCGCCAAGGCGCGCACGCCGTCAGCGACCTTGCGGTCCTTTGCGATAGCAGCGGCTTCGCGGAAATCTTCGATGCGGCCGTTGGTGCACGAACCGATGAACACCGTGTTGATGGCGACGCCTTCGATGGCTTGTCCGGCTTTGAAATCCATATAGGCGATGGCGCGTTCAATCGCGGTTTTCTTTTCCGCGTTGGGCTCATCAGCAGGATTGGGAACGTTCTGTTCGATGGACAGCACGTTTTCGGGGCTGGTGCCCCAGGTGATCTGCGGAGCCAAGTTGGTGACGTCCAGTTCGACCACGGCGTCATACTGCGCACCTTCGTCGGACTTGAGGGTTTTCCAATATTCCACCGCCTGTTCCCAGGTGCCCGCCTTGGGCGCCATGGGACGGCCTTGGATGTAATCGAAGGTCTTTTGATCGGGGGCGATCAGACCGGCGCGCGCGCCGCCTTCGATGGTCATGTTGCAGACCGTCATGCGGCCTTCCATGCTCAGAGCTTCGATGGCTTCGCCTGCGTATTCGACCACATAGCCGGTGCCGCCTGCGGTGCCGATCTTGCCGATGATGGCGAGCACGATGTCTTTGGCGCTGCAATGATCGGGTAAGGTTCCGGTCACTTTGATCAACATGTTCTTGGCGGGTTTTTGCAGCAGCGTCTGGGTGGCGAGCACGTGCTCGACTTCCGACGTGCCGATGCCGAACGCCAACGCGCCGAACGCGCCGTGGGTGGCGGTATGGCTGTCGCCGCAGACAATCGTGGTGCCCGGCAGGGTGAAGCCTTGTTCGGGACCGACGATGTGCACCACGCCTTGGCGGATGTCGTCCATTTCAAAGTACGGCACATGAAAGTCGGCGACGTTCTTTTCCAGGGTTTCAACCTGGATACGCGATTCGTCGTTGCTGATGCCTTTGGATCGGTCCGTCGTCGGCACGTTGTGATCGGCCACCGCTAGCGTCGCTTCGGTGCGGTGCACGGAACGTCCCGCCGTGCGCAAACCCTCAAACGCCTGGGGGCTGGTCACTTCATGGACCAAATGACGGTCGATGTAGATGAGGCAGGTGCCATCATCCTGGACATCGACCAGATGGGCATCCCAGATTTTATCAAAGAGGGTTTGGGGCATTTTGTGAACCTGCAACGTTCGCGGTGAAGTCACATGGTCCTTAACCGGGGCTAAGGACCACACGGTAAATAGAAATCGTCATGGGTTCGCTCACAGCCAAGGCCGCCCAGCGATCACTCAGACGTGATCGCCGGACGGCCCGGCCTGAACGGTGCCACGCAAAGCAAAAAGCTTATTCGCCTTTTGCCTCAGCCGCAGCGGCCTTTTTCGCCTTGGCGGCAGTGTCGCGGTCAGACTTGATCTGAGCTGCGACAGCCTTATCGGCGGCGTTGAGCTTGGCTTTGTGACCGTCGGTCTGTTCGCGGATACGCGCAGACTTACCGGTGCGGCCACGCAGGTAGTAGAGTTTCGCGCGACGCACATCGCCACGACGCACAACCTCAACGGCGGCGACGTTCGGCGAGTGCAGCGGGAACACACGTTCCACGCCTTCGCCGCTGGAGATTTTGCGCACGGTGAACGCGGAGTTCAAACCAGCGTTCTTGCGGGCAATGCACACGCCTTCAAACGCCTGCAGGCGTTCGCGTGTACCTTCAACCACTTTCACCTGGACGCGCACGGTGTCGCCCGGACCGAAATCCGGAACGTTTTTATCAGCCGTGAGCTTGCCAAGCTGCTCATTTTCGAGCTCTTCGATGATGTTCATGGCACTCAGTCCTTCTTTTTCCAAATTCTTAGCCGGGGCGCACCCCGACGAAATTTTCAATTCAAACTCAATTCTTATCCAACCCCGATCACTCAGAGCTGGCGCTGTATGCTTTCCACAAGTCGGGCCTACGTTCTTTCGTA
>Ga0316204_10002710_pt1 | contig 38846 bp, 32 predicted proteins | sample 6monrhotite_MG_2_FD_205661 | JGI IMG/M metagenome (GOLD analysis project Ga0316204, IMG submission 205661) | Microbial mat bacterial communities from mineral coupon in-situ incubated in ocean water Damariscotta River, Maine, United States -... | ecosystem: Environmental > Aquatic > Marine >...
GACGAACCCGACGAACCCGACGAACCCGACGAACCCGACGAACCCGACGAACCCGACGAACCCGACGAACCCGACGAACCCGACGAACCCGACGAACCCGACGAACCCGACGAATCCGACGAATCCGACGAATCCGACGAATCCGACGACCCCAACGACCCCAACGACCCCAACGACCCCAACGACCCCAACGACCCCAACGACCCGACGAACCAACAACGACCCGACGAACCAACAACCCCGACCCCAGGAACTTGATAGCCTCCCCAGATGATCCACCACATCGAAGCCCAGGTACTGGTCCTCCTGCTCATCGCCTCCATCGTAGGCATGGGCGCCCGCCGGCTGAAGCTGCCTTACACCCTGGCCCTGGTCGTCGCCGGCCTCGTGCTGGGCTTCATGCACCTGGAGACGCTGCACGGACTCGCGCTCAGCGCGGACCTGCTGATGCTGCTGTTCCTGCCGCCGCTCTTGTTCGAGGCGGCGCTGCACATCGAGTTCTCTGAGTTCCGAAAGGATATCGGCCCCATCCTCACCCTGGCCGTGCCCGGGGTGCTGGTGGGCGTGACGCTGACGGCTGGGCTGAGCTGGTTGGGATTGAGCGCCACCGGCCTGAGCCCCGACTTCGGCTGGCCCCACGCGCTGCTGTTCGCCTCCGTCATCGGCGCGACGGACCCCATCTCCGTGCTGGCGCTGTTCAAGGAGCTGGGCGTCACCCGGCGGCTGTACCTGCTGGTCGAGGGCGAGAGCCTGCTGAACGATGGCGTCGCCGTGGTGGTCTTCATCATCGTGGGCACCATCCTGGGCGTGGGCGGCCACGGCGAGGCGCCTCACGGTACGGCGGCCATCATCGCCCACAGCCTCCAGACCTTCCTCTGGATGGCCGGCGCCGGCGTGGGCATCGGGCTGATGGTGGGCGCGGCGGCCAGCGCGGCGGCGAAGCAGATCGATGACCACCTGATCGAGATCACCCTGACCACCCTGGTCGCCTGGGGCTCCTTCCTGCTGGCGGAGCAGGTCCACGCCTCGGGCGTGCTGGCGACCGTGAGCGCCGGCATCATGATCGGCAGCGTCGGCAAGAAGTTCGGCATGAGCGCCTCCACCCGCGTCGCGGTGGAGGACTTCTGGGAGTACATGGCCTTCCTGGCCAACTCCTTCGTCTTCCTCTTTGTGGGCATCGAGCTGGAGCCCGGCGTGCTGGTCAGCAACGCCCCCGCCATCGCCGTGGCCTTCGTCGCCGTGACGGCGGCCCGCGCCGTGGTGATCCACGGCAGCGCGCCCATCACCAACCGGCTGGCGGAGCCCATCCCCACGTCCTGGCGACACGTGATGGTGTGGGGTGGGCTGCGCGGCAGCCTCTCCATGGTGCTCGTGCTGACGCTGCCGCAGGACTTCGTCGGGCGCACCACCCTGGTCGCGGTGGTGTTCGGTGTGGTGGCCGCGAGCCTCTTCCTCCAGGGGCTGACGGTGGGCAAGCTGCTCAGTCGGCTGGGGCTGTCGGGCGGCGGCGCCGGGGAGCGGGAGGCCTGGGAGCGCGCGCGCGGCCGGGGGTTGGCGGCCCGGCACGCGCTGCACCACCTGGAGGAGATGGCGGAGAACCAGCTCCTGACTGCGCGCACGCGCCAGCGGCTGGAGGATCTGTACGCGGGCATGCGCGAGGCGGCGGACGCCGAGGCGGCGGCCCACGCCGGAGATCACCGCTCGGATGAGCAGCTCATCGAGGGCCTGCAGCGGCTGATCGCGGCGGAGCGGGAGGCCGTCCGGGAGGCGGAGCGGGAGGAGCTGATCGGCGCGGGGGTGGCGGCGGAGCTGCTGGCCGAGCTGAGCGAGCGGACCGAGGCGGTGAAGCACGTCACCCACGTCCCCGAGGAGGAGCGGGCGGCGGCGCTGGCCGCGCTGCTCGCCGGAGAAGACGCGAACCACTGAGCCGACAGTCGAACGTCAGCGTTCCCGGCCGCTCGCGAGGCTATAGAGAGAGCACAAGGCACCGACCAAGGAAGCCCGATGTTGCTGCTGCTCTCCCTCCTCCTCACCGCGAGCGCCCAGGACACCCCGGAGGCCGAAGGCAACGAGTCGAGCGAAGACGCGGAGCCGCCCCCCTTCACTCAGCCCGATCCCAGCCTGGCCATCCCCGCCGACGACACCCCCAGGGCGCGCCCCCAGCAGCAGCGCGCCGACGGCCAGCGCCCCGCGCAGCACCGGGACAGCCCCGGCGAGACCATGGCCCGCCTCCAGCTCGCTCGCAGCTACCAGGCCCAGCGGCTCGAGGTGCTGACCGAGCTGGAGTTCACCCCTGGCACCACCACGGTCCACCGAGGGCCCAACTGGGGAGCCCGCCGCCGCTACGGCTGGTCGCCGGTGAACGTCACCCACACCCCCGCCACCATCGAGCGCCAGTGGGGCATCTACCAGGGCAGCAGCCGCGTCGATGTGCCCACCTACCTGGATCTCACGGGCCAGGTCAGCGAGCGTCAGGCCCTCGATGACAAGCTGGGCAAGCTCACCCGCCGCTCCCAGGTGGGCATGATCGTCGGCGGCGTCGGCGTCGCCGCGCTGGTCGGCGGCATCGTCACCATGGGCTTCGCGGACACCCCCGAGGCGGACGCGGCGGCCTCAGCGGCCGTGGCTGGCGGCGCGGTCTTCACCTTCGGCGGGCTCATCGGCGCCGCCATCCCCGCCGGCCGCGCGGACAAGCTGCGCTACCGACCCGCTGACTACATGGCGCTCACCGAGGTCCGCGCCGAGGTGGACGTCTACAACGACGAGCTCGCCGCCGAGCTGGGCCTCACCCCCGCGGATCGGTCGCTGATGGACACCGAGCGCCGGCCGGGCCGGCCCACGCGCAGGTAGCCCGCGACATCAGATGATCAGCAGGACCGTGTAGACGACCGCGCCGATGAAGAGCAGCGCGCCCTCCCAGCGATTCACCACCCGCCCGGAGTACATCAGGGGGAAGAGCGCGAAGGCCGCGCCGATCATCCACCACACGTCGTTGGAGAGGATCGCCGGGTTGATGGGCAGCGGCGTGATCACCGAGGTCATCCCCAGGATCGCCAGCACGTTGAAGATGTTGGAGCCCACCACGTTGGCGATGGCGATGTCGGACTGCCCCCGCGCGGAGGCCACCACGCTGGTGACCAGCTCCGGCATGCCCGTGCCGATGGCGACCACCGTGAGCCCGATGACCCGATCGGAGATGCCCGCCACCGAGGCAATCGACGCGGCGCCGCCCACCAGGAACTTCGCCCCGAAGGCGAGGCCCGCGCTGCCGATGAGCACCCGCCCGATGGCCTTGGCCCAGACCCGCCCGGAGTCCGTGCTGGCTTCGAGCGCGCGGTCCTCCAGCGCGCCCTTCTCCTCGGGGCCGGTGCGGGTCGCCAGGCGCACGGTCCAGGCGATGAAGACCACCAGAGACAGCACGAGGAAGCCGCCATCCGTCCGATCGATCGCCCCGTCGTGGCCCAGGACATAGACCGAGCAGGCCGCGAGGGCCATCACCGGCCACTCCATGCGCACGGTCTCGCCGCGCACGGTCAGCGGCCCCACCATGGCGGCCACGCCGACGATGAGCGTGATGTTGTAGAAGGTCGAGCCCACCACGTTGCCGACGGCCATGTCTGGCGTGCCGTTGTAGGCGGCCTGCAGCGACACCACCAGCTCGGGCATTGAGGTGCCAGCGGCGACGACCGTGAGGCCGACGACGGCGGGGGGGACGCGGGCCAGCAGCGCGATTCGCGAGGCGCCGCCCACCAGCCAGTCACCGCCGACCATCAGACAGAGGAGGCCGGCGGCGATGGAGAGGAGGTCGAGGAGCATCTCCCCTTCTACCACCTCAGGGGGCCTGCGCTACTCAACCTTCGCCAGCGTCAGCGCGTGCTGGGCCTCGGCGAGCTTCTTCTCAGCCTCGGCGGCGGCCACGTCGAACTCACCGACCTCAACCTCGGCGCCGTGCTCGGCGGCGAGCTGGGCGCGGACGAGCTGGTAGGCGGCCTCCGCGTTGGCGAGCCCGGCCTTGGCCACGTCCCGCTCGAGCTGGCGGAGGTCGATCATGGACTTGTCCTCGTCCATGACCTCCTTCTCCTCGCTCACCTCGTCCTTGGCGGTGGAGACGGCGTCCTTGGCCACGGACTTGGCGTCCTTGGCGGCGGACCTGGCCTCCTTCAGGGCGGCCTTGGCCTCCTTCTCCAGCGCCTTGGCGTCCTTGGCGCTCGCCTTGGCGGCCTTGTACGCCGCCTTGGCGGCCTTCAGCTCGTCCTTGTCGCCGCGGGTCTTCGCGGCCTTCTTCTCCAGCTTGGCGGCGTCGACCTCGGAGTCGGCGGCCTTGCGCTCGTCCTTGGCGGCCTCGTAGACCGCGTCCACGCGCTCCACGGAGGCAGCGCCCTCGGCCTTGGTGGCGTCCAGCATGTCCTTGGCGGTGCTGACGTCGACCTTGGCGCCCTTGATCTCGTCCTTCTGATCGGACTTCTCTTCCTTCGCGGCGTCCAGCGCATCCTCGGCGGCGTCCAGCGCATCCTCGGCGGCCTTTACGGCGTCGCTCGGCGCCTTCAGCGCGTCCAGCGCGGCCTCGGGCACCTCCTTGAGGAGCGCGTCCTTGACGCTCGGCGCGGCCGCGGCGGTGAGGGGGGCGGCGAGCAGCAGCAAGCACAGCGAACGTGTGAACCAGGATCCGGCCATGGTGAACCTCCAGGGTTTGGATCAATCGCCGGAACTATACGCCCCAGGCGTTCAGATTCCTCCCCACGCGAAAGGGTAACGTAAGGATGAACAGGGCCGCGAGGCCCCGGAGCCCCGGCTTCGCTGGCGCGGATCTTGCTGTAAAAACCAATGGAATGACACACTCCCGAGTCATGATCCTGGCGGCCCTCGCCGCGCTGACGCTGGCCCTCGCGCGGACCGGCTGGAGCGACGCCACGCTGGCGCCACCGGCCCTGCCGGACTGCCCCGCGTACACCAGCGAGCAGGACGAGCCGCTGCTCTTCGAGGCGGTGGGAGACGAGCTCCCCGAGGGCGCCGCGAGGCTGGACTGGGTGCGACCGACCGCCGCCATCTACACCGCCCCCTTCTCCGCCGAGCCGCCGCCGCACACCGGCACCGACTACGTCCATGATGACCCGGCCGTGCCCGACGTCGCCGTGGTCGCGGCGGCGGGCGGGCGGGTCGCCTACGTCCGGGAGGGCTGCCCGCAGTCCAACACCTTCAACCCCAACCAGCTCCGCAGGGGCTGCGGCGGCGGCCTCGGTGTACAGATCGTGCTGGACCACGGCGGCGGCATCTACACCCGCTACGCGCACCTGGAGCCCGACAGCGTCGGCGTGGCCGTGGGTCAGCAGGTGGCGGCCGGCGAGCGGCTGGCGCGCATGGGAAACAGCGGCAGCAGCACGCTGCGTCACCTCCACTTCGAGCTGGGCAGCGCGAGCGCCGCCCCCGATCCCTGCGGACCGGTCAGCCCCTTCGAGCGGACCTACGACCCGTCACCGCTGGGCTTTTAGCCTGCCCGCAGCAGCGCCTCGGCGCCCGCCAGCAGGCCCTCGCGGGTCAGCAGCGGCGCGATCGTCGGGTCTGCCAGCAGGGACAGCAGCTCCGCGGGCTCGCCGTCGACGAGCGCGGTCCGGGAGACCAGCCGCAGCCCGTGGCTGTAGTCGGCGTAGCCCGCGCCGTGGACCAGCGAGAGGGGCTGGATCGGCTCGCCCGTGAGCCGGTGCCAGCCGTAGATGGCGACCCGATCGCCCTGCTGATGGAGGCGGCCGGTGAGCACCAGATCCTTCTTGTGCCCCGCGATCAGCGGCGTGATGGATCGCCCGCCGCGCTCGGCCTCGATCAAGGCCTGGTGCTGCAGAGCGTAGCCCATGGTGCGCATCTGCGCCGTCGGCGGCAGCGGCGCGGGCGGGAGCTGCGTGCCCGCGGCGGCGTAGATGGCGTCCACCAGATGCGGCGTGGGGAGGGTGGCGTCCAGGGCGCCGGCCAGCCTGCGCGCGGCGGGCATGTCCAGCGGCACGCGGACGAAGTCCTCCCGCGAGCCCACCGAGAGGTAGTCGGGGGTCACGAAGACCGTGACGGCGCGGGGGCCGGCGTAGCCCGGGGGACCGGCGAGCGACACCGGCGTGAGCTGGCGGAGGAAGTCCGGCGCGTTGCCCGCCAGGATCTGCTCCACTGACGCCGCGTAGCGCGCGCTGTCCGAGAGGCCCGCGACCTGTTCGGCGAAGGCCCGCCCGCCGATCGCCCCGAAGGGCCGGGGGGAGAGCGGCAGCCCGGCGCCGTCAGCGCTGCCGCCGGCCGCGCTGCCGGCGAGGGCCCGCGTCGGCAGCGCGGCCGCGGCGGCGAACCCGACGGCGCCTCGGAGGAGCTTTCGTCGCGAAAAAGGCTGCTTCACTCTGCCTCCTCAGGCGCCACATCGGCGCAGCAGCGGAAGCTTAGATGATAGTTGCGGTGACTGTCACCCGCCATCACCGACCCGCCGTGCCAGAAGGGCGCCCGCCAGCGACACCAGTCCTCGTGGGCCCGGTACTTGTCCCAGATGAACCAGCTCCCCTTCATCTCGGTGACCCCGAGCGCCCCCCCCGCGCTGGCCAGCTGCTCCGGCGAGAGCGGCAGGTTCATGTGCTCGGCGGCGTTGCCGTGGAGATCCGTCACCCCCAGCGCGCTGGTGCAGCCCGGGAACGCGCCCGTGGGGTAGGTGTTGCTGCCGCAGCCCCGCCAGTCCCCGCCGCCGCAGCCAGCGGTCTTGTAGCTGGCCTGGGCGCAGACGCCGGTCTGAAACTCCGGGCCGTAGGCCCAGGCCCGCTGCTGCTTCGCGTTGTGGGCGTACCTCAGCGCGCCCACCGCGCCGGCCCCCGCGGCGGAGGCGGTCCAGTCGTAGTCCGGGGGCTGGAGGCTCCCCGCGCAGGCGCCCTCCCACTCGTGGGCGTCGCAGAGCCGCTTGCCCACCGCCTGACAGAGGAGCTGGGCCTCGCGGGCTCGCACCCAGACCACCGGGTACTCGCAGGGCACGTCCGGGAACTCCATGACGTCGACGCAGGCCCCCGCGTCCGCCGGAGGCTGGCTCGCCGGGTCGTACAGCGGGACCATGTAGGGGCGCCCGCAGACCGCCTCGGCCTCGGGGGTCGTCCAGCGCACCCCGGCCGCCTCCAGCGACGTCTGGCACTGGCCGCGGCTCATGGGGTGCTCGGAGATCGCCGGGTTCCCCTGGCTCAAGAACTCGCTGCCCTCGACCACCGCCCGCGCCGCCGCCACCTGGGCCTCGCTCAGCGCGTGCGCCCGCGCCATGGCGGCGATCCATGCCTCATTCTGCTGGGCGCGGGTCTCCGCGCTCACCGGGCTCGCGGGCGCCGGCCGCTCCACCTCGGACGCCTGGGGAGGCCCCGCCAGGAGCAGGAGGAGCCCGATCACGGCCGCCTCCACACGGCGAAGAAGTCGCGGTTGTCGGGCAGACCGACGAAGCGCGGCAGGTAGACCCCGTCGGCGGTGCGGTCGATCACCGACATGCCGGTGATCAGGTGCCGGACGGTGTAGTCGCCGGTCCGATAGCGGTGGACGGAGAGGTAGGTGTGCTCCAGGGCGTTCATGTCCGTGAGCATGGCCAGCTCGCAGCCGTAGGCCGCCAGGGTGGTCGCCATGGCCGAGGGCGTGGCGCTGCTGAAGTAGCCGTAGATGAGGAAGCGGCCGCGCTCGCTCTCCTGCAGGCAGAGGCTGGCCCGGGCGCTCCGCAGGCGGCCCTCGACGCTGCCCGACCAGTTCCCCTCGCCCCACAAGAGCAGCTGCGCGCCCGGCTCCGCGCCGCGCTCGCCGGGGGTCAGCAAGGGGACACCGTTCTGGCGCAGGTGGCGCACCCGCCACAGCTCGGCGTCATCCGCCGCGTCCCACACCCGCAGCTCCACCTCGCCGTCCAGCCAGACGAGCACCGTGGCCAATCCGGGGCGGGGGCGGCTCTCCACCACGCCGTGCTCCACCCAGCCGTAGTGGGAGCCCGCGCTGACGGAGGCCAGCCCGCCCTGGCTGAAGGCGCCGTGGCTGCGCTTGAAGCCGCCGGTGAAGGTGGCGACCAGCTCCGGCAGGCGGGCCGGGTTGATCATCCCCGTGCTGACCAGCGGCGCGAGCGTCGCGAAGCCGTCGGGGCCTGGCATGCCGGGCTCCCGCACCGAGGGCAGCGCGCTCTGGGACCAGCCCACGCGCGGGTGATCCGTGCCCATGTCGAAGCTCAGGGTGTGGCGGTCGAGGTCGAAGGCCACGAGGTAGGCCGTGGCCGAGCCCTCCACCGAATCCAGCGGGTGCACCCGATCCCCCCAGGCCTCCAGGGCAGCGGCCTCGGCGAGGCGGGGCTGGACCGCGCTGGCGAACACCCCGGGGGCGCCCTCCACGGCGTACCAGCGGCCCGGGCCCGGGCCGGCCTCGCCCACGCCCTCCAGGGGCAGCCCCAGATCCACCGGGGGCAGCGCGGCGCCAGCGGCCTCGGCGGCGAGTCGGGCGGGCGCCGGGGAGGCATCCGGCGGGGCGGTCGCCGGCGCGCCCCCGGGGATCAGCTCGGCGGAGATGAGATCCCCGTCACGGTAGAAGCTGCCCTTGACCAGCGTGGTGATCTGCTCGCCCTTCCAGACGTTGTCCCGCAGGAAGTCGGTCGCCCACTCCATCGAGCTGCGGCGGCCCTCGGTGGGGTTGCGCAAGGAGAGCAGGCCGCCGCAGAGCGGGGCGAAGGGCCGCCCCGTCGCCCGGGCAGCCTCCAGCGCCGTCGGCGCCCCCGACCACAGCACGCAGCGCTCCACCCGCTCGCCGAGGCGCAGAGTCAGCCCCTCGGTGAAGTCCGCCTCCAGCGAGACGCTCAGGGTGTCCGGGTGCTGGCTCTCCAGGTGATAGACCTGCTCGGCTGTGACTGCTGTACCTGCTGTACCCGCTGTGCCCGCTGTGCCCGCTGGCGCGACGCTGAGCAGGAACCACTCGCCGGCCGAGGGGCTCAGATCGACCAGGGTCGCCGTCGCGCCGCCAGGGGTCGCCACCGAGCGCTCGTCCCGCCAGCGCTGCAGCGCGACGACCGACTGCGGACGGCGCGCAAGGAACGCCTCCTCGCGCTCCGCCGACGGCGCGGGCGGGGCGACCCCCTCAGCCGCCTCCGGCGCGTCCTCCCCGGGGTCCACGGGGTCCACGGGGTCCACGACGTCCTCCCAGGCGTCGAATGACGACACCGGGACATCGATCGCCGCCGGCGCCGCTGGCACCTCTGGCTCACCCCCGGTCCCGGCGCAGCCAGCCCAGAACAGCAGCCCGCCCACCACTGACAGATGAGAGAGGGTTCGCGACATCGGCTGCTCCTTGTCCACGACCGATAGATGCAAGGAGCGCGCCACTCAGCCCCTGAGCGCAGATCCGCCGAGCGCGGATCCACCGGGCACCGATCCGCAGAGCGATATGACACAGCGCCTGTGCCATCTGTGGGCGCCGACACGCAGCGCGGCTCTCCGAGATATGCAGGGGGCCATGACGAAACTAGTCGCGAAAGGAATCGAGAAGGCCTTCGGGGATCGACGCATCCTCCGAGGCGCTGATCTGAAGATCTCCCCCGGTGAGCGGGTGGGGCTGGTGGGGGCCAACGGCTCCGGCAAGTCCACCCTGCTGCGCATCCTGGGCGGAGTGATGGAGTCGGACCACGGCGAGGTGACCTGCCAGGGCCGCATGGGCCTGCTGGAGCAGGAGCCTCACCTGGACGCGCCCACGGTGGCCGAGGTGATGGACAAGGTGATCGCCTGGCACGCCGCGATCCTGGAGGACTACCAGGCGGCGCTGGAGGACGAAGACATGACCCGGGCCGCGCAGCTCCAGGACGAGCTGGATCGGGTCGGCTGGAGCGTGGATCACCAGGTCGACGCCATCCTGGACAAGCTCGATGCCCCGCCCGCCGACGCGCTGGTGAGCACCCTCTCCGGCGGCGAGAAGCGCCGGGTGGCCCTGGCCCGGGCCCTGCTCGGCGGGCCGGATCTGCTGCTGCTGGACGAGCCCACCAACCACCTGGACGCCGAGGCCGTCGAGTGGCTCCAGGCCTACCTGGCCGGGCACAAGGGCGGCGTGCTGCTGGTCACCCACGATCGCTACATGCTGGAGGCGGTGGCGACACGCATCGTGGAGGTCGAGGACGGCCAGTGCGTCTCCTACGACGGCTCCTACGCGGACTACCTGGTGTCCCGGGCGGAGCGGCGGGCGTCGCTGCAGAAGTCCGAGGACTCCCGTCTGGATCTGATCACCCGGGAGGCCGCCTGGGCCAGCCGCTCCCCGGCGGCCCGCACCACCAAGCAGACCGCGCGCCTGAAGCGGCTGGAGGTGCTGAAGAGCAAGCGGCCCGCCATCGCCCGGGAGAAGAGCTTCTCCCTGGATCTGCGCTGCGGGCTGAAGAAGGGAATGACCGTGCTGGAGCTGCACGGGGTCTCCAAGGCCTACGGCGACAAGAAGCTCTTCGAGGATCTCACCCTCACCCTCACCCCCGGCGAGCGGGTCGGCATCCTCGGCCCCAACGGCGCGGGCAAGTCGACCCTGCTGAAGGTGATGCTGGGCAGCCTGGCCCCCGACAAGGGCGAGCTGATCCGCGGACCGCGCGTCCGGACCGCGCTGCTGGATCAGCACCGCACGGGCCTGGACCCCAAGGACACGGTCTTCGACGCGGCGGGCTCGGGCAACTCCCACGTCCGCCTGGGCGATCGGGACGTGCACGTCGCGAGCTTCCTGGGGCGCTTCCTCTTCCCCCGGGAGATGATGGAGCAGCGGGTGTCGGCGCTGTCCGGCGGGGAGCGCGCGCGGCTGCTGCTGGCGCGGCTGCTGCTCCAGGGCGCCAACCTGCTGGCGCTGGATGAGCCCACCAACGACCTCGATCTGATGACGCTGCGGGTGCTGGAGGAGGCGCTGATGTCCTACGACGGCGTCGCCGTCATCGTGACCCATGACCGGGCGCTGATCGACCGGGTCTGCACACGGGTCATCGCCTTCGATGATGAGGGCGGGGTGATGGAGTTCGCCTCGCGGCTGCAGTACCTGAAGGCGCTGGAGGCCCGGAAGGCCAAAGCCAGGAGCGCGAAGAAGGCCGCCCAGTCAGCCGGGTCCGGCCAGTCCAGCCAGGCGAAGCCCCCGGCGAAGGCGCGCAAGCGGAGCTGGAAGGAGCGGCAGGAGATGGACGCTCTGCCGGCGAGCATCGAGACGCTGGAGGCGGACAAGGAGGCCCTGGAGGCCACCATGGCCGATCCGGAGACCTACCGCACCCGGGCGGACCGGCTGCCCGCGCTGGGCGCGCAGCTCAAGGAGCTGACCGACAAGATCGACGCGGCCTACGCCCGCTGGGACGAGCTGGAGGCCCTCTCCTGAGCAGCGCCTCAGCTCGCGGACCGGATGCGCGGAATGCAACACCGCCCCCTGGCATCACCCCCCGGCATCACGCAGCGGAGCGGCGACCTCACTCACAGTCGTAGGTGTACTCAAGGGCCTCGTCGACGTCGCCCTCGCCGCGGTAGTCATACAGGGCGGCGCTCAGGCGACCGCCGGCGTCGTAGGTGTAGGTCCGGACCCGCGGCGCCCGTGTCAGCGGCGTCCTTTACGCAGCCGATGAGCGCGCCGGCGATCGCCAGAGACACCATCAGGCTCGAGCGCCGCATCATCCCTCTCCTAGAGGTTGTCGTGCTCGCAGATGCCCTGGCCGTTCAGGTGGACCATGCTCTCCACGTTGTACATGAGGTACTCGGTGAGCGGCAGGCCCGCGTTGCTGTACGAGAGCTGGTGGCCGTTCTCGTCCTCGATCGCCTTGTCGCGCCGATCGGTCAGGCCCGCGGAGATGCACTCGGCGAGGTCGTCCCAGGGAACCTCGTTGGTGTTCACGTCGCGCCACTCGTAGAACACCTCGAAGCGCATGTCGGCCACTTCGGTGTCCATCGCGTCGTAGAAGATGTGGTCCAGGTGGAAGTTGATCTCCGCGGACTTGGACGTCTGCTCCTCCACCTCCTCTTCGGTGATGGCGATGCCCGGGGTCTCGGCCTCCTCCTCCAGCGAGCCGTCCGCGCAGTTCTCGTGGTACGCGGGGTTCTGGAGGCCCCAGGCGAAGGTGAAGACCTCGCTGTAGCCCTCGGCGTAGCCCTGGATCCAGTGGGTGAGCCGCCGGTCGATCATCTGCGCGCGGATGTCCTCGTCGATCTCGGTCAGATCCTCGGTGCCCGCGACGGCGTTCACCGTCTTCAGGCCGACCGCGTGGGTGCCGCTGCCGAGCTGGAAGGTGCCTAGCTCATACGGCTCCTCCAGCTGCGCCCAGTCCACCATGTAGAGGGTCTCGCCGGTGCCCTGGTCGCCCACCGAGACGTCGCTGAAGGTGGTGATCCAGTGCTCGATGGTGACGTCGAAGCCGTCGACGAACTCGTTGTCGACGTAGCCCGTGAGGGCCTCCTCGACGCTCCAGACCGTGAGGGTGAGGTCGGTCGAGGTGGGGATCTCTTCGTCCTTGCCGGAGCAGGCAAACAGCAGCAGAAGCAGGGGGCTCATGGTTCCTCCGAGGAGGACAGTCTATCCCCATCTTCCGCTGCTGGCTGACTCACGACGCCTCAGCGCGCCCAGCAGCCCCAGCAGGAGGACCGCGGCGCCCCCGGCGCCGCCCCCGCTGGCTGACGCGCAGCCGCCGCAGGCGCTGCGCCGGGTGCGATAGCAGACCGGCGGCGACAGCGGCGCGGCGACGCCGTTGACGCCGCTGGCGGACACCGCGAAGCACTCCTTCCGAGCCTCGAAGACGTCCGCGGGCCAGCTGAAGAGCAGCGCGTCGAAGTCCAGCGACTCATCGTCGACCGAGTAGGCCAGCGCGGGCATGCGCAGCAGCGGCTCGCCGTCCTCATCCGTGCGCCACAGCGTCACCAGAGCCACCTCGGGGCCGGCCTCGATGGCGAACTGCATGTCCCGATCGCGGATATCGCGGCAGCTGCTGAAGCCGATGTGGTCGAAGCCCAGCTCGATCCAATCGATCCTCAGCTCGGGTGTCGTCGCCCGGACCGCCAGCCCGTCGCCCACCACGAAGCGTGTGGTGACGTACGGATCGAGCTGGGCTTCGACCACATCGGCCGACTCGGAGCCCTGCGCCGCCGCTGCGTCCGCAAGCGCCAGATCCAGGTAGCGGACCTCCACCTCCGCGCCGGGCGAGAAGAGCGCGTCCGGCGTGAACACCACGAAGCTGTAGTCGCTGTACCCCTCCTCGGCGGCCTGCCACACCTCGATCGCGCCCGCGACCGGCGCGCCGTCTTCGGTGACCGTCAGCTCCAGCTCGTCTGAGCGGCTCTGGTTGTTGTCCCCCAACATCACGCGCACGACGGCGTCCATGGGCACCCCCGCCGCGCCGTCGGCGGGCTGGGTGTGGGTCGGGTGCGGCAGGAAGAGGCGGGTGCAGGCGTCGGCGTCGGGGGCCACGAAGGTCAGGGCGATCAGCAGCATTGAAGGCTCCGGGTGGTCGCTCTTCCAAACGCAAGGCCCATGCCGCCACCTCAACCCACTGAATTTACGACATCCCCACGCTGGACACGCGGCAGAACCCTGACACTCGAGTCACACCGGCGGCTGCACCCAGCCGCCGCAGGCCTGCTCCAGCGCCTGGGCCACCGCGATGGTCCGGTGATCCTGGCCGCGGCGAGCGCCCACCTGCACCCCGAGCGGGATCCCGGCGGCGTTCAGGCCCAGCGGCACCTGGGTAATCGGCAGCTCCAGCACGTTGAACACCGCCGTAAACACCCACCCCAGCGGCTTCAGGAGGGCCTCCCGGTGCAGGGGCGCCGGCCGGGCGTGGGGCGCGTACAGCAGCACGCCGTCCTCGCCCAGCGCGGCCTCGATCTCCTCGCGCAGGGCGCGACCGAGCGCGATCATCTCCCGGTTGTGTGACGTCATCAGCGCGTTGAAGCGCTCGATCAGACACAGCATCAGCGAGGGCGTGGTGAAGTCCGAGCGGCGGGCCAGCGCCAGCGGCAGCTCCCGGCGCAGCTTGAGCGGCAGGCCGTTCTCCAGGAGCGTCTGATACGGCGTGTCGCCGGCGACACCGAGCATCGCCGACCAGATCTCAAGCGAGCGCCCCAGCCCCTCGAAGCGCACACGCTCCACCGACGCGCCGCGCTCGGCCAGCGCCGCCGCCGCCCGGCGCTGGGCCGCCAGCAGGTCCGGGGTCACCGCGCCGCCGGGGCTCACGTCCAGCACGCGCATCCCGTCGAGGCGCACCGACGCCGGATCGCCGAGCTCCATGGCCTCACAGCCGCCGTCGCTGCCGTCCGGGCCGGCCATGATCCGCAGCAGCGGCATCAGATCTTCGGCGCGGCGGCAGAGGGGCCCGGTCGTCAGGTAGCGGCGGGCCTCGTTCTCGGCCATCGGGTGCTGCCCCGTGCCAGGCACGAGCCCGCCGGTCGACTTGTGGCCGAAGATGCCGTTGAAGAAGGCCGGCATCCGGATGGAGCCGCCGATGTCGCTGCCCAGCCCGAAGGGCGAGGCGCCGGCGCCGATGATGGCGCCCTCCCCGCCCGAGCTGCCGCCCACGGTGCGCCGGGTGTCGTAGGGGTTGTTGGTGCGGCCGTAGACCTTGTTGTTGCTCTCCATCCACATGCAGAGCTCGGAGGTGTTGGTCACCCCCATGGGCACCGCCCCCGCCGCGCGCAGGCGGGCCACGACGGTCGCGTCCCGCAGGGCGATCACGTCCGCTCGGGAGCGCAGCCCGGAGGCGTTGGGCATCCCGCGCAGCGCGAAGCACTCCTTGATGGTGCAGGGCACCCCATGCAGGGGCGGCAGCTCGTCCGGCCCCTCATCCGCGAGGCGCCGATCCGCCGCGTCCGCTTCCTGGCGCGCCTCCTGGTACCGGAACGCAACGACAGCGTTCAGAGCGGAATTGACCCGCTCCACCCTGCTGATGCAGGACTCCAGCACAGCTCTTGAGGTCACGTCTCCGGCGCGGATGCGGCGGGCGATCTCAGTGACTGGCGTCGCGGGTTCGAGGCCCGCTGCGTCCGGAACCCGGCTCAGAAGATCAGGTTCTGAGCATTGAGCGCGAGCAAAATGCCCGCCCCCAAGAAGAAGAGGCCCCAGAAGGCCAACGCGAGAACAGGCGCGTTCTTCTTCAGGCGTTTGAGGGGGGGTTGATAGACAGGTGGATGACGAGGACGAGACAGCATGAATCGAACCGTTTGATGGGGAGGGGCCGCATTTAACAGCAAAGTTCGTGCCCCGTCTACAACTCGTTGAGGTTCCCTGAAACCGCCCCCCCGGCCGTTCCTGACAGTGTTCAAGAAATTGAGACGTTGTTCAATCAGCCTTGACGATGAGCGGCCAATCCAGACGAATCGAGCTGCCGCCGGCGTCCGTCACCTGGACCGTCAGCTCCTGTCCATGGAGGTCCGGGTTCCGCTCCAGCGTCACCTGAGAGCCCTCCGGGTTTCGCTGAACGAGCTCGGGCGGCACGGTCCCCCAGTCGGAGGTCACCCACACGTACTCCAGGCCGTCCATGTCCTCGTCGTAGACGGCGATCCAGACGACCGTGCGATCCTCTTCCAGCTCGATGGGGTCGCCGTCCTCGGCGTAAGCATCGACGATCATGGGGGGCAGGTCATCGCCCTGCTTGCTGCCGTCGGCGCAGCCGACCAGTCCGGCCGCGGCCAGGAGCGCGGTAATCACAAACGGGACGCGAGACATATGCGTGTACCTCCAGTGGGTGTCTATATAGTGGCGTGATGTGGCTCGCCCTGACGCTGTTGACCGCCTGTCGGGAAGACCCCGGCGCGCTCCGCTTTGACGGCGATACGCCCTCGAATGTGCTGATGGTCAGCATCGACACCCTGCGGCGTGACGCGGTGGGCCACTACAACCCCGCCGCGGACGACACCCCCTTCCTCGACGGCATGCTCGCGGAGGCGTTCACCCTGGAGGACCACCGGAGCTGCTCCAACTGGACCTACGGCGCCGTCGTCTGCGCGATGACCGGGCGCAGCGGCCCGGACGTGGGCTTCATCCCCGGGAGCTGGGACGCCCGCGAGCCGGTGCCCGAGTCCGTCGGCATGCTCCCGGGCTGGCTGCGCGGCGCGGGCTACCGCACGGCGCTGTCGAGCTCCAACTTCTACGTGGGCTCCACCAGCGGGATCACCCGCGACTTCGACCACATCTTCCAGGAGCACGAGGGCCGCGCGGACGGCATCGTGGACAACGCGCTTCGCCTCCACGAGGACATGGTGACCCTGGACAGCGGAACCCCCTGGTTCCTGCACGCCCACTTCTTCGATCCGCACGCGGGCTACGACGCCCCGGAGTCCTACCTGGGCGACCTGGAGGGGCTCGCCCCCAGCCCGGTCGACGTCACGGATGGGGCGCTGGTGCAGACCCTGGAGGACCGCTGGGAAGAGCTCACGCCGGAGGACCAGGCCCTCACGCTGGAGCACATGCGGATCCGCTACGCGGCGGAGGTGCGCTACCTGGACGACCAGCTCAAGCGCCTCTTCGAGGATCTGGACAGCCGCGGGGCGCTGGAGGACACCCTGGTCGTGATCTGGAGCGACCACGGCGAGCAGTTCGGCGAGCACGGCGCCTTCGATCACGGGAAGACGCTCTACGGCGAGGAGCTGGCGGCCACCGCGGCGTTCTGGTCCCGCGACATCGTGCCCGGCGCCTGGACCGGCCCCTCGGAGCACGAAGACCTGGCGCCGACGCTGATGTCCGCCCTGGGGCTGGAGCGCCCGCAGGAGGTCATCGGCGCCGCCCTCGGCGTCGACGACAGCAGCGGGCCACGCTTCGCCATGCGACGCAATGAGTTCCACCTCCAGTCCGTCGACGACAGCGGCGACCGGCTGATGTACTGGTGGGAGGACGGGCGGCTGGCGCTCTACGATATCGAGGCCGATCCCGGAGAGATGAACGATCTCTACGACCCGTCAGACCCGAAGGTGCAGGCGCTCTGGGCGCTGCTGAAGCCGCGGGTCGAGGCGGCCCGCGAGTTCACGGAGGGCGACGCGCCGCCGGTGTGGCCGCCGGAGATGCCGTGAGCCCCTCCCCCTCCCCGAAGCCAGCGGCTAAACTACCCGTCATGTTCTTGATCTCATTGTTAGCCGCCTGCGGTCCCGCCGCGATCCCGGAGGTCACCTCCGAGGACAGCACCGCCCCGGTGACGGACACCGAGCCTCCCGAGGACACCGAGCCCCCCGAGGACACGGAGCCCCCGGAGGACACGGAGCCCCCCGAGGACACCGAGGCCCCGCTCCCCGAGAGCGGCCCCTGCGATCTGAGCGCGACCGCCGCGGCGATCCACCTCTGGGAGGGCGACAGCGTCCGCGTGACCGCCCGCTGCGAGAACCCCGACGCGGGCGACTGGCTCATCGAGCCCGTGGCCTTCAGCGGCAGCGTCGTCTGGGACGGGGAGTCCTTCGCCTGGCTCACCGGGGTCGAGGACGGCGGGCGCCACGAGCTCAGCTTCACGGCCCAGCCCGCCGCGGGCGATCGCTTCCCCGAGGCCGCCTCCGTGACGGTCTGGGTCGCCGACAACCCCGACGACCCAGACAACGTGCGCCCCGACCCCACCACCTACACCGAGGAGTGGGGCCTGCCGGTGATTCATGTGGAGCCCTTCAGCGGCGTCTCCGAGTCCTATGTCGAGGCCCGCATCCACTACGGCGGCGTCACCTACCTCGCGGAGATCAAGATCCGCGGCGCGAGCAGCGCCGGGTACCCCAAGAAGAGCTACACCCTGGACTTCGGGAAGGAGAACCTCGACACCCAGGGCTGGCTCCCGGACAAGAAGGACCACCTCGTCCTGGTCACCCCCTTCGACGACAACAGCTACGTCCGCCAGAAGCTCGCCTACGACGTCTGGGCCGCGATGGCCGATCACTGGAAGGTCGAGCGCCTGACCCCCCGGACCTTCTTCGCGGTGCTCTACTTCGACGGCGTCTACCACGGCCTCTACACCGCCGCGGATCACATCGACGACGAGTTCCTCGGAGAGATGGGCATGAACCGGGAGGGCAACCTCTACAAGTCCGTGAACCACGACGCGGACTTCCGCCGCAAGTCCAACCTGCACGCCGGCTACGAGAAGAAGGAGGGCGAGCCGCTCAGCGACTTCAGCGACCTCGACGCCCTGGTCTGGTTCACCGGTCAGGCCGACACGGCGGCCTTCCTCGCCGAGGCGGACGAGTGGCTGCAGCTCGACGAGTTCATGGACTGGCTCCTCTTCGTCCACTACACCGCCGCCGACGACTCCGGCGGCAAGAACGCCTACCTCTACAACGACCCCACCGCCGAGTCCGCCCCGGAGTTCCGCTACACACCCTGGGACTTCAACCACTCCTTCGGCCAGACCTGGCAGACCATCCGCCTGAGCTCGAACGCCAACAACGACTTCACCTCAGTCAACGCGGTGTTTGAGCACATCCAGGAGGATCCGAAGGCCTCGGCGGAGCTGTGGAGCCGGCTCCACGAGATGATGGACGCGGGCGGACCGCTCTCCCCCGAGTGGTTCGAGGCGACCCTCGACGACTACTACGCGCTCATCGACTCCTCGGCGGCCCGGGACTGGGCGGCGTGGGGCGATGACTACGAGGGCTACTGGTCCGGCGTGCGCGGCCGCTGCAGCGACTGCCTGGACTATCCGGGAGAAAGAGCCTACGTGTATGACTGGCTCACCGAGCGTGACGGCTGGATGCGTACGTATCACCCCTGAAATCGTGGAGTCCCCGTGCTCTCACTGGCCCTCTTGTCGATGCTGGGATGCGCCGACCGTCCCTACGCGCTGCAGTTCCGAGGCGACCCGCCGAAGAACCTGCTGATGGTGAGCATTGACACGCTCCGTAAGGACCGCCTGGGGCGCTATGACAGCAAGCCCTCCGAGGACTCCGTCTCGCCGTGGCTGGACGAGCTGATGGAGGAGTCGCTGGTGCTGGACAAGCACCGGAGCTGCTCCAACTGGACCTACGGCTCGGTGGTCTGCGCCATGAGCGGCCGCACCGGCTCCGACGTGGGCTTCGTGCCCGGCGGCGCCGACAGCCGCGCGCCCCTGCCCGGGGACTCTCGGGTCCTGCCCGTGCTGCTCAATGACCGGGGCTTCAAGACCGGCCTGGTCACCACCAACCCCTACCTGGGCAAGACCGCCGGCTTCGACCGCTTCTACGACCTCTTCTACGAAGAGGACGGCGCCGCCGCCAACGCGGTGGTGGACAAGGGGCTGAACTTCTACGATCAGCTCAAGGGCGACGATCCCTGGTACCTGCACCTGCACCTGATCGATCCGCACGCGGGCTACAACCCGCCCGAGCGCTTCCTGAAGGCCCTCGAGCAGATCGACCCCATCCCCGTGGATCTGAGCGTGGACTCCGCCGTTCGCGGGCTGGAGAAGGTCTGGGACACCTTCCCTCCGCACACCCAGGAGCTGATCCTGGAGCACATACGCATCCGCTACGAGGGCGAGGTCAGCTACATCGACGAGCAGATCCAGCGGCTGATGGCCCTGCTCGATCAGCAGGACGCGCTGGACGACACGCTGGTGGTCATCTGGAGCGACCACGGCGAGCAGTTCTTCGAGCACGGGCAGTTCACCCACGGCAACAACCTGCACTCCGAGGAGGTCGACGCCATGGCCCTCTTCTGGGCCAAGAACGTCCGGCACCGGTCCTGGCCCGAGCTGACCCGGCACTCGGACATCGTGCAGACCATCATCTACGGCATGGACCTGCCCCGCGCGGCGGGCATCACCGGTCGGGCGGTCGGCAGCGGTGACGTGCACCGCCCCGCCTACGCGACCCGCCGGGACGAGGTGCCGATACAGTCCGTGGAGCAAGACGGCGAGCGGCTGGTCTACGACTGGTCCGGCGAGCTCAGCTACTACGACCTGGACGCGGATCCCGGCGGCGCGACCGATCAGTTCGAGGCGCTGGAGGGAGAAGACGTGGAGCGGCTCTGGAAGCTGCTGAGCTTCCGGGTCGAGAAGCTGGACGCCCTCATCGAGGACGCGACGCCGATCTGGCCGGAGGGCACCTCACAGGCCGCGGCCGCCGCCGAAGCAGCGGAGGCCAAGCGCGCCGCCGAGGTCGGCGACGACCTTCAGGCCGCGGACATCACTCGTTAGAGGCGCCCGGGGTCGCGGACTTGGTGTAGGACCACTCGTCGCCGCAGTCGGTGGTGCGGTAGGCGGACACGTCGGTGACCTGCTTGCCGAACTCGAAGGCGTCGAGCTCAGCGCCGCCGGGGGTGTAGAGCCCCAGCTCCTCGCCGTCGATGGAGAGGTTGAAGTCCAGGTGATCGACGCCCTCGTCGGTGTCCCTGTCCGCGAACAGCAGCACGAAGCCGCCGGCGTCGATGACGAGATCCTCGATGCTGTGCTTGGAGGGATCCCCCAGGTTGTCGGTGATGCCGACGCCGTGCAGGCTCACCGTCTCGGTGCCGTAGTTGTGCAGCTCGATCCAGTCCGGGTAGGCGCCGGCCGCGTCCTGGAAGGTGGTCTCGTTGGAGGCCATGAACTCGTTGATGCACAGCGTGAAGCTGTCCGCGGCGGTGGTGTCGGTGTCCGTATCGGAGTCGGTGTCGGTGTCGGTATCGGAGTCGGTGTCGGCGTCGGTGTCCGTGTCGGAGTCGGTGTCGGCGTCCGTATCGGTGTCGGTGTCGGTCTCGCCGGTGTCGGTCTGATCACCGGACGTGTCGACGTCGTCGATCTTGCCGGTGCAGCTCACAGCGAACGGGATCAGCGCAAAGAGCGCGATTCGAGTCATCAGGGTCTCCTTCAAAGGGCCAGCATAGCCCCGGTCAGGGGCGGGGGCCCACCCACTGCTGGAGCTTCAGGGGGCGATCCTCGATGAAGTCCCGCATGGAGGCCTGGTACTGAGTCACGGTGTTGTTGCTGTAGGTCTTGTGGGTGTCCGCCTGGACGTAGGGGGCGATCTGCGCGATGACGCTGTCGTGGTACGCGAGCCAGCCCGCGCCGTCGTCGAAGCCCTCCGCCGTCGACATGATGTCCCACACATGCTCCGCGAAGCGGGCCTTGCAGTCGTTGGAGCGGTTGCACTCCTCGGCGAGGACGCCGTAGGCGTAGGAGACCACGTTGGAGTCCGGCGAGTAGAAGGTCTCGTCGTTGCCCCAGGGGATGAAGTCGAAGCGCGCGTCCGCCGGGTCCAGGTAGATGAAGTAGTCGTCGCCCGGCGAGGAGTAGGGGTAGGCGTCGAACTGGGCGATCACCGCCTCAGCCGCCCAGTACCGCAGGAACTGGTCCACGTCGATGTAGGCGTCGACCGCGTCGAGGGCGGCCTGGCCGGAGCCGCTCCGGAGCGCGTCCGCGGCGAGGGCGAGCTGCTGGCGGCCGTAGATGTCGTCGCCGAACTCCAGCTCGTAGCTGCTGACGTAGCTCGAGTAGAAGTCCACGTCCCAGCCCTCGTAGAGCACCCCCTCATCGGACTTGTACCACTCGCGGATCATGTCCTTGTCCACGGTCTCCAGCACGGTGTAGAGCCCGAAGGACTCATCGTTGATGTAGACCTCCGCGTGCCCCGCGCGGCTCGCGGGCACCCCCGCCTCCCGGTAGACCCGGTAGGCCATGCGCTCGTGCGCCATGGAGTAGTCATTGCTCATGTTGTTGAGCGTCAGGCGGTTCAGCCCGTCGAGGAAGCGCAGATCCTCGTCGTAGAGGTCGAACTTCAGCTTGAGCGAGGCCTTGACCCAGATGGGCTGGTAGGAGCCCTGGCCCTTGATGCGGACGCCGATCGGGCCGTACGTCACGCCGTCGTAGGTGACCGTCCCCTCCACGTAGGTGAAGTCGTAGTACTCGGCCCCCACGCTGTTGGCGCGGTTGCTCTGGTCCTCCAGCTCCTCCCAGGCCTCGTCGCCGATGGTCAGGCGGATCTCGATGACCTCGTCACCGAACAGATCCTCCAGATCGCCAGGGACGGGGGCGTCGGGGAGCTCCTCGACGGCGGTGTCCGGGTCGCTGACGCCGGTGTCGGTGAGCGCGGTGTCGTCGGGCCCGGAGGTCTCCGTGTCGTCGCTCGTGCCGCCGGTCTCCCCGGTGGTGCCGGGGTCCGTGGTGTCATCGGTGGTCGCGGCGGCGCTGTCCTCGGTGGGGGACTCATCGAACTCGATGAGGACACCCGAGGTGCAGGCGAGGAGCGTGAGGAGGAGGGTGTTCATTCGTTGGTCTCGCCAGGGGTCGGGGCGGTCGTGTAGGACCACTCGTCGCCGCAGTCTACGGTGCGGAAGGCGGCGGTGTCGCTGACCTGCTCAGGGAAGCTCAGGGCGTCGATGCGCTCACCGCCCGGGGCGTAGAGCGCCAGCGACTCGCCGTCGGCGGAGAGGCTGAAGGAGAGGTGCTGCCCGCCGTCGGTGTCGTCGCCGTCGGCGTAGAGGATGAGGAAGCCGCCCGCATCGACGATCAGGGACGGGAGCTGGTGCTTTTCGGGCTCGTCCAGGTCGTCCGTGATGAAGCCGCCGACGAGATCCAGCGCGACCTCGCCGCTGTTGTGGAGTTCGACCCAGTCCGGGTAGCTCCCGTCTACGTCCTGGAGGCCCCGGGCGTTGGAGGCCATAAACTCGTTGATGCACAGCGCGCGCCAGGCAGCGTCACCGCTGGGGCGCGCGGTGTCGCCGCCGGTGTCGTCCGGCGGAGCGGTGTCGTCCGGCGGAGCGGTGTCGTCCGGAGGGGTCGCGCCGCCGGTGTCGTCGCCGCCGGTGCCGCCTGGCGTGCCGCCGTCACCGCCGCCGCTGGGGTCACAGAACTCCCAGCCCATGCAGCCGCCGTCGTCACAGTCCGTGAGGCCGTTGCCGTCATTGTCGATGCGATCCAGGCACTCACCCGGCTCCTGCCCCTCGACGCCGCCGGAGCAGCCGGTGAGCAGGGTGAGCAGGGCCAGCAAGGCCAGCGAAGCGCCCACCTCAGAGCCCGTCGGGGCCGCCGAAGGCGCCCATGTCGGAGCGGGATCCGTCCGCGTCGTCGATGGCGGGATCACCCGCGTCGACGCAGGGGCTTCCGATCCCCAGCGTGAAGTCCCCGGCGGCGGGATCGGCGAAGCGTGGATCTTCGCTCGAGTTGCCGTTGCGGCTGCTCTGGTCGCTGATGGCGCCGTCGTAGTCGCTGGAGTTGCCGTCGACGTCGCTGTAGCTCACCGAGAGCTCACCCTCGCTGTCCAGGTAGAGGCCGGCGCCGGTGTTGTCGGTGATGATGGCGTTCTTGACCGTCACGTCGGTCTCTTCCTTGACCGAGATCCCGCCGCCGGAGCCGTCGCCGCGGTTGTCGTGGATGACCACGTTGGTCACCTGGAGGTCCGCCGCCTTCACGTAGAGCCCGCCGCCGTCGTCCGACGCGTAGTTGTCGGTGATCACCGTGTTGATGATCGTCACCGTGCTGGGCTCGTACTGGATGTCGTCGATCTCGTCCTCCTGGTCGAAGATCTCCGTGCAGATCCCCGCCCCGTCGAGGGCCTTGTTGCCCTCGATCCAGAGGTGGCTCAGCGTTGTGCGGTGGGGGTTGTTGTCGATCTCGATGGCGCCGCCGCAGCCGCTCGCCTCGTTGCCGGTGAAGGTCGAGTCGCTGATGGTGATGCGACCCTCGACCCGCCAGGTGTGCAGACCGGCGCCGCGCGCGGCGGTGTTGTCGGTGAAGGTGCAGCCCGACACGTCGGAGGTGTCGTTGTCCAGCTCCAGGCCGCCGCCCGCGTCCCCCGCGCTGTTGCCCTCGAAGGTGTTGTTCCGGATGGTGTTGCTGGAGTGAGAGAGCTTCATCCCGCCCGCGTCGTCGACGGCGGAGTTGCCGATGAACTGGTTGTCCTCGACGGTGACCCGGCCCACGTAGATGCGGAGGCCGCCGGCGTCGTCGCTGGCGCTGTTCTCCTCGAACGTGTTGCCCCGCCAGACGCCCTGAGGCTGGTTGGCGTAGGCGCCCGCGCCGTCCTCGGCGCTGGTGTTGCCGCGGAAGATGTTGTCCTCGATGGTGGTGGACTCGTAGAGGATGTACAGGCCGCCGCCGTTGTAGCCGGAGGCGTTGTCGTAGATGGTGTTTCCGACGATGTCGCCGTCGCCGCGGAAGAGCACCCCGCCGCCGCCGCTGCCGGTCCCGTAGGTCTCCTCGCTGGTGGTGGTGGCCTCGTTCTCGTAGACCTCGTTCGCCTCCAGCGTGACCTGATCGCCGTTGGTGACGTGGATGCCGCCGCCCTCCAGCGCGCTGTTCCCGTGGACCTCGTTCTCCAGCAGCGTGACCGCGCCGCCGTCGACAGCGACCCCGCCGCCGCCGCCGCTCGCGGCGGTGTTCCCGGAGACGTCGTTGCCCTCCAGCTCGAGGTCGCAGCGGGTCGAGTAGATCCCGCCGCCGTCGCGCAGCGCGGCGTTCTGGCGCACGCGGCTGTCGCGCATCACGAGGTCGGCGTTCTCACAGAACACGCCGCCGCCGTACTGGGCGCTGCCGCCCTCGAAGGTGAGGCCCTCGAAGGTGACGTCGCCGCCGCTCACCCGGAGCACGCCGCCGCCGCTGGCGCTCACGATCCGGGTCACCTGGGCGCCCTCGGCGCCGAGCACGGTCAGGTCGCGGTTTCGCAGCTCGAGGTTCTCTTCATAGACGCCGCCGCAGATGACCAGGGTGTCGCCGTCGTCCGAGGCGTCGATGGCGTCCTGGATGGCCGCGAAGTCCGCGGCGTAGCCGCCGATGTCGCCCGCGCAGACGTCGATCTCGTCGATGGTGCCGTCGCAGTCGTTGTCGGCGCCGTCCTCGACCTCGTCGCCGCCGGGGAAGCTCGCCGGGTCGCCGTCGTCGCAGTCTTCCTCTTCAATGTAGCCGTCGCCGTCGTCGTCGACTGGCCCCGTTGGACCGGTCGTCTCGTCGGTGTCCTCATCCGTGTCGTCGTCGGTGTCGTCGGTGTCGTCGGTGCCTTCATCCGTGTCTTCGTCGACATCCTCGTCGGTGTCTTCGTCGACGTCGGTGTCGTCGTCGGTCACGCCCGTGGGGTCGTCGGAGTCGGTGGTCTCGAGCTCGGCGGTTGAGTAATCGAAGTCAATGACGGCCTTGGGGTTGCATCCCATGACCGCGCTCAGCGTCAGGCTGAACAGTACATTCATGTGGCTCTCAGGGGGTCTGGCAATACCAGCAGTCTACGCTGAGAACCCCCGATTGTGACAAGGACTAACGCACCTCAGACAGACGCTTGACGCCTCACTATGCGCGAGATCTCCACTCGCCAGAGTGTTGTTCAAACCCGCGAGCGCAGCGAGCTCTGAGCGCGGAGCGCGAGAGCTCCGCTCGCCAGAGTGTTGTTCAAACCCGCGAGCGCAGCGAGCTCTGAGCGCGCAGCGCGAGAGCTCCGATCATCAGAGCCGGGTGGAGCGAGCCTGCGAGCGCAATCCCCCCGCAGGGCGCGGAATCATGCCCGGTAAGTCGCGCCCGCGCACCCTCGAAACCGCCCCACATGAATCCGCGCCCGAGGACCGCACCACGCTGTTCGCGCCTCAAAGGAGCTGAGGGCCCAGGGGGTGAATCGTGACCCGACGACGAAGGAGGAGGGAGACTCACGAGGGGGGAACGGAGTTACCCCAGGCAAGCAAACCAAGCCGTTGCAGATACCGCGCCGAGAGGTTTCGCGACCTCTCCTGCCTGCATCACCGAGAGGGTCGCCTTCCTCCAGCCCGAACCCCGCTCAGACCGCCACAGCCGCCCGTTCTGGAGAGTCGGAGAGTCGGAGAGTCGGAGAGCGTGCACACTCCTGCTGACCCGGGCCTCCACAGACGAGGTCGGTGGCGGTCTGAGCGGGGGTCAGGCTGGAGGAAGATGAGAAGTCTCGGTGATGCAGGCAGGAGAGGTCGCGAAACCTCTCGTTGGGGTAAGTGGTACGGCTTGGTTTGCTTGCCTGGGGTTCATCCTTCACCCCCTCGTGAGTCTCCCTCGTCGTACCTCCTCGGGTCACGATTCACCCCCTGGGCCCTCAGCTCCTTTGAGGCGCGAACAGCGTGGTGCGGTCCTCGGTCGCGGATTCATGTGGGGCGGTTTCGAGGGTGCGCGGGCGCGACTTACCGGGCATGATTCCGCGCCCTGCGGGGGGATTGCGCTCGCAGGCTCGCTCCACCCGGCTCTGATGATCGGAGCTCTCGCGCTGCGCGCTCAGAGCTCGCTGCGCTCGCGGGTTTGAACAACACTCTGGCGAGCGGAGTTCTCGCGCTGCGCGCTCAGAGCTCGCTGCGCTCGCGGGTTTGAACACCACTCTGGCGAGCGGAGCTCTCGCGCTGCGCGCTCAGAGCTCGCTGCGCTCGCGCCAGCGCGGGGCTCTCAGGGTGAGAGTTTCTGGGCTCATGAGCCCTGACCGCTCGCGTCCTCGTCCGTCTCCAGCACCACCCGCTCGATCCCTTCGATCCCGGACAGCTCCCGCATCATCACCTCCAGCTGGGTCCGGTCTTTGAAGACCACCCGGTACCGGTAAGAGAGCGTCTCCCCAAAGCGCAGGCTGCGCGCCTGGGTGAGCCAGCGGCGGCTCAAGAACTTATCCAGCACCTCCGTCGCCTCGGCCTCCGCCCCCTCGTAGGCGGCGATGTCCACTCGCAGCCCGTGGACCTCTCCCCGGACCCCGGACAGCGGCAGGATGAAGAGCGCCATCACCGCGAGGCTCACCATCAGCGTGCCCATGATGGCGACCTTGAAGGCGAACACCCCGCAGGCGATCCCCACCGCGAGCGCCAGGAACACGAAGGTGATGTCCCACGGGCTCCGCAGCCGCGTCCGAAAGCGGATGATGGCCAGCGCGCCGACGAGCGAGAAGGCCCGCGCCACGTTGTTGCCGATGACCATCATGATCATGGCCCCGACCATCGCCAGGATCACCAGCGACGACTGCATCGCCGGCGACAGCAGGCGACCGGGCACGGAGACCCGATAGACCAGCGCGCAGATAGTGCTGAGCACCATCGCCAGCAGCATCGACGCGGCGATCTGCGACCAGGTCAGCTCCAACATCCCGCCAAAGGCGAGGTCAATTCCAAGCTCATTCATCCTGCGACCATCCGGGCGGGCCGCGGCGGTCGCAGCGGCCGAGGCGTAAAGAAGCGGACCTCGACGGGGCGGTCGGCGCGGCGACCCAGGACCACCGAGAGGCCAAATTTTGAGACCGGGCTGGCTCGAACGCCCAGCTCGCGGATGATGCGACGCATCCACCCGGGCCGGTCCCCGGAGAACTTCAGCTCCATGACCATCCAGTCCGGCGGAATCAGCGCGACGTCCGGCGCCGCGAACAGCTCCTTGACGCCGGGCCTCGTGGCCGCGGTGAGGTCGCGGTCGAGGGTCAGGCGCACGGTGGAGCCGGGCTCGGCGGCCACATAGACCTCGCGGCGGTAGTGCACGCACGACACCGGCACGCGGCCCCCGCGCTCGACCAGCGTACGGAAGGTGCCCGCGGCGTAGCGCTTGCGGCCCTTCAGTCGATCGGTGAAGCGCGCCCAGGGGGTCGGGCTGTCCTCCGCCATCCACTCGTCGACCGTGCAGATCTTGACCCGGTGCTTGACGACCCTGTCGAAGAGCTTGCGCTTGTTCTCCAGGAACACCGGCCGGTTGTCCCCGGGCTTGTCGTAGGTGCGGATCCGGAGCCGATCGCGCACGCGGTACCCCTCCAGGCGCTCGTGGTAGTCCCGCAGATCCGGGGTGTCGAAGTAGAGGCTGTGCACGTTGTAGCCGGTGGCCCCTTCGGGCAGCGGGTTGGCGTGCGGATCCGGCTTGACGTGCGCCTCCGCGAGCTCCAGCACCTGCGCGCGGGCCGAGACAGGCAGCGCGTACTTGTACTCGTAGCGCCCTGTGCGCTCGCGATCGCTCACTTGTTGGTCAGCGCTTCCCGAACGGCGTCCCAGACGCCCCAGGATCCAGCGGCGTTGGGGGAGAGGTGGGCCTCTCCGGTCATCCCCGGCCGCAGCCGGCCCGTGGGGTTGTCCATTCGCGCGGACACCCACACGACGGGCGCGCCGCTCAGCGTGCTGGCGCCGGGGCCGAGGGCGACCACCTCGCCGGAGAAGCTGCCGGCGGCGGCGTCGCTGCGGAACCACACGGGGTCGCCGGCCTGGAGGCGATGGAAGTGCTCGGCGGCGACGGGGATGTGCAGGTAGACGGGGTCCAGCTCGTAGACCGTCAGCAGCACCCCGAGCGCGTCACCCGAGCGGTCCATCACGCCGTCGATGGGGCTCTCGATGCGGGCATCCGAGAGCCGGGCCTCCAGCTCGGAGATGCCAGCGTCCACCACCATGAGCCGCGCGTCCAGCTCGGAGATGGCCTCCGGGCGAGCCGGAGAGCTGGACGACACCAGCGCCGCGCGGGCCTGATCGACCTCGCGGGCCCGCTCGGTGGCCTTGAGGGCCGCGTCCTGGACCAGCGCGCTGGCGATCGCCCCCGAAGCCTCGAGGGTCGCGAGGCGGTCCGCCTCGGCCTGGGCCCGCTGCTGGCGGGCGACCGCCACGGCGACCGCCTGGCGGGCCTGATTGACATCGGGCTCCCGATCGCCGGCCTCGAGCAGCTCCTGCCGGGACTTCAGCGCGTCGCGCTCGGCCCGCAGCTCCGCCAGGGAGCGCTCGGCCCGCGGCAGACGCAGCGAGGCCAGGAGCTGCCCCGAGCTCACCTGACCGCCCTCCAGCGCCGGCGTGAGCCCCAGGCTCGCCACGGCGACCTCCGCCATGGAGATCTCCGCCAGCTCACCGCGCTCCAGCGTCAGCACGCGCTGGCTGATGAGCTGTCCGCCGGGGACCATGCCGTCGGAGAGGGTCCACTCGTAGCGATCCGGATCGGGCGAGCTGACCTGAAATGTGCGCCCCGCCTCGACCCGAGCGGGTCCACGGAGGCCGCCCCAGGAGGGCACCGCCGCCGCCATTCCAGCGAGCGTCAGCACGGCGACCAGCCCCGCGACTCGGTGCCGTATGGTTGCGCCTACGCCGTTCACGCTGACTTCTGCCCAAGCTGCGATGGCACATTGTTGGGAAACACGTCGACGATCTCCGGCTAGGCACGACTTGGTAATCGGCTCATCTTGATTTGCTAATTACGACACCTTGCCATTGAAGTGTGGCAATCGTCGGTCACTCCGTAACACTATCGTCACAATCCAGACGCTACGCTCCCTGCCCATGCTGACCCTACTCCTGCCCGTCGCCTTCGCCGCAGACGGCGACTGCTCAAAATGGAGCGCCCCAGAACCTGCGGGGATCGTCGATCTTCCCGAGCTGGCTGAAATCTCCGGGCTCGTCGCGGGCCGCGCTCGGGGCGGGCTGTACTGGGCTCACGCCGACAGCGGCAACGAGGACAGGCTCTACGCCCTGAGCGACAGCGGAGCGCTGATCGGGGCCCTTGCGGTCTCCGAAGCGGAGAATGAGGACTGGGAAGACATCGCCGCGGGCCCCTGCCCCGAGGAGGGCCGCGTCGGCTGCGCCTGCCTCTTCCTCGCTGACATCGGCGACAACGATCTGGAGCGGGAGAGCTACGCCCTCTTCCGGCTGACCGAGCCCGATCCGGACGAGGACCAGACCGAGGCGGCGGCGGCCACCTGGTTCACCTACCCCGACGGGCCCCACGACGCCGAGGCCCTCCTGGTGCACCCCCTCACCGGCGAGGCGCTGGTGATCACCAAGGCGGACGGGCCCTCGGGGGTCTACGCCTTCGCCGACGCCCCCCCGGCCCTCGCCAGCCCCGTCGCCCCCGAGTCGGTCACCCTGGCGCTGACGCTGGACGCCGAGGCGCTCGGCGCGGAGGACGAGGAGTTCACCGGCGGGGACGTCTCACCGGATGGGCGATGGATCGCGCTCCGCACGCCGGGCTCCCTGCTGCTCTACCCGGTGGGCGAGGGTGAGTCGCTGCGGTCCGCGCTGGCGGGCGCGCCGGAGGTCATCCCGGCGCCGGACGTCGAGCTCGGCGAGGCGGTCGCCTTCAACGCGGACGGCAGCGCCCTCCTGCTGGGCGACGAGGGCGACGGTGAGGCGGCGCTCTGGACCGTCACCTGCGAGGACTTCGCGGCGGCCGACGGGCTGGCGGAGCACCCGATGGAGGACTGCGAGCTCACCGACCAGGAGGAGCCGGGGGAGAAGTCCTGCGGCTGCAGCGCGCCGGCCGGCCGAGGCCCCGGAGGCTTCGCCTTCCTGGCGGCGCTGCTCACTCTCGCCGTACGGCGATCCCCTCGGCGAGTACATCCACCAGCGCCGCGCGCCCCTCGGGGGCGGTGAGGGACTGCCCCGTCAGGATGCGCTCGCCCGTGGGTGAGAGGCCCACGTGCAGCGCGGTGTCGACCTCGCCGCCGACGATCGACTGGGGCTTCAGCGCCCGGGCCTCCGAGAGCGCGATCTCCCGGACGGGGTCGGCGACCTCCGCGACGACCTGACGGAAGAGGATCAGGTCCAGACAGCCGTCTTTATGAAGGAAGTACTCGACCTCGCCGCCGGGCAGATCCCGCTGAGCGGCGACCATCATGGCGTCTCCGGCGATCACCAGCATCTCCCCGCCGGGGATCCCCGCCTCCGCAGCGAAGGCGCTCACCAGCGCCCCGGGCCCCTGCGCGGCGTCCCAGGAGCCGCAGATGCCGGGCACCGGTACATCGGCGGCCCCATCGGACAGCGACGACGAGTGCGCGCAGCCCGCGGCCCCCAGCACGATAAACAGCGACCACGTATGCACGAGAGATCTCCTCACCCACTTGTAATAAGACCCTGCCGATGTCTGAGCTGATCCCTGATCCCGAGGTTCGCTTCACCTGCAAGGGCTGCGGTGTGTGCTGCACGTCCGGGGACGACGTGCTGATCTCCGAGGCGGAGCGCCGCGAGCTGGAGGCGCGGCTGGAGGCCGGCGGCCGGCGGCTCTTTCTGCGTCGGGGTGGGGCCTGGGCGCTCGCCCGCGACAGGGACACGGGCCGCTGCGCGCTGCTCACCGAGGGCGATCGCTGCGAGCCGCACGAGCGCTTCGGCGAGGCCGCCAAGCCCGCCGCCTGCAGGCGCTTCCCCTTCGTCAGCGCGCCGGCCGCGGGGGCGCTGCACGTCTCCGCCAGCTTCGGCTGCAGCGCCGTCCAGGAGGGCCGGGGGGCGCCGCTCAAGAACCAGACCGCGGCCCTGCGCCGCGCCTTCGCCCAGGAAGTCGCCGAGCTGGATCCCGACGCCCGCCCGCCCGAGGGGGCCGGCCCGCTGAAGGCCATGGCCGGCAAGCTGGGCAAGAGGCTGTTTCCGGCGATGCGGCGGCTGGCCGCCTTCGCGGAGTCCGCCCCGGTCATCCCCGGCGGCGCCTACGACGGCGCGCGCCCCACCGAGCCCCTCGGCCTCTCCGGGCCCGCCCGCTACGCCTTCGCCCTGACCGTTCAGTCCGACGCCCTCGACACCAGCCGCCTCATGGGCCGCATCCAGGGGGTCTTCACCCTCCCCCGGCTGATGGGCTTCGTGCACGTCTACCGGAGCCTCCAGCTCGATGAGATCCTGGCCATGGGTCAGATCTGGCGACACCCGGGGGTGCTGCCCCCGGAGAGCGAGTCGCTCCTGCTGCGCTTCCTGCGCTCGCGGCTGCGCTCGCGGCTGGCGCTGCGCCGCGCGCCGTCGCTGGCCGCCGGGGTGACCAGGCTGCTGCTGGAGGTGGACCTCGCCCTCTACTTCGCCCGGGGGCTGGCCGGAGAGGGCCCGGTCACTCACGCGGGCGTGCGCCGGGGGCTCACCCTCGCCGAGCGCATGAACCATCCGCTCTGGGGCGGCCCGGACCTGAGCCGGCACGATCCCCGCCTGCCGGAGCTGTGGTCGGACCCCGGCGTCGCCCGCGCCGCTGCCATACTCTTCGAGCCAAATTCCCCGAGGTAGTTGATGACGCGCTCCCTGCTGTTCGCCGCGATTCTCGCCATGACCGCCTGCGCCAAGCAGGCCGGGCCCGAGGCCTCCGCGGCCGCCGTCGAGATCCCCGTCGAGTCCCCCGTCATGGCCCGCGAGGTCTCGACGCCGCACCAGAGCGTCATCAACCGGCTGCCGAAGGACGGCACGCTGGTGAAGGTCATCAACACCGGCGACGAGCCCCGCCGCGAGCTGCGCTTCTCCCCCGAGCCCGGCCCCGCGGGGACCATGCGCATGGTGATGGAGATGGGCATCACCATGGGCGTGAACGACCGCGCGGTGCCCCAGGTCGCCATCCCGCCGATGGTGATGGACATGGCCGTGGAGGTCCAGGCGATCGACGAGGACGGCAACATCCACTTCTCCGCCGAGCTGGTCGCCGTGGACGTCAGCGAGGACGCCGACACCCCGTCCGACCTGACCGAGACCCTGCGCGCGGATCTGGAGCGGATGGTGGGCATGCTCAGCGTGGGGGTCGTCACCGCGACGGGTGAGACGATCGAGTCCTCCACCTCGATGCCCGAGGGCACCCCCGATGAGCTGAGCGCCCACATGGACAACATGGACAAGGCCATCAGCCAGCTCGCCCAGCCCATGCCCGATGAGGCCGTCGGCGTCGGCGCGAAGTGGGAGACCCTCTCGCGCGTCCCGGCCGGCGGTCTGGACCTCGCGCAGCAGACCATGACCGAGATCATCGCCTGGGAAGGCGACCGGGTGACGGTGCGGACCACCGTGCTCCAGACCCCCATCCGCCTGAGCATGGACGTGCCCGAGATGCCCGGCGTGACCGCGACGGTCAGCGACTTCATCTCCAAGGGCTCCGGCGAGTCCGTGATCGACCTGACGTCGATGACCCCCGTGCACGCCGAGAGCGACATGGACACGGATCTGACCCTGGAGATGAGCGTGGGCGACATGAGCCAGGAGACCCACCAGCACATGACCCTCAGCATGACCATGGAGATGCTGTGAGCCGACAGCGGCTCACCGCGGGGCTCACTGCGGGGCTCACCGGGACGCTCATACTGGGGCTCGGCGCCGTAGCCGCCATCGCGGCCCCCTCCCCCGCCCGCGACGGCGACCCGCTGGATCGGGACTGGGACATCCAGCACCTGCACCTGGCGCTCGACGTCCAGCCCGAGGCGCATCGGATCGAGGGCTCGGTGACGCTCACGGTCTCACCGCTCCTGCCTGGCGGCGACCAGCTCATGCTGCACCAGCGCGCCCTCGACATCACCAGCGTGACCGTGGGCGGCGTCGAGGCGGCCTTTGAGCTGGGCGACGAGACCGTGAGCGTGACGATGCCCGGGTCGGCCCGCGCCGCCGGCGCCGAGCCGCTGGACGTGACCCTCACCTACAGCGCCGAGCCCCGCAAGGGCCTGCACTTCCGGGTGCCGGGCCGCGGCTCCGCCAGCACCCACCTGGAGGTCTGGTCCCAGGGCGAGCACGAGGACAGCCGCTTCTGGTTCCCCACCTGGGACTACCCCAGCGACCGCTTCACCACCTCCGGCCGCTTCACCGCCCCCGAGGGCCTGAAGGTGCTCTCCAACGGCGTCGGCGGCTTTGACGGCGAGGCGTGGAGCTACCGCATGGAGCAGGACATGGTGTCCTACCTCGTGATGATCGCGGTGGGGGCCTACGAGATCCGGGAGGACGCCTGGGGCGACGTGCCCATCGCCCAGTGGTACCCCCCCGACGCCGACGCCGAGCAGGCCGAGTCCGTCTCCGGGCACGTCCCGGACATGATGGCCTGGTTCTCGGAGATCACCGGGCTCGACTACCCCTACCCCTCCTACACCGAGGTCTTCGTCCAGGACTTCATGTACACCGGCATGGAGAACACCACCGCGACGGTGCAGGACCGCAAGCTGCTGCACCCGGCGGAGTGGCGGGAGTCCCAGACCTACGCCGAGCGGGTCGCGGCCCACGAGCTGGCCCACCAGTGGTTCGGCGACGCGCTGACCTGCGAGCGCTGGAGCGAGCTCTGGCTCAACGAGGGCTTCGCGACCTACTTCGCGGCGACGTGGATGGCCGAGCACCACGGCGAGGACTGGATGGCCGACGCCATCGTCGGCTGGCACCGCTCCGCCCGCGGCGCCGGGGTGATGTCGAGCCGCTGGTGGTCCACCCCGGACGGCAAGCACGGCGAGCACACGGCCGTCTATGTGAAGGGCGCGGCCGTGCTGCAGATGCTGCGGGCCACCTACGGCGAAGCGGCGTTCTGGGACGCCATCCGCCGCTACACCACGGAGAACGCTCACTCCCTGGTGAACACCGACGATCTGCGCGAGGCCTTCGAGGCGGCGACGGGCCAACACCTGGGCTGGTTCTTCGACCAGTGGACCCACCTGCCGGGCTCCCCCACCCTGTCGGTCACCCCCACCTGGGAGGACGGCAAGCTGCGGGTCGCCGTCAGCCAGGAGCACGACCCCGAGGGCGCGAAGCCGCTCTTCCGGCTGCCCATCGATCTGGCGATCGGGACCGCCGACGGCGTGGTGGAGGAGCGGTTCTGGCTGGACGCGGCCGAGGCGGAGTTCTCGCTGCCCCTGGCGGCGGCGCCGACCTATGTGGCCGTCGATCCAAAGGCCGCGGTGCTTGGAACCCTCACGGTCGACCAGCCCCGCGCCTGGTGGCGGGCGCAGGTCGCCTCCACATCCACCTACGCCCGCCTGCGCGCCATGGAGGCGCTCGGCGAGGGCCGGGCCGACGCCGAGACGGTCGCGCTGCTGTCGGCGGTCCTGATGGACCCGGACGAGGCGCTGGCGGTCCGCGAGGGGGCGGCGGGCGCGCTGGGTTCGCTCGCGGACGGCGAGGCGGCGCTGCTCACCGCGCTGGCGGATCCACACCCGAAGATCCGCTGGGCGGCGGCGGACGCGCTGGGGCAGGTGAAGGGTGAAGCCGCGGCGCGCGCGCTGGCGCGGGCGGCCCGACGCGACCCCGTCCCCTGGATCGCCGGGCGCGCCATGGAGGCGCTGGGCGAGGCGGATCCCGCGCTGGCCCGGACGGTGGCCAGAGAGCTGCTGCGCCCCCGTCCGGACTACTGGGGCAGCCCGCACCGCGGCGCAGTGAGCGTGCTGGGGCAGCGGGGCACCCTGGACGACCTCGGCGCGGTGCTCCGCCACGTGACCCCCGAGACCCCTCGGCGGCTGCGCCACGAAGCGGCGGCGGCGGCGGTGCTCCTCGTCCACCGGGAGGCCGGCGAGCTCGCCGAGTTCGAGTACGCCAGGGTCGCGAGGGCGCTCGAGCCCATGCTGGAGAGCGCGGACGTGCGGACCCGGGAGCGCGGCGTGGCGCTGCTCACGGAGGTCGGAGACGAGGACACGCTCGCGCTGCTCGACGCCCTGGAGAGCACCGAGACCATCGCGGCCCTCGCCGGGAAGATCGCCCCCGCGAAGACGGCGATCCGCCAGCGGGACTTCGAGGGGAAGGCATCGAGCGAGCGGGCGGCGCTCGCGGAGCGGCTGGAGGCCCTGGAGACCCGCTTGGAGGCGCTGGAGACGGACGAGGACTCCGAGAACCGGGAATAGCGGTCCGATCGCCGGGCGATCTCAGAGCACCCGGAAGTCTTCCAGATCCAGCTCGTAAGCGGCGGCCCAGCGGTAGATCTTCTGCCGCGTGCAGCTGAGGGCCCGCGCGCTGCGGGCGATCTGCCCCCGGTTCTCCTTGAGGACCGTGATCAGCGTCTCCTTGCCCGGCATGGCCATGAGCCCCCGCTCGGCCTGATCCGGCGCGGAGGAGGTCGCCGCCTTCACCTGCGGCGCGGGCTCGCGCAGCGCGCTCAGGAAGGCTTCGATCTCGGGGGTGAGCATCAGCTCATCCATCCGGGCGCTGCTCATCACCGCGTTGTCCAGCGCGATCAGGAGCCCCCGGACATTGAGCGGCCAGTCGTGCAGCACCAGCCGCTCAGCCAGCGGGACGTCGATGGGACGCCTGCCCGCGCCCAGCCGATCCAGCACCGCCTGGGCGATGAGCGGGATGTCCGAGCGCCGCTCTCGCAGCGGGGGGAGCCGGACCCGACACTGGGCCAGCCGAGCGTAGAGATCCTTGCGGAACATACCGGCGCGGACCTGAGCCTCCAGGACACCGTTGGTGGCGCAGACGACCCGTATATTCAGCGCCCGCGACACGTCCGAGCCGACCCGCCGCACCTGCCCGTCCTCCAGCGCGCGCAGGAGCGCGGCCTGGAAGCCGGCGGGCATCTCGCCGACCTCGTCCAGGAAGAGGGTGCCGCCGGAGGCAGCCTCCAGCAGCCCGACGCGCTCCTCATCCACCCTGCCGAACAGCTCGCGGATCGGGCTCTCCTCTCCCAGCGCCGCGCAGTTGACGGGCACGAAGGCCCCGGTCCTGCCGCTGAGCGCGTGCAGCGCGTGGGCGACCAGCTCCTTTCCGGTGCCGGTCTCGCCGCTGATGAGCACGGTCTGCTGTCGCGGCGCCGCGGCGCAGACCGTGCGCCGCACCTCGGTCATGATCGGCGCGCGGGTGATGAGCCCGGTGACCTGCTCCTCGAAGGGGCTCACGCCCACTGTGATGCGCTCGAAGAACATCAAGGAGTCGCCCAGCCGCACGACGTCGCCGGACTGCAGCGCGACAGACCGCCGCACCCGCTTCCCGTTGACGAAGGATCCGTTACGGCTCTCCCTGTCGGACAGCACCCAGCCCGCGGCCCGCAGCGTAAGCCGGGCGTGGTCGCGGGAGAGACACGGGTCGTGCAGCGGGGCGTCGAACACCTCGCAGCCCCGACCGAGGCGCACCTCACCCACAAGGCGGGCGCGCTCCCAGGTCCACTGGTTGCGCTCACCGCGATAACCAAGGGTCAACGCGTAGCCCTCGACGCCGAGCACTCTGGCCGTCGTCGCAGTCCCTTCCAACGTTTCGTCGAGCAACCCCACCTGTCCCCGCTCAGTCGCAGAGGCAGTGTATCACACTGTATGTGGGCTACAGCGGCTGGAAGGTGAACTTGCTCATGACGTAGGGGCGGCCGCGTCGGGGCTCCGGAAAGTCCATCTGGAAGAAGCTGTCGAGGATGCAAGCCTCGACCTCCTCATCCCCGAGCGTACTCGATCGGATCTCCGAGTTCATGACCGCGCCGTCCTCGCCGATCAGGAACTTAATCTCCAACATCCCGGCAATTTTCGGATTTCGGGTGAGTCCGTCTTCGTAGCACTTCTTGATGTCGGACTGATGTGTCCAAATCACATGTGTCACCAAAGACTCATCGATAGCTCCGATCACCGTCGGCAGGTCGGCCAGCATGAAGCCCGGATCCGCCTGGGCGTCCGAACTGAGCCCGGCGCTGATAAAAACACCGAGGGCGAGCATGACACGCTTCATAGCCAGTACCTCCTCAACTCTGGGATCGGATCCGGCTGTGTTCTCCAACAGAGACGTGGAGAAAAGGGGAATCGGCCCGAACCAAGCACGGGATCGGATCGGCCCCCGACTAACGAGACCCCCTGACTGACATCGCCCGTCTGTTTTGGAAGAAGGGGGCGTCGACGACCTCGGCGAGCTGCAGGAGAAAGTGACAGAGCGAGGGCTGGATCCCGCCGTAGGCGACGTCGCTGCTGAACTGGACCGCCAGCCTCTTCGTCAGGAGGCGTCGCTCGCGGCGCGGCGCCTGGACGCAGCCGTGGAGTACGTACTCCCCCTGCGGCAGCGTCAGCGTCAGCGTCACGTCCTCGCCGACCTTCACGCGCCCCCACTCCCACCACTGAACACTCAGGGCGGCGCCGCTCAGCGACAGATCGAGGAGCGGACGATCGACGAGGTGCCACCCGGAGGCCGCCGAGAGGGCCACGCTGGCTGGGAGCCCCGCGGTGGGAGTCAGACGACGGAACTCACGTCGACCGCGGCCTCGAATGGGCCACAGCGGATCAAAGCGCCGTTGGGGATCAGACAAGCTCATACCATTGAGAGTCGGATCGACGGTGAAAGGGTTTTAGCGCCCTTACACCCCGGAAGAGCCGACGACCCCCCAGGGTTCAGGGCTACGGTCCGTCCATGGTTCACCGCATGACTGCAGCGCTCCTCTCCGCCTTCCTGATGGCTCCCGCCGCGATGGCGTCCCCCGCCGACGCAGCCGGCATCAAGGAGATCGATATCCTCTGCGCGAACCTCTGGGGGCTGGCCTGGCCGCTCTCCAAGGACCGCAGCGAGCGCCTGAAGGCCGCCCCCGAGGCCCTGAACTTCGCCGACTACGACTTCGTCGGGCTCCAGGAGGTCTGGCGCGGCGCCTACAAGCACCTCGAGGGCGACGTGCGGCTACCGGATGTGCAGGTCGACAGCGGACTCGCGGTCACCGGCAAGCTCGCCACAGACGCCCCCATCGCCCTCCACACCTTCGAGGCCAGCGTCGGCGTCGAGCGCTTCAAGCGCAAGGGCGTGCTGGTCATGCAGCTCGACGTGCCCGACTTCGGCCCGGTCTGGGCCTTCGTCACCCACCTCCAGGCAGGACAGTCCTACGGTGAGATCCGAGAGGCCCAGGCCCGTGAGCTGCTGGAGCTGGTCGCGGCCGCCCCCGGTCCGGCGCTGATCCTGGGAGACTTCAACCTGCACGAGGGCGACCCCGCCGACGATGTGGTCGCTGCCCTGTTCGCTGAAGCCGGGCTTCGTGACGCTGCGTTGGTTGCTGGTAGTGATGAGCCTACCTACCGGGCGGACAATCCCTACATCTGGGCTCCGGCGGGGGGGGAGCGGTTTGATCGGGTTTATCTGAAGGATGGGGATTCGGCGGCTCTGACGCTTCTTGAGGTTGAGGTGCTCGATTATGAGCAGGCTCTCTCTGATCATCAGCCTGTTCGGGTCAAGGTTCAGATGAATCAGTTGGGGCTTGTTTCGGTTGATTAGGTTCTGAGTCGGGTTTCGGCTGGTTTGTCGGGTTTCGGCTGGTTTGTCGGGTTCGGGTCGGCGGGTTCGGGTCGTCGGGTTCGGGTCGTCGGGCTGTCGGGTTCGGGTCGTCGGGTTCGGGTCGTCGGGTTCGGGTCGGCGGGCTGGCGGGTTCGGGTCGGCGGGTACGGCTCGGTTTGGCGGGTGTTTGCGGTGACGCTTCGATCGGTTCTGGCAGTCGC